>Ga0071330_1062268_pt1 | contig 46028 bp, 64 predicted proteins | sample GBScel77sediment_FD_63802 | JGI IMG/M metagenome (GOLD analysis project Ga0071330, IMG submission 63802) | Hot spring sediment microbial communities from Great Boiling Spring, Nevada - Cellulolytic enrichment Sediment 77C v2 (version 2) | ecosystem: Environmental > Aquatic > Thermal springs >...
CACCCTGAGAAAGGGGAGCCTGCTGAGGGGTGAATGGGGGGTGGCTTCAGCAGGCATGCGGCTGAATGTAATCGGGGTTCTGTTTTGTCTTTTACACCCTAAACCCTCTGGCTTTGCTTCCCCGCCAATCGCTCATAAGCAGAGGGCGGACACCAAAACCCCCTAGGCTTTTACGCCTTGGAGGTGGGTGTCCTTTCTAAGCGGTTAGCTCCCAGAACGCCCTCATCAGGGTGTCGCACAGCCCCTTAACTGTGCGTGGCGGTCAAGCGTCTGGGAGACCTTAAAAATCACAGCCCAAAGGCTTCCACTAGCGGTTTATTCTCCAGCCCAGCCCACGCTAACCAAACGTGGAATGAGCATTAAAAAGTATAAGCCCAGCAGCCTGTTTTGGCATAAGCTAATTCCCGCACGGGCGGTTAGCCCTCACAGGCTTCAGGCTTATTTTAAGCCGAAAGTAGGCTGGGCTTTTGGAGAACCCTAACGCCACTTCCACAGCCTAACGTTTTTCGCTCAAACGGGTAGGGTTTCCACCCCGCCGTAAGGGCTAAACCTTACGGCTTTAGGGTAGAAAAATGGGGAAATTGGCGAGTAGGCTTTAAAGAGCCTTTCACTTGCGTTTTTTCTGGCTTTCAACAGCCTTTTTAATCCAGTCGGATAGGCTGAATGCAGGCTGGACTTTAACGCCTAACTGTTCAAGGCTCTGTGGAACAGCCACGTTATCTATGTATTTGATGGCTCTGCGTAGTGGGGTTATTTTAGCCATGTGGGGCTTTCTCGCCTCTTTTAGGGCTTTCCCTGTCTTTTCAATTTCCTCGACAGCCTTCTTATAGCCCTCAAAATCCGCATTTTTAATGAAGTCTTCAAGGCTCTTGCGTAGGTGTTTTCTTGCCTCAAGGTTTGCCTTTCTCTGTTCGGCTGTAGCCTCTTTCATTTCAGCGTTTAGGGCTATAACGCCCAAGGCGTAGCCTGTCCTCTCGGCGACTAAATCCCTGAAACCACGTAATAGCGTCAGCTCCTCCTCAACTTCTTTAGGTATGACAAGGGCTGTGGCTTCAGCCTGCACTTGCCCAGCTTTCCCTTTCGCCATAAAACCACCCTTTTGGCTATTTGTGGAGGCTAACCCGTTTGGCTACTCTCGTTAGGCTTTTGTGGTGGCAAAACTCCCCGCTACGCCTCTCAAACAAAAAGGGGGAATTATAGGCGAACACGTTTAGGGTTAGTGCGTATGGCTCGCCAAAACGCTGGATTTTTAGAAGCCATGTTGATATCCCTTAGCTGTTCATGGGTAACCCTTACGATAACCCAACTGCAAAAGTCGAAGTCCTCGCTGTCGTAGGTTTTATGGCTCTCGCTGTCATGAAACTTCATTAAATCCTTAAGTAACCCTTTTGTTTCTGTCCACAGAAGATAACCGCAGTTTCGACATTTAGCCACAAAAGGCATAGGCTAAACCGCCTTAAAGGTTTGGGCGTAGCGGTTTAGAGTGCCATCGGATAAGCCCTTTTTCCTATGCACACAGCTTAAGGCTGTGCTGGTGTGCCTCACGCCTCAATATATAGAGGCACACACCCACACCATAACACCGCAATGGTGTTTTAGCTTATGGCGTGAGTGCGTCAAACCTTAAACCTTAACCGTGCCTTACCATGTTGAGGCTTACATGATAAGGGCGGTTTATAGGTTTAGGTTTTCACACGCCACACATACCAAAATCACACAATTATTTAAATTTTCATGTCATGCCCGAAATATTCCACAAATATAAATATGCAAATTACACACAAAACCATTGATAAGAAAACGTCAAAAAGCCCTTTACGGTTAGGGGCTTTCAGCTTAAAATTTCCATTGATTTTAGCTGTTTTTCGGTTAAGACTAATTAATAGAAACGAAACAATACTATTGTTGCATCACTTATAAGCGTTGCGCACGCAAAAAACAAAAAGAACGCATAAAGGGGGAGAATTTAGATAAAAGTTTGGTGCTGGGGGCTTCTCATAGGGCGGGGTGTTCGACTGTCGACCACCTACAACGCCTTAGCACGGTATCTAGCTCTGAGAGCTCTCTTCACCTCGTAGGGCTTAACCGTCCAATCCACGCTTGGATACATGGTTTGTTCAGGTCTCCTCCAAATGGGTGAGTTCTCCATGCCAGGAGCGATCGCGTAAAAGCTTTTCCTAAAGCCTCTAACAACTCTTTCCCTTCTAACAAGCCTGATGAGGCCGAGTTTCTTCAGGATCCACATGTACCTTTTGAAGCATATGTATGTGCCGGGGTTTATGCCGAGGTAGCCTGCGAACTGGGTATACTCTTTCCACATTTCGTAGGAGTAGCCTTCCTTGAAGGTGAGGAGATAGCCCCTAACCCATTCGCCTTTAGGAGAGGCTGCAAATTTTCCGCCGCGGCTGAACCTCTCCAAAATTTCAACTTCGAATGGGTAGGGTGCCCTCTCCACTAGCCTGCACCTTTGAAGATCTCTTCAGCCTTCGGTATCGAAACCTTCTCTTCCTCAGTTATTCCGCGGTAGAACTGTACTGTTGTGTCAAACCTTGAGTGTCTGGCCACAAACTTGCTGACAAGGTCTAGGGGGACTCCCTTGTTTCTCAGGCTGGTTATTCGCGAGTGTCTTAAAATATGTGGTCTTAGGTCTCTGCCCCGGGATTCAATCCCTGCCCTCCTGCAGTCCCTCTTAAAGGCTATTTCAACGGCTCTTGCAGTTATCTCGAAAAGCTTCTTTTTTCCTAGGATGTTGTCATATTTGAGCAGCATTTCTTTGATCCATGGTTCAAGTTCGTATGTGGCCTTTTCCTCCCTTTTCTTCTTCAGAATGGTAAATGTGATGGTGCCTTTTTCGAGGTTCACGTCTTTTCTGGTTAGGGCTAGAACCTCTCCTAGTCGGCGGGCGTAGGCATAGCATAAAGCATAGATAAGCCTGCGGAGTGGCGATGGCGTGTTGGTGATAAGCCTTGCAGCTTCATCATCTGCCAGGAAGTCAACCTCTCCAACGTTTCTGGGCGGTAGCCTCTTCTTCAAAAGTTTAAGCTTCTTCTCGTCAATGTCGAACATCATAAGCTCGAAGTAGCTGAGCACGTCGTAGGTGTAGACGCCAAGTGTGCTACTGCTTAAACCACGCTTCAGCAAGTCGTCAAGCCATAGGTTAAGCGACTCCAGTCCTGGCTTCAAACCATTTTTCTCTAGGAAACTGTCGTATTGTTTTAGAACCACCTCTTTCCGTTGTAAACCTGATTTGGGATAGAGATCTTTAGCTCTAAGCTTGAAGGTTTTGATGTCCAGCACATTTATTAAAGTTAGCTAAATGAAATATAAAAATTTCAGCCCATAAGCTTCGCTAACTCTTCTTTTAGAAGCTTCCTTTCCTCTTCCGTGAAGATCCTTCTGATTTCCTCTCGAACTTCATCCTTGACTGAGTTGCCTTGAACCAGAATCTTTGTCAGGAGCTCTATGCAGATGGTTTTCTTGCTGTCCTCTTTTATGACTGCGCATACTTTTCGGGCTGTTTGGCGAGCCATCATCTCAATCACTCTACACCCAGCTCCTTCAGCTTCTCCTTGACAGTTTTTCTGCAGTCTTCTGGAAGCTCTGCTAAGGCTTCAAAACCGCTGCCTTCCACGAGGATTTTGTGGAGAACTGCCCTGCATTTAGCCCTGTTTGCTTCTCCAACAGCTTCGCAGACGTCCTCAACAATTTCCTTAGCCATAAGCACTTTAACTTCTTCCTCGTCGTTCATTCCAGCACCTCCTTTAATATTTTTGAGGCTTTACGTTTAAAGGCTTCCGGGGGAGTCAAATACTCCTCAAGCCTGTCCATCTTCAGCCTTTCAGCCCTAACGAGTGTTTCGCCGAGCACCGCTGCCTCGCTTCCCCGTTTCATTCTCTCTAAAGTCGTGTTCAGGGATTCGGCAAAACGGATGCAGAAGGATTCAGGCTTCTTTTCCGCCTCCCTTATAATCCTGTCAAAGAGTTTCAGGTAAACATCATCCATGTTTTTGATGCTGGCGTAGTACATCAAGTCTGTAAGCCACTTGATAGCCTCACTTGCACGGTCCTTTGACAAAGCCTCAAGAATTTTGGCTGTAGCCTCTAGCAAAACCTGTTTCGGTTCAGCCTCCAACACGTTCACCAATCAAAAAAGGCGGGAACAAAAATAAAAATGCGTCGAAACAGGCTGTTAAGCGTTCTCCGCCCCGATGATGATTATGTCGAAGCTGAAGCTTGTGACGCCGCTTATGTTCTCTGAAACTGAAAGTGTTAGAACCGCTGGAGCACAGTCGCTTGGGTTTAAAACATGGTTCTGGCGATCCCAGCTTAAAGTTAGATAGTTTGAGGCAGATGGCGGGTTCCAGTTGCCGACTTCCATGCTTAGCTTTATTGGAACGTTGCCCTCATTCTTCACGTAGATGGTAAACGGTTTACCAGAACCGGGCTCCAGAAAACCCCAATCAATGGATAATATTGGGATGGTGCAACTGCTGTCAGAGTAAACGCCCACACCAACAGCTTTTATATTCCCAACATTGGAAATTATGCGTCTAGCAATAAGGGCTCCCAAAACGGTTGTAGCAATACATGCAAGGACTATTGCCAGAATAGTTGCCAAAGCGATTCTTTGCATCGCCATATTTTCCACCAATAATGGCTAAACAGAAAAAGGAGGGTAGTGCACCTAGCGCCAGGAATGACACCTACATAGCCTCAAAGGCTGCCTTCATGTTCGAGAAGAGCTTCTCGAACACACGCTCACATTTGGACTTGTCCACACCTAGGTAACCGCAAACCTTGGCGCTATATTTTGCCTTGGCAATATCTTTCGCCATATCATCACCACTTGAAAAAGTAGCTTTAAAAATATTTTTATTTTTGTAGAACAAAAACTAGCTTGTCTTCTCGTAGTATTCCCGCATTCCCTTAACCATCTGTACAATCATCTTAACGGATTTTGCGAGGTTCAGGTCGTGGCGTTTGCAAAAATTTAGGTAGTATTTGACTCCGGCTTTCACTTGCTCTTCTGTTAGTCCTTTCTCTCTGAGGATCTTTTCAAGCTGCTGAACCTCTTCCATGCTTCTTCCTCTTGTTTCAGGTCTTCGTACCAGCCTTCCTCTTTAGCCTCCCGAATAACCTTTTCAGAGGCTTCACGTAGGGCTTTCCCAACCTTGTCAACGTCAACTGCTTCCAGCCCCAAAGTGATGCGGAACATGTTTATGGCAAGCCTTGTGGCTTCGCTTAGGCTTAATCCAGTCTTCTCGCTTATCATTTGTATGAACTCAAGCTCCTCGTTTGTAAGCCTTAGGTGCAGAGTTTCTGTGAGTCTTCCCCTAGAGGGTGGTTTTAGTCGGGCCATTGGCTAACCACCTTTCATTTCTTCAAGCATCTGCTTAACCCGGGTCATTGTGTACTCGAAAACTCCTAGACGTTTCAACTTTTCAGCTGACTCTGAAACCCTCTCCTTACTGTCTGAGGACAGGCCGTAAATTGAATCTAAGATTTCGGCCTCGCTTAGTCCAAACTTTGCGGATATTTCGCGAGCGAGCATCTCGCAGTATGAACATCGCCCATACTTTGAATCGTAATATTCCGCCGCCTTCCTTGTTGTTTCAACTATTTCCCTCATGCGTGAGACGGCTTCCTTAAGTTTTGAAATGTCTCTCTGGTTTGTTAGAAGCCTCTCAGTCCACGTCCACTTCCTAAACTCCCTCTGCCTGGCCTTAATCTCATCAATCATCCTAGCAAGCTCAGCATCCCTTATTTCCGTGCCGAGATCCTCCTCGGCTGTAACTATCTCCTTTAAGGCAGCCTCGATACGCTGCCTAGCCTCAGGAGTTATTTCACCCTTGTTTATGCTGAACCTCTCTGCCTCTTCAAGCAGACCTACAGCCTTCAGATAGTGGCGGCTTAAACATTCAAGGCAGTAGGATTCTGGGCTCTGGCCTGGATAACTTGGTGATGCAACATGTTCAGCTCTGCCAACTACTGGTTCAGGAAGCCTTGAAAGCAGACGGCTGTCAGCTAGCGCGAAAACATCGTCGAAGCTTTTTAATGCTTTGTCAATCCTCTGGATTGTCGAGTCGAAATTCTCTACAAGCTTTAATGGGCCTTCTAGGATTTCAGCGGGATTCTCCGGAATCTTCGGCAGGAAAAGCCTTTTCTCAGACATTTAACCAGCCCCTGTTCTTGGCTTAACTTTGGCTGCAGCCTTGATGAGTTCGTCCTCAGCTTGAAGTATCTCCTCGCTTCTCTCAAGCTTCTGCTTTATCTCCTCGGCTTTTCTAGCCCTTTCCTCAGGCGTCCTCTTAACCACGGGCTTCCACTCTCCGCCTGGAGCTGGAATCTTATTCAGCAACTGTGCAGCCCTCTGGTCCAGCCTTTCGGCTAGGGAATCCAGCAGGTCTGCTGTTGTCCGACCGCCCTTCTGGAAGCCAAGCATTGGAGCTATCTCCTGAAATGAGCGGAGCTCCTCAAAGAAGCCAGGCCTCTTCTTCAGCTCTTCAAGGTCACGCTGCACCATTTCAAGCTCAGCCTTATGGCGTGCTTCTCTCTCCTCCTCAAGCTTCTTTGAAAGTTCATCAATCTTCTTTGATGTTTCATCATTTCCCTTAAGATATAATGGTGCAAGGGAAGCTGGAACCTGAAACTCTTTATCCCCAATCTTCACAGGGACTATTGCTTCTTTCCCCTTGCCTGTTTCCTCAGCAATCTTCTTAATTTCAGCCTCAAGCTTCTTCATTTCAAGCTCATACTGCTTCTTCCTCAATTCATGCTCTTCCTTCTCCTTCAAGTAACGCTGCCAAGCCATGTAGCCGCTCTCGTCGGTTTCAATCTCCTGCCCCTCAACAACAATCTTGTAGGTTTTAGGAGGCTTAGAAGGATATGCCATCGGATAGTGGGAGGCATAAGCCGGCGCTGGGTAAGACGGATAAGCTGAGTAGGCTGAAGGCGCATAGTAGGGCATAAGCGAACCGTAGCCGTAAGGTTGAGGCGTAGGCTGATAGCCATATAGAGCAGGCTGAGGCTGAACTCCGCCCAAATACTTGTCAACAGCCTGTGCAAGGTTGGGGAACCTGACATAGAGAGGCTTAATCACGCTTGTTGAAAGGTGTGCGTCATAAGCCCTTGGAGCCAGAGACTTGATGAAAGCGTGAAGAAGGTTGCCGTCCCTTAAAGGCGTCGGATCATCCTCTAAGGCTTTGACAATTATCCTGTCGTTCTTTCCTACACCATACACCTGCGCTAGACGCTCTTTTATGAAAGCTACGGCCTCCTCAATAGTTTCAACTTCAGGAGGCTTTGGAGCTTCAACCCCCACCCCCTCTCCCTCTTTTCTGTGCTTCCAACGCATGTGCGCAGCATATTCCTGCATAGTTGCGAAGGACATTCCACACTCTTTGCAGACGTATTGTGCTTCAGCTTCTCCGTGCATCGCTTGCCCAGGTTCTTGCTCAGATTCTTGTAAGGTCTCATTCTCCCCTTCATTTTGCATAACGTTCAGCCTCTATTGCCTTGAGGATCTCGTTAACTGTAAAGTGGAGGCAGACCCGTAGGGCGTCGCTGAGGGTTGGGGACTCAATTTTCCCAAGCTTGTGAAGGTAGTTTGCGAGTTTTTCAAGCATCTCCCGTTCATCAGGTGTGAGTCTAACATAGACTGGTTGAGCTTGGCTCACGAAGCATCACTTTACAAAAAAATATTAATTAGTACACTTTTATAAAGTTGATGTTTATGAGGAAGATAGGGATAGTAAGCGGCAAAGGCGGAGTTGGAAAAAGCACTATAGCTGCAAGCATTGCCCTTGCCCTTGCATCTGAAGGGTTCAAAGTGGGGCTCATAGATGTGGATGTCACGTGTCCCAATGTCCCAGATATTTTGGGGAAATCAGAGCTCGAGATAACAAGGGATGATAAGTTTATACCATCCATTGCCAGGGGCGTGAAGTATGTCTCTATAGGCCAGATTGCAAGTGAAGGAGACCCCGTTCTCTGGGATTCAAAGGACATTAGAAGCGCAGCTAAGCAACTTCTTGAAAGGACTGAGTGGCGTGACATGGACTTTCTGATATGCGATTTTCCGCCTGGTTTTGAGGCTGAAACTTTGGAGTTACTTCCTTTGATGGACTACCTTTTGATAGTTACAATCCCCTCAGCTCTATCAAAGTCTAAGGTTGAGAGGATGGTTGAAGCAGCTAGGGAGTTTCAGATCCCGGTTTTGGGCGTTGTCAAAAACATGAGCTATTTTGAATGTCCGTCGTGTGGACGCAGGCATAGAATCTTTGCAGAAGACCACAACTTCGAGGAGTTTGGCATTCCTACAATAGCCGAGTTTCCTTTGAACTCTAAGGTTGCATGTGAGAAGTGCATAAACGGGTTTCCCGTTGAAGCTTTCCTGGAGGCTTTGAAACACCCGGTTTTGTTGAAGAAGAAGCCAAAATCCTTGAGGAGGAGGATGTTGGAGCTCATATTCAAGGTTAAAAGGTGACCCTATGCCCTACGTGAAAACCCTCATAGATAAGCTTCTCTCAATCCAAGAGCGCTTCTACCCAGAGGCTAAGGAATACCTCAACATGGGGGAAGGTAAAGTCTCGCTTTTAAGAGTTGTTGGCGTAGACGGCGAAACAGTGCTGCTGAAATGTCAGGATGGAAAGATACAGTATGCTCAGGGCAACGAAACTCCATTGCATGTTTTCAGATGCACCTCAGACACTTTCCTGGACGTTTTAAGCGGAGACGAGGATTTACGGGAGGCAATAACTAAGGGGCACTTCCTAATAGAAAGCGCCTCAACTGGAACCATTGACTTGGTGGAGATGGAGAAGTGGTCAAGGGCTTTCGAAAGGCTTAGGGGGCTTGTGACGAAGTATGTTGCCCCTAAATGAGCTTGTTGAGAAGACGGAGAGGGCTGTTGAAACGGCGGTTTTGTGGCTTAGGATCTTGAAGGCTTTGAAGCGTAAGCCAAGCTATATGAGCGAGCTTAGGAGGGAGCTGAACCCTCGCCCCCACATGACCACATTTCAGCTCAGCCTATACCTTATGGAGAGGATGGGGCTTGTTAGAAGAGAAGGTGCTGGACGCGTGAAAACTTGGCACATAACCGAAAAGGGTTTAGAGGTTCTCAACCGCGCCACGGAGCACCTTAAAAGGCAGATGGCGGTAATACTTGAGCCTTAAACTGTTTAGGAACCTTTTTAGGCTGAAATATGGTGGGCTAGCCATTTTCGCAACAGTTTACGAGATTATGGATCACAGATTTGCTGGTGGAAACGAGCTTGTATGCTCCCACGCCATTTACAGGCTTGTCATTGAACAACACGTTAAGGGAAAGCTTGTTGGAAAAATCACTGTTAAAACTTGTGTTGCATGTGATTCTGGAGCTTAAATAAATCCGCTAATGTAAAGTAAGGCCCAAACTATGAAGAACAGTATTGATAGGCTCACGGCAACTATGCTCCTTCTTCCCTCAGGATCCATCATTGCATGCGATGAGGCTATCAGCCCAACTGTCAGGGCTGCGCCTAAAGCCAGCCTAGGCATTTGCAGGCTTTGAAAGAGCAGTATGAGGAAAGCCGCGTAGGCTGGCACATAGCATACGTGTCTTATTGAACTCGGAGACAAGCCCCTTCTGTATAGGAAAACAGTTAGGGTCTGCTTGTTCACGCGGTTATCCACGAGGGTATCAGGAAGTGAGTCGAGGGCTTTAACAGATATTAAGGCTAAGAGAAGCGGTATTGAAAGCTGGATTACGAAGGCGTCGAGAGCCAGCTTCTGAGAGTAGTAGCCGCAGTATAGGGCGAAGAGCACTCCCACCTCCCACATGGTGTCTCCAAGGGCTGGTATTTTGTCTAAGCCAGCTGAATATGTTAGTGCAAGAAGCAAACCAACCAGGGCTATGGCTGAGTAAAACCAGCCAATAAGGGCTGAGATGTAAAGCATAACTGAAACTCCTATAACGGTGGAGAAGGCCATGCCAGCCAAGTAATAGCCTTTAGGAAGTATGGGGGCGTTTGGGATTTCGTATCCGAAGCCCCAGCGTGGAAGATACCCGTTCTCCCTAAACCTTATAGAGTGAAGCTTCCTATCCTCCTCATACTCTCCTTTCTGAATGTCCCAGTAAGTGTCGTTTAAATGGGCTGTGTAGAGGAAGCAGAAGGCGTTAAGTAAAACTAAACCCATGATGTTCCAGTCGACATTGGGGCCCACCGCAAAAAAGCCGCCAAGCAAACATGTCAGAAGCAGGAGTGATAATGGCAAAATTCTCAGTTCAGCAAGATAGCCAAGCAATATGTTTTTTAAGTCAATCTTTCGCTTAGAGCTTCCTCTCGATAGTGTATGCACCTCTCCAAGAAGTTTATCGCTTCCTGTTTTCTCACTCTCAAGTAGGGTATTATCTTTTTTAGGAACGCTATACATTCGCCATAGCTCTGAAGGGTAAAGCTTTGGCAGGGTTTGTGATTCTTCCTGTATCTCGGGTTCTTTCTCAAGTGCCCTATTCCTACAGTCTGTGTTACATGCTCCAGTATGTCTATCGCGGTGTTCGTTATTGTAATCTGAGGTCTTGGACGTTTGTCCTTCATCCCTTGGATAAATGAAAGGCTCCCTTCTCCATCGAAGAAGCCGGCGAGCCAAGCCCAAAACTCCTCGTCTCCTCCTAGTTGCTGAGGAATTGGTTTGAGCGGTGGACGAGCTCTTCTCAGTTTTACTCCCTTGACTTTCAGTAATCGAATAACAGCACTTGCTGAGACCCTGTACGCTTTCGCTATCCTTTTGACCGACCAGTCTTGCTTGTACAGTTCTACGACTTCTTCTCCTACCGCGCCGAGTTTCAGCTTCGACCACCTTATTTTCTCGGAAATAAGCTGGAGTTCCCTTGAGTTCTCTTTCGTCAAACCTTTGTTCCACGGAATGTGGCCTTTTGGAAAAGGGCGTCCCCGCATAATACCGTGACCCTTTAACAACGTTCATGGCGAACCGTGTGGGCTTTTTAGAAATTATTTTATAAATGTTTGCCATGTAAATAATATTGATGGCTGTTGCTTGAAGAATTGAATGAGCTGTTAGGTGTGGTGAAAGAGATGAGTGAACTGGCGAACCTGTTTAGAGACTTGAGAAGCGACATGAAGAGGCTCATTGAAGCCCTTGCAGTGCTGAACAACCACCTGTCAAAGCTTGAAACCTTCACAGACCCAATAGCCAAACTTACAAGGCAGCTTGAAGAGGCGAATCGAAACATTAAATCCTTAACTGACCTGCTTAAGGAGCTGAGCAAATGAGCCCTAGAGGGAGTGGAAAGGTTAACCCATGGGCTGAAGAAGCCATTAGAAGGGCTGAAGCTAAGAGGAAGGAGGTTCAGGGCATACCGGCAGTCGTGGAAGTGGAGCCTGGAAAAGCTGAGGAAGTCGCCTCCCATCTTAGACGTTTAGGCTACAGCGTTGAAGGCGTGGTTAGCGACTTTGTCTTTGTGGATCTTCCTGAGCCGGCCGACTTCGAAACGGTTTCAAGGCTTCCAAACGTGCGGCTTGTCTCCGTTCAGAAGAAGATTTACCCAATGGCTCTCGGCGTCGACGAGCTTTTTAAAAGGGTGGCTATTGCCACAGACCCGCTCCTCTCCAAGCTTGACGTTTCAGATCTTTACGCCTTAGGCGTTAGGGTTAAGCCCGCAGCTGAACTTCCAACACCGTTCAGCGCCCTTGTAACTTTGGCAAGCGAAGCCTTCAAGTTTGCAGTCGACCCTCTCGGAAGGCTTATGGAATACGTTAGGGGCTTCCCGCCTGTAATAGCGAGAGCCGACTGGAGACTTGTCACGGACACAAGGAAGTTGATGGAAGCTCCAGACGATAACAGGCTAACCACCACCTACGTTGGGAACATAGATACAGGCATATACCTAAACCCTGCAATAGGCTTGCCATTCATAAACTGGATATGCGACTCGATAACGGCTGAACCTCCAATAGACACCATGGGTCATGGAAGCTGGACACATTCATGTGCGTTTGGTCAACCTTGCCCCTCGAGGTATGGAACCTTCATCCCTGTTGCTTTGGCGCCTGAAAGCTACCACGTTAAGGTGTTTACTGCCTTTGGCCCCTGCTCAAGCTTCCAAATCATGAAGGCTATGGAAATGTGCGCTGTAAAAGGCTGCAGGGTTGTGAACATGAGCCTCGGCGGCCCATTAGAGGGAAGCGCTGACGAGGATCCTGAATGTGTGCTTGCTGAGAAGCTCTACAAGCAATACGGCACAAACTTTATTGTGGCAGCTGGAAATGATGGTGAGGACTGGAGCATAAACAGCCCAGGGGCAAGCCCATACGTTCTATGCGTATCCGCCATAGACTGGAAAACAATGGACACTTCAAGCTATTCCTCGAGAGGACCGCAGGCAAGATGGTACAGGGATAACAAGGATGCCTTTGATAGGGATTACCAAAAGTGTGGAGAAGCTTTCCTAAAGCCGGATGTTGCCGGAATAGGCGGGGATAGAGAAAGCCAGATTGTGGCTGCGGTGAGCCTATGGTATGACGCTTTTTACGACTTGGTTCCTGACGGCTTCGACTTGATGATTGGAACCAGTATGGCTACGCCGCATGTTGCAGGGCTTGTGGCTTTAGCCATAGACAAAGGGCTGGTCAGCAACATTGATGATGTCAAGGCTAGAATGAAGCGTTTCGGCGAAAAATCGCCCGATAAAGGCTACGGTCTATTGACATGGTCTAAGCTTCAATAGCGGAGGAGAGAAAATGTTAACCCCGTTAGGTGTTAGTTTCCAGCTACAAAGCATTTCCTTAAAAAGGTCTGAGTTCGACTTGAAGGCCAGGTTAATGAAGCCTTCGCTTTTGCCATGGGCGCCTATAGAGGTTGACAGCTCATTAGCCCTGCCGGCAATAGCTGATGCGGCGCCCCTAGCCCATGACGTTGTGGAATGGATGCAAAAAGCAGCTGCGGACATAGCTGTTTTTGATGCAATGTGCGAGGACTACAATAGGCTGGGAAGCCAGCTTGTCTCGTCGTCAGGAGACGGCTACATTCCAGGCGTAAAAGCAGGCGACATAAGAGGCCAAAGCGTGGAAGGGGGCACTGTGAGGGCTAGAGGTTATGGAACCGTTATAACTCCTGCAGGCTCTTTCAACGTTCCAGTTAAGGGGAAAGCTACTTATGCGAAGGGCGACATTCTTGCATGGGCTGCGTTGCCAGACCCAGGCACAGGAATTCAATGGGTTCTTACACTTCTCCAGTGGCTGGAGCTTGCAACAGCACCCATATCCGAAAGGGTTAGGTTTGCAAGCTCAAGCGGGCTTGTTGCGCCAAATTTCTTTTCAATACCAGCAACATTCTCCCCTATTAGAACGCTTAGGATAGGCATGACAAGCGACAAGCCTCAAACCATTGCCATAAGGGGCAGGGGCACCAAGGGAGCGTTTGAAAGCGTTATCTTTGAGGATTCATTCAGCATAGATTCTGGAGAAAGCGAAGTGGTCTACAACGTTGTGAGAGTGCCGTTTGTAGGAGCATTCACCCTTGAGCTGGCTCCAAGCGATAACACGCAGACCATACTTGACTACATAGAAATAATTCCTCCATTATAGGCTGGACTGGAATGCCCATAAAAATCTTGGAAAAACTTAAGATCCCACTTTTAGAGGTTGAGTTTCCAAGCGTTGAGCTTCCAGATTTTCCTCCCAGACCTCCGCCGAGGCTTGACGAAAGGCAGAGGGAGGTTCTCCGCTACGCGTTGATGGACGACCTTGCAGATGTCATACCCTTTGCTGGTGATGTGGCATCGGATCTTGCCTATGCCGAGCTTAAGCGTTTGATGAAGCCTGAAGAGTACGAGCGTTTTGTTAAGGAGAACAAGTGGCTGCCTTCGGTGTTGGCTGCGCTTAAAGTGTTTGTGGAATAGAAAAAATTAAAAATATGAACGTTAATTATTGATTTGGTGGTTTAATGCCTGAGTTGCCCGATTTAACGGCTAAGCCTCCGCACAGGGTTGCAGACGACGTTTTAGACAGCCTTGTCCGTGTTCCAAAGGAATTGTCTGAATCTGTGTCTTCAGCCATAGACAAGGGGCCATTGGGCTCAACAGGGCCCCACAGGATGGCTGACAGCATCGCGAAAAGCATTGGAACAGCCATTGAGAACATAGGCGAGGGTATAGCCCAAGCCCTTGATGTTCCAACAAAGGCGGTGAAGAAGTAAAATGCCTCCACAAGAGCTCCCCAAAATATCAACCTTCACGCAGCTTCTGGCAACGCCTGAAACCCAATTTGAAAGCATGGTTAGAGAAGCCTTAAAGGTGGAGCTTCCTCCAGGTCCACAGTCAACCCTGCTGAAACTTCAAACTTCCCTAGAGGCTGGAAAATCTTCAACACCTGAAGCTTTGGTTCCAAAGGCGCCTAAATTGCCTGAGGTTCTGGGTAAACTTCCAACCCTGCCAAAGCTGGAGGATATCCTGCCCGGCTTGGAAAGGAAGGCGGAATACCAGCTGTCCGGAGCTGAAAAGGAGAAGCCAAAAACTGGCTACGTGATGAGTCGCTGACACTAGGCGTAATATTCAAGTGTTCATCGATTTAGCGGGTAGCCCTTAGGTTTGATGCTACCTGGATAGAACATACCCCATCTCAAAGTATTTGCGTAGAAGTTGGTTTATGATGAGGGACCTTGAACTCCCTGTTTTTGCTACTTCTTCATCTAGTCTTTCAAGGACTTTCTTTTCAAGGGTTATGGATATCCGCACTCTCGGCAAAGGGACACCATAGTCAGTAATACTTTATCATAACCACATTTTAATATTCTTTTCTTTTCAGATTTTTAAACGGAGGAAACTGTATGGAGATTGAAGAGCTGAAAAGGCTGCTGGAAATAGATGCGAAGTCTGTTCTCAGCCGTAAGGTTGAGCCGTTTGGAACAGAGTACGACATTGTTAAGCATGAGCTTGCCAAGATTAGGACTTTGAACATTTCAGAGAGAACTTTTGAAGTTCCGGGCTTGACGAGGAACCTTGAGCTTGTCTGCCAAGTTTTAGCCGAGTTTAAGGAGAAAGAAAAGCGCAACATTATGCCGCTTCAATATGCTAAGAGCGACGACATTGTTGTGATGCAGCTCCGCCCAGAGCACATAGCTGAAAACTTCACGTATGAAAGGGATATAACGCTTGCAGGCGGGAAATATGTTGGAACCTTCAACATTATTCCTCCAACATCCGGCAAACTGACAATTCCAACAAAGCAGGTCTTCATAGTCACGGACATAATAGAGCTCAGCCCAACAGCTCCTTTAACGGCTGTTCAAGTTGTGGACGTCGACGGCGTTCCACAGTATCCCATTGAAGCCACCCTAATCACGAAGGCGACGGACATGCAGGTTTTCGAGTTTCCACACCCAGTTATCGCCGATGCAACATTGGACATTGATGGAAAGGTTGAGTCGAAGACTGCAGGAGCAACCGTAACAACATATGCATTTCCAGTTGGAGTATGGATAGGCTACGGCAAGGATGTTCCAGCCTTAGCCAGACCAGGAGCATAGGAGGGTGAACAATGCCCAAACCCGGATACCTAGCTGGACATAGACCACACGCACATTCAGTTAGCATCACAGTAGACTTGCCAGCGCACACTCATGGAGGAGTCACAGCTGGAGAAGCTGAAACAGCCGCTTACGACTTCGCCCCGATAACAGTAACAGCGTCGACAACATCGACAAAGGGCTAAAATCCTCTAATAGGGAGCTGAAAACGGTGGAACACAACAATAATTCCGTAGAAGCTCCTAGTTTTTCTGGGAGCAATATTTCAAAGGAAATTTTGGAAAAGCTTTACTGGGAAGAAGGGCTTACTTTACGTGAGATAGCTAGCAGATTCCAAATATCTCTTTCTAGAGTTCATGGCTTAATGCGAATGTATGGAATCACCAGAAGAACTAGGGGAACTGTGCGTTTCGGTTCAAAAAAGAGAGCGCTTAAAGGCGCCGACATGACTAAAGTTCTAAACGAAAATTCCAATAAGATAATCGAATATTCTAGAGAACTTGAGAAAAAAGGGTTTAAATGCATCCTATTGGAATCCTAGGAGCTAAGATACCTGATATTATTGCAATAGCAGGAGAAAATGTTAGAGTATATGCTGTGGAGCTTTCCAATAAACTTCCAGTAGTGGAAGAAATGATACATTATGAAAACTCGGTTAGAAGTTATAATGATATAATTTGGATAGTTGATAAAAGGAGGCGAGTTTATGGTTGAGTTAAACAAGCCCATAGTTGAGTCTATCCTCGACGAGAACATGAACTTGGCCATTATCCTTCCGAAGGCTGTGGCCAAGGAGCCTGTATTTGCACTCTACTTTTTCCGTGTAATGCGAAGGTTTCCGCTTCACAGAACCTATGACAGTGAGCTTGAAGAAATCCCAGCCGGACAGACTGTCGACTTCAAAATCATGGGAGAAACAGCCCTGGGAGAGGAGCCCGACATACTAACAGTCTGGGAGGAAAGACCCTTCAGAATACTGCATTTCGCCTTCGGCATAAGGCCAAGCGAAATATGGCTTTACAGAAGCATTCCAGCGGGCACACCGCAGACGGGCTGGGGCTACAAGGTTGAACCGCCAAAAGTTGGAGACAAACGCGATTACATTCCGGGGTTGTTAAGTCCCTATGAGAACCCAACGGTGGCGACTGAATGCGTTCTATATCAGAAGCTGAGCATAGAGATTGGGCTTAAGAACGACGCTGGAAGGCCCATAAGGCCGAGCCTACGCATTCTTGGAGCGGGCTATGACACTATACAGATCACGAACAAAAATGTGATTGAGGGAATGCTAAGGCAGAAGCCGCCATGCAGGTTCATAACTGTTGGAGGGCTTAGACATTTCACTTGGACCGTGCCCGAGGAGTGGGCTGCCCCAACAGAAGTTGACAAAGCCACCATAGAGAGGATATTAGCAGGAGGAAGCTAGGCTTGGTTAAGCCTGAAGACACTTTTGAAATGGAGGCTGAAGTTGGAACAGACAAGATTCCATTGACAAACAACACTGTTCCGCCCAACAAGTTTGCACGAAAAGTCTACGGCATGCTGATACATAACAACGCGGCGACCGCAAATACGCTGACGCTTACAATCGAGAGAGATGCAACCGTTGAGAGAACACTTCCACCCATAACCTTGGATGCCTATGCCAGTTTAGATGTTTACAGGTCTATGGACGCGCCCCTTTTCACCATGAACCCAGGACAGAACATTAAGGCTGTGGCCAGCTCAAAAACCATTTCAGTAATGCTGCAAGCCTACGACCTGTAAAGTGCCCTAAAACTAACGTGGAAAGGTTGTTATGGAGATCCCCCTTCAAAGGCTTTTAGATGTTCTCACAAGGGTCGACGAGCTAATAGTGTTACTCCTGAGGGTTGAGGAGCAGCAGTTAAAGCTTTTGCAGGCGATATCCGAGAGGATTGGCGCTCCCGCCGCGCCCATAGTTTCGCCTGAGAAGATCCAAGAGCTTGTTAGGGAGTTTAGAGTTCCCGAAGCTGTGGTCAGGCAGATTATCGAAAGGGTGGCGCCTCCAGCAACAGTTGGGCTTACAAGCGAAAGCATTGACGAACTGGCTAGAAAGCTGGCGGAACGTGTCCTACAACTCCCTAACAGGGTTAACAAAATCGAATTTGACACTTCAATCAAAACGTGGAGGAGCTTGAGGGAGGCTAAGAAGCTTAAACCGGCAACAGCCTTAGGCTTCATGGTTGAGGAGGTGGGAGGGGGATTCGAGTATATAATTGCCAGGGGAGAAATCCTTTCCGATCCTAAAAAGGCTGAGGTTGGCGACAAATGGGACATTGAATTTGACGACATACAAGTAAGGGGATTGGGGGTTGAAGGTACTGCACGTTTATGGTATTGGTGGAGAGAGTAGCCATGCCGGGTTTAAGTTGTCCCGGAAGATTGATCCGCGAGCTTCTCCGCCCAGCCAACGATCTGACAGTGGCAAGAATAGACCTTGGAGTGGCTAGAACCGAACCTGTTGAGGTGCGGGAGCTCACACCTGCAGTAAGCCTGACAATATTTAGGTTGACTGGAAAATTAGATCTATACCTTCAAAAACACGATGAGAAACGGAAAATAGCCTTTGACCCAATCGATTATCCACAGACTTTCCTCATAGACTGGTTCAACATTGAACACGTTTACATTACAAACACAGCTCAGCCTGGAAAAGAGGCTGTTATAATCGCATGGAAAATTATGAGGGATGGATAGTGCCTGGACTCTCTTCACATGGCGCTCCACCCATGGTTTTGCCAGCCGCCCTTGAAAAAATTAAGGAAGGCGTCTTAACAGCCGACGGTACAGAGCAGGAGGTGGTTGCAGCAGTAGGTCTGGCAGAATATTATGGCTTAATAAGCCTTGACAAGATGACTATAGGCGATAAAGTGGCGGTTAGCCTATATTTGAGAATGACCGCTGAAGGCGAATGGAAGCGTTACCGCCGAATGGAATACGCCGGGCCTCAAGAAGACCCTGTTCTGCATCTGCTGGTTAAGGTGGCTCAGCATGGCTTCCGAGTGACGCTTCACCAGTTCGAAGGTGTACCCAAAACATTTGAATATTGCTTTTATAAAAAATTATAAAAGGGAAAGCATATGCCCGAATACCCAACACTCGTAGAAATTAAAACCGTGGTTATGCCCATAGGCGTGTGGGTTTCAGAAGGGCTACCATTGAAGGCTGAACCAACATACATTACGCCAATAGACCTGAAAGACTCAAAAGAGTTGACTGCAAACCCCGAGTACACAACCTCCATGGACGTGAGAGATGCAAAAACGCTAACAGCAGAGCCCACATACTCAACGCCAATCGACATGGAAGACGCGAAAGCATTGGCCGTAACTCCCACCTACACATACACGGTAACGGTGACCTAACGATGACCATAAAAATAAATGTTGAATACAAGATTAAAGTCATAGACAACAAAACAGGCAAAACAGTTAAAACCATAAAAGGAAAAAGCAAAACCTTCAACCTGAACTTCGCAAGACTACTAGGCCTACTATTCCAGAGGGGTGACATCGGCGCTAGCGTTTCAATCACCGATACAGGAGGGGTTGGAAGAACGTTCAGCAACAACACTTCGGGTAACCCCCTCAACGTAACCACAGCGGCTGGCAACAAGCTCAGATTTCACATCGGTTCAAGCAACGCGCCCTTCGACCGGGCACATTACGAAATGCAAGCTTTAATTTCCACTTTTGACTACTCAACATGGAGTTTAACAGACGACGGCACAAAGGTTAAAGTGGACATTTCCGGCAGCTGGCTTAACCCAGGGCCATCAGTCACCGTGAGGGAAATAGGCTTCGACGTGGTGTTCCTCGACTCCAGCTACAACAATAGGAGAGTCCTGCTTGCAAGAGACGTCATTCCAGACACGGTGGTGGACGCAGGCAGGACAATAGCCGTCGCCTACTCCATAACAATACCATTCTAAGGGGATGGACATGAGCACAGCAGACATTAAATGCTCCAAATGCGGCAAAACAAACGTGCGAATCGCAAAATTCACCACAGGAACAAGCGGAGAAGAACACATCTGCGAAGAATGCGCCAAAACTTAAAGCCCCTACTAAAAACTTTCAAGCAACGAGAAGCTTCCAAAGCGTCAGGATAATAGTCAAAATCACGGTAACAAGAACAGCCCACAAACGGTTATCTAGGCTTTTAATCCTGTCTTTTATGTCTTCCAAGACACTATCTACCCCGTCTAAGCGAGCTTCAACTCTGGCTAAACGCTCCCGAATCTCCGCCACTAACGGGTCATCATCCCCTCTGCCCATAAAGAACCTCAAGAGGGCTGTTCCTCGCCTTTCAAAAGTTTGGATGCTGTTCGCACAACATCAAGCACAGACGTTACAAAGACGGCCCCCTCAACGCCAAGCCCGGGATACTGGCTTATAAGCACCAGGAAGGTTTCCCACCACATGAGGGTTTCACCGAACTTTCCAACGTCAAACTTTTCCATGCTGTTCCGGAACTTGTTGCCCAAATAGCCTAAAACCACACGGAGAACGGCTATGACAAACGCCAGCACGACTGGATTCTCAATGGTAGCTTTAGTTAGGTTTTCAAACATTTTCACACCAAATAAAATTTAAATAGCCGGTATTTTAAAAACTTTACAGTGGGATGATGAAAAACCCAAAAATGAAACTCTCCTTTCTCCCCTTCGCAACATTCTAAGACGGCGGACTGACCCATAGTGCGCTGGTTTATGTGTGTGCGTGCATACGTTCACTTCTTCTGTGGATGAGTTGAAAATTTGGAAAAGAGGCTTATTTTGAGCTTTTTTCCATGCAGTTATATTACAAACTACATGAATGGGGGTAAAAAATAAATAATAAATATGTAGATTGTAATATAGTAATAATAATTGTAATATTGTAATACAACTACATGGAGAGTTAAGCCGAAATGACTAAAGTTATATGCGTTAGGCTTCCTGACGATCAAATTTGGTCGGATTTTCAGGCATATGTTGCCTTGAAGACCGGACATGTTAAGGGGCGTCTTGGAGCTGAAGTGGCTAACGCTCTCCGAGAGTATCTTGAAAATAGGAGGTTTGAGCCTACACGCACACACATAAACAGCACACGCGCAAGCACGAATGCCAGCAGTAGGACTTTGAAGAACTTAAAGGAGATAACGGATCGCGTCCTCAAGTTGACTGAAAAAGAGATTCCTCAGACTATTGTTGAGCGGATTATAACAGAAACTGCTGGAGGGGAGTCGCGAACCCTCCGAAGATATATAACCCTGCTGAACAACTATGGCGTTTTGGAACCTATCCGCCGAATATACGGCACAGACAAGTTTATTTTTGAGGTGAATTTGGATGGGGCAAAAAAGCTTGTTGGACTATCTCCCTAAAGAATATGAATGCAAATACTGTAATAGAAAGTTTGCAACTGAAAGGGGGCTTAAAATCCACTGTGCAAAAGCCCACTTCTTCTACCACGACGAAAACGTTGAAGTGGTCGAGGTTGACAGCAATCACGTCCAATTAAACGTGAAAATGAGGAAAACCCTCTTCCAAACCCTTTTGAAAACCATTGAAAATGCGGGGGTGGATCTGTGCCGCTTCCTCTCACAGGCCTTTCTGATGGGAGACATCCTCTTCGACAAAGAAGTCCAGAAATACGCTACGCAAAAGACCTGGCAAAAGATCTGCACATACCTCCAAGCCGAAATGAAGAAAGAAGAAAAACCAACATACGTCCTCTAAATAAGGAGAGAACGCGTTATTCTCCCACAGCGCTTTTAACGTGGTCTATTATCACCTTTTTAGCATATTCAGCTACGTCCATGCCCTTCTCCTGGGCTAGCCTTTGCAGTGCCTCGTAGTATTTAAGTTCCTCTTCGCTTCTCTTGTCAAAAATCGACCTAACAACAATGTACACGCCTGCAGGGATTCCCCTCTTCCCCTTCCCAGCCATAAGCCTTGCCAACGCCCGCTTGAACGCTTCAACGCCCTGCTTCTCCGCAGTTTCAGCCAGCTCAGCCTGCTCTTTCTCTCCAAGCCCAAGCCTAGCAACCGCCAGCGCATCCCTAAAGGGGATTAAGCCTTTCTGGATGACCCTTTGCAATTCTGGGCTGAGATCGAGGATTTTCAGGTACTCGCTTAAAGTGCTGTGGGAAATGCCCCAGGCCCTCGCAAGCCCCCGCAATCCAGTTGGCAGCCTATCCAGGTAAGCCTTTATGGCCCTAGCCCTCGTCACAGGGTCAGGCGTCTTATGGAACTCTTCAAGATTCTCCTTTAAGCTGGCGTCCAAAGCCTCCTCGTCGCTCATCTCCTCAATCCAAACATGCTGCCCAACAACAACCTCCTTTACGCCAGCCTCTTTCAAGGCTAAGAAGCGCCTACGCCCCACAACGACGCCGTAGCCGTCGCCCTCAGGCCTCGCCTTAAAAGGTTGGACGACAGAGGAGTGGCGGAGGTGCTCAACAAGCAGCCTATCCTCCTCGGTTTCTCCGAAGGGTTCGTCAACCCTCATGTTCATCTTGCTGACGAAGAACTTCTCTATGGGGATTTTATCGCCAACTTTAGGCAGTTTACGCTTCTCCAACATTCCACCCTAGCCACTTATTATTAGATTTAACTATAAAAATTTTGTGTCAAAAAAGCACAGGAAGTGTTCGACAGTCGACCACCAAGGCACAGCGTAAAGAATAAAATTTATATGGCTAAAAGCCACAAAATGTTGCTTTAAGTGGAAAACCAATGCCGCAGAAAACAGGCGTCGCAGTCCAAAACAAACTCGAGGAAGAGCTTCAAAGAATACTTACAAAGCTTCAGCTTAATCTCAACCTAAAAGTTGTTTGGACTCCTGATCCGCCCAACAGCTTATCCGGCGAAGTTAGAGGCAACACCATATACATATACGAAGTTGAGGAGGAAAAGGCCCTACAAGCCCTCAGGCATGAAGTAATAGACCACCTCATAACATCAAAAATAGTCAAACCGTTAACAGACCTAATCAACCTACTGATCAAGGCAAAAGAAGCCGAAATATACAAAGAAAAGGAGAAAATCGTCGAAACCCTCTCCAAAATTATTTAGGGATATGCCTTTTCGATTACACATTATTATTAACAGAAAAAACGAGGACAATGGGCTGGATGTTTTGCCATTTCTATGTATTTTTTGTTGCCTATATGCTTGTTTTCCAAGGATTTCTAGACTTTCGTTAGTTTTTCTTCACGGCAATTGTCTTATATGCTTAGCCAACGCCTTTTCAAATCTGATCATGGCGTCAATCATTTTGTCTTGAATGCTTGGCCAATCATCTATGTCTTTTAATCCTTTATTAGTGACGGTTTTTGCTATCCGTGATGCCCTTTTGTCATCCAGTCGTTGCCACTCTAGTTCTCCACCGAAATCCGTTTCAATCTCTTGTTTTTTCTTATGAAATTCATCGAAAATCTTTTTGTTCTTGTTCGCATCCCCTGTATCTATATATAGTTCAATTCTCGCAGAATCCATCAAGATAACGTAAACATATCCTAATCCAGACTTGCCTGCCCCTGTTGTTAACCAACACTCTTTGCTTGGAGACACAGCCGAAAATAGATCTGTTTTTCCTCTGCTTTTCTCTAGAAGTTGCTTCCAAAATTCAAGTCGTTTCACATGTCTTTCAGCAAGTTCGCCTGCCATTGCTCCGGCCTCTTTTATTTGTTTACTAGGCTGAGAAACTATCGAGAAATGCGGCGCTGGCGGAGAGTTTTCAATCTGAAAAACTTCCAATTTAATTAGATAAAAAGCTACGTCGGGTGGTGTGTTTTTGTTTAGCCAATTAATCGCTTCAATGTGTTCCGGCTGTGGGTCTTCACATATCCAGAGAGCTATTTTTGCCTCATAATTTGTCAGGTATGTAACTAGTTTTCCTAAATGGTCGTGGTTGCTCTTGCCAAACTGATTCTCAATCACTACATAATCGCCGTTGGGTCCCTCTGCAAGAAGATCAACCTCAAAATATTCCCCCACTTTCGCTTCGCGTTCAACAACCGATAATTCCATTCCTAAAGCTTCAGCAAGAATATCAATGTTCTCTTTGAGCCAGGGAGTAAAATCTCTCTCCTCATTTCTCCAAACATGGCGAACCGGAACACGCTTAAGCCTGCTCACAACCATTTCAGCCTCTTCTCCTCATCTAAAATTAGACAAACATTCATTAATATTCTTATATTCTTAACACATTTGAGGTTTTTCTGTTTCCGGCAGTTTCCATCCTTCGGCTCGCTTTTTACGCAATAGAGCCCTGAGAAGGTTAAACGGTTTATTAAGGCACTTGATGATATTGGTGTTAAATGTTTTGCCATATTCTTAGCTTTAAGCGGTTTAAGAAAAGTGAAGTTTTCAATTATGAAAAAGGAAGACGTGAACCTGAGATTAGATGAGCTATTCCAAATTGCGCGCATAACGGATGTCACCTAACAGTTATCAGAATATGTCAAGGAAAAACTGAATCTAAGAGCATAAGAAACAGACCAAACACTATGAGAAGAAACCAGACAGGTCCTTTGAACCATCCAATTTTTGTCTTCATCTCTCCTCTGGACCGACTGCCAATAAGGTAAAGAAGAAAACCTATCAAAATGGAAAGTATGCCTACAGTAGACGCATAACCCATGTTAGTCTCCTGCTAATGCGGTGAAGAACAAGCCCAAGCCCAGAATTAGAGCGACTATCGTGAAAGCCGCTTTGGCGATGTCCTCACTCCTTTTTAAAGCAGAGCCTATCTCCTTTACTCTCGCAATCATCTTATTGAGGGATTGTTGATCAAATGGGTCATATGTAGCACAAACCACCGTGTAATTTACCATTATTGGCACGTTCACGCCCTTTTCCACGAAAACATAAACAGGCTTTTTCTTAGCGTATGCTGAGGAAATTTCCTAATTAATAATATCCCAAGTGTCCTTGTTGTTTTCTACATTGGGAGTTAAGAAAGCAAACATTGCCGATGAAGATTCTATGGCTAGGTCAAGTTTTTGTGGTAAAGGGTAAGGCGTTGGGTCCTCTAACTTTGCAAGATAAGGTTCTACGCCTATAAGTCGAAGAGTATCGGCAATTGGGTTAATTAGCCAATCATCTTTACTGCTATGGGCAATAAATATACGAGCCATCTCCATTCCCGAGTTATTATTGGTATAGACATTTAAAAAAGTTGCATCCGCTTTCGATTTTCTCGACCTATTTGTGCTTTCTTCGTTAAGTAGCGTTTTTGGATGAGAGCAACCCCGACAATTGTTCCAATAGTGTCTCTTAACGGAACATTTTCTATATTCAGTAAGCGAATATATTGCTAAGCGGAATAGAAAATTTCTCCAGTAATTTATTTATTTGTCGACATGTCTTTCATTAAATGAAGAATCTAAATGTTGAAGAAAATTCATATTGCTGTCTTATTTGCTGTCCTTATTTCAACTCTCCCAATTGCAAGAATCAACTCCGATTTTGCACAAGCTGGGAATTATAGTGGTTCAAGCACTTATGTTGGTGGGATAATCTGGGACAACACCACATGGACCGCGGAAAACAGTCCATATATCATAACTGAGACGGTACAAATACCAGGAGACGTCACTCTCACTATTGAGCCAGGTGTGCTTGTTACCAAACCCACTTATGGCGATATGTTCTTGGTAAAGGGAACCATCTATGCTCATGGCACTGTTGATAAAAAGATCATATTTGATGGAGGAGGAAACTCGAATTTCTTTAATATGGATGCATCTAATTCACTAACAGTTTTAGACCTTGAGTATTGTATATTCAAAAATGGCAACAGTTTTTGGTATTCTACAAAAAGCGCACAATGGGCTTCTTTAAGTTTAAAACATTCTGAACTATATAATCTTTTAACAAGCTCAAATATGTATTATTTCCGTTCAACCGGTCATAAAATTTACATCGAATATAACAAGTTCATAAACTCCGCTGGGTTCTTAATCGGAACAGATTTTGATGTTTACGCATACATACAGTATAATTTGTTTAATGGAAATGTGGGTCCAGTTTTGCGAATAAAACCCACTTGCACCGGACGGATAATCATTAAATACAACTCTTTCATTAACATACAAGGAATAGCTTTAGAACTGTGCATCAGCATCGACCAAGACGCTGCCAAAAACTATTGGGGGACTACAGATAAGGCTGTTATTGATTCAATAATCTATGATGGTAATGATGACATTCGCATTAGAGGCTTCATAGGGTATTTGCCTATTTTAACAGAGCCTCACCCCGAAACTCCAACGCTTCCAATCGTTGCTGATTTCACCTATAATCCTTCTACGCTTTATGCCTATGGGACCGTGACATTTAATGCCTCAACAAGCTTTGGTCTATATAGCGCTATTGCCAATTATACTTGGGATTTTGGCGATGACAACGTTACGACGACATCATCCCCAACCGTTAAACATACTTACACGACACCTGGTAGTTATAACGTAACTTTGACGGTTACCGACGAATTTGGTTTCCAAAACAGTACAGTAATAAGCCTTACGGTTCTTGAAGATGACGTGCCTCCTATCACGGTCGATAACTATGATGGTGAATGGCGTAATGCGGACTTCACGATAACGTTGACGGCTACAGACTTCGAAAGCGGAGTCGCAGAAACCTATTATAGAATCAATGATGGAACAGCCAAAGCAGTTAGTGTTCACGGACAACCACTAATAAGAACAGAAGGCGCAAACAACATACTAGAATATTGGAGCATAGACAACGCAGGTAACGAGGAGGCTCCCCATAATATTTTGACCAATATAAAGCTTGATGGAACGCCACCCACAGCTAACGCTGGACAAGACCGAACCGTAACAGTCGGAGAAAACGTTAACTTTGAAGCTAGTGCAACGGACAATATTGGCATAGCAAGCTACGAATGGAATTTTGGGGATGGGACTATAGGAACAGGCCAAACAGCAACCCACACATATATGAAACCGGGAACTTTCACCGTGACTTTAACCGTTAAAGATTTAGCGGGAAACAAAGGTATTCACGCGATAACTATTACGGTTAAAGCTTCACAAGAACCCCTTCAAACATGGGCAATAAGTGCAATTATAGTAATTGTTAGCCTTATAACAATCATAATAGCAAAAGTCTTTTGGAAACGGCGAAATAAATAAACCCTAGGTGCTGGGTGGAAATGGTTTGGATGGGTGAATTGCTATCTTTTATGTTTGGAAGGAAAAACTTGAAAGTGGTTACGAATGACAATATCGGTAGTAAATAGAGGGGTAATTGAAAGAATCTCTAGAAGAGGCACCGACCAATATTTGGACCTACCATCATTCTTCATAAGCTTTAATTATCCTGTTTCTTTAGAGATATCTGAATGGGTAGGAGCTAAAATATACCAGAAAAGCTTTGCTGACCCTCTAGAATTTCTATGCATAATGGCTAATAAGTTCTATACCAGCATAAGCTCACGTAGCGATAATATATTAGAATCCTTTATTCTAGAGGAAAGAAAATCGATAGAGGAGAAAACAAGAAATCTCATACTTGCGGTTAAGAGATGGGAAGTCGGCAAATCAAGCGATGATGAGCTCGCTGAGGCGATAACAGAGTTTTGCCGCAAAACATATGCTGTTAGGTTACCAATGGCCTCATTTTTTCTCCGCATGCTCCTACCTGAAAAATTCGGAACTGTAGATTTCAGATGCATAAACGCGTTAAGATCGCTTGGCTTTGAAATAAAGGATTTGCCTCCAGAAACCATGGACAAAGATGAATATTTAGAACGATATAATGGCTTTGACTATCTACAATACAATGAATTACTTACAGAAATAGGAAGACATTATCAAATCAGCTCAAAACTTGGAGGAACAAGACATATGTTTCCATCAGAAGTTGACATGGCCCTCTATCAGTACGATAAAATGGCCGGAAAGTTGCCAGTTTCGACAAGCATAACAGAAGAAACATCATCTAAAACGAACAAAATCCAAAGGATTATGGAAACAGTGGAAAAGATAGTTGAAGGAACAAGAACGGGTCCAGCATGGGTGAAAAAAGCGGGGGAAAGCCTTCTCCGAAGCATGAAGAATTATGCTGCAAACAACGACTTAGATTCAATGTTTAAATATTATGCCCGCCTTGCTGAAGGCAAAAAAGGAAAAAGAATCGCAAGATGGCTGGAAGAACGAAAATTTCCCTCGATAGAATCAGAATACGAAAAAATCAAATCTATATACTACGAAAAAAGTTGAAATGCCTTCATTTACTTTCCGTAGTCGAACTAAGAGCATAATTATCTTGTTGTGGAATTTTCTTTTATATGATCTTACGATTTTTCGAGACTCCCGTAAACCTTCTCCCGCGGATGGATAAGTATTAGGTATAATACGCGTTTATCAGGGTCCGGTTTGTGGATAAGTCGATAATCTCCAATACGGTAACGCCACATACCTTTTAGGGAGCCGCTCAGCGGTTTGTTTGTATCACCGATCAATGCCGTCGGATTACAGCTTAACTTGGCGATTGCCTCTAAGATTCTCCCCTCCATTTTCTTATCCTCTATAGACGACAAGGATTTCTGAAATGATGGGGTAAAGGAAATCAGCCAGTTCCCGCTCTCTTTAATATCGCCTGGACGGCCTATCCCCAATTCATCAGGGATTTTTTCAACAGAGATTGGGGCTAGCGGAATTTCCTCGATTGCTTGCAGGATTCTTTCCCGTTCCTTACTTGGTAAATTCGCCCTTGTATATGGGACGTCACGGATTAAAACGTCTTCTATTTCGGTTTCAGGCTTTATTGCAAATAACTCTTCTTCGCTTGCAACTAATGCAAAATTCTTCATAAATTTGGCAAATGGTATAAGAGCATCCTCATCCCCGCCCATTACGGAGAAACAATAAAGAACCTCTGCGCCTGTAGCGTTTGCCACAAAATCCCAGTCTATTAATTCGCGGTAATCACTACGAGCTGTGAAGTCAAATATGCGCTTTATCCTATTTAATTGCGCGTATTCAACAAGAACTCTTGTCAAAACCTTGTTTCTTTTCCATATTTCCTGCACCTTTGATCCTCGTTCAATTGGCATACTATACAGCTGGATTGGCTCAGCTGGCGTCACTAATCCGTAGAGCCCCGACATAATAAGCACATGATGTTTTGACCGTAGCAGTTTGTCCCTTCCATCCCTTCCAAGCGCGGTATAGAAACGCCCATCATATCTGTAGATAGCTGCAAGATACTTAACATCCTCTATGTTCCCGCCAAAATCCTTGCCCAATCTTAATTCCCTGTTATACTTAAGGTTTCCAAGAGGGATTCCCTGCCATTTTATCTGTCCGCTGAATAATAAATCAAAGGCTTCACGTCTAGCCTTTAACAAGTCATCTCTTGTCCTCACCAGTTTTGAAGCTAAAGCTTGCGTTTCGTCATACTTACCGAAGCCACCAGCTTTCTTATTTAAAGAGCAGATTATCACCATCAACACTTTAGTTTCCGGCTGATAGAATGCCCTGTTAGCTGGCTGAGACCCCACTCCCATCACCAGTTACTAGAATTAATAAACGCATCTTGATTAAAATTAAATTTTCATTCCAACACTTAATTTTCAACTAGGTGTCAGAATGAAAAACAAAAAGAATGGAAGGATCTTCAAGTGCACTCGCCCAGAAAACGTTGATCCTGACCTATGGGCGGACTGTGAGAAGTGTCTGTGCGCCGGCTGCGGTTATTCGCGTTGCTTCGAACCTAACCCAAAATGGGAAGAACAGAATGGCATATGCATGTATGAGCATTGCATTGAGAATATGCCACTTCTTATGCCAGAAGATGCGAGAAGCTGCCCAATTTTCGGCCATGAATGCCCCGGAGGCGTTGACCAAGTTACCGAATGCATTGAACAAGTGGATAAAGTATCAGCCAGAGTTCAACGTCGTCTCAGTCTAAGACGCAGTAATAAGTAAAGCAACATTATACTTTACTATTTTACTCCAAGATACGCGCATTTTAGCAGCTCATCAAATCTTAATATGACTATTCTGTTAATCGCTGTTAAACGAAAAATCGCCTAAAACTCGTCTTTGGTTCCACATTATTAACAGAAGGCGCTATAGCAAATTGTCAGGATTTAACATGACACAATTAGAAACATAGCCTTCTCGGAGTTACTTCTTTTAGGATTTTAAGAGCCAGTTTCTTGTTTAGGTTTTTATTGCGTTTTTCACATCTTGAAGTTTGAATACATGAAGGGCAGCCTTCATTTTCTCGGCATTTGCATGATTCTATAAGTCGTATACAGTCTCTTAATATATTATGAATTCTTTGGAAGCAGGATTTTGCTAATCCTATGCCGCCAGGGTAGTTGTCGAATAGGAATATTGTTGGGTTACCTCCGCTTTCTGGGCACACTGGGGTATATGCTCCCTTTATATCGTTTGGATCGCAATTAATTGATTTGGGAATGATGATGAGCAGTGCGTGTTCGATAGCATGCAGGGCGCTTTCAAGCTCTTGATTCATAATAGTCTTGTATTGGTTTGGAAGAACAAACCAAAGTGCTTCGGTGTTAAAGGTGCAAAGGTCTTCCGGGATGGGCGTGCTCCATTTAATCTCCTCTCGCTCAGCTTCCCCTCCGGGAACAATTTTCCAATATTCTTTGACCTCGCGCCTAACACTTATCAAACCAAAGTAAACACTAGTTCTTCTAAGCATTTTTTGCTGTTTTTTCTGTAAGATGCGGACTTTGTCTTTCGGAGCAGCCACCGTATAATATTCAAAGTCTACCTCCCTTACATTAACAACTTTGTTCATGAAGTCAACATTTACAACCTCATATTGTCTATCATTATCTATCCATATTGCACCAGGATGCAAATCCCTTAGAACAGACGCGCCGTCTATTATGCCTATCTTTTCGCCGTCACAGTTGATAGTAAAATTAACGTTTGAAATAGGGTTACGTATGGGCAGGTATTCTTGGCTGAAGTCATTTGAAGAGTAGTTAAATTTCCAGTAAACTCTAGACTTGTCTTCATATCGTAGGATTTTTTGTTCACGTTCCAATTTCCTCAAACATTCAATTGCTTCTTCGCCGAAGATTGTTTTAATGTCATCTTCGCTTATTCCTCCATATGCTGACATTTCGTGGATGTAGCAAGCTAGATGCATTCTTAGAAGCACCGGGTTCTTGGGGTTTATTGTTATATCTTCAGGTTTTTTGTCAAAAAATTCCTTTGGAAACCTTGCAAAATACTGTTCTAGTGGATCATCGTGCAAAATCACAATACCCAATCCTTCTCCGACACGTCCAACCCTGCCAAACTGTTGGTGAACACTTGTGATAGATCCTGGGTATCCTATGCTAAGGTAACAGCTCATGTCTGGTATGTCTACTCCAAGCTCTAATGCGTTGGTTCCTATAATTCCATGAATTTTGCCGCCAGCTAATGCTGAAAAAATTTCTTCCCTCCTTTCGGGTGGCAGCGTTGCAGTATATTCTCTTACAAAGCTTGCAAAATTTCTAATTCCTTTTTGTCTGTAACGATCTTCAAGTAGCTTGTAGGCAAGCTTGACCGACAGCCTAGATCTACCAAATGCTATGGTTTTAACTATCTGATTAGAAGTAATGAGTTCTTCTGTTAAGAGATCAACTAGGTTTGTTAGAGCCTCTACTCGCTTGCCATCTTCTTTTAGCGGAGGGTTCCACAAGACCAGTAACCTTTTCTTCTTTGGAGAACTGTCTTTATCAATCAAAACGAAATCGTCGCATCCGGTAAGATTCTTAGCATGTTCAATCGGATTTCCTATCGTTGCACTGCATAGTATGAAGACAGGCCTAGCGCCAAGAGCTTCACAAACTTTTCTTAAACGCCTAATAATTAACGCCATGTGAGAGCCGAAAATCCCTTTATAGATATGGATTTCGTCCAAAACCACGTATTTAAGGTTCTTTAAGAAGCGTGTCCATAGCTGGTTAAAGCGTAAAATGCCAAAATGCAGTTCATCAGGGTTTGTAAGGACAATATTGCATCTTTCTCTAATCACTTTTCTAATATCTTGAGGAGTTGGCCCCTCATATTTTCCAAAAGCAATTTGCTTGCCCCCAAGTTTCATGGTGAAATAGTATCCCGAACTATACTGTTTGTCGGTAACGTCATCTCCTTTATTGTCATCCCTAAAACTTGCTATTTTACGGATTTGATCTTGGGCAAGAGCTTTAGTCGGATAAACGTAAAGGGCACAAGAGCTAGTATCTCGAATTATAGCGTCCAATACTGGGACGTTGAAGCATACCGTTTTTCCGCTGGCTGTGGGCGTTGCTATGACCACGTTTCTTCCTTTTAAAGCGCACTCTATGGCATTGGCTTGATGTTCATACAATTTTATTCCTTGTCTTTTTAGACTCACAACAATTTCATCCGTTAGAGGCAAACTTTTGCTTGCATAACTTGCGTCTTTTTTTGGATATTCTTTGATGTGAAGAATGGCTTCTCCTAATTTGCTGTTTCTTTTTATTTTTTCCAAAAGTTGAGCCGCCTTAAACTCGGATGGAGGGATCACCTTTGTGAGTTTAAAATTTACCGCTAACGATCCTCGATCACTTAAAATTTGAGCAGCAGTCGGCCATAAGCGAAACGCGTCCTTATGACCGTGTCCGGTAAACCAGTGCCAACGACCCTCAATTGCAAAGAACTGGGGAGTTAAAACCTCAATTCCATAAGTTTCTAAAATCCTTACTATCGTTTCGGAAAGCTGAACTTTTTTCATATAACGCCAGTATTGTATTCTTTTCTTATTTAACTCGCTTAAAATACCAAGCTTTTCCAAATAATCACTCGTATAAAACGTGATTTTTTCATCCGCTATCTCTGCCCAGTAATCTTTTCGAGACCCTATCTTTGAGGGTATCGCGTCGGAAACCCTCCCTCTATTATTATATAATAAGCTCGTTGGTTTTCTTTATAAGCATCCTAATCCTAGGCTCACCGTCTTGGATAACCACGCACCACTTTCCATGTTTTGAGTATCGTAAAGGGTCCTTCTTCCACTCTTTACGTGGGCACTATTAGGTTAAGGTAAGTTTGGAGGTAGAAAGGTTTAATCTATCTCTTAAGTGTAAAGTTCCCGACAATTGATCAGCAATGGACGAGGCGCGGAATATGGGGTGGGATGTGATAAATTTAGAAATTAAGCGATGTAGGAGCATGTCGGATGTTGGTGAGAGGATTAGGTGTTTAAAGGAGTTGTTTGAGAGGACGCAGGACGGGATGGTTGCTTTTGCCCTTGGTGAAGAGCTCGAAGCTTGCGGTAATATGGAGGAAGCCCTTCAGTATTTTGAAAAGGCTGAGACGCTCTTTCCCCTCGCTCGCTATAAGGAAATGGCGAAGTCTGCTATCTCCAGAATAAGGGAGAAAATTCAAAGAAATAAAGAGAAGATTAAAGGAGCAAAGCTTACACCTCCCTCAGTTTCCTCGATGATTAAACTGAGCGAAATAAACCTCAATGAATATGACCAGCAGACAACATTATTTGTCGTGGCATGCTCTAAAACGAAGATATGGGATATTAACGAAAGCGCCCCCGAGTTCGTCCCTGCAAGGATGGCTTATCAAGGTGATGATTTCAAAAAGTTCCTGAAGTGGGTCGAAGAAAGCGGTTTGGAGCAGAAGGGGTTTAGATGGCTTATTCTGAGCGCCAAATACGGCTACATAGAACCGTGGCATCCAATATGCAACTACAGCGTAACCTTCAGCGATGAGGCGACAGGCCCAATATCAGATGAAACTTTATGTAGGCAGGTGTTATACCAGACAAGATGGGGAGTCCTGCTAAGACGCTTTAGGACAGTGATATGCGTCGGAAACGAATTATACTTCAATAAAGTTAAAAACTCTTTCAAAACAGCTGGAAGTAATGTTATACGCGCGTCAACATAGAAATTCGACTTCAATAAAAATAACATAATGGTGGAGGGCAAGCAAGATTCCATTAGAAAATGATCTATGTCAAAAAGCTTAAGGCAAAATTTGTGAGCTGAGGTTTAATGGTTGTCATGAATTTAGCAGAAGCTTGTAGGAGGGTTCATATGCTTCTTGAAAGCCTCCCCGTAAGGAGGGAGCCGGCAGTCACCTTGCCCACAAGTGGAATATACTTCTTTTACGAAGCTGGCGAATACACTTCTCACACCCATAGCTTTAGGATTGTTCGTGTTGGCACCCATGGGGCTGGGCGAACCCTTAGGCAGAGGCTAAACGACCACTACTCTGGTAATCGCGAGGGAAGCATCTTCAGAAAATATTTAGGCGGTGCCAAACAGAAAATTTCTGGACTTGTTCTTTGTATGTTTTGCCACCGATACATATGGCTGTCTTAAAGTCCTTTAGTCTCTTTCCATGGCGGTTTTTAAATGCTGTTTTGGCGTGTATGCGTATTTCTCGTCTACTCTTAAGGAGCCTGCACATATTATGCTACAGGGTGTCGGCTGAACATGTTATATTTACTAAGCAGGCTCTGCAAAGCCAGAGAACGATTTCTATGCCGAAAAAGCACCAGAGGCTCTTTTGGGTTCAAAGACTTGCCTATTAGGAAACCTGTCCCAACAGTCGGATCCAGAATAGTGTATAGCTTCGCAACCTCTGAAAGATTCTTTTCAGCTTCCTCCGGGCTTTGGCAGCCCATAACGGTGGACTATGCCTAAGCGTGTAGTCCACAGCCCAAAATCTACTGAAAGTTCGCATGCGCCGAACTTTAAGTTCTCCTAAATTTTAAATTATGAGGCAAAATTCACAAAACTGATTTTCAGGTTTTAAAGTAGTCAAAAAGGATATCGATGATTAGGATTGAATCAGGGTGATGAAATTTATGGATAGAAAATACTCTAGGATAATTTTCCTTTTAGCCAAATATTCTTCTATTAATCTTGACGACTGTCGTACTTATTGCCCTGATATCTCCAGTGGAACGTTCTATAACGTACTTAACACATTAGAAAAACATGGTCTAGTAAAAAAAAGAGATCAAACCTGGAAATTTGGTGTTATATAGAAAAACAAAAGATTTTTCCTTAGAAAAAGCTGTCGAAGTGATAAAAGCAAAAAATATGATTAACGCTCATAACGAATCGGAAAACCTTTGTGATGTTGTTCTTAAAAAAGTAAATAATATCGTTGATCCGGTATCTAAGTTAACTTTTGCTGAGATGGGAATGCGTATCTCAGTAAAAGAAGAACAAGATTTTATCCAAATAGAATTTAGTCCACCTTTCTGTCAAGTTGCAGCTGAATTTACTATGTACATAGATAATGCAGTAAAAAGTATTCCAAGTTTAAAGAAAGTCCAGATACGTTGCATGGGCCAAATTTGTAAACATGAAAACGGGAACGAAATGAATGCTAATCAAGTAAGCCAAGTTAGACTGACTGCTCCTAAAAGTCTTTTAGACTTTTATGAAAATACAACTTAAGATGGTGAATTGAAAGTTTGCATAGGTAAACGATATATCTCAACGTTCAAGAATCCTTTAAGCTTCTGCAGTATCGTTAATATTATGAGGGGATTCACAGTTCTTGAAAGGAACTTAGGGTAATAAAGCTGACTTATCTCGGCTAATTCTTTGTACATTTCTTGGTAGTCACAGCCGGGGTCGTAGTGTTCAAAGATTCGACGCAAAAGGAAGAACAGTCTCTTCTCGTCGACATCGTTATCCTTTTCTATATCAAAGTAATATTCTGAACCCTTTCCAATGATCTTATAATAATGATTTGTTTTTCTAGGTAATGCGTTAAGCCTGCTCATTAATGCTGAAACTGGTGCTTCACCTCTGTCGACGGTTCTTAAGTTATGTTCTTTTTCAACAACTTTGAATTTTTTCATGCAACTTAAGACGCTTTGGAAAACTTCGGTTAACACCGACTTATTTTGTTCGTTGTTAAGTCGGATGGCTGACGAAGGCGCTGTGCTCCCTAAGAGAATTAAAGAGAGGCTTGCAAGTTTTTCATCCCACTGAAGCCTATCTTGTTCTCCTAGATTGATTTTTCTATCTGTTAGCTCCAAGAAATTCAGAAACTGTTTGTCAAGTGCCACGCCATATTTAAGCTGGATGCACTGCGCTATACCTTTAAATGTTAACGCATACTTTTCAGTGTCTTCGGAGCGAATTTTCTGTATAACTCCTTGTTCAAGGAGAGCTTCGGCTGTTTCAGGGTCAAGATATAATGCGCTTTCAGCAAACTTCTTGGATTTGCTGTTTTCTGTCATGTTGTACATCTCAAAAATTAATTTTGATGGGACATCCGCCCTTTTTATTCTTCTTGTTTGCTCCATAACGGATATTAACTCATCAAAAAGACGTAACATTTCACTTTCAAGAGTACTTTTTGACATTAATCCCACCCCCTTATTTCTATTATCTTGGAGGAGGACTCACGTGGCGGTCTGACAAGAATGGCCAGTATCAGAGAACCCTTTTTACACTCTTCTGAAAGAGTTTTCTTTACAATCTGGAGATTTTCAGGATCTAATTCCGCAATCTCATCGATTAGAACTATCTTCTTCTTGGTAGGATCCATCTTTTTAAAAACACCTGTTAATGTTGCTATTTTACTCTGCCCTTGTGAGAGCTTGTTAATCGGAATTTGCCTATCTTCCTTTGTTACAAATGTATCTCTCTCTATATCAAAGAATTTTATTTCATGAAATCTATAGTCATATGCTATGGGTTCAAATTGATCACCTAAATATTCCCCAACAGACTTTATAAATTTCTCATAATCTTGCAATCCGAAGCCGGACTGTTGTTGAAGTCCAAGCTGTTCTTTTGCTTGCGCCGGATCCTTTAGAATTTGAATCCATTGAAAAATGTACTCACGTAAATGGGATATCCTTTCGAATAAAGCTTTCAATTCGTTTTCTTCTTCTAAATATTTCGGCTTTTTGGTTGCGCTTTCCCGTAGCAAATCTAAGTTTTCTTGCAATTTGCATAGCAAGTTTTCATCCGTTCGTTTCGAAATTTCTAGGTCTTTCAATTGTTTTTGGAGATCCTCTAACTTCTCATCGATTAGTGAAAGTTCATTCCATTTAGACAATAACTCTGTTAGATTTTCACGCATTGCCATTTGCAACTGTAGATACTCCTGTTCAACTTCAATAAACTCATCGTGTACTTTATCGAATTCTTCTAAATCCTTGCTTTTCTGAGATAACTCGCTTATTTTATCTTGAATTTTATTAATTTCAATTATCTTCGTTTTTCTTTCGTCCATTGCATTGTTTAATGCGTTGAGTAAGCCGAAAACTCTGTCGGAAGTTAATCTAGCTTTTATTTTAAATAATTCTTGTAAAACTTCCCGAACGGGTTTTTCAAGTAAAGGCACTATTTCATTTTCACTATACCGTTGGAAAAGCGCAATCATGTCTTCTACCATGTGCACCGAAACCGATATTTTCTGTCTTTGTGGCTGCATTTTTTTGTTTAATTCATTCAGTTCGGAATGGTCACCTTGTAAGAGTTTTTCGCTTTGAATTTGAACACCATATATTTTTAAAGAACCACATATCTGAATAATGCGGGCATCAATTTCCTTCAGCTCAGAGCTGGCACGTTTAAGGTTTTGCCGTTCTTTTGATAATTTGCGAATGATGTCATCACTCGTTTTATTCGTTAGTTGCTCATGCTTTTTCTTAAGAGTATTATATCTGGAAATTATTCTTTCTTTGTTGTTTAGCAATTCTAGTTTTCTTTTGATCTGCTCTTTTAATTCCGCCTTCCCAACTTTATCCTTAAGTGCCTCTAGCTCAGCGGTTTTATTCGCTATACTTTGCTTTAAAGATTCAATTTCTCTAAGTATATTTTGCTCTTTCTTTTGAAAATCACGAAATTCTCTTATTTCCATCAAATGCTTGTTAATTGCGCTTTGAAAGGAAATGAGTCCCTTTTCAAGATCATTAAAATATTTGCTTAACTTCCCAACAATGGCATTTACGACCTTCTTTGGGTCATCTTCTGTGAGAAAAACTATCTCAAATTTCTTGTCAATAACATCCATTGAAACTGGTTTCGAATTCAACCAACATTTTTGTTTCTGCCCTTTAGGTCTTTCAATTAATATGTCAATAGGTTCGTGAATATTACAGCAGATTCTAAAGCGGTATTCAAGTGTTGGATTATTTTCTAAGTCCTGTAGCTTTCTTTTCAATGCTGGCTTTCTCTCTAACTCTTTTTCTTGATATAGATAACCAAAAGCTAACGCTATACAGTTAAGTAGTGTGGTTTTTCCCGTACCGTTTCTACCTTCTATTTCTATGAGATTAGCATCAATTCGCGGATCTATATCTTCGGGAGGAAATATAAATGGGGGGTCCTCCGGTTTATGATATCCTGGCTCCTTGTAACTCATCTTAAACTCGAACAAAAATTACTCCTCCTTTTTACCTTTCAATATGTACTTGATTTTCTCATCAACATTAAGCTCTTCGTTCCATATCGCCTCTAGTATTTTGAGATCCTCTTCTGTAACTAATTTTTCCAGAAGCTCTCTAGCGTATAATTTTGTTTTCACGTTGTCACCCCCATCAATGGCAAAGGAAACTTGATGAGCTTAATCTGTGGTACGGCAACACTAGATATCACTGCGAACCCATTATCAAGAGAGGATAGTTCAACCGATATTTCTCTTATGCCAAATTTTCTTCCAACGTTACCGAGAGATCTGAAGAATATTCTTGTATTAACTATGGATGTGAGACCTCTCGGTAAATCTTCCGGGTTCTGGGAGGCAAAAATTACGCCAATTTTTTCAGAACGACCCATCCTTGCAATCGCATTTAATTCTTCTAGAGCCTGCACTGAAGCACTTGACCGGTAAAAATGGTGCACTTCATCTATCACTATAAGAACAGGAACATCCGAATATTGCCTCTTCACGGCCTTTGCTTCATAAATCCTTGACAACATATGGCGGAGCAAAACAGCACCAAATATTAGTGTGTCCTTGTTAGAAAGATCTATCACTGATAGCTTACTGGGAACTAGAATGTGTTCCTCACGTATTGGTATACAATCTGGTTCCTGGCTATCAAAGAAATCAGCGGCACTCTCCAATGATCTCAAAATTGCTTGACATGTACCTGAATGGAGCGGAATACTGCTTTCCTCACCGGTTTGTGAAAGCGTCGGAAATATGTACTGATTTTCTTTTGTTGCGAATCTTCTAAACCAATTTATAAAGTTTCTGAACGTAATTTCCTCTTCATAGACCCTTTCTTTCCAGTATCTAAAGATATTTGGTAAAGCTTCGGCAGCTCGATCAGTTATATTCTGTAGAACTCCTAAAAGGGCATTAGGCTCAAGATCTTGTGTTTTTAAAGTGATTGAACGAACTTTATCTTTACTGACTCCCTCTTTGTATTTTGGAGAACCTGCTGGTACGTATATTCTAAACTCTCCGATTTGATTCCCAAAAAGTCCTAAAGTTTCCCACTCTTCCTTTGTTTGTTCCCGAAGTCTTTCGTTGCTAATTGTTGTTGATTGATCCATTGTTAAAAGGTCTGTTCCTTTAACATTAACAGCAAGAACGGCACCTTTTTCATGAGCAAGAAATTGTTCGATTAAATATTTCATAGCCACGGTTTTTCCGGAACCTGTTTGACCGCAAATCATCGTTTGCAGATAAAGTGATTCGAAGGGTATTCTCACATATATCAGACGACCTGAATCGTCTCTTAACTTTGAATTTTGAGTAAGAAAACCAGTTGCAAGAAAAACCGGAAATCCTTCTTTTGAAGTAAATACTTCGTCTATCTCCTCCTGCGTAGTTCTTCTGGCTACATCGTTGGGTTTTATAAAGCTAAATAGACCGTCCGATCTTTGAGGGAATTGGCGTATTTCTCTTGCAAGTACTATGTTTTTGCATTCTCGATCTTGTTCAAGTAGGGCAAGATCAGCGTCTACTACTAACGGAGATGGTTCGAAAAGTGATTTTTGGTACGATTTTTCGACGATGAGTATATGTTTTACGCCTTGATCATCTTCTATTGTGAGATAAGAACCTACAGGCAATATTCCATTCACATTTTTTGACGAGACGAGCTTTATTAGATCTCCTTCTGTTCCGGTTACAATCCACATATGGTATTCACCCAAATCGTACCTGATTTATTGTAGGGCTAAAACCAAGTCTTCCTAGAAGAGTAGGAATGTTTAATATCTTAATTCCTTCTCTTGCGTACTTCTCTGCTACGGCAATCGGACGAACTTGAGGATTTAAAGGATCTCCCTGGACTATGTAAAAGTATGCGATCAAATCGAATACTGAAGGTATTAAGGACTTATATTTCTCAAATGTTAAGCTGTGCATTTCTACTCTTTCTGTAAAACCAGCAAGCGCCTTGATATATGCAAAAACTTTCGAATTTTTGCTATTATGCTTATCAGCGTACCTAAAAAGTGCGGATCGTTGACCCGTTTTGAGTTTACACGCAGCCCAATGAAAGTCGCTATTAAATTCCCTTGAAAGTGCTGGATCATGGTCAATTATTAATCTGCTATCGGAGTTTTTAACGAAGTACAGAGGGATACAGTCATTTTCCCTAAGTTTTTCATCCATATTTACTATGTAGGCTGAAGCCATCCCACCAATTAATGGACCGTCAATAAAGACAATTGAATGTGGTTCCACTGTTTCAAGTATTGACTTTACTTTCATGTCAATCAATATGCGGTTACGTTCTTCTGAAATATTCTCCGCAAAGTGTATTCCTTCGTCTTGAATATAAAGGTACTTTTTCATAGAAGTAATAAAAAATGGTAAAACTATTAGATTGAACTTATATTTTTCTTCTATTTTAACCACAGCTGAGCTGCAGAAAAATAGATCTCCTTCCAAAGCTTTATAACTTTGGACACTTTCGTCGTATCCGTAAATGTTCCAGTCCTTTATTAATGTAATGTTCTGAGGATTTATGGGATAACCAACACCATAATCTTCAAGGCAGCTTATTGTTGAGCTCATGAAATATTCAGGCATGTTCACTTCAACATCAGAAGGCGTAAAAGAAACGTAATTTGTCACCTTCTTACTTATGTTGTTCAATCTTATTTCTACTCTATTCAAATTCAATTTGCTTAGCAAGGTTTTCCCCAAAGATGTTGTTTCTGCGATCTCACTTTACAGTAAACTATTAATTCCATGATATTTATTTCTTATTGCATATGAATATGAAAAGGGAAAAAATACGAGAGTTGCTTATACAGAATATCTCTTGAGCAAGGCTTGAGATGAATAAATGAACTTCTTTGCGGGAATTCTAAAATAATTTTCATCCGGTTTTTCTACAGCAATAATTCCCTTGACTTTGGTTTTTCTTCCTCTTAGACTAGTTGTGATCTTATTTTGTGCAACTTTCAAAGCAATCTGAGGCCTCCGAGCTTCAAAGCCTTGTTCTTCAGTTGTATGAACAAAACCAACCTTAAGAATAGGCTCCATTTTCTCTAGGTAAGACTGTTCATTTTTGAATATTAAAGCAGGTATTTCCCCGATAAATCCATTCATCCTTAAAAAATCACTCGCATATTTAAATTCGCCTAAACTGAATTTATAGGAGATTATTGGAACGTTCACAAAGAACATTCGTTCTCTCTGCGCCTGTTTTTCTTCCACATAAATCGGTACTTCGATAAAATCAGTTTCAGGCATCGCCACATGTTTTTTTAGACATGCGATAAGGTCTTTAAAATCGCTAATTTTTAGAACAGGGATAGCCCAGTTTGTATAAAGTCTTCCGAACGCCGCCATCGTCGAGTATTCGAGATGATACTGCTCTTTTCCATCATCCTGCGGATTTATTCTAAATTCCAAAACGTCTCCATTAATCAGCGAAATAGTTATTTTAGGTTTTTCTGACGGTATTATCGGCTCGTTTTCTTTATCTGTTTGTTTCCATCCTAGTTCTTCATAAGTTTTGCCAAAGTATCTTGGATTAATGACATATTTTCGCCTTCTTTCAGGGACTCCAGTTGTACTTTCACAGTTATCCGCGTATATTATTGGTAACGTTTTTTGTTTAAATCCGCTCTGCCCGAATCCTCTCTCCTTTAAGTATGTGTAGAGGTCATCATCCCATGCAAAGTAAATTTGAAGGGTGTCTAGTGTGTAGGAGGCAACTGTCACAGGTTTCATTCTAAACTCCTAAATTCATTTCCATGTCATTGAATGTTAATATGCCTTTATTATCAGATGATTAGTCAAAATAGGCAATAATATTAAATACTAGTAATACATATTACATGATTGATGCGTATGCCAATGGTATACATATCCAAAGACACCCTTAAAATACTGAATGCATTAGTAGAACATATTCAAAGAAATACGAGTCCACCAAGCCGTGTCCTTAAGGCTGACGTTATTCATGCAGCATTAGAAGAGTATGCGAAAACTATAGGCATTAAGGTGAAATGATTGGGAACTTGGCACAAGATAATTTTCGGCGACTCCAGAAAAATGAGCGAAATTCCAGATGGATCCGTACATCTTGTGGTTACCTCGCCGCCATATTTTAATGCACCTTTTGACTATCCGGACCTCTTTAAAAGTTATTCGGAGTTCCTTGATATGATCAGAGATGTCTCCAAAGAGCTTAGAAGGGTTTTGGCTCCCGGCCGAGTAGCGTGCTTTGTTACACAAGATGTACGAATAAATGGAAAATTATACCCAGTTCCAGCTGACATACTTAGAATAATGACGGAGGAAGGATTTACGTATCGAGATAGAATTATTTGGAGAAAACCGGAGGGTTATATAAGAATAAGCCGAAGAAGCGGGGTTTTATTGCAGCATCCCTACCCCATGTATTTTTATCCTGATAACATTTACGAGGAAATTCTCATACTACAAAATGGGGAATATAAATACCCAAAAATAGAGCCAGAACACGAAAGGTCAAAAATAAACCTCAACGAGTTTAATCGTGGAAAATGGTATCTGTCGGTTTGGGACATAACAAATGTTCTACCGAGAAGTGGAAGACTTGAAGAAGGCATAGCCGCCTTTCCCGAGGAAATACCCAGAAGATTAATAAAGTTATTCACATTCATTGGCGAGACGGTGTTAGATCCATTCTTAGGATCCGGGACAACAACAAAAGTGGCAAAAGAATTAGGGCGAAACAGTATTGGATATGAAATTGACCTTGAACTCAAACCGATAATATTACAAAAAATAGGCTACTCGCCGTATCCCTTGGCTGACGACATAATTGAAATAAAGGAGCGAGAAGATGCATTAAAACTTAGAAAATCCCTTCAAGAGAAAATAAAAAGTAAAAGTTCGGATAAGCGTTCGTGAAAAGGTATGATTACAACCCCTATAAGTCCCTCGCTGGGAAACTGGCAGACTACTCGCTAAACAAGCTCTAAAGATTTTAATATCACTTAAAAGCTGGGATCTCAAAATCTTTTTAAAAGCCTTAAAAAGCGAACATTAAAGAAAAATGTTCCTATATCTATAGCGTGAAATTAAGATTCTCCTTTCATAACTTTTAAAGTTTCTATAGTATGATTAGATATTTGGCGATTAAATTGACATTATCTGAAGGTGATAGCGGAAATGCAAATAAAGAAAGAAATGAAACGATACTTGCCCTAGTGGAATTAGCGAATAACCTGAAAAAGAATGGATGTTCGGTTGCCGTGGAAAATATAATTGAGGATTTCCTACAAACTGATAGCTTTGAAGAGCTATGGTTGCGCGAAAAACTTGCATATTTTGTGGGTGAAAAAGGCGCAGAAACTCTGCTGTTTACATTAGAATTAAATGATTTAAGCATTGTTGATGACATGAGAAAAGCAGGAATTTCAGAAGACTTATGTAATTTTATTTCGAATTTGTTAGTAAGATTCGGTGAACGTTACAAAAGTAAGAAAATGAAGGAGTATGATCCGTTTTTGCTAGTAGGCGTTCGTACACTTACATATTATGTTCCTAGAACGGGAAAGATAATGTTTGGGATAAACTTTCACAGAGCAGATGGTGAAGTATTGCATTGTGAAACCAGTTTTGAAGAAATGTTCGATATAATATTCTGGGTTTTCAAAGAAATGCTATTTTCAGCTAAAGATGTTTTGGAAAAGCTACCATTCACAAAGTTCGAAATATCGGAGGGAGATATAAAGGAATTCATTGCAGACTTGAAGGAATTTGAGAAGTGTGTTAGAGTACAGCCAAAGTTGTGAGAGAGTGAACCAAAGAGATAAAATAGTATAGAGCATATCTATGGTGAGATCTTGAAAAAGCAAAAGAAAAAGGCTAAAAAATCTGAAGAAGAGCAGAAGGAGATGAAGTATTACTGTTCTGTTTGTGGTTGTGAAATTGATGAGGATGAGTTTGAGAGTTTTGATGGTATGTGTTGGGATTGCTGGGATGACCAGGTGACTGAAGAAAGCGAAGACATGTTTGGAGACGTGATGTGAAATGGTTGAGGAAGAGTTTTACGAGTGTTTAAGGTGCGGCAGAAAAATCACACGAGAAGAATTTGAAACGTATGACGGCATGTGCGAGGAATGCTACCAAATCGAGATAGACGAACTTGACTATGAAGACGAAGAGTATTGACGGTAAATAATTCTTTTTGTAGTGGCGCGTCCATTAATATAAAACTTCAACATATTCTGTTAGTTGCTGCTAAATGATTGTGCCTTTGTATTGTGGTGGTGTTAGGTGTGGTTCTGCTTGTTCTTTGTATGTTTGGCGCCAGCTTTCTCTGCTTTTGTTTATGTATGCGCTTAGTTGTTCTGGGATTTTGTGTCCCATCCAATATTCAATGTAGAGCGGATCCACTTTATGATCGTTGAGGAATGTGCGGAAAGCCGCCCTAAGCGAGTGGGGGCTGTAGGTGTTTCTTCCATTAAACGCACCTGCGTATTTCCGGGCTGTCTTGCTGAAGTAGGCGTGCACGGTCCGCGCCGACATGTTGTAGATTGGCGTTTCATCGTCAAGTTTTCTGCTAGCCAAATAATCTTTAAGCAATTTCACACTCCAGCTGCCCAGAAACGTTATGAAGGGTACGCCTGTCTTCCTTCGCGTCAGATCCAAGCATAATGGTGTTACGCCTTTCTCAAATTCTTCTTTAATGTCAGCATAGGTTAGGGCTAGCACATCTGATATGCTTAGGCCGCTTTGGAGGATTGAGGCGGCAATGCTGCGGCACATGGGCTTGTCCATGGCGGCTACGAACCCTCCCACTTCAGTCAGTGTCCACGGATGCTTCCTGTTAACAGGCGTTGCTGTTGGAAGATTCACATACCGCAAGCTTATGGGCACATCATAGTATTTGGCTAGGCTTTGAACAGCCCCAACATAGACTCTGATGGTTTTCGGCGCGTAGCCGCGGTCTTGAAGCCAAGCCGCAAAGCTGTTGAGGGTTTCGGTGGCTATGCGCCTCTTCGCATGCCTAGGCAAAAACCATTCACGCTCCACGCCGTCCAAGAAGTCCCCTATGGATCCTTTGCCGGAATAGTATTGCCGGAAAAGCCTCAGTCCAGCAGCATAAACGCCTCGAGTCCCAACCTTCAAAACGGAAAGAAACTCAGCTACCTCATCACGACCATCCAAATCAGCCAACTCACAGCCCTAAAGAATGAAAAACCGGAAACTTTAAAACAACAAGCATGGTAGCACAGCCTTAGCATGAACACTACTAACACAAGAAAACTTTAACTCAAACCACAGCCATAATATCTAAACGGTGTCCTCACATGAAAAACAAACCCGAAAAACAAAGTGAGGGCACCAGAACTAGAGGTTCGAAGCCCGCCCGAGGCTCCATTAGCGCTTTCTAATTTTTCGGTGGGATTTCTGATAAAGTTTGACTGCCTTATCGATTACTTTGGAAAAACTTATATTAAGATGGGCTAAACTTAAAATCGTGATTGATTTGTATGGCAATGTAAACTTAGATGTTATTAAAGACAAGATTTTTGGGCTTCACGACGACTTAAGGCATATTATCATTGCCGATTTTAAGGGTGAAGTTTTAAGCATTTTTTCGAGGGCTAAAAGGAATGGCCCTCAGATGTTCAAAAACAGTTTTCCGGTCTAATAGCCGTTTTAACTATTGGTTTAAGCGAAAAGGTTCAAGATATTGCAGGACATGTGGAATATGTGCTGGTGCGATATGAAAAGCTTAACATAATAATCGTCAAATCATCACGCTTTATATATTACTTCGACACGTAAATTCATGCCTAATGAGGTATTGACAGGCTTGTTGAATTAATAAGGCGGGAAGGCTAATCTAACAACATTATTTCATCATTATTTCATTTAATGGTGTAATGTGAAAATAGAATCTGTATTATTGTTCTTCAAGTATCCAGAAATGTTTATTAATTTTCAAGATTAAACAAACTTCAGCGGGGACGGGACAGCGATGCCACTCTTTCAACGCGGCGAAAAACTGAAGTGCCCATACAAGGGATGTGGAAAAACATTTGCTAAGCCTGCCGT
>Ga0071330_1067698_pt1 | contig 45970 bp, 31 predicted proteins | sample GBScel77sediment_FD_63802 | JGI IMG/M metagenome (GOLD analysis project Ga0071330, IMG submission 63802) | Hot spring sediment microbial communities from Great Boiling Spring, Nevada - Cellulolytic enrichment Sediment 77C v2 (version 2) | ecosystem: Environmental > Aquatic > Thermal springs >...
TTAAAAGATTTTTTAGTTTAGAAGTTTCTGTAATATTTACTTTATTTTTTTACGTTTTAATTTCTGATTATTTACACTTAGATGGTTTTGTAGACACAATAGATGCTATGTTTGGATCTATAAAGAAAGAATATGTTGAGATTTTAAAGGATCCACATATAGGTGTTGTTGGATGTATATTTCTGTTTATGGTTTTACTTACAAAATATTTTTTGTTTTTTAATAACAAAGAATTGGTTTATATTTTGACACCTGTGTTTAGTAAAACAGGGCTAGTTTTTGTAGGTCTGTTTGGTAGAAAACTAACTGATGGTATTGGAGAAAAGTTTTTACATAAGAGTTTTTTTGTTACTATTTTGTCTTCAGTATTTAGTTTGATGATATTTTTGTTGATTTTGCGCAATATCTTATATTCTTTATTTTTTGTTTTTCTTTGTTTTTTATTTTCGTTTGTTATTGTAAGTTTTTTTAACAAAAAATTCGGTGGAGTAAGTGGTGATACTTTTGGTTTTATAAACGAAATTTTAGAGATTTTGTTTTTAACAATATTTGCTGGAAGTAAAATATGAAAAGAAAATTATAAATTTAGCCGGTGGGGAGATATTAAATAGGGGGGTGCCAAATTTCCCACCGGCTAAAAAAATATATTACATTCTTATCAATTTTTCAATCTTAAGAAAAATCATATCTTAAGAAAAAATCATAGAAAGGGGGAGGTAACATGAAAAAAATATTGTCTTTTATTTTGATAATATCAAACTCTATTTTTGCAGAAGAAATATTTTTATCTGTAACAAAAGAAGGTGTAGCACAAAAGTTTCTTCCTTCTAATACAGTTGTTATAACAGAAAAAGAAATAATTAAGACGAATGCAAAAAATGTTGGTGAACTGTTGGATATGTTGACAACTTTGGATGTACCACATTATGGAACTTTAGGTAGCGCAAAAAATATAAGAATAAGAAATTCAACTTCTGATCAAGTTTTAATATTGCTCAACGGTATCCCAATAAGTGGTGTTGGGAAAGGAGCAATGAATTTATCTTTGATACCTATAGAATCTGTTGAGAGAATTGAAATTATCCAAGGAAGCTGTTCTGGATTATATGGAGCGAATGCGGTTGGTGGTGTTGTAAATATTATTACAAAAAAAGCACAGATAATAAAACCTGTTTCATTAAGTTTATCATATGGTAGTTTTAATACATACAGTTTTGTGGCTGGTTCTGAATATACGAATAATGGTTTTTCTTTTATTTTGTCAGGAGCTAATAAACATTCTGATGGATGGCGCAGAAATTCTGATTATGATACATTGTCTGGATATGGTAGTTTTTCAGTACCTGTTTTAAAAGGTCAACTTTTGTTTGATTCTATTGTTGTTGGATCAAAATTAGGTGTTGCTGGACCTGCAACAGTTTCCATGTCAGAATGGGATGGTGAAAAAGAAAAAGAAGCATCTACTCCTTATGCTAAACAATACGACGATTTGTATATTGTGAGATTAGGTTATGAAGATAAAATTTTTTCTTCAAAAATTTCGTTTAACAGCCAGAAACTTTTGTATGACAATTCTCAAGATCCTATAAGTTGGAAGCAGGAAAAAACTGATTCAAAACTATATACTATAAGTTTTTTAAACACAGTATCTTTACCATATAAATTTTTTGTTTCTTTAAACTTTGAATGGACACAAATTGATCAACAATACCTTTTAAATCCTGTTGATAATTTTAAAAAAGATGTTTCAAATGTAGGAGTTGTTTTACAAAAAGAATTTAAATATACTGAACTTAATATCATACCAACTTTAAGATGGGATTCTAACTCTCTTTTTGGTAATAAAGTTTCTGAACAAATTATGCTTGTTTATAACTTTAAAGATACGAAACTTTCTTTCTCTTTAGGAACGTCTTGGCGTGCACCAACATTTTTAGATTTATACTGGCCAGATCAAATCTGGGCAAAAGGTAATCCTAAACTAAAACCTGAAGAATCGTATTCTTTTGACTTTGGTATTGAACAAAACTTTAAATTTGCTACAATTAATATAAATCCGTTTTATAGATATATAAAAGATCAAATTAGGTGGTATCCTGTTGACCCATCAGATCCTTACTCAGCTTGGACTCCGTCAAATGTAGACCAAGCAATTGCTCAAGGTGTGGAAATAAGTTGTGAAATTGTTCCAGTTTCATTTTTTAATAATAAGCTTTCTATACTAGTTTCGGATAATAGAATAAAGAAAAAAGGAGAAGAAGAAAAAGGTTGGCAAAAACAAGCTTATTCACCTGTTGTAACTACTGTTTTGTATTCAGATTTCTCTTTACCTTTTGGCATAAATTTGATAAATAATATAAAAGGTGTTGATACTCAATATTCTTCTGATAACGAAAGTGGGACCAAATTGAATGGCTTTGTATTATGGAATATAAGAATTCAGAAGAATATTTTAAATTTTGCTAACTTATATATTCAAGTTAATGATTTGTTGGACCAAAAAGGTATAAATCGTGCTGGTTATCCTCAACCGGGAAGAAATTACGAAGCAGGGTTTAATGTTAACATCATGTTTAAATAGATATTTTTTGATGAAGTAGGTCTTGTTAGGACCTACTTTTTATATTTTTATGAAACAAAGTTTTCATATTCAGTGGCATATAACAGAGAAGTGTAATTTTAATTGTGTACATTGTTATAAAGAACCTTTTAGGAAAGATCTTAGTTTTGAACAACTTAAGATTATAGCAGACAGAATCAAAGAATTTGTTGAAGAAAGAAACTATAGTCTAACAATTTCTATTACAGGTGGTGAGCCGTTTTTAAAACAAGAAGTGTATGAACTTGTAAGTTATATTGACAAATTTAGTTGTGTTGAAGAGATAAATTTTATAACAAATGGTAGCATAATACCTGATGAAAAAAAACTAAAAAGTTTGTCAAAATTTAATAAAATTTATATATCGTTGGAAAGTGTAGACCCTCAAATTAACGATATAATTCGCGGTAAAGGAAGTTTTGAAAAAGTATTTTCTAACCTTAAACATTTTTGTCAAGTTTATGATACAGCTATTATGACAACTTTGATGAATTTTAATATAGACAATTTGATTTCTACTTTTGATGCATTTTTAGAAAAACTTTTTTCAATAAATGTAAAAGAAATAATTTTTGAACGCTTCATACCTGTAGGTAGAGCAAAAACTTTAAAAGAACAAGTTGTGAATAAAGAAAAAATTTTAGAATTTTATTCAGTTGTTGCGGAAAAGTTAGATATTGATTTTGATGAAATAAAAAATTATCCTGCTTTAAAAATAGTAAATACAGAACAAATAGAAGTTTGTGTAGCAGAATGTGTATGTGGAACGAATGGTTGTGCAGTATTATCTGATGGTGGAATCTACCCTTGTAGAAGGTTTACAAAAGAAATTGGAAATTTAATAAATAAAAAAATGCGAGATTTCTATCCTTTGGATAAAAAATTTTTTGAACAAATTGAAAACTCATCTTTATTTAAGGAAAACTTTTCTTGTTATGCAATGACATATGCTTTGCAGTAAAGCTATTGATTATCTTCCAAACAGTTGATTTTCACAAAAAAATAGTGTAAATTTAAAATAAGGTAAAAATCTTTCTAAAAAATTAAAAATTATTATGTTGAAAAATAAAACCTGCCATTGCTTTATACTGTTTAGCATTTTTATTCTTTCCTACAATTTATTTGCTTATCTCAGTTGGAATGAAAAAACTAAATCAGATTTTGAAGACGGATATTTTTTTAGATCTACAGTAACAACTGATGGTGTGTTAAAAGTTCGTCAATGGGATGACTGGTGGAACACTTCTTGGCCACAAAGAATTCCTATTGAAATTAATACAGTAGGTATAAATGAAACTTTATATGACTATCAAATTTGGTTTATCACTAATACCAAAGTTTTAGTTGATGCAGGGAAACTTGATCCTGCTGGTACAGCAATACGTATTACAGGACCTGATGGTAAAACTTTGATACCTTTCTGGATAGAAAATTGGAATATTACAACATCAACAGGGTCAAAGATTTGGGTTAAAGTTCCACAAATACCACCTAATACAAAAACTCAAATTTATATGTATATTCGAAATGTTTCAACAAATCCGTTATCGGATAGAGATGCAGTTTTTGACCTATATGAAGATTGGGAGACAGGACAGATAAGAAATGTTACACCATGGTCTGCTACAGGTTGGGTTATGGGTGGAAGTGTAGGTGTAAAGTTTGAGATACATACATCAACAGATATATTATGGGATTTCACTAACTTATCAACAGCAACATTTAATATTTTTGAAGGGAACTATTGTATACGTTCGGGAACTATTCCTCATAGTTCAAACATATATCTACAAACATCTTTATCCTTATCTTATCCAGCAAAAATAGAATTTTATTGGGCATGTTTTTCTGAGCCAGGTTTTGATTATTTAAGCTTTTATATTGGAGAAGCAGAGCAACGTAGGATTGGAGGACAGGTAGGTTGGAGGTTTGAAAGTGTTGATATTTCTTTGGGAGAACACATCATAAAGTGGGAATATGAGAAAGATGCTACAGGTATCGCTTATTTTGACCGTGGTTTTATAGATAAAATTGTTGTAAGAAAATATAATCATACTTTTGATACTCAAATGTCTCAACGTGTGGTAGCAAAAGAGGTTGAGGAATGGAGTTTATACTATAGATATGCAGAATATTATTCTAATGTTTTTGATACACAAGGTGAGAATACAAAATTTATATATTCATCGTGGACGGTAAATGGACAAACAGCAAAAATTTATGCACGGTCTGCTGATTATTATTTTACAGTTTTGAGTACATACCCTTCTTTTTCTTCATATGAGTTACCCAACAATGGTGATCCTTCAGGGTTAGTCCCTCGTGGGAGATATATTCAATATAAGATAGTGTTTTATACTGATGGGACAACAACGCCTGAAGTTTCAAATATAAATTTTACTTATCAACCTTTACCGCTGCGTGCATATGATTTTAATGGTGTTGCTTTATCTTCAACTTCAATAAAATGGAGTTGGACACATCGAGCAACATATTATATTGATGGATATAGAATCTATTCTTCGACAAGACAATATAGCAAAGATGGTGGATATTTAGTTATAACATCAACTGCTGAAGGATTAATTGCAGAACTTCCACCTGATGCAACATATTGGATTGAAGAAAATTTACAACCTAACACACAATATGGTAGATATGTTGTAGCGTACACTACTACAGTTATATCGTTTGGTGGTAATGCCTCAAGAAACATTTTTGGTAAAGATGAACCACGATATGTCTATACATTAGCGCTTGCACCACAATGTACTGCTGAAAAGTACGAAACAACAGGTTCACCCCCATATTATCAATTTGTACAAATTTCTACTGAAGTGTGGTATAACACAAAAGAATTTTCGTTTACATCAGCAATTTCTACAGGTGTGGGACGTGTAGCATATTATAAGTGTATTTTTAAAACCACAACCACTTGGGATGATACAAGTAGTTTTGTTTGGTATCCAACATCACAAACTTATATCACAGGTGGCGGTGAAGAGATAATAGAACGTCCAATACTTGAGATTTTTGCAACTGAGAATTCTAATAATTGGTATTTTCAGGTCAAAAGTTACAATTATGACAATGTTGAATCAGGATACCAAATTTTAGGGCCGTTTTGGTTCAAAGGATGTCCTGCACAGATTACAGATTTAGTTGCGATATATGGCAAAGCTGAAGAAGGGTTAGTAAAACTTACTTGGAGTGCACCTACTGAGGACGCTGACGAAGGTAATTTAGAGAATGCTAAATTTGTAATAAAATATCGTTTGGCAGGGATTATTGATACAATGGAAAAGTTTGATAGTATCTATCCTATTTCTACTTCAACAGGGATGGTTCAAGGAGTAATTGAAATATCAACAACTACAGCTGCTGGTTCCCAACAAACATATATTGTTACAGGTCTTGTTCCAGGTTTGACTTATTGGTTTACAATAGTTGCTGTTGATAGTAATGGAAACAGGTCACAAGTTGCAACATATATTAGTCCATATACAGGTTCACCAGATATAACAAAACTTAGGTCAAGATCATCTAAAGTTGCAAAAATAAAATTTGAGACACCTTCATATACTTTTTATGCAGGCGATGCTTCACCAAAAATAAAAGTCATACTTGTTGACGAAGACGATGATTTGATTAAATCAAAATTTGGTGCTGAATGCGATCTTCTGACAACTTCTTCAAAAGGAAAGTTTTCTTTAGATGGTATAAATTTTGGTATAACTAAACTTTATATTTTAGCAGGAAGTAACTCAGGCGAGTTTTATTATATGGACGAAGTTGCAGGTAATCCAATAATTACTATTGAAGAAGTTACTGCTTTAGAAAAATGGAGAGGTAAACAGGGCTGGAGTTCTGATTCACAGACACATACTGTACTTCCAGGGAAAGCTATCACTTTTCGTGTAATCCCAAAAGACGGAAGTTATAACTGTCAAATTCAGGTTGATAAACCAGTGTATATTGAAGCGGTTGACAAACTTGGTAATGTAGCAGTAGATTTTGAAGGTGTTGCTGTTGTTACTACAACATTTAATGGAGTAACAATATCTCCATCAATTGTGGATTTTACATTAGAAGATAAAGGAAGAAAAGAAGTTGTGTTAAGGAACCTTTATTATGCAGGACCAAGTAGTTTTACTGTTAATGAAGTTGTAACACAAGATTATAAAAAAATGTTGTTTTTAGATTATTACAACGGTTATGTTGTTGCTAACAAAGGAATGTTGAAAACGACCGCTGAAAGTGGAGTACGATGGTTCACAAACATATACAGAAATGATCCTTCTAAAGGATTAAACTCAATTGCTGTTTCTAATGGTGTGTCAATTTTGTGTGGTGTTGATGGTTTGATAATTCGTTCAACTGACAGTTTCGTTACTTATACAGAACAAAATATAACTTCGGAAACATTAAACGATCTTGTTTTCATAGATAATACAACATTAGTAGTTTGTGGTAACAATGGCATAATTTATAAATCTACAGATACAGGTATAAGTTTTTATTCTATAAATTCAAGCGTTTTAGAAAACTTAAATTCAATAGTATTTGTTTCTACTTCTGTTGGATTTGCTTGTGGTAATAATGGTGTGTTGTTAAAAACTACAGATGCTGCAGAAAGTTTTATTCAACTTGATTTACCTACAACAGTAGATTTGTATAATATAAAATTCTTAGATGAACATACGGGATTTATATGTGGAAAAAACAGTACTCTTTTAAAAACAGAAGATGGAGGGACAAACTTTTCTATAATTAATGTGTCAACAGAAAATATTACATTATATAGTATTGATTTTATAACCCCACAGATAGGTGTTGTTTGTGGTTCTTTAGGAAAAGTGTTTATTTCGACAACTGCAGGTGCATCTTTTGTTGATATCTCACCTGAAAACTCTGAAACAGAAACTTTTTATACAATAAAAATGTTAGATTTAAATAAAATAATAGTTGCTGGAACAAATGGTAATATGTTTCTTACAACAGACAGAGGTAAAACCTGGCAAAAAGTTGTTATGCAAGGTTTTTCACCACAGGATTATTTATGGAACGCAACAATTATTTCTTCTTTTGAAACAAAAACAACAAAAGTTATCCAAGGAAGAAGCAACCTTGTTGCAACGGTTGGTTTAAGATTTATGTATCCAAGCGATGTTATTACGAGGGTTAACAAAGTTACAGTTAAAAAACTTGGTAGTTTGCCTGATGGATATATAACTGCAGTGAGATTTGGAGATTATGGTAGTAGTAGTTTTTTAAATGGAGTTGCTGAAATTTTGTTACCTGCCCAGCCAATAATTAAGTATACGACATCATATTTTAATATTTTTGTTGACTTATCAGAAGATGCACCATTGGATACTACAATTGCGTTAAAATTTGATTTTGATTGTATAAATGTTTCACAAGGGATACAATTTGGACGAAATAATTTACCTTATATTACTTACAAAGACACAACTACTTTAGAATATTTAGTAGTTGTACCACCAGTTGTAAATGTTTTTATTGTGGATATTGATACATCAGTTTATCTTCGTACATATACAGGGTTTGATAAAACAAAAGTTTTGGAGCAAGGGGATAATGCTATAATAATGAAATTTGGTCTTGTTACAGATAGATCAATTTCGCCGTTTAGAATACTTCGTGTGAACTTGTCTGGTTCAAATATTCGTGATGAAGATATAAAAGTTGTTAAGTTATACTATGACTATCCATTTTTTGAAAGTAACTTTATTTCTTCTGCAACATTTTCAGGCGGTATTGCTTTGTTAGAGTTTATACGAGAACAAACAATTTCTGACAAAGTAACAAATTATTATTTTATTACAGCAGAGATTTCGCCTGAAGCCTCGTATTCAAGGGATACTACTGAAGTTAATTTTTCTTTTAGAATTGATATTTCTACAACATTCTTTTTACTTGATCATGAAGGTGTGAATACAATTTCTTCAAAAGTTACAGCAATACAAACTTCTATACGTTCAGATACTGTGCGTATAGAGCAATCAAGAGATATTGTTTATGTCCGCACATTACCAGATTTAGTTGCAAAAATACCTGAAAAAGTTTATCAGTCAGAAAGAATTGTTTTGTTACCTATTGGAGTATCGGTAGGTAAACGTGGGTTAGGTTTAGCTTCTGCTGACTGGATAAAACTTACTGTTGAAAAATCGACAACTGCTGCTGATAAGTATGACCGTTTTGACAGAAGTTCACAGACAGTAGTTGAAGTGTGGCATGATGAAAACGGAGACGGTTCATTTGATGTAGGTATTGATAGAAAATTAGGTAGCAGTGTATTTGAAAACAACACTGCAGTTGTTCTGTTTTCACAACCTGAAAAGATTGATAAACAACACCATCTTACAGAATATGCAACATATTTTATTATATGTTATATACCAAAAAATGCACAACCTAACGAAAAACTTAAGTTGATAATTTCTACTGGCACAAGTTTTACATTAGGTGGTGTTGACATAACAGAAAGTAGCAATTTTCCGTTAGAGTCGCCTGAAGTTATCATTGCAGATTATCCTGATGAAGTTGAAACAAAAATAATATCTTTAGCACCAGAGGAAGCTGCGTTGTATGAACAAAATGTACCAATTGCTGCAATTGATTTAATTGCGTTTTGTGATGCTACTTTGGATAAGTTGGTAATAACCTCAGAAGGTACGGCTGTGTCATCTTTTACAGTGAAACTTGTCAAAGTATATTTAGATGATGGTGATTTAAAATTTGATGCCACTAAAGATGTGCTTGTTGCTTCTTCTACATTTGATTTATTAGGCAAGTGTGAACTTGTGTTCTTTAATCCTCAGCAAATGCTAAAATATAAACCTGTACTTGTTTTAGATGAAAAAGTAAGAATATTTTTAGTGTTTGATTTGTATGAAGACGCTTTACCTGACAAAACTATTGGTGTAGGGTTTGATCCTACTGGGTTTAATTATAATTTACCTAATAGACAAAAAACATTTGGATACTTTTCAACTCAGAAAGTAACATTGTTAGACAAACGTACACCTACAAAACCGGTAATCTCGCCAATTGTATTTTTAAAACAAGGGATTGATACTGGGCAAGAAATTGAAAGAAAGATTTACTATACACCTTATTCTAACGAAATAAGATTTAGTTGGTTTTCTGAAGCACCTTATGGTGGTGGTATAAAAGCAGGATATGTTGGTTTAGCTACAAGAAAATACATCCCTGATGTTTATGAAACTCCGGATATTGTTTCGTTTAAACCTTTGCCGACTGTAGGAGAGTTTGAACTACCAGGTCTTAATCTTGAACATAATAAATTGTATTATTTATGGGTAAAAGCTGAAAGTAATGCTGGGTTCAGTAGAATAAATTATGTACCAATTTTTATAGATGTTACTTCACCACAACCGTCTCAACCACCGCAATCTTCACAACCATCAAATAATATATATTGGATAAACTGTAATTTAACAGATGATGACGAGAGTTTCTTATATTCTGTAGAGATTGAAGAACGTGTTCATCAAGAGAATATTTGGAATACTATTGATGTGATACTATTTGATATCCAAAATTTGATAAAAGATATATATTTTGGAAGAACTGTTGAAGAAGTTAAAGGAACACAGATAATAATTTCTTCTCGTAATATTGTTTCAGACAATGTTGTGATTGAATACAATTTTGTTCTTTCGAGTTCAGTACCTGAAACAGTTGAAGTAGTTAATTTTAAAACATTATTTGCTTCTTTAGGATACAAACTAGAAAGTTATAATATAAAGCTTAGCTATCGTATAACTAATAGGCAGCAAAATAAAGTGTATTATTATCGTATAAAAACAAAAAATATAGCAGGTTCTGATTCAGCACCGTCACAACCATCAAAAGGTATTGCTTTAAGTTTACCAAAAGATACTATTGTTGAGTTAACTACATTTCCTAATCCCTGTGATGTAAGAAAAAGAAATTTTGTCATAAGTTACATTTTAAGCAAAGATGTTCAAGAAGTAAATATAAAAATTTTTGATTTGTTTGGTAATTTAGTTTTTGAAAAGAATTTTTATAAAGGTGATGAAAAAACATTGTTTGGTACACATTATGTAGAATGTGACAAAAGTAAGGATATTCCTGCTGGAATGTACATTCTTGTGTTAGAAACAAAAGATTTTAATGGAAATATAGAGCGTAAGAAATGGAAGTTAGGGGTAATTAGATAATCTTTTATGAAAAAAATTTTAATAATAACTTTTTTGTTAATCAAAATTAATATTTTAGCTAATGTTCAACCCTATCCTTTATTATCTTATTCTGTAAGTGTTAAAGCGAATGCTTTAGGTAATTCTTATAATTCGTTAGTATGGGATGTGTTTAATACTGTTTTAAACCCTGCAATTAATGGTGTGTTGGATAGAAAAAACGTTGGTGTTTCATCATCGCTACTTTATGAGAATACGATTATAGGCTGTATTGCGTATTTTCATCCAACATTAGAGAAAGGGAATTTTTCTTTAAATATAATTTATTTAGATAGTTATGGTGCGAAACGGACAGACGAGTTTAATAGATATTTAGATTCTGAGTTCAGTTATACTAATATATTGTCTGTTATAGGTTGGGGGAAAGAAATTTTGTTAAGAAAGTTATATGTTGGAGGGAATATAAAATTTTTATCTGACAACATAGGCAATTACTCACGAAATTGTTTTACTACTTCGTTAGGTGTAATTTATAAGATGACTAACAGTATATTTTTTGCATCAAATCTCAATAATTTGTTAAATATAAACTTGTCTGATACAGAAGATGTTATTTTGATAGGTATTAATTTTGGTCTGGGAATAAAATTATTTGAAAATTTAAGTTTAGGGTTAGATATAGGTAAGAACAGAAATAATAGTAATGTTTTTGACACTTATTCGTTTGGGTTGGAATATACCGCAATGAATTTATTATCTCTTCGTGTTGGAAGGAGTAACTTAGAAAATACGTTTGGCTTTGGAATAAATTATAAAAACTTAGAGTTTAACTATGCAACAGTAATTCAGAATTATTTGGGTATTTCACACCGTGTAGCAGTGGATTTTAAGTTTGGGAAGACGCTTGAAGAACTTTGGGCTGAAAAAATAAAAGCGTTGCCTGGTACTGAAGAACTTGAGATTATTGAAACAAAACTTAAAACAGAAGAAGAAAAAAAGAAGTATTTTCAAACATTGTTTGAAGAAGCAGTGAAAAATTATACAACAGGAAATTATAAACAAGCGTTAACAAATTTGAATAAAGCAAAAGAAATTATGCCAGAAGCAATTGATCTTGATATATATATAGAAAGGATAAAATTAGTTTCTTCTTTGTATCCGGTAATTACTGCTAGAGACAAAGTTAGTAGATTGTTAGTACGTGGAATCACATTCTTTATTAAAGGGGATAATTTATCAGCAGTTAAAGTAATAAATTATGCTTTAAATTTAGCACCTGACGATAGTAATATAATGCGTCTTTTGTCTACTATTGAAGAAAAAACTGGTATAAGAGCTGAAAAAATTGAAAGCCCTGCTGGAACAACTATTGTTGATAAACTTCACAATGAGTCACTTATTGCGTTTAGGAAACGAGATTATGCTACTGTAGTTAAACTTTGCGAAGAGATACTTTTGTTGGAACCGGAAGATGTTTTAGCATACAAAAGGTTAGGTTCAGCATTTTATGCTATGGGTGAAAGAGATAAAGCGATACAAATGTGGGAACAAGCATTGAAACTTAATCCAAAAGATGATAAGTTGCGCAAGTTAATTGACACGATTAAAAAATAATTTTTTAAAAAATTTTTGTAATCACTTGATTTTTTGCTTAATAGTTTATACAAAACTTTTCTTTTTGAAACCAAATTATTAAAAACTTTTATTTTTTATGAAAAAATACGACGAACTTAAACAGCTATGTAAAAAATTTAGAAAGATTATAATAGAGATAATTGCAAATGCTGGAAGTGGTCATCCTGGTGGATCGTTGTCTTTAGTTGAAATTTTAACAACTTTGTATTACTTACATCTTAGACATAATCCTAAAGATCCTTTTTGGGAAGACAGAGACAGAGTCGTATTGTCGAAAGGTCATGGTTGTCCTGCTCTCTATGTTATATTAGCAGAACAAGGGTATTTTGATAAACAAGAATTATGGAATTTAAGAAAAATAAATTCTATCCTTCAGGGACATCCTGCAAGAGTTTACAATGGACAAGAAAAAATACAGTACGTGCCAGGTATAGAAGTTTCAACTGGTTCGTTAGGGTATGGTATGTCAGTAGCAGTTGGTATGGCGATAGGTCTAAAAATGGATAAAAAAGATAGTTTTGTATATGTAATTTGTAGTGATGGAGAACATCAAGAAGGTTCTACCTGGGAAGGAATAATGTTTGCTGGATATAAAAAATTAGATAATTTAATTGAAATAATGGATTATAATAAACTTCAGCAAGAAAGTAAAATAATAGATGCTGTTGATATAGAACCAATTAAAGATAAATACATTTCTTTTGGTTGGGAAGTGTACGAAGTTGACGGGCATAGTATTGAAGAGTTAGATAAAGCTTTGACACAAGCAAAAATTTCTAAAGGTAAACCAAAAGTTATTATTGCTCACACGATAAAAGGTAAAGGTGTTTCTTTTATGGAGAATAATGTTGATTGGCATGGGAAAGCACCGTCAGAAGAACTTAAACAACAAGCAGTAAAAGAAATTGAAGAAAGTAAATTGTGAATAATGTAAATATTATGATATGATATTCATGGTAGAAAGTATAGTTTTTATTGCGATAAATAACAGTTTACATAATTTTAATTTAAAGAGGGATAAAAAATGCTGGAAATTTTAGAATATAAACCATCTCGTGAAGGACTTGGAGAAGCGTTGTTAGAAATTGCTGATAAATATCCTAACCTTGTTGGTGTTGGAGCTGATACTGCACAGTCAACTTCCTTAGGTAAGTTTGCAAAAAAGTATCCCGAAAGATTTATCAATGTAGGTATTGCAGAACAAAACGCGGTTGGTATTGCAGTAGGATTAAGTTTGGTTGGCAAACTTCCTGTAGTGTCAACTTATGCAATGTTTTTAGCTGGTCGTTGTTGGGAAGAAATAAGACAAAGTGTTTGTTATAATTATACAAATGTTAAACTTGTAGGTACCCATGCTGGAATTACTGTAGGACCAGACGGTGCATCTCATCAAATATTAGAAGATATTGCATTGATGCGTGTACTACCTAATATGACAGTTATTGTTCCTGCGGATGCTAACGAAGCAAAAAATGCTTTAATATCTTCTTTAGTTTTACCTTCGCCTGTATACATAAGATTATCGCGCGAAAAATTGCCTGTGATAACAAAACCTAACGAAAAATTTGAAATTGGGAAAGCAAAAGTTTTAACTGAAGGTAAAGATTGTTTAATAATTTCTTGTGGTGTTATGGTATATGAAGCATTAGTTGCGCATGAAATGTTGAAGGAAGAGGGAATTGAATGTACTGTACTAAACATGCATACAATAAAACCTATAGATGAAGAAGTAATAATTACTTTTGCAAAAAAGTGTGGTTGTGTAGTTACTTGTGAAGAACACCAAATTTATGGTGGTCTAGGTTCTGCAGTAGCAGAGGTTCTTGCAAAAAACTATCCTGTAGCGCAAGAGTTTGTTGGTATAGACAACAAGTTTGGCGAGTCAGGTCTCGCTAACGAATTAATGGTAAAATATAAATTAAAAGCACAGGATATTGTAAAAAAAGTTAAAAAAGTAATAGAAAGAAAATAATTCTTAACCTTACGATGTTTTTTTTCTTTTCATCGGTTTTCTTCTTCAAAATTTTATTCAAACAGTTGAAAAACTTTATTTAATTTTGTATTCATTTTTCTTAAAAAATGAATCTTACTTTAAAAAAAATAGCTGAGATTGTTTCTGGACAGTTATACAATACTGATGGCGAATTGATAGTTTCTGATGTTTCAACACCAGAAGATGCTACAAAAGATAAAATTTGTTTCATCTTTGACAAAAAGTATTATAACAATATAAAAAACATAAACGCTGCTGCTATTGTAGTAGAAAATTTTTTTGCTGATGTTGACACTCCACAAATTGTTGTCTCAGATGTACAACTTGCATTTGTTAGATTACTTAACAAAATTTTTTTAGAGAGACAGAATTTTTATAAAGGTATACACCAAACAGTTGTATTAGGTAAAGATGTTGTTTTAGGCAATAATGTTTCGATAGGACCATACTGTGTAATAGGTGATAATGTAGAAATTGCTGATAATACTGTTTTAGTTTGTCAAATATTTATAGGAGATAATGTAAAAATAGGAAAAAATGTTGTTATTTATCCTAATGTTACAATAAGAGAAAATGTTACAATTGGAAACAATGTGATAATTCATAGTGGTTCGGTGATAGGTTCAGACGGGTTCGGTTATATTCAACGAAATGGTAAACATATAAAGATCCCTCATATAGGTAAAGTAGTAATAGAAGACGATGTTGAAATTGGTGCTAATGTGACAATTGATAGAGCTACAATTGGTTCTACATTGATAAAAAAGGGGACAAAAATTGATAACCTTGTTCATATTGCACATAATGTTGAAATAGGGGAAAATGTTTTACTAATTGCACAGGTTGGTATAGCAGGTAGTAGTAAAATTGGTGATAATACAATTTTGGCTGGACAAACCGGTGTCACAGACCATATAAAAGTTGGTAAAAATGTTATTGCTGGACCAAGAACTGGAATTGTACAAGATGTCGAAGATAACAAAATTGTTTGGGGTACTCCGCCTATACCGTTTGAAGAACAAAAAAAGATTTCTGTAGCATCAAAAAGATTACCAAGATTGTTAATAGAGTTTAGTAAACTAAAATCTAAAGTAGAACAATTAGAAAAATTGCTCTTAAAATTCTTAAAATAAACTATAAACTAATAACTATGAACTATCGCGGGCGTGTAGTTCAGCTGGCTAGAACGCACGGTTCACATCCGTGAGGTCAGAGGTTCAACTCCTCTCACGCCCATTTTTTAAAATGTTAAACAAATAGAAAGGAGAATAAACATTATGCCACTGACAAAAGAGAAAATTAAAGAAATAATAAGTAAGTATGGTAAACATGAACGAGATTCTGGCTCGCCAGAAGTACAAATTGCTCTTCTTACAGAACGAATAAAAATTTTGCAACAACATTTTTCACGACATAGAAAAGATTTTTTAACACGAAGAAGTTTTTTAAAGTTAATTGGTCTAAGAAGAAGATTATTAAACTATCTTAAAAAAACTGATCCACAGAAATATCAACAGATAATAAAAGAAATTGGATTAGAATAAAAAAGTAATGACGAAAGAAGTTTTCGAGTACCAGACAAAAACAATAAAAGTTGAAAATGGAAAAACTGAACTTGTTGATGTTAAAAAGGTAATAGAGTTTGAATTTAACGAATTAGCGAAACAAGCTAATTTTTCAATAAAAGTAACCTCTGGTGGCACAAGTGTTTTATGTTGTGTAGTATCTGCAAAAGATGACAATCCTAATATCCCTTCAGAACCGTTAGTACCACTTATTGTTGAATATCGTGAACGGACATATGCAGCAGGTAAAATTCCAGGCGGGTTTTTTAAACGTGAAGGGAAACCAAGAGAACACGAAGTACATGTCTCCCGTCTTATTGACAGAACACTTCGTCCTTTGTTTCCTAAAGATTTTAATCGTGATGTACAAATAAGTGTATTGGTATTATCTTTTGATCCAGCAAACGATCCAACAGTTTTGTCAGTATTAGGTTCTTCTTTAGCTTTAACTTTGTCAGAAATACCGTTTGAAGGATATACCAGTTGTTTTAGAATATGTAGAATAAATGATGAATATATCGTCAATCCTACTTTTCAAGAACTCGAAATAAGTGATATAGATTTGATATGCAGTTTTTATAAAGATAAAGTTTTAATGATTGAAACTGAAGCAGAAGAAGTTTCTGAGCCAGAAATTGTTAACATGATAAAATATTTACAATCTTATGTTAACGAATATCTTGAATTTCAGCAAAAAGTAGTTTCAAAATATGCTAAACCTAAGTTTTCATCTACCTTAAAGTTTGTTTTAGACAAATTAGTTGAAGCAAACCGGTCTAAAATACAGCCTATGTTAGAAGAAATACTTAATTTACCAGATAAAGTTGAACGTGAGAAAAAATATAAACAAATAGCACAAGAAGTAATTCTTTTAAACGAATTTTGTAGTGAAGAGATATTAAATGATAAAACTTTGTCTTCCCAATTAAAAGAAAGGATAGTTTTTACAATTTTACGAGAAATTGTAAGAAAGCGTATTTTGTTTGATCAAATCCGTATCGATGGACGAAAACATGATGAGTTAAGAGAGATTTCTTGTAAAGTTAGTGTATTACCGAGAACACATGGTTCAGCAATCTTTCAACGAGGTCAAACGCAAGCTTTAGTAACAGTAACACTTGGTACTGCAGAAGATATGCAGATAATGGATGAGCTTATTGGAGAATATAAGGAAAGATTTTTGTTTCATTACAACTTTCCTGGATTTGCAACAGGTGAGGTTAGACTTGAACGAGGTGTTTCACGTAGGGAGCTTGGACATGGGATGTTGGCTAAGAAAGCTATACAAGCAATGCTTCCTAGTAAGGAAGATTTTCCATATACAATTAGAATTGTTTCCGATATATTAGAATCAAACGGTTCTTCTTCAATGGCTTCTGTTTGTGGTGCAACTTTAGCATTGTTAGACGCTGGTGTTAAAATAAAAAAACCTGTAGCAGGTGTAGCGATAGGTCTTGTTATGGAAGATAATAATTATGCAATACTTGTTGATATTGCTGGGATAGAGGACCATTGTGGCGATATGGATTTTAAAGTAGCAGGGACAGATACCGGGATAACTGCTATACAATTAGATCTAAAAATTTTAGGGATACCAATTTCAATCGTTGAAGAAGTTTTATTTAAAGCAAAACTTGCTAGGATCAAAATATTAGATATTATGAAAAATGTTATCGCTGAACCAAGAGAACAAATTTCATCTTTAGCACCAAGAGTTCAAATTTTGTATATATCTCCAGATAAAATTGGTGATCTTATTGGTCCAAAGGGTAAAAATATAAAACAAATTATTGATGAGACACAGGTTAAGATAGAAATTGATAACGATGGTAAAGTTACTGTGTTTGCAGACTCACAACAGGCTTTAGATTTAGCAATACAAAAAATAAACGAGTTAACAAAAGATGTTGAAGTTGGCAAAATTTATGTTGGTAAAGTTAAAAAAGTGACAAATTATGGTGTGTTTGTAGAAGTTTTGCCAAACAAAGTAGGACTTTTACATGTTTCACAAATTGTACAAAAAGGTAAAGATTTGAACAAAATGTTTTCCGAAGGCGAAGAAATAGTAGTAAAAGTGGCACAACTTGATGAAGAAGGTAGGCCTGTGTTAACTCAAAAAGGTATTTATGATTTAAAAAGATAAAAAGAAAAAATTAAAATAATTATGAAAAACAAAACAATAAGTAAACCTGACCAACAAAATCTACAAGATAAACTTTTATCAAAATTGACACAGTTGTACCAACTTATGTGTGAAGCTAACATCGAAGAATTACAAATTAATCTTGAAGGATATAACATAAAAATTAAAAAGTTTTCAAAAAAAGAAAAATCTGTTTCTCAACAAAATTTTTATCAACCTCAGCAAGTTTCACAAGATACTGAGGAAAAAAAACAAGAAACTGAATTACAAAACCAGTATGACGAAATTGTCTCTCCGATAAACGGCGTGTTTTATCGTGCACCGTCGCCTACTTCTAAACCGTTTGTAAACGAAGGTGATACAGTTTCAGCAGGCGATGTATTATGTATAATTGAAGCAATGAAAGTAATGAACGAAATTAAAGCAAATAAAAAATGTAAAATAATTAAAGTTTTGTGCCAAAATGGAGAAAGTGTATCTGTGGGAACAAAACTGTTTTTAGTAGAACCTCTATGAATAAAATAGAAGAGATAGGTTTTAATGCAGGTAAAATTTGGGAATATCTTTACAACAAAAATGAACCAGTAGATGTTTTAGAACTTAAATTTCAGTTAAAACTTTCAAATACAGATCTTTATCTTGCACTTGGATGGTTATCCCGTGAAGATAAAATTGTATACCTAGTTGAAAATAATCGGCTTAAAGTAAAACTAAAATGATGCAATACAAAAATAGAAGTGTAAATTTGTATGTAAAATCTTTAAAAAGTAGAAGTAGATATAATATTTTATGGATTGTGATACTTATTTTGTTGAGTTTGTTTTTAATGTATTGTAATATTCGTCCACAAGACACAGGAGTGTTAGGCAGGTTTATCAGTAAATGGATGGATTATTTGTTTGGTATTACAAGGTTTATCATTCCTTTGGTTTTAGTTTATTGGGTATGGTACATTTTGAAGTCTAAGGCAAGACGGTTCAAACTGGATATTTTGTTAACAATAATTCTTTTAGTTTTATTAAGTGGTGTAACAAAAGTATTTTTGAACATAATTCATCTTCCACAACAAAAAGTAACAAAACTTGCAGGATATTTTGGCAACCTTGTTTTTGAAATTTCAGAACGTGTTTTTGGCGAGGTTTTTGGTAGCATAATATTAATTTTATTTTTTATTTATTTGCTGACTGTTTTGTTTGAAATTTCTATAATAGAACTTTTTTCAGTTTGGTGTCAAAAAATATATGAAGATATTATAAATTGGTATGAAGAAATAAGAAGTAGAAAAAAAGAAAAAGTTGTCCAACAACCTTCTCGTTATACAAGACAACGTAATGAGAAACAAATTCAAGAATTAATTAAACAACAAGTTGAACCTCTACCAAAAGCAAAAGAAGAAAGTTTAAAAAAAGAAACACTTGTAATACACAAAGAAGAACAACAAGAAAAAATTGAGCGACTTGTTCATTCTGTAAAAGAAAAAGTAAAAGTTGATGAACAAGAAAAACAAAAAGTTGTACCTAAAAAATATGTTTTCCCTGAAACACAACTTCTGTCTGAATATAAAAAAGAAGAACCCGATTATGATTATCTTGAAAAACAAGGCAAAATACTTGAGGATGTTTTGAGACAATTTGATATAGAAGCAAAAGTTGTTAGTGTTTCTTTTGGACCCGTTGTTACAATGTACGAACTCGAGTTAGAACCCGGTGTTAAAGTTCAATCTGTTAGTGCATTAAGAGATAATATAGCGTTGGCAATGAAGGCATCTAGTATAAGAATTATTGCTCCTTTACCATCAAAAGGAACTATCGGTATTGAAATACCAAACCAAAAACCACAGATTGTTTCTATTCGTGAAGTTTTAGAAAGTGAAGAGTATAAAGAACTATCAAAAGATATGAAATTACCTATTGTTCTTGGTAAAACAACTGATGGTAAAGTTTATGTAGACGACATTGTTACAATGCCACATATGCTTATTGCAGGTGCTACAGGTTCAGGGAAAAGTGTATGTATTCATTCTATAATAACTTCGTTATTATTTAGGTGTAGCCCAGATTATTTAAAATTAGTGCTTATTGATCCAAAACGGTTAGAACTTACTAGATACAATGGTATCCCACATTTGTACAATCCTAACTGTGATCCAAAAGATGTTAAAGTTATAAGTGATCCAAAAGAAGCTACAAGAGTTTTATCATCTTTAGTTAAGGTTATGGATCAACGTTATGAAAAATTTGCAGCTACAAATGTAAGAAACATTGAAGGATATAACGAACTTATGTCTTCTCGTGGTCAACCACAAGAGTTTTTTATTGTTGTTATAATAGACGAATTTGCTGATCTTATATTGACAGCATCAAAAGAAATAGAAGAAGTTTTACAACGTCTTGCACAAATGGCACGTGCTGTAGGTATACATCTTATTCTTGCTACACAAAGACCATCTGTCGATGTTATAACTGGTGTGATAAAAGCAAACTTTACCTGTAGAATTGCATTACAAGTGTTATCAAAAACTGATTCACGCATTATTCTTGATGTTGCAGGTGCAGAAGAATTAATTGGTCGTGGCGATATGTTATATTTACCTACAGGTGCAGCAAAACCTATCCGTTTACAAGGAGCTTATATTTCTGAAAAAGATATTGAAAATGTTGTAAATTTTATTAAATCACAAGGTATAGAACCTTCTTATGAGCCTATAATGAAAACTCCTTTACCACATAAAGTTATCCATGAGAAAGAATCTGAACAAGAAGAAAATTTATATGCAGCATTGTTGCTTATAAAAGAACGTAGGCGTGTTTCACAAGATTTATTAAAAGCATACTTTAGATCTTCAGCAAAAGCTACTGATATTTTAAGTTTGCTTGAGATTAGAGGTTATATATACAAACCTGAAGGAACAAACAGATGGAGTATTAATTTTGATCGTGTAGAAGAAGGGATTAAAAGTTATGAAGAAAAAATTGGTAAAGTTAGTAAATAAGAAGATATTAGTTAATAAAATTAAGTTTTTTTTGATTTTTATTTTTTTTGGAAAACTGTTGTCAATAGAATATAAAGAACTCATAGAAAAACTTGCTCAAATTGATCAACAAATAAATAAAATAAAATTTGAATATACGCAACTTATTAATTTTGTTGATTTAAACGAAGTTTATGAACTAAAAGCAAAATTTGTTTTTATAAAACCTGATAAACTCAAAGTAGAGGTGTATGACCCTGTAAAACAAATAATTATAGCAGATACTAAAAAGATAGAAGTTAAAGATGTAACTAACGATATAATTTACAGATTTGATACAAAGAAGTATTTTGAAAAAGAATACAGCTATTTACCTTTGTTATTTTCAAAATCTTCAAAAAAATATTCCGTTGTAGATTTTGTTAAAAAAACAGGGTTAAAATTTGTAGCTGAAGAAAAAGATCATTATGTGTTATCAACACGTATAGCAAAAGGGAAAGTTTATACTGATAAAAAAGTAGGTCTTAGACCTTCTGAAACAAGGTTTATATTATGGATTAAAAAAGATACTTTGTTTCCAGAAAAACTTTCAATGATATCCGAAAAATATATTATTGAAACAGAATTTAAAAATTATGAGACAGATTTTGAAGTTTCTTTATCAGAATTTGAATTGGAGAAATCAAGCAATACAAAAATTATTGATGTAAAATAAAGATGAATTTAGCAACGAAAATTACCATGATAAGAATTTTTTTGGTACCAATTTTTTTACTTTTTATTTTGATTGATACATGGATAACAAGATTAATTGCATTATTAGTTTTTATTATAGGAGGTGTAACAGACACAATTGACGGTTTCATTGCAAGAAAAAAAAGAATTACGACAGATTTTGGCAGTAGCTTAGATCCTTTAGCAGATAAATTGTTGATAACAACAGCATTTATTTGTTTTTTAGGATTTAAAGAACTTAAAATTCCTTCATGGACAGTTGTTTTGATAGTGTTAAGAGATTTTGTGATAACATGGTTAAGAAGTGTGGTTTATAACAAAACTTCTATCCCTGCGGATAAGTTTGCTAAATTAAAAACGTTTTTACAAAATTTTGTTGTCATTTGTATTTTATCTTTATTAGTTTTTAAAAACCAAATTTTAAAATTTTATAAGAGAGAATTTATATTAGAAACATTTCCAAAAATTTCTATGATAGTAGTTGCTTTATTTACTTTGTTTTCAGGATTGTTTTATATAGCAAAGTACAGAAAACTATTGTTAGAAAGTTTTATTAAGAATTGAAAATTATTATTGAACTTTTATCAACAGTATTTTTTATTGGATACTTACCTGCTGGGGGAACATTAGCTACAATAGCTTCTTTTCCTGTTGTAATACTAATGACGAAATTGAGTTTTGTATATCAATTGGTTGTAGTTCTTATTTTTGTTTTTTTTAGTATATTTTTATCTTCTTATGCTGAAAGAATTTTTGGTAAAAAAGATGATAAAAAAATTGTTATTGACGAATTTGTAGGATTTTTAGTTGCCTGTGTGGGTTTAGAAATGATTAGTATTAATAAATTTTTTGTTACTTTTTTATTGTTTAGAATTTTTGATATTTTTAAATTTGGGATAAATAAACTGCAGAAACTTCCAGCTGGGTTGGGAGTAACGATAGATGATTTTGTAGCTGGAGTGTTGACGAACATATTTATTAGAATACTTTTTAGTTAAGTGCTATGATAATAATTTATAATTTTTTTCTGACAATAATATTATTTTTTTTGTTTCCTTTCGTAACAAAAAGGAAACTCGAAAAAGTTAACAAAAGTTATAAGATATGGGTACATTGTGCTTCTTTAGGTGAGGTAAAAATTGCGTTACGGTTAATTAGAGAAATTACGAAAGTTTATAATTTATGTCCGTCTGAAATTTTGTTAACAACAACGACATTAACTGCGAAAAATTTTGCAAAAAAAATACATGAAGATACATGTTTGTTTCCTATTGATTACTTTTTTATAATGAGAAGATTTATAAAAAAAGTTTTGCCAAAAGTGTTGATAATTTTAGAGACAGAACTTTGGCCAAATTATCTATATTTTGTTAAAAAATTTGGTGGGAAGATTTTTTTGTTAAACGGACGTATTTCTAAAAAAAGTTTTGTTTTTTTAAAAACATTTAAATGGTTGTTTTTAAAGTTTATCAACAACATAGATCTGTTTCTTGTAAGAGAACAAATTGATTTTTTAAGATTTAAAAATTTAGGTATCTCACACGAGAAAATAATTATTACAGGCAATATGAAATATGATGATATAGATGAAAATATTAATTTTAATGTTACAAAACAATCTTTAGGTTTTAATAATGATGATTTTGTCATTACTTTTGGAAGTATAAGAGAAAAAGAAGAAAAAGAAATTATAAAAGTTGTCAGAAACTTTCAAAATATTGATAAAGTTAAATTTGTTTTAGCGCCGAGACATCTTGATTATATACCTAAAATTGTGTCTTTGTTAAACAAAAACCAGATAACTTTTGGATTTAGAACTTTAAATGAAAAAAATAATAAATGTTTAATTTTAGACACTTATGGCGAATTAAAACTAGTATACAATATTTCAGATATTGTTTTTGTTTGTGGTACAATTTTACCTTACGGTGGACAAAATATGATAGAACCTGCTTCATTAGGCAAGTTTGTTGTTTTTGGTCCTTATATATCTAATTTTTTAGAACCGGCAAAAATTTTGTTAACAAACAATGCTGCTATTCAAGTTAAAGATATAACTGAGTTTATAGAAATTATAAATGAGTGTCTAAACAATTCTGAAATAATAAAAAATTATGGGAATAATGCAAAAAAAGTTGTTTTAAAACTTAAAGGTGTTACAAAGAGAAATTTAGATGTATTAAAAGAATATATAAGTGGTCTAGTATAAGGTTTTTAGAATGAAAAAAATTCTTATCATAAAACCTTCTGGTTTAGGAGATATAGTACACTCGTTTCCTGTAGCGCTAGGGTTAAAATATTTATATCCAAAGCTTGAACTACACTGGCTTGTTTTTAGCAAATTTTCCGGTATCTTAGAAACAGTAGATTTTGTAGATAAAGTAATATATTGGAACCGTGACAGCGGAATTAAAGAATATGTTAATTTAATAAAACAGCTTAGGAGTGAAAACTATGATGTAGTTATTGATTTACAAGTATTATTTAGGACAGCTTTTTTAGGATATTTAATACATAAAAAAAGAATTATTTCCACTTCTTATGTTCGTGAACTTACAAACTTTTTTGTGAAACCAGTTGCAAAGTTTGACCCGGATTTACACGCAGTTGAACGAAATTATCAAATAGTTGAATTTTTTGCAAAAAAAGAAAAAAAAGAAGTGCCTCCTGCAAAAAAATTTCTTCCATGGATAAAAATTTATGATAAGCAGAAGGAGTTTGTAAAAAAAATTTTAAATTATGATGGCAATAAAAAATACATTATTTGCTCAGTTGGAAGTAGAGGTAAACACAAAATCTGGCCTACTGAATATTTTTCAGAACTTATTACAATGTTGTCAAAACATTATACAAACTTAGTTTTTGTTTTTGTTGGATCAAAAGAAGATGAAGATAAAACAAATGATGTGATAAAATGTTTATGTAAAATTGATTATATAAATCTTGTTGGGCAGACAAGTTTAAAAGAATTGTGCGCAGTTGTCTCTTTTTCAACTTTGACTATAAGCAATGATAATGGTGTTGCACATGTTTCAGCTGCTTTAGATAAACCTACATTAATACTTTTTGGACCATCAAATCCAAAATGGTTTTATCCATATAATGAGAAGTCTACATATATATATAAACCAACCAAATGTTCTCCTTGTGGGATTAAAACTTTATGCAAAAATAACATTTGTATGAAACAGGTTATACCTTTAGAAGTTTTTAAACATATAAAAGAAAAATTTGACAAAATACTACAATGAAAGTGGTTATTTTTATGCCGAACTATATTGGCGATCTGTTAATGACAACACCTGCAATACGGTTTTTAAAAAACTGTGTCAATTCGTTTAAAACATATGTTGTTGTAAAACCATACCTTTTAGAATTATTAGAATCAAACCCTTATATTGATAATTTTATTTTTAAACTCTCCAAACTTCAGCTATTACGCGATGTTATTAAAATTAAGCCAGATTATGTCATTTTGTTTAGGACAACTTTTTTCAATTCTTTAGTATCAAAACTTTCCTCTGTTAAATATTCTATAGGAACAAATGAAGACTGTAGCAGTTTGTTTTTAACTGAAACAATAAAAAAAGACTTATCTTTACCTTATCGTACAGAATGTGCTTTTCTTGTAGAAAAATTTTTAAGTTTTGTTAATATTAATTGCAAGATTACATCAGACGAACTTAAAAAATTGGACTTTTTTGGATATGATAAAGAAGAAATAAAAGATTCTGTTGAACAAAAATTGCAAAAGTTTAATATTGATACAAATAAAAAAATTATAATTATTTCTCCTTATTCAACAAGAATAACAAAAATGTTAACAGTTGAACAAATTGTTGAAATTGTCATTAGGTTGAATAAGATTTATGCTAAAGATATTGAGATTGTTTTTGTTGGTGCTAAAGAATCCATTTTTTTTGTTAATCAAATTATTTCTAACTTAGGAATAGAATTTTGTAAATCTTTATGTGGAGAACTTAGTTTAAGAGAGTTAGGATATTTGTTGAGTATTTCATCTTATTTAATTTCTGTTGATTGTGGAGTTGCGTTTGTTGCTCAAGCTGTTGGTACAAAAACAACAATAGTGTTTACTTCAACTCTACCTGAAAGATATGGACCATATAATGAAAATGTAAAAATTATCTATAGGCCTACATTATGTTCACCATGTTATAAAGATAAATGTAAAAGAAAAGACTACAAATGTATAAAACAAGTTGACTTAGACGAAATAATAAATAGTGTTTCGTTATGAGAAAAATACTTGTCCGTGGTCCTGATACTGTAGGAAGCTTTGTTTTAGCAACACCTTTCTTTAGAGAGTTAAGGAAGAATTGTTATAATGATTATATTGTTTTATCAGTGAAAGAATTGGTTTTTGATCTTGCCAAAAATTGTCCTTATGTTGATAAAGTTTTGGTATATACAAAAAATAGGCTTAACAATATCAAACTATTTAGAAAAGAAAAATTTGATAGGGTGTTTTTACTTTCAGGAAGTTTTGAGTCAGCTTTAGTTTGTTTTCTTGCAGGAATAAAAAATAGGATTGGTTATCCTCATGACCATCGTGGCTTTTTATTAACATATAAAGTTAAAGAATTGTACAAAAAACATTATATTGATTACATCCTATATATTTTAGAATCATTAGGATATATTGTTGAAGATAGAACACCTGAAGTGTATATTGATAATTTATCTGTTAACAAATATGATTACATTTTTTGTGATGAAAAACCTGTTGTAGGAATAACGTACGCTTCTGTAGCAGATGATGCACGATTTTGGCCTAAGGAATATGTTGAAGAACTTATAGACTCTTTAATAAAAAAGAATTTTAAAGTTGTATTGCTTGGGAAAACAAATAGAGTTTATAAAATAAATGGAACAAAAGATGTTTTTGATTTAGTAAACAAAACATCTCTTTTAGATTTTATAAATATTGTAAAAAATCTCAGCTGTTTTGTTTCTGTTGCTACCGGTGGGATACATATATCTTCTGTATTAGGAGTCAACACGATAGGTTTGTACATACCAGGTGATGAAGTAGGTTGGTATCCTTTTGGAAAAAATGTTTTAGTGATTACAAAAAATGTTTCTTGTGCTCCTTGTAATCCGCATAAAATGAAATATTGTAAAAACAATATCTGTATGAAAAGTATAAAACCAAAAGAGGTAGAAGATAACCTCTTGAACTTTTTGACAAAAAGTTGTAAATTATAATAGATAATGATAAAATTGCATAAGCTTAATGGTGTGGAAATAGTTATAAACGCCGAATTTATAGAATGTATTGAAACTATTCCAGAAACAAAAATTGTACTTACTAATGGAAATCAATATATTGTAAAAGAAACTGTTGAAGAAGTAATACGAGAAATTGTAAAATATAAAGCACAAATTGAGTTGGAAAAAGAAAACTTAAAAAAGCCTAATCTATAGGCTTTACTATGGATATAACAACACTTATTGGTGCAACAGCAGGTCTGTTGCTTATAGCACTTGGTATAATGTTACGTGGTACAGGCGGAATTGATTTTACTCAATTTGTTGCATTTTATAATTTCCCGTCGATGCTTATAACTTTTGGTGGAGCAATTTGTGCTACTTTGATAAATTATCCATTATCACAAGTTGTAGGTGTGGTAAAAATTGTTAAAAAAGTTTTCACAGAACCAGGTGAGTCAGCTGCAGGTATCATTGAACAATTTGTTGCTTTATGTCAAAAAGCGAGGAAAGAAGGTATACTTTCGTTAGAAGATGATGTTAAAAAAATGGATAACGATTTTATGCGTCGTGGTTTGCAGATGGTAATAGATGGCCACGATGCTGACTTTATCCGTAATCTTATGGAAACAGAACTTACTTTTATTCAGGAACGACATAAGATCGGTCAAGAAATTTTTATCGCATTAGGTACATATTCACCAGCGTTTGGTCTTATAGGGACAATTATTGGTTTGATTTTGATGTTGAGAAATCTCCAAGATACAGCACAAATTGCTTCCGGTATGGCAGTTGCGTTACTTACAACATTTTATGGTGCAATGGCTGCATATTTGATATTTCTTCCGATTGCTGGTAAACTTAAAAGAAGAAGTGAAGAAGAAATTTTTATTAAAGAGGTAATAATTCGTGGTGTTTTGTTGTTACAATCCGGTGTAACACCATCAATAATGGAGGCGAATTTGCAAGCGTATTTGTCTCCGGCATTAAGAAGAGCAGCTTTAGCAAAAGAAAAAGCTGCTAGGGAACAAATGGTAACTACACAAACACAAGAAACTACTACTGAAAAGAGATAAAAATTATGCCAATAAAAAGATCTCAAGTTGGCGAATTAGGCAGGCCAGCACCTGCATGGATGGTTTCTTACTCAGATTTAGTTACACAACTTTTGACTTTTTTTATAATGTTATTTGCTTTATCAGCAGCAGCTACTGAAGACCAACTTAAAAAAATTAAACAAAAAATAGATAATTATGTTGCCCAAAATAATCTTGAAAAGTTTGTTTCAACAAAAATTACTCAAAAAGAAGGTCTGGTAGTAACATTTTCAGAAAAATATATGTTTGATTCAGGTAAAGCAGATATTTATCCTGAAGCAAAAGAAGTTATAAAAAATATCGCAGCGTTGCTTGTTGATGAACCAAATAGAATCTCTATTGAAGGGCATACAGATAACACACCAATTAATACACCTGAGTTCCCTTCAAACTGGGAACTTTCAACAAAACGTGCTACTAATGTTCTTAAATATTTGTTGGAAGAACTTAGGTTTGACCCGAAACGACTCACAGCAGCGGGTTTTGGTGAATGGCATCCAGTTGCTCCTAATGACACTCCGGAAAATAAAGCAAAAAATCGGCGTGTAGATTTAATTGTTCGTAGATTAGATATAGATGAAATGCGTGAGTGGAGAAGAAGACTTGCTGAAAGTTTAAAGAAGAGTGTTCGTGGATAGGATTTCATGCGGGTGTAATTCAGTGGTAGAATGCCAGCTTCCCAAGCTGGACGTCGCGGGTTCGAGTCCCGTCACCCGCTTTTAAAGTTTTGTTTAAAGGAGGATTAAAATGAAAAACATTGTAAATGTCAGTTTATTAGTTTTAGTATTGTTGGTTTGGAGCTGTCAGACTGTAAAAGTATCTCGTATAGATGTTGAAGAACAGATAGATTTAAGTGGGGAATGGAATGATACAGACTCACGACTTGTTTCAAAAGAAATGATACAAGATGCGTTATCACGTCCTTGGATAGACGAGTTTGTTTCTAAAAAAGGGACTAAACCAAGAGTTATAGTAGGAACCATTAAGAATCGGTCCCATGAACATATTAATACTCAGACATTTGTTAAAGATCTTGAAAGAGAACTTACAAATTCTGGAAGAGTAATATTTGTTGCATCAAAAGAAGAAAGACAAGAAATAAGAGAAGAAAAACTTGATCAATTGATGCACGCTTCTGCTGCAACAAGGAAACAACTTGGTGAAGAATGGGGAGCAGATTTTATTCTTCAAGGCCAGATTAATACCATTTTAGACCAAGTAGGAAATACAACTTTAAAATATTATCAAGTTGAATTAGAACTTGTAAATATTTTAACAAACGAAAAAGTTTGGATTGGACAGAAAAAGATTAAAAAGCTTGTTCAAAGAGCAAAAACAAAATTTTAAATTATGCTCGGGTGGCGGAACAGGCAGACGCACGGGACTTAAAATCCCGGGACCCTTCTAGAGGTCGTGAGGGTTCAAATCCCTCCCCGAGCATTTTCCCTATATTTTAAGGGGGGTTAAAATCTCGCCTTCAGTTTTTAAAATTTGATTTTTTCGTCGGAAAAATGGGTCCTTTCAATTTTTGTTACCTTTTGGTAGCTATTTATAGTTCTGCAAAGCATAAGAACAAAATAAGAACAAGCAGTTTGAATTTACCGACGATTTTTCCGACGAGAAAATTTTTTCCGACGAGATACCGACGATAAAAATTTATATTAAAACGGTAGTTTGTTAACAGCATTCCTTAATATATCTGGTAAAAGATGCGCATAAATCTGTGTTGTAGAGACATCAGAGTGTCCTAAAAGTTTCGCTATTGTATAAAGGTCAACACCTGCCATTGCAAGGTGTGATGCGTAAGTATGTCTTAGTGTATGAATTGAAGCATCTTTTATTCCAGCTAACCTAGCATATTTTCTAAATAGGCTACTTAGTTGTTCTGTTGTAAATTTCTTTCCCAAAACATATTCTGAATTTGAATTTTGTTTCCATTTTTTTAATAGTTTCACAAACTTATTTTTTAGCGGTACTTCTCTTAAATCGTTATCTTTAGGTTGCCAGTCCTGTTTTGCTTGAATAATAGCTACTTTGCGTGAAAAATCTATGTCAGCCCAAGTAAGGTTTGCAATTTCACCTGCTCTAAATCCTGTGTTTATCCCTATCAGTATTATCTTTTTTACAGTTTCAGATGCAACTTTAAGCAGTTTTTCTATTTCTTGTTTACTAAAAAACCTAACTTTTTTTGCCTGAGTTGAATCTTTTAATTTTTTGATTTGTGATGAAAAGTTTTCAGGTAGGTAGCCCCACTCGTATGCTTTACGAACCATGTTTTTTAAAGTATTTAGTTCCCTGTTAACAGAAGAAGGTTTTACACCAGATTCTATCCTTTTTGCTTTATATTCTTCAAATATCTGTGGTGTTAAAGACGCAACTTTAACAGGCTTCATTAATTCTGTAAATATTTTTATTGTTGCTATATCTCTTTGTACACTTTTTGGTCTTTTATTTGTTTTTGAATAGGAGAGATACTTTTCTACAAACTCTTCCCAAGATATGTTTGGATTTTCAATACGGAATTTTTGTAAGTCAAGTTTTTTAATAGTTTCTGCTAAAACACGTTCTGCAATACGTCTATCGGTTGAGATTGCTCTTTTTATCTGTTTTCCGTAAAGATAGTATGATATATACCACTTTTTGCCTCGTTTAAATAATGTCGCCATATAAGTTTAAATTACAAAATATAAACTTTGTGTGTCAAGTAGGCTATATTAGTTGATTATAACAACATCTTCTTTTGAGAGGTTAAGTATATAACCAACCTTGTATTTTGTTTTAATCAAATTTTTAATATCTTTTTGTTTAAGTTTATATTTTTTAGCAACAGATTTTAATTTTTGTAAGATTTTTCTTTTATGGTCACGCAGTTGTTGTTCATACGGCATATTTTTAGTATCTTTTGTGTTATATAGGTATTCATATATTTCATCTTTTTTTAACTACTTGTCCAGAATTCTTTGCTAAAATATAAAACATCTTAAAAGTTTGTTCAGGTAAATTCACAAGATAACCACAATAAAATACATTTTGTTCTTTTTTGTCAATCACAATTTTAGGTAATGTTTTTACAATATCAGCAAGTTGTTGACCTTTGTTTATAGCTTCTCTTAGTTTAGCAACTGCTTGTTTATTTGATATAACTTCATCTATTGTTTCATAAAGTTTTTTTGCAGGTTTTACTAAAGTGGCGATTTCTTCAACATAAACTTTTAGTAATTGTTTATTAAACTCTTTGTGTAAATAAGCATAAAGTTCGTATGCAACTTTTTTTGGGAGTATTTGCTGAAGTTGTTCTAAAGAAAGTTCTTTTAGTGCTTGTTGTGTATCAAATCCTGCATCTACAAGTTTTTTTATATAAGTTCTTGATAAACTTCTTAGCCTTATTTTTGCAACCTCTACTGCTTTTTCTTCAACACCATATACAATACAAGTTGCTATGTTTTTAAGTTTTTTTACAACATCTTGATGTGTTATCTCATCAACACAACTTATTTTGCTTACAGAAAACAGTTCTGCAAGTGTATCAATAAGCCAGCTAAACTCTTCTGCTATTCTTCTTATTGCACCTGCATGTATTACAAATGCTTTTTCAATATCTATTGTTTCTTTGGATGAAAGCCAATTGTATAAACATAAAGCACGTTTTACTGCTTGTGCATCCTGATATGTCCAATACTTTGTTATTATACCATCAAAGTATTTTCTTGGGTTAACTTCAAATTTTAAAAGTAAACTTTTTAGATATTCTTTTATATTGTCTATCTCTTGTGTCTCAAGTGGAACATAAATCTCAAAACCATCACGAGTAAACGATAACATAAGCAACATCTCAAGCAGCCCTTCTTTTGAAGTAAGTTTCTTTACATCAGCTTTTTCAATATACGATATCATCTTAAGTAATGTATCAAGATAAACACCTTTTGTTGCACCAATATAACCGTATTCTGTAGCGATGTACCTTCCATATTTGTCTTCAACAATAATTCCACCTTCTTTACAATAAGACAAAATTTTTTCAACCATTATCTCAATCTCATCATCTTTTATGTCCCAACCTGTTTGTTTTGAGAAAAGATTATATATAAACTCTAATATACTTTTTTTATCATTTGCAACATTTGATGTAATAAGATACAAAATGAGTTTGTCTAAGTCATCCAATGTAAACATACCACGAAGTTCATCAAAGTCAGCAAGAATAAGATTGTCAAAATATACTTTTCTTTTAAAGTCAGTTAAAGCAACAACTACTGCTCTGCCAAAATCTGTTGCTATTTTGAACCTACCTGCTCTACCACCCATACTCTCAAAGTCAGATTTTGTTATCCCAACCATAGATAACATACCTGATTTTTTGTCATAATACCACTTGCGCGGTTCCACTAATACATTTTTGCAAGGAAGATTTACTCCTAACGCTAAAGTTGATGTTGAAACAAGTATTTTTATATCACCTTTTCTAAAATATCTTTCGATAATCTCTCTTTGTTCATAGGTTAAATCAGCGTGATGAATACAAATACCTTTTGACAAAAGTTTGGTAAGAAAAGATAAAATAAATGTCTCTTCTGATGATGAAAGCTCTTTTATACCATCTTCTGCTGGAGGAAAGTTTACTTTTTGTGCAAGTTCTTTAGCTACTTCGTGTACCGTCTTTTTATCTTTTAAAAAAATTAAAACTTGTTCGTCTTTTTCAGCAAGATATTTTGCAACTCCAGTTAATACATCAAGTTCAACTAAGAGCTGTTGTTGTGGTTCTGTCGGAAGTTCATATTCTACTTTTACCCAATCCTCAGATGAAATATTTTTAGTATTAAACTCTTGATAATAAAACTTACCTTCACAATATACGCCTTGCCTTAATTCTACAGGTCTTGTTGAATCAAACAAAAGTTTTGCATTAAGCCACTTTGATAACAATTCACATTTGCCTAAAACGGCTGATAAACCAACAAGTTGTAAGTTTTTGTTTTTTTGTCTATAAAGTTTAATATAAGCAAGGAGTGTCTCAACAGAAGGTCCTCTTGTGTCGTCAGAAATCATCTGTAGTTCATCTAAAATTATACAACCTACTAAAGATAAAAGTTCGTGTTTTCTTACAAGTAAGGATAGAAGTTTTTCATAAATCACAACTGCTAAATCAAACTCGCCACTAAAGATGTCGTTATCAAACTCTTGTCTGTCACGAGTTGAAATTACTGTTTTTATACCAAGTGGGGAATACCACAAGTTAAACTCTGCAAACTTTTCTTCTGCTAAAGATTTCATTGGGACAAGATATAAGACCTTTCTATGTTTCAAACAATGATGTATAGCAACCATCTCACCTATGAACGTTTTCCCAGAAGATGTAGGAGCAAAAACTATAATATTTTCGCCTGTAAAAATATTGAACTCTTTGATAGATTTTTCTTGTAAAGGTAAGAGTTCTTCACCATACTTCTGTTTCCATAAAGATATAAGATTTCGTTCACTCACCTTAGAAAAAGCCAAAGAAATCATTGAAAATCATCCTGAACTAGCCCGAGCCTTAATAGAGATCAGGTATCTGACGCCGTATCACTGGAAAGTGTTGTTGAGAGAACCATCAGGCGAAGTTGTGGTTTATGATATGTATTGGGGTAAGAGAGGGTTAAGCATTTTTTACAAAGGTCAGCTTTTGACGGATATTAATTTAGGCTATGTTTATGGTGAGAAATTAAAAGAGATATTCAAGCCGCAACTTGTTTTGTGGGAACAAAATAAACTGCAGGAAGAAAAGTTAAAACAACAACAAATAACGGCACCTCAAGAGGTTGTTGAACAAGTAAAACGACAAGCAGAACAACAGGCAGTAGAAACAGCTGAAAAACATGCGGTTCGTGAATTACCAAAGATTGGGGCTAAGATAAAAATTCAGTCATCGTTTGAAGCGATAAGAAAACAGAATATAGAGTTGACAAAGAAAAATATTTCTGACGAACTTTATCGTTTGTGGTCTATTCATGGTAAAAAATCCAGTTTTATAAATAGTGTTGTGTATGCGTATATAGAGTTTGTTAAAAGAGTACCTTATTATCATTTAGAAGATGGCACAAGAGTAGAATTCCCGCAGTTAGATATAAGGTTTGCTGATGAAATAACGCAACAGGTGGTTGATGAGGTTATAATAAACGTGTCGTTTGCTCCCGAAGCTGTTCAGGAAGCTTTTGTAGGTTTTTATTCTGCTTATTTAGAAGGCAAAGCAAACAGGTATAATGCTGTTGATCCTTTGTTGTTAACATCGTATGTCAAATCGCTTGAAGAAATTAGTGTTGATGATTTGAAGAATCTTTTACAAAAGAGGGTTGACCCGTTGAATGTTAAACTGCCACAGGAAAGAGCAGCGCAGTTGGTTGAAAACCTACTTGGCTGGTTGCAGCTGTATTATGAAGTGAAGATGTTAGCGTTTGTTGAGTATGAATATGGGACACCGCAGGAGGTTAAATTTGTGCGTTTTATTTTGAACCCGAAGGATGTCCCGATACCAGAGTATTACAAAGATTTTTCTGTTGGTAATTTACAACATCTTAAGGTTGCCTTTTTTGACATACCGTTAGGGCATAAAGTATTAGAAACAGAGACTGGTGCTAAATATCCTGCAGGTTTTGTTGCTGTGAATGTTAAAGGGAATGAATATCAACTTTACCCAGTTCGCGAGTATTTGATAAAGAGTGTTATAAACGCCGTGAAATCTACTAAAGGCATCCAAGATCAAGAAGGGCTTTATGAGTTTACAAAAGGTATACGTAAGAAGATAAACGAGACGTTACAGCTTATCTCAGTTTACAGCTCACCCGTTGAGGCTTACACAACAGCGGTTGTTCCAGCGAACATGTATCGTGTTGTCGTTTTTGACAAAGATGGGGACCCGATTGCTGATAAAAAAGATCTCAAAGAATTAATAAAATCTTATATTGCTTGTTATCTTTCACTGAAGAAGCAAGGGTATGAGGTAGAAGTTTACAAGACGGATAAAGGTGTTTTAACTTTAATACCGAATTCGTATTTAGAATATGCTGACCCTGGTAAGAAACACCAGTTTGCTCGCAACAACGCTTTGATAGCCAATATTGACACACGTGTGTTATTAGACTTATCTAATCAACAGGTAACCAACAATTATGGTCTTAATGTCTTTTATATAATTCCTAAGGAGTATACAGACGAATTAGGGATATTAGGGATATTTTGTGATGGTGGTGCGTTTTTAAATATAAAATTCAAAGACAACGAAGCATTTGTGCCTAAAAAAGTTGTTATAGAGTTGCCACCTGGTGTGGATATAATATTGCCGCAAGAAATTGTTGAATTTTTAGATCTTAAAAAGAAACTTGAGAAAGCAATAGGTAAAGAACGTGATGAAATACTTAATAAGCTGAAAAATACTGTCTTAACTTCAAAGAGTGGCAAGATTTTGATAGGAGATAAGGTAATATCTGCTGAGAAGTTTTATATCAATGATGTTCGTGTGTTAGGCACTGAAGGTTACGGTGTAAAGGTGATTATAAGTGGTAATGTTGCTTTAAACATGAAAGATTTGAGTGTTAACGCGGGTTATGGTGGCGCCAAATATGTTCCTGATATACTATGGCTTGAACGCCCAGATATAGATTTAGTTGTTTCTTTGAAAGCAGGTGATGAACGGTGGGTAGAAGTGATGTTAAGTGCTGCTTTGACGAGGTTGAAAGAGATTAGCCAATTAAAGAATTTGAGTCCAGAAGCTCAAGAGATGTTTAACAAAATTATTGCTTCGTTGAAGGAAGTTGGGATTGAGGCAAAGATGTACGATGGTATGATTTATCAATATAAAGCAGAAAAATTAGACAACAGGCTAGTTTCAGATTATGAAGGGATTATTTTAGACATTGAACAACTTTCACAACGCGTTTTGAACAAAGGGTTGATTGAGACAATTAAGATTAAGGTTGATGGAAAAGAATACGCGTTGAAAGGTTATTATATCCAAGGCTATCCGTGTACATTCTCTGCTGTTTACCGTTACCCCACTTCACAGTCCAACCTTGACGCTAAGTTTTTTGAATATTTGTCAGCGAAATTTGGCAAAGATTATGCTTTAGCTATTTTAGAACAGTTTATGTCTCGTAACAGTCTTTTTGCTTTAAGTTGTTATGCAGCGTTGTATTCAGCGTTAGTTGACCCGCAGGTAGGCAACAATTTTGTTCCTTACACACCTGAGGAAGAGTTTTTAAATCTTGCCAAAAAAGACTTCAATGTTGCTCGTGAACTTGTTGCTCGTGTGTTGTATGGCGAGTTACCTGTGAAGATTAGTGTTGAAGGTCTTGGTATTAAATTGAATGGTATAGAACAAGATTATGTTTACTTCCCGACTTTAAAACGCGCTAATATTGAGGAACCATACAAGTTTTTGAACGAGTTGGAGAAAGCTGTTTTAAGTGTAATTTTGAATCCAACGCAGGAGAATGTTGAAAAATATTATCGTGTGTTGGAGAGTTTAACATTTGGTAAAGATGGTGCGTTGGCAACGATAACAGAGGTTTCCAACAATATGGCGTATAACTTCCCGCTAGTTGTCCCACTTAGCGGAGCTGATTATACTACTTTAGAAGTTTCAGAATCTGAGTTGTTGAAGTTTGATGGCGGTGAAAAACTTGTTTCAAAGCTTAAGAAAGGCGCTGATGTGTATGCTATAGTTTTGCGCCATCCTTTGATTTCGCCTGATACAATTGCTGTTGTGAAACTTAAGCTGTCAAAAGATTTGCCGTTGAAGATACATCCTGTTTTGATGTCTTTGTTGAAAGGCGATTTTGATAAAGATTCGTTAGTTTTAGTGACCGCGGACAAACTTCACGATACTTTATCCGCGATGTATAGGAAACAGCAGCTTTCAGCACATTTTAAAACAGCGCTTGAGGAAAAACGTAAAAGTTTACAAGAAGACTTTGGTTTAGGTGTTGAAGGTATAAAGCAAGCGTTTGAGAAAGCAAAGGAAGTTAAGAAAGATGTTGCTTATGATGTAGCTGGTGCTATTGGTATTGCTTTGAGGATTATGACAGGCAGTTTACATTGGTCTTTGTATGAATTACGAGAGTTTGTAAGATGGTTATATGAAACAGGTGAGATTCAATTAAAAGACTATTTGTATTACACAGAGATTTTATGGAAGATAGAACAACAGCCGATAAGTGGTAAAAAGCTCGCTGAGATATTTAATGAAGAAGAAAAGAAGATTTTGAACGACAATAAAGTCTCAATTTCTGAGAAGTTGGTTGTGATTGATTCCGCGTTTGAACGCAACGGTTTGGATGTAGTTTTGAAGTTGACCGCCTGGAATAAAAGAAAAGAGATTACGCCAAAAGATTTGAAGAACTGGTTGGTGTGGCAGAATTTTGTTTCTAAAGCAGCGCAATTGAGTTCCAGAGATATGAACGAGTTCATACTTTTGACGAACAAGTATTTCAAGATGCGTGGTAGTGGTATGAGTAGGTATCGTGAAGGTATGGTAACAGAGATGACGCGTGCGTCTTTGTTGGAAGACGCTCCGTTAGGTTGGCATTTGATGAATAGTTTAACCAAATCTCATCCGTTTAGTTATTGGGAAGTTATGTTAAAAGAAAGGCTTGGTATAGAATTTGTTCCTTTAGATGTAGAAGTAAATTTGACCAAGGGGCAGGCAGAACTAGCCGCTAAAGTAGAAGTGGCCCAAAGTGAGGACAAGGCGCCTGCAAAGGAAGCCGCATCACCTCCTTTCCATTCTTCCCTGCCTGCCTCTGAGGTTGATTCACAACACACTGTACCTGCTATTAAGTGGCAGGTAGATACAACATTACCTCTTCAACAAAAACTAGAAACTGAACAAAAACAATCACCAGTTGTGGAAGATATGAAACAAAATCAACTACAAGAAATTGATTTATCAATTGAGTCTGAGAAATCTGTTTATATACAACGTGGTTTTCCTGTTAATATAGATGTCAACCTTTTGATTGTAGACAAATTACAGCGTGTGTGGGAGTTGAATAAATATGTTTATGGTTTGAATGAGATTAAAGCAGTAGTGAATTTATACAACAAACTGGTGACTGGTGAAGTAAAAGAGTCTACTATATCAAAGTTGGATAGTCGTCATAAGCATTTGTTTGAGTTGTTGAAGAGCAAGTTTGGTGGTTTTGCTGTTGTAGATACGGAAAAAGTTTATAAAATGGTGCCACTTATAGAGACAGATTTTTCTCGTGCTGTTAAAGTAGCTAAAAGTCTTGGAATTACACGTGTTGCGATGAATGTGACAGAAGAAGACAACGTTTTGAAATTCTGGGATAAGATAAAAGACTTAGTTAATGCTGGTGTATCTGAAGTATATTTGTATTATTCTGAACGTAAGGTTGATTGGAGTAAGCCATTAACGGGTAATTGGAAATGGCAAGGTGATGGTCTAGGTAAAGTAGCGCGTGAAGTTAAAAGAGATTCGTCTGCTGTGTTAGGTAAGAAAACAATGGACGAGATTGATCAAATTATTGCCAGTGTTCACAAAAGGACAATTGTGGGTTATATAAGAGCTGCTATTATAAGTTCTGTTGTGGCAGCAGCGAGTTATTTAGGTATTCATCAGATGCAACGTATGCAAGAGAAAATGGCTGTTGAACCACCTCGTGTGGTGGTTGTAGAACGAAGTCCAATAGGCAGAAATGTTGCGGATCTTATTTCGCAATGGCGGCAAGTTTTAGAAGATACTTACGCAGAGATGTATTATAGTGGCAAGTTGCCTGTTAAAGTAGAATGGGATTATTTAGATGCAAACAAGAAAAACGCAATTGTTCAGACTTTTGACAATGAATGCATAAAACAGTTTGACAAAAACAGAGATGGTTTAGTTGATAGAGAGGTAGATGGTCGCGTTGTGAGAGAAATAGCGAAATACGCAATAAACCGTGGGTTTAAGTTGCCGCAAGAAGTGAGAACATTACAGCAAGAGTTAAAAGGAGAAAAACCACAGGTTAAACAAGAGGCTAAGCCGCAAACAGAACAAAAAGCTAGACAAGAAGTTGATACGAAAATTGTAAAAACGCCAGAGGTTAAGAAGTTTGAGCCGCCGATAGTTGATGGTGTATCCATCATTTCAATGTGGGTTAAGAGAGGCAATCCAAACAGCATTGGTGTGAGGTTTACGAACGGTCTTGTTTTGTGGTTTAGAGCTGATTGGCGTGGTGATGATGTTGTTTTGATCCCGTCAGGTGGTTGGGGTTTAGATAGTAATCTTATGTCCTTTATCAAATCTTGGTATGTTGATTGGTATAAGAACGAGTATGATCCTGAGAGAGGGAACGGCGGGTTTGTAGAATTTAGAGCAGACACAGGCGAATACGAGAATTTAGATTTTTGGGTTGATCTTGTACCGCAGAAGAACAACAAATATCATTTGGTTGTGTTCAATGATGCGATGTGGTGGGAAGGGATAATTGAGGTTGGTCCACGAGGTGGAATAAGTGGTGTTGAAGGATTACCTAAGAATTTGCGTGATTTTGTAAGGAAAGAAGTTAGACAAATACTTAGGTTACCTGAACCACCACCTTTACCAAGGGGAGGCGGCTTAAGTATGAACTTATTCAAACATTTATTAGAAAAAGCTAATCAGGGCGATAGAAGAGCACAGCAAGTTCTTGAAAAATATAAAGAAGATAATCCTTTGTTTTATAGAAGACAACTTGAAAGGGTAAGTTCAGGGAAGAATTTGTTTAATAAAACAGTTTTTATAGTGGTTTCTAACAGACCACAGGTAGGTAAGACAGCTGTTGCTAGAGAATTAGCAGACGTTACAAATGGACACTATTTTTCCACATCTGATATAATAATTGAGCGTTATTCTAAACTTGAAGGTCTTCCTGAAGAGTATGTTAAGCATATAAAGGCTGCAAATCCTGAATCAATTAGAGAAAAGCTTATCAAGTTAGGCAATCAAATGGCGGCTGAAGGTGATGCTGCTGGTGTTTTGGCGGCAAGGCGAATTATAAAAAAGAATATAAACGTAGCGGTGATTGATGGTGTGCGAAGAAAGAACGAGTTAGAGCAAGTGAAAAAAGAGCTCAAAAATGCGGGATATAAAGTTGTGGTTGTAGGCGTTTTTGGTTTGTCAGATATTAAAGATAATACAGAATTTGGGTTGTTGTATGATTGCGATTATGTTGTTTTAAGCCGCGGGTTAAATACAATGGCAGAAACGCTTCAAGATGTTCAGTATGTAGCTTTGAGTGAATTAGGGGAGAAGAAAATTCCTAAGCATTATCTAGACAAATTCAAGAAAGTAAAAGAATTCACAGCAATAGATATTGAAACGACAGGGTTAGATAACGATTCTCAAATTTTACAGATTTCGTGGGTTAAGTTTAAGAAAAAAGGTGCGGTTTGTCAAGTTGTGGATAAACAAACAAGATATATTTTGCCGATGAGGAATTTCTCAGCTGAAGAACTTGAGATAGTTAAGAAATTTGTACCTGAGTATCCTGATGTTGAGAAAATGAAGTTAAGCCATGTATTAGTTGAGTTGGAATCAATTTTCAAAGGGCCTGTTGTGTTCCACAATACTGCGTTTGATTTGCCTTTGTTAAATTATTGGAGACAACGTTTAGGTATGTTGCCGTTTAAAGTGACTATGTTGTTTGACACAAAAGCGTTAGCAAAATATTTGTTTCCTAAAGACAAGTGTCATCTTTCAGAATTAGCAAAGTTGTATAACTTAGGTGAGTTTAAAACAGGAGAAGATGCTAAAAAATCGTTGTTTGACGCTGAAGTAACGGGTAAACTATTATTCCGTTTGTTGTGTAGTGATAAAAAGGGTGGTGATTATGCTCAAACCTTTATAAACGAAAATAATAATTATATTGAGTTGAAATATAGAACAAAAAAAGATATAAAACATAATATGATTAACAAAGATTTTGAAGATTTTTTTAAAATTTTAAATCGGAACAATGTGGAGTATTTAGTGATAGGTGGATATGCTCATATTTATTATACTGAACCAAGGTATACAAAAGACTTAGATATTTTAATAAATCCTACTAAAGAGAATGCTGAAAGAGTATACAAAAGCATATGTGAATTTTTTGGTGTAGAAAAATTAGAAGGATACTCTTCTGACATCTTTACTAAAAAATATCCTGATGGACATTTTGCATTTGGCATGGGTGCTGTGCCTAATTGTATTGAAATTTTCACAAATATCCCTGGTATAGAATTTAAGTCTGCTTGGAGAAGACGACAACATGCACGTTATGGAGATGCTGATATATGGTTGTTGAGTAAGAAAGATTTAGAGAAGAATTTTAAAGCCGTTGCTAAAAAAAGTCAATTGTTAGCTAAAAAGTATGGATATTTTTTGAAAGAGTTAAAAAGATATGAAAAATAAAAATTTATCTAAAAGGAACATATCTACTTGGAAGATAGCAGTTAATAAAAATGTTGATAAGTTTAAGAAAGAACTGTGGCGGGATGTTCCTGGAGATAAAAAATTGAGATATACTTGGGATATGGTAGTAGAAGCGATGTATTTAAAAGGCACACCTGATAGATTGAAATTCAAAAAAGTTTTTGAAATCCGCAAAAAAGACTCTCGTCGTCCAATGTGAAACAAAAGATTATATACTTACCAATTTTTAAACCAAAAACACATCTGAAGTTTTCAACAAAATACTAATTTTCAGAAATTTGAAACTAAATGTTGACTTTGGACGTAATATATTATAATGTATATTCAGTATACAATATAAAATATAAAATTTAGGATGGGAAAAATGGAGAAAGTAATTCGTAATATACAACAACAAATACTTAGGATATTTGCTAAATATTCAAAAACATTTGCACTTTCTGGTGGGACAGCATTAGATTTATACTATTTACATCATAGGTTTTCAAAAGATTTAGATTTTTTTTCACCAAATTACAGCATTAAAGAAATTAATTATTTAGTAGACAAAATAACAAAAGAAGCAAAACAAAAAATAAAACTCAAAGAAGAACTTACTGCTAGAAGGATTGCAAAAGTGCGCCTCTATGTGGTTCCTATTAAATGTTATGATGAGCCACTAAAACTAGATTTTGTAGAAGACGTTATTTTAAAGAAACCAACCATTAAAAGATTTAATGGGATACCGGTATATAGTGTTAAAGATATTTATATCCAAAAAATTTTTGCTATTACAGGGACACATTTAGTAGAAAACCATGTTGGTAGAGAGATAATAACAGGTAGAAAGGTTGCAAGAGATATTTTTGATATTTATATGCTTTCTAAAAAAGTATGTCCGCTGCATAAATTTTTACATAATCTTCCAAGAGAACAACAAAGAGGGATGGTACAGTGGTATCGTTCATATTCAAGACAGGAATTGAAAATTGACTTATTAGAACTAGATATTTATGATAAAGATTTTGATGCGTCAGAAATGATTTTTTATTTAGATAATGAAATAAAAAAATTTATTGAGATGGCACTACAATGAAAATAGAAAAATATTTTTGGAGTTTTAATAAAAAAGCGTTAAAAGAAGTAAAAAAAGTATTAAAAAATCCAGAACATCCGAAATTTGTCTCTTATGCATTTACTTTGCTTTCTCAATGTGATGTTCCGAAAGAAGTTTTCTCTGTTATAAAGAAAGAACATTTTATAGAGTATTGGCCTGAAATAAGAAAATACTGGAATAAAACTGCTGAAGCGGTTGATTTCAAAATCTGGTGGGATACAATCTACTATACTCTGCTACAAAAGCAGAAAATACAACAAAAAATTGAAGCTATACCAATGTCAACTTTTGTAGAGATAGGAAGGATAATCAAAAAAACAAGAATACAAAAAGGTTGGACTCAAAAAGATTTGGCTGAACGTTTAGGTTTAAAACAACCAAATATTTCGTTGATTGAAAAAGGTAAAGTAAATTTAACGTTAGAAACACTAACAAAAATAGCAAAGGTATTAGGCATAGATAAAATTGAATTAAAATTTTCTTAAACATAGATTAAACAGAAAACATGTGTGTTTTTGAAAAGTTAAAAACGAGAGAAAAATAAAATATCAAACCATTTACATTATTAATTTTAAAAATGATACTATTATTTTCGTTAGGAGATAAAAATGGATGCTAAATCACATATACTTCTAAACCAAGGAAAGATAAAAATAAAAGTTGATAAAACGATCCCGCCGGAAAGATGTAGCAAAATAAATTTTGGAGATCTAACCAAAGGGTATATAGAACTTTTCAAAAGAGCAAAAACAACCTTTCCTTTAATAAGCTACTTAAGGTCAAAAGGGCTTTCTACAGTGGAGATAGAGGAGGTAAACGGGCGTATATGGGAGTTAGCAAAGAAGAAAAATATTTCGTGGAAAAAACTGCCAAAGTACTTACCGAGTTTAATAAAAGAGGTTATGAATACGTCGTTATCGGCTGGGGTGCGATCCGTACTTATGCAATATCTGAAGGATTTGAAGTAAGACCAACTTTAGATTATGATTTTGTTCTTGATAAAGATTATATAAATTTTAAAAGTTAAAGGAAGTATAAAAGATAAAACGTTAGCTGCTACTGAAAAGAAAGGTTATTACCCATACACACCATTTCCAATATTTAGTGACTGGGTACCGTTAAAGAATTCGCTTATAAATGATGCTACACCACAGATAAAGGTAAAGATAAGGTCAGGGACAGATATTGTTGCTGATTCGATAGTAATGAAGGTAGATAATGTTATTGTTTATCCTGTAATTTCACCTTCCTCAGATGCAAAAGAGATTTTGGTTTCATACATACCACAAAAGCCACTATCTGATGGTGAACATACAGTTTATATTTATGCGAGGAATAAGATAAATCTTGAAGATGAGGATTCAAATATATTTTTTATAGACACTGTACCACCTAAGGTCGAAATTAAACAACCACCGAAAATTATTTGGGTACCACCCTCAGACTGGCCAAATGGTAGTTATAAACTACCGATTAGTTATCCTGTGGATATATTGTGTGATGTAAAAGATAACATTGCATTAGATGAAGTTATGTTGTTTGTAGATGATAAGTTAATACACACTAGGTCAGATATATCAAAATCGACTTATGTAGCATCAATAGAAGTTTCTGTATCAACAGCTTGTGGTTGGGGTAAACATACATTAAAAATATCAGCAAAAGATTTGGCTGGGAATACGACGGATTTTGTATACACTTTTTATATTTTACCTGAGCGCAAAATTGAGTATAAGAAAGTAATGAATGGCAGTTATCTAACACCAATGTATTATGTTCTTACTTCTACTGACAGACCTATTGCATCGATAGGACAAAGTTTAGGTGATGGATATTTAGACCCTTGGGATCCTAAAAAAGACAGTTGGGTTCGCTGGGCAAGTTTAGAAGTTAAGTATACAATTCCTTCTTTACAAAATAAAGTTGTGTTAGTAAAAATTGATCCTACAGGATATTCAGCTGGAGAGTACTATGGTTGGAGTGGAATAATAAGTAAGATTGAAGCAGAAAGTATAGTATATGACTATTTTGACAACATTATGTGGCGTGGTGAAAGTAAAGTTGTGTCAGACACTTTTGGTAGACCTCCTACAGTTAAAGATATGACTTTACAACTACCAAAAGATATTGATCCTGTATTAATGTTGTATAATGTTGTAAGGATAAAAGGTGTTGAGACGCCTGGTGGAGAGGTTGGTAGATGTAAGTATAAGATTTACGAATACTCTTTTGACAAAATTTCACCTGCTGATATGCCAGATTTTTATCCTCCGCAAGAAAAAAATTTTGTTGCTTCAGGACCAAGTAGTGTTGGGTTTGGTAGTATATTAGTTGTGGAAAGGGACAAAAAAGTTGTGAGTAGGTACAGCGAAGATGCTAAGTTATTAACAGAGATAGGCAAAAATATATTAGTGTCGCCGATAGATGTTGTGTTCTATGATGATAGGTACTATGTTGCAGATGAAGGTAGGAATGCTGTTGTAGTGTTTGACAGTAGTGGTAATTTTTTGACAGAGATTGTAGGTTTTGTTTTAGTAGGTAGGATAGAGATAAAGGATAATAAATTGTATGTAATTGACAGAGTTGCAAAAGAGGTTAAAGTTTATGATGTTACTACATTGCAAAAAATAAAAGATATTTTTCTTTATGATGTAGAACAATTAAATGGTATAAGTGTAGATGATGCGGGTAATATTTACATAAGTGATAGTTCAGCAGTTAAAAAATTTAGTCAGTTAGGAAAACTTATATGGTCTACAACACAACAAGTTTTTTGGACAGGTAAAGTTATAGAAGTTTCTCCTTTTGGTTTAGCAGTAGATGAGCAAGGTGTAGTAGTTGTAGCATCTAAAGGGTATATTTTATTTTTAGATGGTTATACAGGACAAATTTTAGCTTATATGGATGAAAAGAGTGGGTTTTATGATCCGGTAGACGTAAGTATAGATAATAAAGGTAGATTATATGTTTGTGATCCGACTATTAATCGGGTAATAAGTTATAAATTAAACAGCAGATTTTCACAAATTAAACCATTAGTTTTTGATATAAATTTTCCTCAAGATAAGACGGTTGTTAGGTTAGACGATTTAAAGGATGGTTGCTATTTGAGTATAAATGGTAGTATAAGTGGCGATGATTTTTTAGGTTATAGGATTTATTTTGGAGAAGGTAAAGAACCTGTAGCATGGAGAGAGGTATATAGTTCAACAGATGTAGTCCATGAGGATGTGATATACAATTTAGATGTAAGGAATTTAGCTAATGTGAT
>Ga0071330_1062145_pt1 | contig 45937 bp, 43 predicted proteins | sample GBScel77sediment_FD_63802 | JGI IMG/M metagenome (GOLD analysis project Ga0071330, IMG submission 63802) | Hot spring sediment microbial communities from Great Boiling Spring, Nevada - Cellulolytic enrichment Sediment 77C v2 (version 2) | ecosystem: Environmental > Aquatic > Thermal springs >...
AATTGTTAAAAGACATACTAAAAAATTTTGGGAGATCGTAAAGCGTATTTACCCACGATATGAAAGGGGTAAAGATGAGTTACAAAAAGATTAAAATTTACAAGGAATCATATATCGAAAGGTTAGGTGATGAAGTGTTGAAGAAAAAACTGTGGGTAAAGGGTGTGCTATTAACAATGGTATTTGAGTTCACAAGAGAAGATTTTACTTTTAATTTTAACTCTCTGATATAAGGCTGGTGTTTATGTATAGCTCGCCTAAAAATGAGGATAAACTTACTGAGAGGTGTCTTCTGCTCAGAAGGATATTTGAAGGACTTACGCTTCTGGCAATCGGGAAAAATTTAGGAGACGATTACTGTATTAAGTTTGATGAGAGGGGTTACGACAGCAACTACAACTACTTTAATGAGGACGAAGTTGCAAAGCGCCTTGCAACTACACTTACAGACGAACAATTGTTGAACATCTCTGAGAAGTATAGAGGTAAGCTTTCAACTTACTGGAGCTTTTTAGGTCGATATTATACATATGATCCAAAGAAGAGAAGGCTGTTACTTGAAAGTACTTGGAGTAAAATTAGAGAAGAGATTTATAGTGTTTACAAGGCTGTTGGAGAACCTGTTTACGGCATTTTAAAGGCTTTCCTAGAGCTTAGGGAGGATTGGACGTATTATAGTAGCTGTAAATACAATCCACTCCTCTTTAGAGCCGAAGAATTAATTGGGACACCAAGGGGGCTTAGAAAGGCATTAGACGGACTACAGGCAAAAGGGATAATGCGCTTACATAAGGGTGATGTAGAAATTTTACCAGAGCTTACACCCCTTATAAAGGAGATCGTAGAGGGGATGGACCGCTTGCATACACTTGAGGTAATGTCACCAGCATTAAAACAAGTAACTACTGAAATTCCAGAAGACATATTCGATACCGTAATTGGGTATGAGGATGTTAAGAAACTTTTCTTAATGTCCTTACAAGCTGAAAAGCCGACACATATACTTTTAGTAGGGCCTCCGGCATCAGCCAAAACTGTTATGCTTCTTGAAATCTCTCGTTTGAAAGATGCATTCTACCTACTTGGAGGTTCAACCACAAAAGTAGGATTAATCGACCAATTGTTCAATTTACGTCCTAAGTATGTGCTTCTGGACGAGGCTGACAAGATGAGTAGAGAAGACTATACTGCGCTTCTATCCTTAATGGAAACAGGAATAATTAAGGAAACGAAACATGATAAAGCAAGAGAAACAATTTTGCCAGCAAGAGTTTACGCCGCCTGCAATGTTAAGAAATATCTTCCTCCAGAGATACTTTCTCGGTTCCAATTTATTCTTCATTTTAAGCCATACACTAAGGAAGACTTCATAGAAGTTTCAAGGCGGGTGCTTACAATGAGGGAGGGAGTAGACGAAGAGCTCGCCATCTATATCTCTAATAGAGTTGCAGAGTTGAGTAGGAATGTTAGGGAATCCATTGGGATAGCAAGGCTAGCTAAAACAAAGAGTGAGGTAGACTTCTTACTAAATTTAAAGAGAAAATCCGCGCCTCCCTAAGCTGTCCCCTCAAAGCCTCATGCATGGCTATCACGAGCTACTTGAATCTCTTCAAAATCTCGTCCTCTACGCCCGTTGCCGGGAGCTTAACCAAAGAATTCACTGTTAAAGCTTTTAAACGTTTAGACTTTAAAAGTTTTAGGTACTATGAAATCCGGGAGAAATTTAATGGGGTGGAAAGATTTTGAATTGAAGGTTTACGAGTACTTTAGAAGATGTGGATATATTGTTAAATTGAATGAAAAACTCTCTGGCCTTTCTGGTACTTCATATGAGGTTGATGTTTTAGCAATTGATAAGAACTTTGAAGAGGTTAAGATAGCATGCCAGTGTAAGGCATGGACAAACACAGTGGATAGAGACTCCATAATACTCTGGGCGAAGGTGTGTGAGGATATACGTGCAATACCGGCATTAGCCTCAACATCAGGTTATACAGATTCAGCGCTTGGGGCCGCTAAGAAAATGGGATTCATAATATTAGCTTACGATGCTCCAACAGAAACCGTGTATAAAGTGGGGGTTAGACAAGGATTGCTCTATGTGGAGGAGCCTGAGTATTTTGTGACTCAAGCTGAGCGGAAATTGAAAGAGGCCAAAGATTTAGAGAAACGGCTCAACGAGCTTTATGGTAAAGAATCAGAGAATGAAGAGATGAAGCTGGAGGATACTATCAGAACGTTTCTTAATGAGGTGATCTCCTTATATAAAGAGGCATTACGCCTGAAACCTGATAAACACCTATGGTTAAAGCTTGGGGACATTTATGATTCGCATAAGCTGTATTTGGATAAGACCATGGTGGGAACCATACAATGCTATATAAACGCACTAAAGGAACATTTGAAAGAGTTTCCTGAAATTTTGAAAAGAATTGGTTTCATCAGAATTACTGATGAAGAAGAAATGAATATATTTGAAGACGAAATTAAGAAAGTATTTGGTTATAGCTTCATCACCAATGAGGATGTTATGGATTTTAGGATCAACATGTTAAAATTATACCTTGAAAAGTGTCCAGAGGATGCAGAAGCTTGGCTACAACTTGCAAGATACTATGCAGTAATTATTAAAGAGGTGGAGGAGGCAGACGATGCTTGTGAAAAAGCGCTAAGAATTGCCTCTAACGATCTTAGTACCATAATCGAAGCCTACGTTGTGTATCGTGAACTGATAAAAATCACTTCACGGGAAAGAAGAAAGTATTTTCTTGAGAAATGTATTAATTTATTAGGGAAGATGTGTGAATTAGTGCCTGAAGATCCTTTCCCATGGAAGGAGTTGGCTCAAATTTATGCCAATTATCTCGTTATAGATGATCAGGAGAAAAATTTAGATGAGGCAATACGGTGCATGGAAGAATACATGAAAAGAGGTGGTAAAAGCTGGACGGCTTGGAAAAGCCTTGGAGACATGTATTTTATGAGGGGCGATAGGGAGAAGATGCTGGAGTGTTACTCCAAAGCATTAGAAATATTTCTTAAAACTATCCGTCGCACTTAATCATGGGAAAACTCATAATGTTTTAGCTAGTCTTAGCACCTCATCCTTTAAGGATATTATATATGGAAACTCACCTATGGGAGGCTCCTCTATGTCGTTCTCCCAGCGTACTATGTAGTCGCATTCTTCAGGCGGGTGGCCATGTGTGATGAAGTCTGATGCCTTATACTCCAGCTCTATTGAGACTGGTTCCCCGCTCCTATCTATCGCTTTAACATCGGGAAACTTACTTGAAACCTTCACTATATATGGGAAGCCCAGCCTCTCATGATACATGAAGAATAAACAGGCAACTCCAAGCTCATCTACGGGCGAAAATAGAATGCCTTTAGGAACAAGTGGTGTGGGCAACGGTAGTTTAGTTGGTTTAGGAGGAGTTGGACAAATTGAGTATAAGAATCTCATCAAGCAAAATGAACTTCACACTGCTTCTGTATTTTAACTCTTCAGTTCTTTCATATCTTTTTAAGAATTCATGAAGTCCATTAGGGGTAGCTATTAAGATCAATATGTTATTTATCTGCCGCTTGTTTAGATAAAGGTCAAGTTCTTCTACCACATCTTTCTTAAGGTTTTTTATATTGAAAACATTTCTACGTTGCACCCATATAACATATGGTTCCTCAACAATTATTTTATTAAATACGTCACTAAATTTTTCTTCAACTTGTTTACGAAGTATTCTTCGCGGAGTTAAATATAATTAAAGGGCTATTATTAACCCAATAGCAATGATTGTTTTACCTGCACCTGTAGGCATCTGGAGAACTCCTTTAATCTTTTTCTCGTTCAAGAATTTTTCTAGAAGTATGCGTAATACCTCCTTTTGCTTTTCATACAACCTTTCGATATTTAACGAGGCCCTAAGGTATTCCTCAGCCTTATCTATTGCTTCAATGAAATTATTACCACTCCGCATGCAACATTTTTAACATATAAAAGCAAAAGTTATAAATTCTACGCTTTTTAGAGATCAAGTTGTGAAAATATTAGCCTTTAGCGATCTCCATGGAAACATTGAGGTACTTAAGCTTCTTAAGAAGAGGATTGAAGGCGAAAGCTTTGATTATATGCTTATTGCTGGTGATTTGACGAATGCTTATTCTTTAGAGAATGAAGAAATATTGCAGCATATGGAAGAAATCTTCTCCGTCTTGGAGAGTTTTGAGATTCCTTATTACTTCGTTTGGGGATTACCCTTCAGAGAACTTAAGCTAGAGCTACTTTTTATGGAAGGACTTCGTAGAAAAGACAGTAAAGAGGGAGTAATTGGTAAAGAAATTGTACGTCTCATTTCTTCTTTAAAATTTGGTAGATTATTAAGAATGGATAAACCAATTAAGCTTGGCGAATACTGGCTTACCTCCTCACCTAAAATAGTATCAGAAAATACTATTCTTATGATTCATACGTATAGAAAGCTTGTTCCTGAAGCTTTGCTCCATTTGGAAGGGCATGTTCATTATGGACAGCGTGTCTTTAATTATTTGAATTTGGGTTTTCTTTATAAAGATGATTTGCATGGTTCTAAGCCTTTAATCGGTTGCTATTGGATTATCGATCTTAAAGGGTCTCATTTTGATGCAACTCTTGTGGATTTAGGAGGTAATTTGAAGAGGCTTCAGTGCCCGAGGCATCCAGACGAGGGGACTTTTTATATACCATATTTTTGGAGAAAGTGCCCAGTCTGCGATGATCCAGACAATGCTTTAATAAAGGGGCTGTAATAGTAATCGTTTCGTATGCCCATTTTTTAGATTTATATATTTTCTCACTTGTGTTTTCCTAAACGATATATCGTTCTTTTATCAATTTCTTTATCAGACATTTTTCGATACCTCTTCTATACCTTTCTCAGCTATTAGCTTCCTTAGAAGCTCAATACTATTTTCTCATTTCTCATGAAGAGGTTCAAGTGTCTTCATATTGATAGACCTTCCTTACGCTCTACTTTGAGAGATTACTTTAGCTCCATAGTGACACGTGAAGAAATGCTGGTACATCTATAGAAATGGATGTTAAAGAAATTTCATCCATAAATGACACATGATATATCTTTTAATGGTTGCAGCATTTAATAGAAAAGAAAAGGAGTTAACTGAAATGAATCAAATTTTTAACTTATTGTAAAGATTGATTAGTTTTAAAGTAATAGATACCATCTCAGTAAGTTTATTTCTCTGGCTACGATCTTCTCTCGGAAAGTATACGTATTCTTTTCCCTCATCATCCCATGTTATGTGACCGTGTTCCGAATAGTATTTTTCATCATCTATTCTCCCAGGACATACGAGCATCCCAAAATTAAAATATCCTGATTCTAAATAGCTTTCTAATTGTCTATAACCCTTAGATGCGCTCCTTGAATTTGACTCGCCTTCTAATACTATTGCTTGACAATTATTTACATTCTTTAGTTCATATCTTAAATCCTAGGTTTAATCAATTCAAATTCAGCAAACCAAGCTCCCTTTTCTATAATACCTTTATTCTTAAGGTCATCTTGCAATTCAGGAATTTTAATAGCTATCATATCTGGCACTCCAGTAAATAGTAAGTGATCTAAGATTCCCTCTGGAAATATAATATATCCTAAATCTCTTAAGATAAATCCTGCTAAGACAATGTATAAGCCCTCACCGCCCCATGTATAGCAAATAATTACTTGGTCAGGATTTAAGCTCAAGTTTTTTGCTGCGATTAACATATTATGAATATCTTGTTTTATAGAAATTTCATTTTTAATTCTATATCGAAATGCTCTATTTGCATCTATCAGAAAGACTACGTTCCTATTGAAATATTTTGTATAGTTTCTTAAAGAATCTATACCAAGTAAAAACCTCATCGTGTAAGGATGGAAGGCATAGTGTATTTTGGTATATTCATCACCTTGAATAGGAAAATAGTTCTCCATATGTAAAGCAAAAAGAGTTGCTATTAAACTATCTCTAAATTCAAGTGCAACCTCAATCACTCCTTCATAAATCTTTTTTACTTTTAAAGGCTTACAGTTTAGAATTATTTTTGTATTGTATTCAAAAAGATTTGCAAGCCATTCTAATTCATGAGGATCGATCCATTTCATTGTCATCTCCCTTTAATATACAAAGGTAACCTAAAAAGCTATTATTGAGTTTAAGCCGCGCTGCCTCCTATCTTCAATGATCATTTCTATTATTGCCTGAAGGTTTCTACGTATGAAATCCACGACTTCTTGGCATATCTCACGTTCAACGATTTTCTTGGCCAGCATGTTGATAATTAGCTCCAACGTTATCTTCACACTCCCCTTAGCATTCTCAAGGAGGTCTATACGGCATTCATTGCAAAACGGAGCATTTATCGGCTTCATCCTACCTTTACAGGTGCTACAGTACGCTGTTATAGGAAGAAAGTTGTCACGGTATGCGGGAGACCACTCCCTTCTATATTTATGGACGAAGCCATGTCGATTGGGTGGAAGAAGATCATTCATAGAAATTTTTTCAATAATCCATTTAGCCATTTCCGGGTCGAGCCAGCGCTCAATATAATCTATAGCGTAGTGTAGGTCGGCTGCTAAAATCCCTTGCTGACCATGAATGCTCTGTAGTATAAATCTTACCCACTTCATACCAAGCTTCCTATCATCATCATGCTTCAACGACGATCCGAAGAGTTTCATAATCAAATTAATTTCATAAAATCCATGAGTATTAAGCCACCTCTCTGGACCATCGATAAGCTGATTGGCATCCCTTAAAGCTTCAACGCTTAGCCCCATCATTCTACCTATCCTTTCATGACATCTATGGCTTGGCATACTAGTACTGTTTTTACTTAAGCTTCCTAAAAATGGTTTACTGGTTTTATAATTTATCGTCAGCAGACAAAGTCACATTTTTACATTCCAATAATTTTAGGTGTCGTGTAGGTTCGACCCGCCTTAAAACTTAGAGAAAAATATATGTATAATAGAGGCATAATAATAGACTAATGAAGAATGACGAAAAAATACTTAGAATTTTAGAGAAGTTGGAAGAACTTAGGAATAGGGGGTTAATAAACGAAGAATACTATCAAGAGAGACGTAAAGTATTGTTATCAAAGTATCTAGAGGGTAGAGAAGAAACCTTTTACCCTAAACCATCAAAACTTAGCAGATATAAGTATATAAAAATAGGCATCCTAGTTGCTTGTATAATTTTCATTATAGTGTTTACGTCATCTATAGTTATTAGTTATACCAATGCTTCATCTGTAAATATTCTGGCCACAAAACTTGTAAAAGTTTCTCAGGACTCTATCTCAGTAAAAATACTCTTCAACAATCCATCCACTCATCAAAATTATATAGCAAGATGTAGCTATGAGATTAAATTAAGTGGATCTCCAGTATACAAAGGCGAGTTAAATGATTTAATGTTACCAGCTGAGAGAACGAAGGAATTAATACTAGACATACCTATGAAGACACCAACGGCACGTAAATACTTATCTAAAGTTGTGGAAGAAGGATTATTGGATGGAGAAATAGAAATTGAGTACACACTTCCCGTTCTATTTCTAAACATAATTCAGACACCTATTGTTGTAAATAAGCACGAGATAGAAAGAATTCAAACTCCAGAACTACCTCAAAAACTTGTCATTACAAATGAAAACGAATTTTTGTTTCGAAATATTATTGGGATCATTCCTGAAAAGAAGGTATTCAACTTTACTTGGGCACCTCCCTATGAACTGACAATCGAACTTCGATCCATGAATTACATAGTATTCAAAGAAGAAGGTATCGAGGGCGTTCTTATAGACCTTAAAGGGGTTTTAGAAAATATGGATTGGAGTGATGAAGAACTATCATTAATGATGGATTTTCTTAAAGAGACGACGCCTCACTTAAGGCTCCTTTTCGAAGGATCTTATGTAGATCATTTTGAAATAATCTTGCCTAAAAACGTTAAAGTAATAGACGTACAAATCTTACAAGGAAATCCAAGTTACTTTATAAATCGGGAGAGGAATAGCATACTCGTGAGTGTTCAATTTTACAAACCAACAGCACCCAGCATTGTTGACCCCTATGGTAGGGCAGAACTCTTGATAATATTCACAAGATAATGAGATCTTTGGTCTTGTCAACTAAGCAACACGCTTTTTATGTTTCTTATCGTTATGAAGATGTTCTTAGGGACTACCCAGCCCTCTTTATGAGTATTCTCCCTGACGGTAAGACTGTTTGAACATCCCATCCTTCTGCTAAGTATCGCTCTAACTCATCCTCCTCTATGACCTTCTTCGGATCGTTGTTAGATTTTTTACCTTCATCATATTTTTCAAGCCTTGGCTCAAGCTTCCTTATCTCCTCTAAAACCTCGTTCAGCCCAGGCTCTCTACCCAGCTCGATCCTCTTCTTTATGATCGCGCCCCTAAGCTTCTCAGCATCTATATCGTATCCTTGGAGCTGTAGTACCATCTGCAAAGCCTTTATCGTAGCTATCTCCTCAACATCCTCCCTCTCTATTGTCTTTGTCTTCGTCACACTTACTGCATCCATTCCCTTCAAATAATACTCAGCAAGTTCGTCTATCGTAAACCTCCTATAGGCTGAATCTAAGTACTCTTTGTGACCCATCAGAGCCTCAGTAATCTCGCGCCCAAGTATAGGAACAAGCCTTGTGAAGAAGAACTTCCTGAGGCAATGAATGTGAAGCACATCTCTACCATACTCATCTTTTTCGTAGAGACCAGCCTTTTTTAAAGCATTTGTGAATATCACATCAGCGTTCCAGTAACTCATAGGCTCATTCGCCCACTCTCCCCTTAAGTATCTACTGCCATCAGCTCTGATGCCCTGATGCCTTCCTTGAAAGATGTATGCATCCTTTTGCGTAATTCTATCCTTAAGGTAAGACTTGAGGAACTCAGTAGCTTCATCGCTGATGAAGCACCACCTTTCTTGGCGGTCTTTTGTAATCTCTGGTCTTAGGTGGATCCTAGTCGGATGCTTACTAAAGTCGACATCCTTAACACGAAGGGCCAAAGCTTCTCCAACCCTCATACCAGATGAAGCCAATAAAGTGATGAGCGCTTTACCGCGGAGGTCGCAGGAGTAAACTATGAGCTTGAGTTCCTCGGGCGTTGGTATCCTATCTTTGGTGATGGTGTACTGCCTCGGCAGCTCGATGATTTCTTTCAACTTCTCGTTAGAGATCTCTATATCGTTAAACCTCAGCCACTTCTTGACACCGCTTAGATAGTCTTTGATGCTGTGAGGAGCCATACGGATGTTAACGAGGTAGCTGGTGAATTCGTCCAACAGCCTATAGGGGTTAGCCTTACCAGCTTTTATCTCTTTGATGATATCATCAGGGAGCTTTTTGAGCCAACCGCAAAAGGCAGCAACAGCGACATATTTACCTTCAGCCGACTTTGCGCTCCCAGACCTCCTGAAGGCCTTATCAAGAAATGGCTTAAGCTGATCCTTAAGCTCCTTCAAATGTTTTTTACGCCACTCGTGGGCCTCACGGTCCTTAACGAGCATACATCTAAATATCGTCTGAGTTATTTATACATTTTTCAAAGCAATACTGCTAAACATCGAAGTAAAGGTAGAACTCGTAGGGATGCGGTCTCAATGAAACCTCTAAGTGTTGTCTCCTTGCCATATCTATCAGAACCTCTATGAGGGAGTTATCGAAAACAGGTTTTAAGAATTCATTATCACTTTCTAAACATTCGATGGCCTCCATCAAACTTCCCGGTAGTTGCTTTATACCTAATAATGCCCTCTTCTCTGGCGGCATCCTGTATATGTCCTCATCCACCGGGTCGCCGCAGTCTATCTTCTTCTTTATACCGTCCAAACCCGCCATCAGTATTGCGGCAAAGCACAGGTAAGGGTTACAGGATGGGTCAGGTGTCCTGAACTCTATCCTCTTCTTTGATGCATTTGACTTACCCACATGGTACACCGGTATCCTAATGTTTGCAGACCTGTTAGCCCTACTCCATGCTATGAAGACTGGCGCCTCGTAACCCGGGACGAGTCTCCTGTAGGAGTTCGTGGTAGGTGCGACTATTGCTGCTAAGGCCCTGCTATGTTCTAGCAGACCGCCGCAGAAGTATCTACCAATTTGGCTCAACTCCGCATATGTATCATCAGGGTCGTAGAATGCATTCTGCCCGTCCTTCCATAAACTACAGTGTACGTGCATCCCAGACGCATTATCCATGAAGATTGGCTTTGGCATCATCGTAGCTACCAGCCCCATTTGGTGCGCAACATTCTTAACAACATACTTGAGCGTCATGGACTTGTCTGCCATCCTCGTCAGCGTATCGTATTTCATGTCTATCTCGCATTGACCTGCTGTTGCGACCTCATGGTGGTGAGCTTCAACCTCTACTCCAAAGTAATCGGTAAGTATTCTTACACACTCGTTCCTGAAGTCCATCAAAGTGTCTTGTGGCGGGGTTGGATAATAACCCTCCTTGAACCTTATCGGGTATCCTGTACCTACGGACCATGGAGCCTCCTTCGATTCTATGCTGTAGCTCTGACCCCTTGACGGCATCTGGACGTCCCAGTAAACCTTGTCAAAGACGAAGAACTCAATTTCAGGCCCCCAAAAGGATGTGTCAAAACCCATCTTCCTAAGTTCCTCCTCGGCTCTTTGAGCTACAGCCCTTGGGTCCCTCTCGAACCTTCCCTTCCCAAGACCCCAATAAACGTCGCACAGCATCCTTGCAGTCTTTAGAGAATTCACCGACCAAGGAATTATGGCAAACGTTGACGGGTCAGGTTTGAGAACCATGTCGGACTCCTGTATCTCGACAAAGCCCCTTATCGAGGAGCCGTCGAGCTTAGGAACACCGACCTCAAACGCCTGCTCATCGAGGTACTCGGTAGTGATAGTAACGTGTTGGAGCTTTCCGGGAACGTCTGTGAATTGAAGGTCTATGAACCTTATATTTTCCTTCTTTAAGAGTTCCACGATCCTCCCGACCTGAAGCACGCTTTCTTTCTCCATGGTGTGCCCAACTGTTTTCATAACCTTTCACCTGTATATTTTAATACCTTATTTTTGAACGAATATTATTATTTAAACTTTTTTTCTGCACATTTGCATTAATTTTATAAAATAAATGAACGTTTGTTTAATGAGCTAAAAGGTGCCAATCACCGTAAATTTTTGGGTTGTAAACCTCTTCTTTACAAGTTTTGCTTTTCATGAACTTTACAAAAAACTCTGGAACTCATGGCCAAAACCAGACAATCTTCTTCCGGGTTCTCATACCAAACGTTTAAGGTGGGATAATCTGGCGCATCTCTAGATTAGGTGGTTCAAGATACTGACAAAAATGTTTTTGAATTAGATGAGCACAATAAAATGCGAAATGGTAGAAAGGGTTGTAACTGGTATAGCAGGATTGGATGAAATACTTAACGGAGGTATCCCCAAAAGAAACGTTGTTCTGCTTTCCGGTGGACCTGGAACGGGGAAATCGATACTCGGTCAGCAATATCTCTACAACGGATTGCTTCGCGGAGAGCCCGGAGTATTGGTAGTCCTAGAAGAGCATCCGGTTCAAGTGAGAATATCCATGTCTCAGTTTGGATGGGATGTTAGAGCATACGAGGAGAAGAAAGCATTCGCAATAGTTGACGCATTTACCGCAGGAATAGGTGAGGCGGCGAAGAGAGAGAAATATGTTGTAAGAGATCCGGGAGACTTTCAATTATTGTTAGACGTACTAAGAGATGCCATAAACGATGTGAACGCTGAAAGGGCCGTGGTGGATTCGGTCTCGACGCTATACATAACTAAGCCTACTATGGCTAGAGGTATGATTTTACAGTTAAAAAAGGTCTTGTCTGGGATGGGTTGCACCTCAATACTGATCTCTCAAGTAAGCGTGACCGAAAGAGGATTCGGTGGTCCGGGTGTAGAGCATGCTGCTGATGGAATCATTAGACTTGACTTAGATGAGGTAGATGGAGAATTGAAGCGCAGCATAATCATCTGGAAGATGCGCGGCACATCCCATTCCATGAGACGTCATCCATTTATTATAACCAACAAGGGAATAGAGATAAAAGCAACTGAGACTATAAAGATTGGTGAGAGACATGAGTGAAGAGATCTCCCTTTCGCCTTTAGGCAAGGAGCAAATACATAAGCTTGAGTCGGCTCTCCTAATAGGCACGATACTTAGAAGCGATGTACTGGAAGAACTAAAAGATCCTTCTGAAAGGTTGACGTGGGTTGACTCGCTGGCTGTAGCGGCGGCAGCCATTGCAAGAGAAAGGGCTAAGATGACAGTATCACAAATAGCTGAGGACATAGGCAGGAGTGAGGCTACAATAAGGAATCACCTTACTGGCAAGACTAGAGCAGGCCAGCTAATTCGTCAAACGTTAGAAAGGTTCGCCAAAGAAGGTGTAAAGATAGAGCTGCCATCGGTTTCAACCAAAGAGTTGGATGAATTAAAGAAGCAACTGGAAGAGGAAAGAGAGAAAGTAAAGAGGCTAGAGACGTTACTCAGCGACCTGAAGAGTTCGTTAAATGCACTTGTGGAGAAAATGGAAAGATACGCGAGCGGACAAACGTAGCATTGCGGTGATGTGAGAGTTTATACTCATCTTTTTAATTTTTTGATACACAGCACTATAAGTCGCTTATAAAAATGTTTATAACAAGTTATTTTGAACTTTGGTTCTCGGGAGGAGAAATAATGGTCCAGAGAGAGCTACCACGGATTGGGAAGTTGACACCAGATCTCTTCAACGAAATAATATTCCCAAAGACTGGAGCTCCAAGCTACGAACTAGTGGTTGGTCCGAAACATGGTTTCGACGCGGCTGTTTTGAAAGTTGGAGACAAGATAATGGTTGTCGCAGAGGACCCAACGTTCGGTGTTCCATCTTGGGGGTGGAGGCAGTTTGGGTGGGGCATTGTTCACATATGCGCAAGCGATGTTGCGGTCTTCGGGGTGAGACCAAAATATATGACGATATGTCTGCTACTACCACTAAACACACAGCGAAGCGTTTTAGAAGAAATATGGAACTCGATACACGAAGAGTGCGTCAAGCTCGGCATAACAATCGTTGGAGGCCATACTGGTGTTTACGGAGGAATATCCTATCCATTAAACGGAGGCTGTACCGTTTGGGGATTTGCTGAAGATGGCAAGTACGTTACGCCAGGAGGTGCTCAAGTTGGGGACAAGATTTTAATCACAAAAGGTGCAGCAATCGAGGCAACAGCGATTCTTGCATTACAATATCCTAAAACGCTCACAAGAGTTTTTGGTTCATCACTTGTCAAAAAGGCGCAAGACCTTTACTGGCAGATGTCGGTGGTTGAGGATGCCCTAACCGCCTTTGAGGCTGGAGGTGTTACGGCAATGCATGACGCGACAGAAGGAGGTGTCCTCGGAGGGATTTATGAAATTGCTGAAGCGAGCAATGTCGGAGTCAAGGTATACTTAAACAGAATTAAGGTCTCTGAAGAAACTAAGAAAATATGCGGGTTTTTCGGAATAGATCCCTACAAATCAATTAGTGAGGGGACACTCGTATTGACCGTGAAAGCAAACAGTGTAGAAAACGTTGTGAATGCCTTGAAGAACAAGGGTATAGAGGCCATGGTTGTCGGCGAGGTGACAAGTGTAGACAATGGTCGGAAAGTTATTTCAGAAGATGGTAAGGAGTTCGAGCTAGAATTTCCAGAGGAAGACCCCTTCTGGAAGGTCTTCTTCGAGACGTTGGAAAAGCCTGACGTTTGAGGTGTTGTGGATGAGTACTTCAACCGAGCAAGAAAAGGACATCATCTTGGGGAACCTCGTGAGGGCTGTGCAAATACTCGAATCGTCGGAACACTTTGGACTTCTCATGCCAGAGGTTAGAGTTAACTTAGTATATTCTATGGAGAGCGCATCTTCTCCTGAAGATGTGGCAGGAATCGATGGGCGGATAACTTTGGTGAGTGGGAAGGTCAAGGCCGCCGGATATCCTAGATTTGGGGCCTCCGACCACATGGCAAGGCTTATAATAGAGGTTAGAAAGTATGATAAAAGATATAGGGCTGGAATAAACTTTGCATGGACACCGGAAATATCAGCTTTCTTGGAAGAATATTGTAAGAAAATGGGCTGGGATTATGCTGGAATAGATAGAAGCTTAGAGCCCAAAGAGTTTTCTTCAGTAGAAGGAAAGAGCATGCCGTGGAAGATAAAGACACTCGTGGAAAAGTGCGGGGGCAAAGTACCTAAGGTATTCTACGAAGGACCAGGCTTAGGTAAGGAACCCCTTACTGTGCTGTTGGGAAGAGATGCAGTAGAAGTGGCTACTGACGTTGTCGAAATATCCAAAATGTATGCCTCGAAGCGCAAGTAAGCAAGTGCAAGCTTCAATACGAAGTTTTCTCTGAATATTATTCTTTCCAGAAATAAACACGAGCATTGATACAATAAAATTTTCGTACATGAAAAACTTTCATTAAAAGTGCTTGTTATTTTTCATCACTTTGCTGTTTCTTCTAACGTTTTCCCCTTAATTTTAATACCGAGAGCTTAACGACGGCGGCCCTAATATATAAATCGAAGCAAAACATGAACGCGGCTGTTTTATCCCACGCGCGTCAAGGAGGAATACGTTCCAGTGCGGCAGCTAGTATAGGACGCGTAGTTGGGACAATAGCTTCAACATAAAAAAAGCTTTTAAGCAAGGCGTCTATCAAAAAATTGATGGTTCGAAAAAGCGTTAGTGCGATAAGTAAGACCGTTGCTGCAGTTATTGCTGTGATAATTGTTGTTGCAATAGTTGCGGCTATCGCGGCATATATGGTAACAATCCCTCCGTCCGCACCACCGACAACTCCTACAACCCCTACTCGGACTGGTGTTTACATAAAGAACCCTGAGGTTGACGAATTGATCGAGAAAGGAATAATGACAATCGACCCAGCGGAGAGGGAGAAGATCTACTATACTCTTCAAAAGATCTACTACGAGGATGTCCCGAGCGTAGTCCTTGTCCAACCATTAGGCCGGCACTGGGAGAGAACTTGGGTCCAAGGATGGTACTATAACCCAGCATTTCCAGGAACCTACTTCTATGCATTATCAAAGTCGTCAGATGCCAAAAATCCTGATACCATGATTGTTGCGACGATTGGGGAGCCCGAGACCTTAGATCCGGCTTGGGCCTATGACACGGCAAGTGGTGAAATTATATTCAACATGTACGATACTCTGATATTCTATGATAGGGAGCACGTCGACAAGTTTATACCCGTAATCGCTGAAGTCGTTCCATCTGTCGAGAATGGTCTCGTCAGAGACAACGGGCTGACAATAATTTTCCCGATAAGGGAGGGAATAAAGACCCACTACGGCGGTGAGATAACACCAGAGGACGTTGAGTATTCCTTCGAAAGGCTCATGGTGATGGATAGGGATGGAGGACCCTCTTGGATGTTACTTGAGCCCTTGCTGGGAGTAGAGAGTACGAGGGATGAGGAGGGAAACATAGTAGTCACTGCAGAGCAGATAGATAGGGCAGTTGAGGTAGAAGGTAGGAACGTAATCTTCCACTTAGCTAAGCCCTATCCATTGACTGTGTTCTTCCAGATACTGAGCCAGACATGGTCGAGCATCATCGATAAAGAATGCGCAATAACTCATGGAGCTTGGCCTGGAACTTGGGAAAACTGGACAGAATACAACAACCCAGCAGAGCCAGAGCTGCAGGAGGCTGACTGTGGGTCTGGACCATTTATGCTCGAGGCATGGGAGCATGGAAAGCAAGTGTCCCTAGTTAGGTTCGACAACTACTTCCGGGGACCGGCACAACTAAAGAGAGCAGTGGTCAAGAGCGTTGATGAATGGTCTACAAGGAAGCTTATGTTCCTGCGAGGAGATGCCGACATAGTTTACGTTCCAAGACAGTATATCGAGGAGCTAGAAGGGATCGAGGGAATAAGATGTGTTAAGAACTTGCCGACGATCCAGAATGACGCAATATTCTTCACCATGAAAATCGACCCAACAAGCCCATACATAGGAAGCGGCAAGCTCGATGGAGAAGGAATACCTCCTGACTTCTTCAGCGACATTGACGTGAGACTTGGCTTTGCATACGCAATAGACTACGATAGGTTAGTGAACGAAGTGTTCCTTGGTGAGGCAAAACATGTTCCAGGTCCAGGAGTTGAAGGGCTACCGTTCTTTAATCCTGACCAACCAGTTTATACGTTAGACCTGAATAAGGCCAAAGAGCACTTCCAAAGAGCATGGGGAGGCCAGGTCTGGGAGAAGGGTTTCAAGATCGTGATACTCTATAACGTCGGAAACGAGGAGCGCAAGGCCGTTTCCGAGATGTTGAAAGAGAACCTCGAGAGCTTAAACCCGAAGTTTAAGGTCGAGGTTAGAGCGGTGGAGTGGCCTATCTATCTCAAGGCTATGGTAAGAGGGCAGCTACCAGTCTTCATAATAGGATGGCTTGCTGACTACCCGGACATGCATAACTTCGCGTTCCCGTACATGCACTCAAGAGGTACATTCGCTGAGTGGCAAGGTTACGTGACACCTGCCCAAGAGTAAAACTCCAAATTTCTTTTTTATTTTGTCTCTTTTATGACTAAAATTAATTAATAGGATGTATCTTAACCTCATGACAAAGATTTGGCTACAAACTTAAGGAACTATGTGATCAGAAGGGCCCTCCTGCTAGTGCCAGTACTCGTCGGCGTGACTCTCCTGATATTCGCTGTGAGTCAATTACTCGATCCTTACATGCGCGCTTCCCTTTACATAACAGATCCGCGCCAAATCAGAAACATTGAGGCGATAATTCAGAAGTATGGGCTGAACCAACCATTCTACATCCAGTACTTCAAATGGATCGAGCAGGTCCTGCAAGGGAATCTTGGCTGGTCGCAGTCAGCACGCATGCAAGTCCTCAATGCGCTGATAAACTACTTCCCAGCAACCTTAGAACTCGCGCTCTATGCAGCACCTCTGACGATAATCGTAGGCATTATCCTCGGAAAGGTTGCTGCCGTCAAGAAGGATACCGCAGTCGATCACTTATTGAGGAGTATGGCGATAATTGGTTGGTCCCTTCCGTCCTTCTGGCTCGGAATCGTACTCCTTGCCATGTTCTACGGCGGTCTTGGAATATTCGGGCCGGGAAGGTTGAGCACGTGGGCAGAGGCTCTAGTCCTTTCGGGGCAGTTTAAGACATACACTGGTCTTTACACTATAGATGCGATCTTAAACCTCAACGGAGCGGTACTACTAGATGCTCTGAGCCATCTAGTCCTTCCAGTAACTACTCTAGTTATCATAAATGTTGCAGTTCTGATGAGGGTCATGAGGTCTAGCATGCTTGAGCAACTAAACAAGACTTATGTCATAGCCGCAAGGGCAAGAGGTCTTAAAGAGAAAGTTGTGATAGATAAGCACGTAACAAAAAATGCTCTGATCCCGGTCATAACGCTTTCTGGACTCCTGACGGCCTCTATGCTTTCTGGAATGGTAATAACTGAGACTGTCTTTGAAATCAAAGGCATCGGCTACTTCGCTGCACGAGCAGCGACTCAACTTGACGTCTCTGCTGTGCTCGGATTCGCGCTCTTCGCTGGCACGCTTTTCGTTATAGCGAACCTGATAGTTGACATACTGTATGCGTACATAGACCCAAGGATAAGACTGGGGTGATGCAACGTGTTCAGTAGAAAAGTCATAAAAGAAGAAAGTCCAAGGATAAAAGAACTGAAGTTTGTGCTGCGAAGGATAAGGGAAAACCCACTCTCGATAGCTGGACTCGCAATCGTTATCTTCTTCACGATAATTGCTATCGCTGCACCTTTACTCGCTCCCCCAATAACTGGACGAGACCCGTATATGATTCCGAGATACGGGTACTCTCCTATCCCCCAGCCTCCGAGTCCTGAGAACCCGTTTGGCACGACGCAAGGTCAGTACGACCTCTACTATGGAATAATATGGGGGACGAGAACCGCGTATAGGATTGGAATCTTAGTAGTGGTGGCGAGTATTCTAATAGGGATTGTGATCGGTGCATTAGCCGGATACTATAAAGGGATAATTGACGAGGTCTTGATGAGGATAACCGACATAATCCTCGCGTTCCCTGCCTTAATACTAGCCATGGCATTGGCCGTGGCATTCGGACCTGGTCTCGACAGCATAACGCTTGCATTAGTCTTGGTTTGGTGGCCTGCTTATGCGAGGCTTGTGAGGGGAGAGTTTCTCAGAATAACCTCTGAGGACTTTGTTGAGGCAGCCAAAGCCATAGGTTGCTCGGACTTTAGAATTATCTTCAGACACGTGCTCCCGAACGCGATATTCCCTCTCATAGTTATGGCGTCCTTGGATATAGGATCGGTTGTACTGACTGCCGCGGCGTTGAGCTTCTTGGGTCTCGGACCTCCGGAGGGATATGCAGACTGGGGACAGCTCATCTCGCTCTCGAGGAACTGGATAATCGGAACCGCGCAAAACCCGTTTGCATACTGGCACGTTTGGGTTATTCCAGGAATCTTCCTATTCTTATTCGTCATGGGCTGGAACATGCTCGGCGATGCTCTCAGGGATGCCCTTGATCCAATGATTAGGAGGCGGTGATTAGATGGTGCTGAACGACGATGAACACCTGAGGATTAAGGACTTGGTTGTGAGGTTCTACACTTACGAGGGGATAGTCAAGGCGATCGAAAGAGCAAACCTGCAACTTAAGAAGGGCGAGACTTTAGGAATTGTAGGAGAGACTGGAAGCGGAAAGTCAGTGACCGCTCTCACGATAATGGCACTGACACCGCCGCCAGGCAAGGTCGAAAATGGGGACATATTCTTCAGGAAGAGTGACGGAAAGGTCGTCAACATAATCAAGCTAAACGAGTATGAGCTCCTCAAAATACGTGGGAAGGAGATGTCGATAATATTCCAAGAGCCGAACGCCGCCCTCAACCCGCTCTATAGGGTTGGGGAACAGATCGCTGAGGCGATTTTTTCTCACAGACTCAAGGAGATGCTTGAGAAAGCGATTCAACGTATCCAGAGGGATATAAAAGATGGGAATGGAGGGTTCGCGGCGGGACTTGAACTTTGGGCATACAACAAGATGTTAGAGAATCCAAATTCAATCAGTCTACGATTCGTGAAAGGGCTCCCGATCATAAAGAACATAATCACAAGAAGGCTTAGGCAGATAGTTCGTGAGGAGATAGTCGAGTTGCTGAGACTCATGGAAATTCCAGATCCATATAGGGTGGTGGACGCTTATCCGCACGAGCTCAGCGGAGGAATGCAACAGAGAGTAGTGATAGCGATAGCTCTCTCATGCTCGCCAGCCCTACTCCTAGCGGATGAACCAACGACAAACTTGGACGTGACCGTGCAAGCACAGATACTCGACCTGATCATGAGGTTAAAGCAGAAGTTCGGAGCATCCGTAATATACATCACGCATGACATGGGGGTCATCGCGGAGATAAGCGATAGGGTAGCCGTAATGTATGCTGGGAATGTCGTTGAAGTAGCCCCAGTTAAGGAATTGTTTAAGAATCCGCTGCACCCGTACACGAAAGCACTTCTCGAATCAATTCCAAGGCCAGGTTCTCCGTTCAAATCGATTCCAGGTGCGGTCCCGAACTTGGTTAATCCGCCGAGCGGTTGCAGGTTTCATCCAAGGTGCCAGTATGCGGTGGAGGAATGTAAGCACAAAGTTCCAGTACTCATAAAAGTTTCTGAAGATCATCAGGTAGCGTGTCTGCTTTACGGTGGTTGAGGATGGGTAACATAATCGCGACACTCGGGTTGAGAAAGTACTTTCCGATAAGGGGAGGAATTTTCAGTAGGAAGGTCGGCGAGGTGAAAGCAGTCGACGGGGTGGACTTATCGATAAGGAAGGGTGAGACCTTTGGGCTCGTCGGCGAGTCGGGTTGTGGAAAGACGACTCTCGGAAAGACGATAATAAGGTTGTTGGATCCAGATTCTGGTAAGATATTTTTCGATCCCGACGGTTCCCTTCCAGAAGATTTGCAGAACAAAGATAATTTCGATAACCTAGATATTGCACGCATTAAAGGGGGGAAGTTAAAGAAGCTCAGGAGGCACATGCAGATAGTCTACCAAAATCCTTCGACCTCCCTCAACCCACGGATGCTCGTGAAGGATATAGTTTCTGAACCACTGATAGTTCAAGGGATATGTAAGGGAAGGGAAGCTGAGGAGCGCACATTAAAGATGCTCGAGCAAGTCGGTCTTTCGAGTGAACATCTCTACAGGTATCCTCATGAATTCAGCGGAGGTCAGAGACAAAGGATTGCGATTGCAAGGGCACTGATCACACATCCAAAGTTCGTAGTCCTCGATGAACCGACGTCATCGGTCGACGTATCCGTGAGAGCATCACTCATAAATCTCTTCAAGGACCTTCAGCAAACAATGGGCCTAACTTACCTTTTCATAAGCCATGATCTCTCGATAATCGAAGCGATAAGTGACAGGGTAGCCGTGATGTACCTCGGAAAGATAATAGAATTTGCAGACTCGAAAGAGCTTTTCAAAAATCCGCTGCATCCCTATACCAAAGAGCTTTTCTCGGCGATACCGATACCAGATCCGGAAATCAGGCGTAAGAGGATAACACTGAAGGGAGAGCCACCAAGTCCCGCAAACCCGCCAAAGGGCTGCAGGTTCCATCCAAGATGCCCTTATGCAAAAGACGTTTGCGGCCAGAAGGAGCCAAAGCTCCTAGAGCTCAAAGTCGGGCATTACGTTGCTTGTCATCTTTACGGCTAAGAGCTCATCAAAAGGTTTGAAAAATATTACCAGGAAAAATTGAGTGGTTTAAATCTCGGTCGGGAGGTCTGGGTTCAGAAGCATTATTGAGGAGCTCGACGGCTCGTACACCAATTGAATACTTCTAATCTCTATTCCGGCCGCATGAGCTTTCGCGATGAGTTCACATAATGCCGGATCTGCTTCGCGGTTGAGCTTAAAGCCCTTGATATGAGGGATGGCCGCGATGAATACGAGAATCGCCCGAGTGCCACGCTTAACGACCTCAAGCAATTCCCTTACTTGTCTTGCGGCTCTACTAGAAGGGCAGTCAGGATAAGATGCATGATAGCCGAGCCTTAGAGCAGCGCTCTTAAGCTCTACGAACACATCTTTCAGTTCACAGGTCATGAGGTAATCTATCTTTGTTCCAGCGATCGGGACATCTTTCCTCAAGATTCGGTAGCACCTGAGCCAAGGTATGAGGTCACGGCTAACTGCCTCCTCGAAAGCTTTCGACTGGATATACGTGTCCACGATCGCGGCGAGGTCACCTTCTGAAATTGCGAAAAGCCTTCTCGAGAGTTTTTGAGGTTTCCCAATCGGAATGCAGAAGCCTCTTCTACCGTGCACCACATAGTCCATAAGCCTTCCAGTGTTTTGGAGGAATGCAAGGTACTCCTGGTCTCCAATCTTAACTCTTAGCGCGAACTTATTCAACCTCTCTAGTATTAGGCATTCCTCGACGTCCTGTAAAGCCATTAACCTAGGACATTCTCGGATCGTGGTCAAATCTTGTCTTCAAGACGATTCGAGGAGCCTTCTAACGCCCTCCCTAATTTTTCGGGCGTCTTCCTCGCTTGGAGAACCCCTGAATTCTATTGTCTCGACTATTTTAAAGTCGGCGGCTGCCAACTTTTCCGAGAGTTTCTTGGCTACAGTGCCAGCCCAGCCGTAAGATCCCAAGATGAGTACGGGTTTAGGCGGGATCTTCTTAACGATCAGATCCACCAGCTGATCAAGTAGCGGGTAAACTCCTGCTTCATAGGTGGGCGCGGCAAGGATTATTGCCCTCGAGTCGATAGCATTTCCTATAATCTCTGAGAACGGCGGTTGCTCCAAGTCGTTGAACCGGTAGAAGACTGCTCTACCTCCGAGCCCTTCAACTGCCTCCACTGCGGTCCTTGCGGCTCTCTCCATCAAGCCGTACATCGAGCCGGAGACTACCAGGATCTTGTTGCCGTCGGGGCGCCCCTCAGCTAAGTTCCTATAATAGTCTAAGATCAGCTGCGGATTTCTCCTCCAGACAAGCCCATGGGCTGGGGCTATAATTCTGATATCTAGTTGAAGATTCTGGAGCTTTTCTATGTTCCGGATTATATGCTGCCTGTAAAACCCTATTATCGTCGCGACATATTTCCTGACGCTCGGCAGATATTCCCGGAGAACTTCATCGTCCTCATCGAATATCGTTCTCGGGATCGAGTACCCTCCGAAGGCATCGCACGGGACCAATATTTTCCGACTCATTAGATAGCTCACAATAGTCTCGGGCCAGTGTAGCCATGGTGTGTAGACCAACTTAATTTTCTCCCCGGCCGCCGAGATCTCCTCACAATCCTTTACCAGTCTGAACTTCGGAGATATCCTGTAAAAGGACTCGATCATGGGCTTGCTCATAGGATGAGTCACGACTTCGGCCCTAAACCCATTCGCCTCCAAAACCTTAGGTAGCGAGCCCGAGTGATCCGGTTCAGTATGATGAACTATCACGTGTGTCAGGTCCCGGGGATTCGTGATTTCCCTAATAGCCTCGATGAGGTCATCGGCGTAGACTGCCTTCCAACCATCGAATAAAACAGCACCACCATCCCCCACAAGGAGATACGCGTTATAGGTCACCTTTTCGGGAATGCTCCAAATGGCCTCGAAATAATTCACCTTCTCATCATCAACTCTCAGCAGGTAGAACCCGCTCTCAATCTCCCGTAATAAGACCTTAGGACTCATTTCCCTAACAACCATTCAACGAAAGAAGATGTTTACTCGTCACCTAATAAAACTTTAAGCTTTGAACATGAATAAAATAAAAAAGAAAGGGGTTACTTGGTCTTCCAGAGTCCGTGAATGTTGCAGTACTCTCTAGCAGAGAGCTTCTCAGCCTTGACCGGGAATTCCGCCTCAGGGACGTCACCTGGCTTTAGGAACTTTATGTAGATCTTATCATCCGCGGTTAATTCGATCCACTCGATGTAATGCTTCTCTTCCATGGGATGGGGTACCGAGCCAACCTTCACCTTTACTCCAGTTGCAGTCTTCTCTATTACGGGAACGTGCTTCTCCATCCCTACGTCCTCGGTCTTCTCTTCTAGCAGCTGCATTGGCTGGCCGCAGCATACGAGCGTGCCGATGCTCGGATGCATCACCATCACGATGTTGCCGCAGATGTTGCACTTGTATACTTGGAGCTTCTGAGTCATAATCTCAATCTCATTATTTTACACTGTTTGAATTTTAAGGCTTTCTGTAACAGAACCACCAGTCGTAGCACTCTATCTCTTTTGCCTTCGCCTTCTCCAGCCTCTCCTTGGCAGTCTTCTCATCACTCGCTGGCGGAATTATCACTTTGTCACCAATTAGCTCGTTATTCGGCCAGTTAGCTGGTAAAGCCACCTTCTTCTCATCCGCTACTTGAAGGGCTTTAACGGACCTCAAGATCTCGTCTATGTTTCTACCGACCTCATGCGGGTAGTAGAATATTGCCCTAACGACACCCTCAGGATCGATTATGAAGACCGCTCTAACAGTGTTTGTCCCCTTACCGGGATGTATCATTCCTAGCATGCATGAAATCTTCCCCTGATCGTCGGCGATTATCGGAAACCGTATCTCGACGCCGAACTTCTCCTTAATCCACTCCACCCATTTTATGTGGCTAAACACTTGATCTATGCTAAGGCCGACGAGTTCGCAGTTCAGCTTCTTGAACTCATCGTACCTCTTCTGGAATGCGACGAACTCCGTGGTGCAGACGGGCGTGAAGTCGGCCGGATGCGAGAACACCACCACCCACTTGCCTCTGTAGTCATCTGGAAACTTTATCACACCATGCGTCGTTTTGGCCTCGAAACTCGGAACTTTTTCTCCTAATAACGGAATACAAACTTGCTCCATCCTAACCACCTCAATCGCGTTACATATATATTATAGTTGATTATAATAAACTTTATGGTTCGAATATCGGACCTTACCCTAATTAAATTCCTTATGGAAGACGCCCGAACATCCTATGTTAAAATAGCTGAAAAGCTCGGGGTCTCGGAAGCCGCAGTTAGGAAGAGGGTTAAACGCCTCAAGGATCTTGGTGTTATTAAAGGATACACTATTGATGTAGATCCCAAGAAGCTAGGCTACGAGGTCTCGGCAATAATAGGGCTGGATGTGGACCCAGAACATCTAATCAAGGTTATGGAGGAGTTAAAAAACAAGGAAGAAGTCATGAAACTATACTTGACGAGTGGTGACCACATGCTCGTAGTAGAATGCTGGTTCAAAAGCTCCCAAGAGCTCTCGAGTTTTGTTAAAGGTCTCGAGTCGAGAGAGGGTATTAGAAGGGTCTGTCCGGCTATAGTCTTGGAGAGGGTCAAGTAGATTGTGAAAAATCTTCTCTGGGCGAGAACGACTAGAACTTAATCTCTTCCCAAACACCGTCAGAAAAGCTTAGCAGGAGTTAAGCTAACACAGAAAAATATAGAAATAGGCCGCAGATGAAAAGGAATAATCTTTAATCCTAAAGAAAGATCTATCATGCTCCGTAACCATGTTTTCTCAAGAACCCTACACACTACATCTACATGCGTGGTTTTATTCTTTGACCTATCTACCATATCATTCTCGCCAGGATAGTACTCAAATTTTTCAAGACCGAGAAGGAGAATGTTAGAAACGTATCAGGCCTGTTAGAGATAAACCTTGGCTCACGATACTTTTGATCGTCACGCTACCAAGTTTCTCTTGCTCTTTCGGATAATGAGCCTCACGTGATAGACTTGGTCGAGGGCCCGTGAGCCTGGGAGCAGATATTAATCGAGTTCAGGAGCCTCAGGATCTTCCATGTTTCTGCGGACTGTCAAGAACGCCTTGGTCAATCTTGTATGTAGCTGCGATTGAGTTTTGATACAATTTCAAGAAAGGTCTTTCGTAAAGACTGAAGATAGAACTACCTGAGGTGGTTGGTTTCAACATGCAGTAAGCCAGTTTATGAACTCTCGTAGACCCATGGGCTTCGAATGCTTGAAGGGGTTCGCCAGAACCGTGCAACTCTTATCCTTCTCCGTCTCCACCAACCAGAAGTTTCCCCCCTCTAGCCCTATCGAGCCCATCCCCACACTCTTCCTAGCCCCAAGCTCAAGCGGCATTTGAAGGATGCTATTCAAGGTACATGCGAAAAGTAGAGATTCCTCCTCGCCCGGCAGGAGGTTATCAGCTATGAACCAGACAGCAAAGGAAAGAGGAGGTATGCTCTCTAGGAAGTATAGGTTGTGCTCCCTCACCTTTAGTGTCTTCCTGTCTATAGCTATTCCGGGCTTCTCAACGAGTCGAGAGTCTAAGAGAACATCTAGGAACCTAACCTTAGCTGCAACGGACTGTGTCCCGAAGAGTCTGCAGATCGGGTGGAGAGTAGAAGCATACTTCTCCACCATCGACTTGAACTTCTTCCTCACGTTTTGATCCGCTCCGCGTTCCTCCCACCTCCTTTTCAAATCTTCTGCGTTCTTCACTTCCAGCCAATCCAAATCGTCCCCGAAGCCGAGGCTCACTAGTGTCTCGTATATGTTTGGCTGGTTCAGGAGCCAAAGGACAGCTTCTTCTTCCTTCTTCTCCCGTACCTCCACGCCCTCATCCTTCAGATAGAAGAGGTTGGCGAGAACTTGGGTTCCAATCGACCTAAATATCAGTTCCGCTCTTCTCCTGAAAACCCCTTTCAGGCTGGAGGCCGGTATGAGTATCCTCATCTTACCATGAGCCGTAACGCTTAGAATCTCCCTCCTAGCCTCCACACCTCCCGACCCTATGTGGAGTAAACTCTCGCTCTTGCAATCGAGCCTTCCGATAATCCTGCTTCTGAGGGGAAAGATGTGACTCATCACCATTCCTCCATCACGTACCTGAGTGGTACGAGCTGGTTGACACAGGTCAGCTTTACATCTTCAAAATCCTCGACCGTTCCCAAGACCGAGAGAGCCGTGAGGAGTCTCGGGTCGGCGTCTCTAGAGATTCTACATACTGCCAAGCTACCGTGGGCAGCTGCTGGTAGGATAGGCCTCCTTCTCCCCCTCCTCATGTCCCATCCCGCATCGTACATTATTGTTCTCCCATAGACCTTATCCACCTCAATCACACCTCCTCCTTCGATTCCCATAATCTTAGCGACCTCTGAAAGTTCTACCCTGTCCGGGCTGGGGACACACCGTTGACCCCTGCCAGAGAGAAGAGGAGATAGGGCATACATGACCGTGCGCTCGCGTCCCTGTAGTACCTCTCTAATTTTCTCTGCCTCCTCTTTCACTTTGATTTCTCTGATGACGTTTTTGATCTTCGCCCATCCGAAACCTCTTGAGATGCCCCTCCCAACCCAGAACTCGAAGCCCTTTTCCAAGGAATCTTCGTAGCAAAGTCTGAACCAGAACTTCTGGCCGGCATCAATAGCATCATACTCGTACAGAAGCTCACCCTCAGATGCGCCTCTATCTTTCGAGATACCGACACAGATGGAGGAAGTGAAGTGAACCTTGAGTTTTTTCTTGTCTTCTTCCCCGACTTGCTTAAAACTTCTGCACCTAGGATGAAGGAAATCTAGTGACTGGTGCCACTGTTTGCAAATGCTTGGAAGTATCGGCTCTTGACCTTCCTCCAGCTTGGGAAGGAAGTCTGCCACTATAACTTCTTTGCAAATTTTACATTCATAGATGAAGGGATGCATGGGCCAGAACTTTTGTCCATCCACCAGCGGGAAGCCGGCCGTGCATAGGATTCTCGGGTTCTCAGCCTCCTGCTCTAGCCTATCCTCACCAATCCTTCCATGGTAGTATAGGGAGGAGAGTATGGCACCCCTGAGCGAGCTTGCCGGGATGTAATCCAGAGCTTCCTTGAAGCCTCTCTCGGTTCTCCTTCTAGTCACAATGGCCGGGGACTTCAGCTCGAACGAAATTTCCCAAATCCTCACATTTCTCCCTCCCCTAACACCTTCTCCCAGAGCCAGCTCTCCAGCTCCCTCTCAAGCTGCACGTACCTCTCCTCCACCTCCCTCCTGAGTTCCTCTGTCTCCCCGATTTTTAGGTCGACGATAGAGTTCCTCCCTACCCTGCCTGAGCGTAACTCAGCCAAGGCGAGGAGTAAGAGTCCGAGTAGCCTCCTCTCTGGTCTGAGTACCAAGATTCTTCCTTCGAACTCGCCACCACATACATGCTCTTGGCTGTATAGAGCTCCCTCCTCTGCCTTTAGACTGCTGTCGTTGATTTTCACCCTAGTCACAATGACTCGGGACAAATCTTTAGTTGGTATCAGATCTTCGACCAAAAGTGTGGGATGTCCTGCTGGTGTGCCGAAAAGTCTGCAAACGTCACATGGTTGCATCCTTTCGGGCCTTATCTGGCCGCAAGCCGTGAATCCGTACGGCTTGGCCACTCTGCTCGCAGCGGACCTCAGGGCGCCCTTGAAGCTACTACCCGGGATATATGGAGTGTTGCCCCTCTTCTGGAACGCTATGTCCGGCCCAAAGAGTTCCCTATAACTCGAGCCCACACAGCCAAGCCCTATGAACCTAGCGAAAACCCTAAAGCGCATCATATGACTCCACCTCCTAGTATCTTTATCAGAAGATCAACATCCCCGTACGTTGAGTTCCCCTTGCTCGTGAAGAACCTGAGTAGCTTGAGATAAATGGGCTTTTCCTCTTCCTTGCTTCTGTTCATTTCTTTCATGAGGTAGACCATACAAAGCTTGTTGACAAGTCCTGCATCTTGGGAGCTGATGAGGTTTCTGCTCGCCGTTACCGCCTCTCGGAGTATCTGCCGGATTTTTTTGAGGTCCTTGGGGATTTTTTCAATCTCTTTCTTAAGATTATCGGAGGCTTTTTCAAGGAGTTGTGGGTGAGAGACTCCGTAGGCCGCCACATAGATGTTTTCTCCTTCCTTCTCCATGATAAGTTCTATCAGAGATCGCAAACTGTTTTCGTTCTCTCCTATTAGGAACGGCTGATCGCTCGACCTCTCTTTTTCCATAACTTCTCTCCGCTGCTCTACCGAAGTTTTCGAGAGTACAACATCGCTTATATCCAAGCAGACAGAGCTCTTGGCTCCCTTCATCTCCTCCCTCACTTTTTTCCCTTCCTTCGCCTTGCTTTGGAGCTTCCTAGCGGCGTCTATGAGAGACCAGACCGGCGAGGTGTAGGGCCCCGCCGCAATCCCTATCGATATCCCCCGGGCTCCCCCCATGTACTTCAAGAACTTTTCCGCGAGCGAGCAAGAGATTATTGGGGCAAGCCAAGAAGGAAGAAGAAGGAGAGTGTCGTCCCCGCCTATGTAGAGCAGGCCCAGCTTCAGAACAGCCAAGGTCTTGCATACCGCGTTTCCCCCAATTTCTTTGAGAGCCTTACGCAACTCCAAAGCGGATTCCTCGAAGGCCCTTTTCAGAGCCAGGTCAATCCTTGCGCTCCTCTCGTACATGTCGGTTAATGTGATGGATGTACCCATGAAGGTTCCCATGATGTTCCCGTCCGCACTCAGAACCGCGTAGTCCCTCTTCTCCATTCCGCTCTCAAGCTCCTCAAAGTCATGCCCTGCGATTATCGCCATTATATTATCGCCGACTTTTTCCCACTCCTTACCAAAACATTTGGACGGAATTATCTCCAAATCCCCTACCTTAAAGCTTCCCTCCCACCTTCTCTTGAAATGGAATTCCGTTCCCAAATCATACAGAGCTCTGCATGTAGTACATTCGTCCTTCCCATCAACACGTGGTAGCATCTGGCACGTCTTGCAAGGTTTGTCCATAATTATCACCGGCATCTCCTTTTTCTCTATACGAATCTTGGATAAACCGAGCTCTCTTCCCAGATCCTCGGACAGCAGAAAGTAGAGCGGCCTGAACTGAACTGAAACCAGTCGCAGACGTAAGGAAGGATCGACTCCCAGCAAGTACTTGTTCAGCTCATCCTTCAGCTTCTCGACCATTCCTTGGGACTGTGAAGGTAGGAGTAGGGTGACATTCCCCCCTGAAGAGTATAGGATTGTCTCCAAGGGTAGCCAAGTTTCGTTCTCTTTTTCGAACCTCGCTTGTAAGAGGGAGGGAATCTGCACCATTACCAAGCAATCCACTGTGAAGCTGGCGGCACCCAAGCTCCTGAGCTCTTGCCTCTTGGAGATGAAATCTTGAATCCCACCGCTGTCTATACAAACAACTACAGCTTCATTTACCGGTTCACATACGAGGTCCCTTGCCTCTTCCAACACTTTTTTCAAGGAGGTGAACCACTCAGTATTCTCTCTCATTTCGCGGACGAGTTTCTCGCTCAATAGGCGAATTAATTGCCCATCCCGCATATGCAGGTTTCTCCAGAATTCCCATCTGTAGATTTCCTCGTCTGAGAGCTGGTATCCGAGTATTTTTTCTAGTCTCTTCTTTAAGAGATTTCCCAACCTGTCGCTGGCTGAAGCCAACCGGTCAGCTCTGACAATTATCCTCCCCAATTGATGTCTCTCGTCGTGGTGGTGCTCTATCAGTTCCAGAACTTGCCTCAGGCTGTCGTCATCAATGATTTCCGAGAGGAGAAACTCAGCAACCTTCCTAGAGGCCAAAACGTGGTTGAAGATATCGAAGGGTTTCCCAAAGTCGTGCAGGAGGGAGGCTAGCCTGATTATCGCACACTCTTCCCTCGAAATCTTTTCTGAAAAGGCGAAAATCCAAGCAAGCGCAGAAGTTACTAAAGAGTGTGGAATTAGCCCAGAGCTATTGAGAAGAGGCCTAGAATCAGCGGGGAATATAAACCAGCATTTCTCAACAAAATCTTGAGCCTTTGTTAATATTTCTAGAGCTCGACTCATATTTTCTCTATCTTTCATCCTCTCCCACATCTCATATACTCTGTAGGCCCGGCTACAGAAGGCAATCGGGTCGAGTTCTTCCAACTCTAGCCTAGGCTCAACAGCATTCAGAATTCTCATACAAATCAGAAGTTTCAGTGGACTTGGAAGGAGTTGTTCCAGTGGTTCGCGTAGAAGCGGGGCCTTCAGGAACAACACAATCATATCCCCTGTGAGTTCCAACCTTCTTACTCCGGCTGTTCCGGAGAGCGAGTATTGAAGGAACTGACGCATCTCTTCCAGCATTTTCCTCCAGCATTCCTCAACATCACTCCGGGTCACCTCTCTGACGTCGAGGACGTCTCCATTCTGGGGATCGAAATAAGGAACGAAGTAAGACTTGTAGACGGGATAAGGTGGGCTCTGGTACTTGGGAAGGCTCATCTTCTCACCTCTGCCAGATTTTTAACCTCATCCACCGGCTGGAAGTCTTTGTACACATCTCTCGCACGATTGATCAGTTCACCAGCCACCTTCGTTCCATCCACTTCTTCTCCAGGGTGCACAACACCGAACAGATGCCCTTTCGAGATCTCAGAAAGTCTCACTCTTTCCAGCCCGTACTTAACCTGCCCAATCCTGTCATAATGCCGGTACTTCAACCTCCCCATCAGGACTGGCCTTCCCTCGGCCCCGCCCTCCATGCCCATGCCTAGGAGGAGCAGGCCCAGCTCTTCTGGCTTGAGGTTGAAGAAATCTATCCTTCCCCGGAATATCGAATTCTTTGGGGCAACCTTTAGCTTTATATTAAAATCAAAATCCTCCTCCGCCAGTATGACGTCTGGTCCGGCAAAGTCGCTGAACCTCACTAAGCCCGCGAGCGAGGTTGTTCCGAAAAGGTCGCAGATAAGGCAAACTTTGTCAATCCCTAGTTGCGGTTTGAATTCGCATTGATTCGGCCTCTGCTTCCGGATCACCTCTTCCCAAATTTTTTGATGGCGCCAGCTCCCTCTCCCACCGCCAGCCTCTACAAAACACGATCTGACCCTCCCGTCTTTTTCTCTGAATCCAAGTTCAATTCTGGATCTCACGTTTCCCTTGACCGTGGCCCCAGGGATTGTGGGTACCCCTCCACATTCGCAGAACGGCTGATAGTCTAGTTTCAGACTTCTGGCCAGCTCATTCACCGCCTTTATCCAGTCTCCAGTTCTCCTTAGAACCGCTGTTACTTCTTCCTCACTAACTCCGAGCCGGAACTGAACCCAGCCAACGTGAAGATCTGTGACGGCTTTTATGGAAACATCAAGAGAGCCGCAAAGCCCATCGATCTCCGACCTCGACCTCGGTCGCTGTCGTATAACTTCAAGCGTCATCTTAGACCCTCCCTAGTGAGCCTGAAAGTATCCCAAGACTTCGCAAGATTCTCCACGACCCTCCAAGCCTCCCCGTCGGTTGCTACGAGCCAATCGTTCTCCCTTGTCAGCTTAACTTCCGCCTCAACGTCTTCTTCATCCAACTTCCCTATCTTTCTCTCGTCCGATACACCATCCCTTATCTTGAACCTCCATACGGTGACATTGACCTGTCCGAATCCTCTGCTTTTGAACCCGCCCACCTTCACCTCCCCTCTATTCAAGAGGAGTAGAACCTTAGAGAGTAGACCAAGTGCGTAGGTTGGCAGATTTAGGCTTAATATCTGGAGCCTAAACTTCGCACCGGGCTCTACGTATTCGACGTCATACTTAGCTATTCCAGCAACAGTTCCGGTTTTTCTCCCGATTTTTATACCAGTTCTGATTCCGATTTCTGGTGCATAAATTTCTCTTTTTTCGTTCATAGGATAAGCGTCAAAAAAGTTGACAAGCCCCCTGAAGCCTTGTGAGCCGAAAACCTTACAAAGCAGGCATGCTTTCTTGACAAACTCTTCCTTCAGCTTTTGCATGCAATCATTTTTAGAACACACCCAGCCGCCTTTTTGTAACACAAGAGTTGCCGCGAAGTTCCTGAAGATTCCCTTCAGACTTGATCCCGGAATGTATGGTACGCTTAAATCTCCATACAGTATCCTCAGGACAGACAGCTCGGTGGTTGCTTCCAAGGAAGGTTCTCTTCCCATGCCGATTCTGAGTGGGGCCACATTCTCCAAAACCCCCTCCAGAATGGTCTCCCGTTTCATATAAGCATGGGAGACCCAAGAGTTCATAAGCTCCAACCCTCAGTTTGCTTAAACGCTCCTCCTTCAAGCTTGAGAATCGTGCCCTTCGCTTCCTTTAGAACTATCAGCCCAGCACCCAACGTCTTTCTCGCTCCAACTTGAAGCCCACGTTCCTTAAAAGTCCGCAAGATTGTGAATAGGAGCTTTCCCCTCTCCTCTTGGACGTTTGGACCAACTTCAATGTTTATCGCTTCCATTCTAAAACTCCATTCAACCCCCGGCTTTACGAATTCTTCATGGAACGGACCTCGTTGTACACTTCCCCAGTTTCTGTCAATACCGATTCCAGGCTTGACAAAGATTATGTTCTCTTTTGTTAATGGATATGAGTCGTGAATCCTCACGTGACTAGAGAGCTCCATATTACCGAAGATCCCACATATCACACAGAAACCGTTTCTTGACTCATTCTTCACCGCTTGCTCATCCCAAGGATCATGAACTTCTTGATTTTTTGACCTCTGAAATACCTCCGCAAGTGATCTCATCACACCCTTCAAACTTGAACCAGGAATGCACGGCACTTCTCCAATGCGAAAAACTGCTATATCTACCGTGCTTCCCAAGGGTGCTTCTCTACCAGCTCCAACCCTCAATGGTGTGACGTTCTCAAATTTTCCTTTTATCTGCGTCAGGCATTCCAACTTATCGAAATCCCTGTAATCGGACAAGACCTATCCCCTAGCGGAAATTAAGTTTACAAAATCTTCTATGCTTTTGACCTTTTGTAGTGACTCTCTATTTTTTCCTTCAGAAGCTTCATAAATCCACTTGGCTATCCCTAACATCTTTCTCGCTTCTTTTCGGGTCGCTCCTTTTTGGTAAAGTTCTTTAAGTGCGTTCACAACATTTCCAGCTGTTTTAGGTCCCAGTAATTCGCGCTGAGATTCACGTTTACGCTTAGACTGTCTCTCTGCAAATGCTGCTGTCAATAAGAGACACATACGCTCATCACGGATAGATTCCAAGGATGCTAAGAGGATCTCGAGTTGATGTTTTTCCACACCTTCTGCTCGAGCGGTTGCTCCAATCTGGGTTCCAAAATTTAGCAAAAGTTCTTCCTCTACCATTCTATACTTGGTTTGTTTTTCGGATGTTTAAATACATTTCGTGAAAAAGGTAAGTGCTCTAACATATTTAAACGGACTGTAGGGATTTGAGTTCTTCACGAAATTGACGAGCATTGTAAAAAATTTATACACATCTCGACATAATACCTATTCTGTGCAACGAGTACTGGTGGCCCCTTGGGGATTACCAAAAGCATGGAGACGAGTTTTATACAAATTTAATGGTTTAGAGAAAGAATCTAAGAGTTCACTTGTACCACTTATTGAAAAGCTGAAACCTGACAAAATAATCGTGACCGTGTTAGATACATCTGTACAAGAGAAATTCAATAACTATGAACACCTATGTGAGAACGTCAAGAAGTACTATAAAGAGTTCTGCAAAAACGAGCTTGATTACGAGATGAATGAAGAAAGCATTATAGTTGCACCCGGCGTTGGCACGTTTAAGGTGAAGGGTCAGAAAGTGAGATTTGAGGGGCAAGCAACAGACTTCTACTACTTCTTAATCTTCGAGCTTGCTAAAAGACTTGTTAACGTGGTGGAGCAAGACGGTCTCACCGTGTACTTGGATCTAACCCACGGGATGAACTTCATGTCAACTCTCATGTACAGAGCCCTCTATGATATACTCGGGGCTATGGCGTATGCCCACAAAAACATAACGTTGAATGTGTACAATGCGGAGCCATACACCGGAGATGTGGATAAACTCTGCATACATCAGATCGAGTTCAGAAGGATCCTGCCTAGGCTGAGTTCACGCATCTTAGGGGAATATGACGGCAAGGCCTGGCTTCTGAAGGGGTACTCCAGTGAAGGGGGAGAAACCATGAGATTTAAGAAAGAAGAAACGGCAGAGCTGAATGCTTTCCTGAGCGCCATCGTCAACGGATTCCCCCTCGCCTTATACACGTTCTTCCCGCAGAAGGAGGAAGTGAGAAAGAGGTTGGAGGATGCCTACGAGTGCTGGCGCAGGCATATAGAGTGCAGGGATGAGAACGGGGAGATACACGTGAGAAGGGGGTTGCGATTTGAGGAAGACTTCATGAGGTGTGTTCGTCTTTGGGTAGCGGCGGAGACATTTGGAATCGGAAGGAAAGAAGAGGTCTACCTCGATGAACTTCAAAAGCAGTCGGAAAGGCTGTTCTGGCGTGAGGGTGCGAAAAGAGGGCTGATAAGCAGGACTCTTGAGGAGATTAAAGAAAGGGCGGAAAATGTGGGAGAGGAATGGGAATCTCTCAGGGAAGTGTTTAGCAGATCCGGTAAAAGAGTCGGGAATTTCAGCCCTTCAAACTTCCTAGCCCACGCTGGGCTGGAGTACAATGTGACTGAAATCCGGACGGAACAAGATCGTCTAAAATTAAGGTACTCACAAGGTATGAGAAACGATGTTGTAAAAGCTTGCTGCTCAGCTCTTCTCAGACTTGGAAGTGAAACGAGGGGGTCGGACAACAAGTATCCGACTATATAAGACGAGTTGAATGAGATTTTTATATCAAGCACGAGCAATAATGGTAGGATGAAGGTGTTGTGATGAAGATGAAAGGTGAGGTGATATCCGTCCATATCGCCACGGTTGGGATATCACTCCTCCAAAACGCAAGGAGGGAGCTGAAAAAAGATAGACCATCGCAGGACGAGCTTATCTCCTTCATCAGGGCAGATCCCAAGAGGGCGAGTGCGGAGCTGAGCACAATATATTCCTTCCTCGAAGGGGACAAGCAACACCAGCACAGGATTTATCTACTCCATTCTGACACAGACGAGGGAAGGTTGTGCGCCGAGGCCATCAAGCAATTCATCTTGGCTCTGGGTCTCAGGGCTCACGCCTGTTGTATAGAGGTAAAGGAGCTGGGAAGTTCCGAGAACTTCACGAGGGGGTTGGCCAACCTACTAGAGCATGTGGTAAACCTGATAAGGCAGCACTACGCCGAGGGCGATCGTGTTTTCGTTCATGCCAGCGGGGGATTCAAGCCAGAAACGACTATGGCCTTCCTAGCCGCCAACCTGCCCACGACCGGGGCGCCGGTATTCTATGTTCATGAGTCCTTTAGGGAGGTGATAAGGCTTCCGGCCCTCCCCATCCGACCTAGGAAGAGGAGGAAGTTCGTTGAACTCATGGATCATATGTGCCAGACGAGGGAAATCCATCCCGAGGCTCTGCAACGCATGTTCAGGAAGGAGCTCATTGATGAGGTGAAAAGGCTTGGCTGGATAGTCGAGGAAAATAACAGACTCAAGATAACCCCGATGGGACTCCTCCTCTGGCAGAAGTTTGAAAGGCTCGGACTATACAGATCTAAGCCCAAACCTCCCTAAAGTATTAGGTTCAAAACCTGATTTAGTTCCACTTGTTCCCTTGCACAAAATATGAGTATCTCACCAAAAACTAGAATGCCGAACGAATCTTGATAGCAACTAGATTTTTTGTCAGAAGTAGCTTTTGTTCTTATGAAGGTGCGTTTTTATGCCTTATTGAAAAATTGGCAGAATCATCTTACGCTCTTCAATATTCTCCGGATGCGTTATTGCCTACGGTTATGGTTTTGGATAGGTAGTGTTTTTGCCATGTTTTGGATTGGTAAAATTAAAAACAGTTAAAGTCGGGTGTATATCTCAGCCATCCTAAGCTATGCCAAGAAATACACTTACCCGCTGGAGTATGAGGATCTATTGTGTCTTTTCTCGATCCTCGGATGAATATGGTCTTGTTGGTATCAAGTGACTTCCATCACAGCTAGCGCCCGTGTTCAGCTCCATGAAACCCTCCCTGCAGCAGGCGAAGGTTAGGCCGAGCTTCCGGCATCCATCCGCAACCATCTTCATGAGCCTGAACCTCATTGCTCTCGGAAGATATCGGCTTCTCCCGACCAACTCACCCACATCGAAATAGAGAGGCCTAAGCCTCTCAGCAACATACGGGAAGGCCCTTTCAATCCTCGCCCAAGAATCAGGCCTTGACTTAAACGTGCTAGATGTGACATGAACAGCGCCAGCATTCCTAATCTCCCTCAGGAGATCCATGAGTCCCTCATCATTTAGGTATGGGATTATCGGGTCTATGCGGACGCCGACCATGATTCCCTCCGAGCTGAGCTCCTCCACGGCATCGAGCCTCCTCGAGGGTGGGGGCGCACCGGGCTCAAGCCTACGAGCAAGATCATCATCAAGAGTAGTTATCGTCATCGTCACCACACATCTAAGCCTCTTAAGAAGCTCCAGATCCCTGAGAACTAGATTGCTCTTCGTTATAACCAGAATCCTCAGGTTCCTTCCTTGGAACTCTTCTAGACAGCGCCTCGTAAACTGCATATCTCGCTCTATTGGTGGATAGGGATCAGAGCTATTTGACATTGAGATGAGAACGTTGTCAGGCAGTCGAGCCACATCATCTCTAACGAGCCTTAGGAGATTCTTCTTAGGTCTACATTCGTGAAACCTCTTAACATATGATGAGGCATAACAGTAGAGGCAACCATGTTCACACCCAGTATAAGGGTCAAAGGAAAACTTCGATGGACATGTACAAAGTCTACCCCTCCAAGGATCAAAAGGTCTTATGATGCTCGTTCTCACGCCCAGCGCACTTAATATCCTCATGTTATGCGGCTGGCTAAATAGATGGGGCATTGTTTTTAATATTCTGCAACTTTAGATATAAATAATGCTCGGCGGGAAGAAGTGTTAGGGTCTTTCTTCTAAGGAGCTAGCGGTGAGAGCTTGAGTAGTGATTCCGTGATTCCTCAAGCAGTTATATGGATAATGAATGGGACATGTAATCTCAGGTGCATCCATTGTTATACGAGCAGGTTCATAGATGTTGAAGAGCTCAAGCTCGAGGAGAAGCTCAGGTTGATTGATGAGCTTGCTGAATGTGGTGTATCGTATATAGGCATAACCGGAGGAGAGCCGCTGATAAACCCAGACCTGGAACAATGTCTTAGGCGAGTACATGATTATGGCATCGAATGCAGTATTAACACTAATGCACAATGCTTGGATGAGAAGGTTGCCGAGATTCTTGGAAGGTATTATGCTTACTTGTTTATTAGTGTGGATGGATCGCGCAAGGAGGTTCATGAGCGCATTAGAGGTCCGGGGACTTGGAATAAACTAATGAGGGGGATTGAAGTTGTTAGAAGAGCTGGTCTCAGTTTCTCGACCGTTATGACGATAAATAGCTTGAATTATCTGGATGCTGCAGAATATATCGAGCTCGCTGAGAGGTTTGGAGCCGATGATGCCTGCATGATACCGGTGATGCCTGTTGGGAGGGCTGACCAGGAGATTGTGCCGAGTACGAATCAGCTTATCACGGCGTTAAAGTTAGCGGAGTCCGCCGCGAAAAGTCTCGGATATTGTATTAATGTCTGGTGCTATGTTCCTGGAAAGTTGATCATAGATCCCAGATACATCTCCACTTGGGCCGACTGTAGAAGGGGTAAGGTTGTCGATATAGATCCAGCTGGAGATATACTCCTCTGCGATATTCTAGACATAAAACTCGGCAATGTGAAAAGGGGATTCAGGCAGGCCGTCAAAGAGTACCTCCAGAGCAGGGAGATGAATGAGGTGATGAATCCAAGGCTGAGAGAGCCATGCAAATCATGCAGTGTAAGAGAGCCATGTATGGGGGGATGCTATGCTAGATCATACCTCATATTCAAAAACTTTGACGGGCCCGACCCATATTGCCCACGCGTCAACGTAAATCTACGTACAAAAGTAGTTAGTCAGGTCCAGAAAAGCTAAACTAATCTTCGCGAAAAAGACGATGTTTCTGACTTAATCGAATACTCCAAGCTGTATCCAAATTGATGTATAACGAGCTTTTCCCTTATTGTTCCCTCTTTGAGAACTCTCCGACTTATCTACTGTAGTAAACTCTTTAACTTACTATTATAAGAAACATGGCTGGAGCCAAGTTGAAGACGAAAATCGCTGTAACTATAGGTCCAGCTTCGGCAGAGTCGGAGAAAATTAAGGAGATTATCGAGCTGGGAGTTTCTGCTCTCAGAATAAATTTTAGTCATGGGAATATTGATGAATGGAAAAAATATGTAGACTTAATACAAGATACATGTAAGAATTTAAACAGACATATTGCACTGATAGGAGACCTTCCAGGCCCTTCTATTAGGCTAGGAGAGATAAAGGATAAAGTAATTTTGAAGAAAAACGATTTAGCTAAGATAATATGTAAGGATAGGGTCGAAAGTTCTGATGATAAGGTTCTTCCAATACCATTCGAGCCTTTCTTTTACAATATTAATGCCGGTGACATTCTTTTAATGGACGATGGGCGAATCCAACTTCAAGTAGTAGAGGTTGAGAAGGGAGAGGCCACAGTTAAAACTTTAACACCTGCAGAGATAAGTTCACGGAAAGCCATAGTAGTAAAAGGTAGAGAGATAGACCTACCCACACTCTCAAACAGAGACCTAGAAGCTGTGAGATTCTCCGTATCAAATGATTTCGATTATATTGGGTTAAGTTACGTTAGAAACGCCAAAGATGTGGAACTGCTTAAGTCTACGCTAACTTCTCTAGGTGGAGTAGAACTTGGAGTTATAAGTAAGATAGAGACTGTCCAAGCAGTGAATAATCTTAACGAGATAATTGACGCTTCAGATGTATTACTTGTCGCAAGAGGCGATCTTGGAATGCATTTTGGATTAGAACAAGTACCCCAACTTCAAGAATCTATCGTGGAGAAATGCTTGGAGAAAGGTAAACCAGTAATAGTAGCCACACAGCTACTGGGGTCGATGATAGATAACCCCGTACCGACTAGAAGTGAGATAGTAGACATATTATCTGCAGTTAGAGATGGAGTAGATACATTAATGCTGACAAGCGAAACAGCTGCAGGCAAGTATCCTGTAGAAGCTGTTAAATGGTTGAAAAAAGTTATTGAAACATACGATTTAACAATCACACCTAGAAAGATTAGGCTACCGAGGGGTGCAGATATTAGAGATAGATTTGCTGAAGGAATAACAATGTTAGCTGAATCTCTAAGGGCCTCAATTGCAATCTACACCAAGACCGGTAAGGTAGCTTTAAGAATATTACGTAACCGTCCAAATGTTAAAGTATATGCATGTTCAGGCTCTATTAAAACGGTACGTAAGATCTCAATACTCTGGGGGGTTAAACCAGTAAAGGTAGAGGCCTTAGAATATTTTGAGGGCCTTGAAGAAGTACTTTCTACATTGAGGTCTTCAGGGGAAGTAAAAAGCGGAGATGTAATAATACTAACTTATGGATTAAAAGATGAACCCGTACATCTAGTTAAGATAGTTCAAATCCAATAGATGTTTAGGGTATCGTTAGCATGTAAGCTTTATGCGGGGGGTGGGATTTGAACCCACGAACCCCTACGGGACAGGAGCCTCAGTCCTGCGCCGTTGACCAGGCTTGGCAACCCCCGCATTCTCACCGAATAAAAAACTAAAGCTTTCCTTTTTAATAAAAATTTCACCGGAAATTCGCAAAATGTGCTGGAAAACGGGATTTTTTCTAGACAACTTTTTAACGTTGTTTTATCATACACTATTCCTATGCAAAGGACTTTTGTAAACGAAATGACATGGTTGAGGATGTCCCAATCCGGCCTTGCCGAAGATTTCCATAGAAAATACGAAAAAGCTCTAGAAGAAGTCAGCTCTCAATTAGGAAAGCATCATCCTCTCTACATAGGCGGCGAGCCAGTCTACTCCGATGCAGGCGAATTCGTAGACAGGTCACCCATCGACACGCGAATAATCATAGGTTACTTTCAAAGAGCTCAAAGGGAGCATGTCAGGAGGGCTATAGAATCTGCTAGAGAAGGGTTCGAATACTGGGGCTACTTAGACTGGAGAAAAAGGGTCGAGATAGTAAGAAGAGCGGCAGACATCATGGCAGATGAAAAGTTCATGCTAGCAGCAATCATAACCCTTGAGAACGGCAAGAATAGGTTTGAGGCGATGGCAGACGTCGATGAGGCCATAGATTATCTAAGGTATTATGCATACCTGGTGGAGATTAATGACGGGTTCGTAAGAAAGATGGGTTCCGTCTATCCTGGTGAACGTGCTATAAGCGTGATGAAGCCCTACGGTGTGTGGGCAATCATATCACCGTTTAACTTTCCTTTGGCAATACTTACAGGTATGAGTAGTGGTGCCCTTGTCACCGGAAACACTTTAGTCCTTAAACCAGCGAGCGATACACCTTACATCGCGTTAAAGTATTATGAAATTTTGATGAGGGCTGGAGTACCAAAGAATGTCGTGAATTACATAACCGGTTCTGGAAAGGATGTGCAAGATGAATTTTTAGAGAATGAGAATCTGATGGGCATAGCATTTACTGGTTCTTGGGAAGTTGGCTCTATGTTATATGCCCGCTTCAGCTCCAAGGCGCCCAGGCCTTTCATAGCAGAGATGGGCGGCAAGAACGCAACGATAGTTACTGAGAGTGCGGACATCGAGAAGGCCGTGGAAGGTGTGATAAGGGGGGCTTTCGGTTACGGAGGCCAGAAGTGTAGCGCAACTTCAAGACTGCTACTTCATAAAAACATTAAGGATAAATTCCTTAAGAGATTGTTGGAAAGATTACCGGAGTTTAAAGTAGGCGACCCAAGGAGAAGAGACGTTTTCATGGGTCCCTTGATAAACGAAAGAGCTCTTAATAGCTACGTGGAGTACGTAGAGCTTGCAAAAAGGGATGGAAGAATACTATACGGCGGCAGGGTCCTCAAGGAGGGCGAACTTGCCAACGGCTTTTATGTTGAGCCTACAGTCGTAGAAGGTCTGCCGAGGGAGCATAGGCTTTGGAGGGAGGAGCTGTTCGTGCCAATCCTCTTGGTCAAAGAGTTTGATACGCTAGAGGAAGCGATAGAGATGGCTAACGACTCGGATTACGGTTTGACCGCCGGCATCTTCTCGGAAAATAAGGAGGAGATCGAGATGTTCTTCAATAAGATACAGGCCGGTGTAGTTTATGCAAACAGAGTGGTCGGTTCGACCACCGGTGCAGTCGTGGGTGTTCAAGCCTTTGGCGGTTGGAAGAAGAGCGGTTCAACCGGAAAAGGTGCAGGCGGCGTTTATTACCTGTATCAATTCATGAGAGAGCAAAGCCAATCGACCTACGAGTGAAGCCGAACAACGTTTAAAATCCTTAAATTTTTTATGAATAACAATTAAATTTCAGTAAAAATTTTAAATCGTCGGAGAAAATTTAATAATTTCCCAAAAATCACAATAAAATGAGCCCGCGGTAGCTCAGCCTGGTAGAGCTTCCGGCTGTAGGGTCTGCCAAGGGCAGGCCTCCTCAGCCTACCGGGCACACAGAAACCGGAGTGTCGCAGGTTCAAATCCTGCCCGCGGGACCATCTTTTCAACATTTTGTTTGTTTCGTATAAATGGAGTAAAGATATAAAGCAACATGTCATAAGAGAAGATACGATGTCCTCTGATGTAAAAGTAAGTGTGGAGCTCCAGCGAAGGAGGTCTTATGTCAAACCTATGAATGAAAGAATTAGAAAGCTTAGGGATGAAAGCGTTAACGCGGAGGTTAAAGTTTCTGTTGAGAGAGCTAAACTGGTGACAGAGTTCTATAAGAGCGGTATTGTCAAAGGAAAATCAATTCCGGTTCAGCGCGCTTTGATGTTCAAGTACCTAATGGAGCATGTTAGCATCCCGGTTGAGGACGGACAGCTTATCGTTGGTATAAGGGGAACGGGGCCAAAAGAGGTCCCAACGTATCCTGAGATATGTGTCCATACCATCAAGGATCTGGAAACCCTGACCTCTAGAAAAAACATGCCCTATAAGGTTGATGAAAAAACCAAAGAGCTTTACGAATGCGAGACCATTCCGTTCTGGAAGGGTGCCTCGATGAGGGACATAATCTTCGAGCACCTCCCAAAGGATTGGAAAGACGCGTACGAGGCCGGTATATGGACTGAATTCATGGAACAGAGAGCCCCAGGACATACAGCTGGCGGGGATAGAATATTCAAAATGGGAATTCTGGATGTAAAGAGAGAAATCAAGCATAAGATGGAAGAGATCAACCCAAGCGATCCGGAATATTTTGATAAAATTGAGGAGTTAAAGGCGATGGAGATTGTAGCAGATGCTATTGTGACGTATGCAGAACGGTATGCTGAAAAGTTGGAGAAAATGGCAGCAGAGGAAAGAAACGATCAAAGAAGGAATGAACTGTTGCAAATGGCAGAGATATGCCGTTGGGTTCCGGCTCACCCACCGAGAACTTTTTGGGAAGCCCTTCAACATTATTGGTTCATTCATGTTGGCATAACCTATGAAACGAACCCATGGGACTCGTTCACTCCCGGACGATTAGACCAGCATCTCTATCCGTTTTATGAGCGGGATATAAAAGAGGGGAGGCTGACGAGGGAGCGGGCGAAGGAACTCTTAGAGGCTTTTTGGGTGAAATTCAATAACCAACCGGCAGTTCCCAAAGTTGGCGTGACGTTAGAGGAGAGCTTTACGTATAATGACTTCTCAAAGATCAACATTGGAGGTTTAAAAGAAGATGGGACGGACGCTGTTAATGAACTTTCATACTTGATTTTGGAAGTCTTAGAAGAGATGCAGACGATGCAACCAAACACAGCAGTCTTGATAAGCAACAAGAACCCCGACCGTTTTCTTATAAAAGCTTTAGAAGTTGTATCCCGAGGATTTGGAGAGCCCCCGCTCTTCAATTTCGACGGTGCAGTAATCAAAATGTTGAGACAAGGAAAAAGCCTAGAGGATGCACGCACATGTGGAATCAGCGGTTGTGTTGAAACGGGAGCCTTCGGAAAGGAGGCATATATTTTAACCGGATACTTGAACCTTCCTAAGATTCTAGAGGTTACGTTAAACAACGGATTGGACCCAAGAACAGGCAAGAAGATAGGCTTAGAAACAGGCGATCCGAAAAAATTCAAAACTTTTGAAGAATTATTTGATGCTTTTGTAAAACAATTGCGGCATTTTATCCGCATCAAATGCATAGGAAACGACATCATAGAGATGCTTTATGCAAAGTACCTACCAGTGCCTTTCTTATCGTTATGGATCGAAGATTGTGTAAAAAACGCTAAGGATTATAATGCTGGTGGCGCAAGATATAACACCAGCTACATCCAAATAGTCGGACTAGGAACGCTCACCGATTCTTTAGTGTCCTTAAAATACAATGTGTTTGAAAGAAAACTTTTCACGATGGATGAGGTTCTTGATGCTCTAAACAAAAACTATGATGGGTATGAAGTTATGAGACAGGTATTTCTCAATAAGACACCAAAGTACGGAAACGATGATGATTATGCCGATGAGATTGCAAAAAGGGTTGTGAATATTGTTGTAGAAATCGTAGAAGGGATGCCTCCGACACCAGTAAGGAAAGCTTCGCGTAGAGTTTACTTTCTTCCAACGACTGCGCACATATACTTTGGAAAGGTAACTGGTGCGACACCTGACGGAAGAAAGGCTGGCGAGCCGCTTTCTGAAGGAGTATCACCTGTGCAGGGAATGGATAGGAGAGGTATAGTGGCGGTTTTCAGGTCTGTAGCGAAAATTGATTGGGATAAAACTGGAGGAGCGTTACTTAACCAAAAACTTACCCCAGACTTGCTGCTCGATGCGGAAAACATCAAGAAGATGGTCCAACTCATAAGAACGTTTTTTATTCAAGGAGGGCATCACGTACAGTTTAACGTTGTTAGTGCAGAATTGCTAAGAGAGGCACAAAAACGTCCTCAAGATTTTCAAGATCTGATGGTAAGGGTCGCGGGTTATAGTGATTACTTCGTAAACCTTCCAAAAGGGCTTCAAGAAGAGATAATCGCCAGAACCGAACAGAAGGCATTATAAGACGTGACAAAGATGCCGGCCATTCTGCACTCTAAAAAACGCATAAAAACGCCAAACCATCCAATTAAAGGGGTCATATTCGATATAGAAAGGTATGCGATCCATGATGGTCCTGGTATCAGAACGACGGTCTTCATGAAGGGCTGTCCGCTTAGGTGCTGGTGGTGCCACAACCCAGAAGGGATAGAGATTTCTAAAAACCTGATATATTTTGAGTATAAATGCATTCGATGCAAAAAATGCGCGGAAGTATGCCCGACAAAGGTCATATCTTTTGAGGGGGAGAAACAGGTAATCAACCGGGCGTATTGCTCAAGGTGTGGTGTATGTGTCGAGTACTGCCCTACGGGCGCCCTGAGACTTGTCGGATATGAGATTACGGTGCACGAACTTATGAAGGAAATCGAGAAAGATATTCTACTCTACGACCGCTCTGGAGGCGGTGTTACTTTTTCGGGAGGAGAGCCACTCGCTCAACCATCATTCCTAAAAGAAGTTCTGAAAGAATGCAAAAGGATAGGCATACATGTAGCATTGGATACTGCAGGGTATGCACCATCAGAGATATTTAGATCTCTTGCGAATGATGTCGATTTATTTCTTTATGACATAAAATTGCTGGACGATAAGGAGCACAAAAAATACACAGGTGTTTCGAACGAGCTTATAAAGAAAAATTTGGCGTATCTTATAGAGAAAGGTAGGGGAGGCTCTGTAATCTTACGGTTTCCGGTAATTCCGGGGATAACGGATACTGAAAAAAATCTAAATGAGCTCTTGGTTCTCATTCCGAAACTAAAGGGGGTAAATGAGATTGACATACTGCCCTTTCATGATGTAAGCGAAAAGTACGACAGGCTGGGCATGGAATACAGGATGAAAGGACATAGCGCTCCTACGAAAGAAAGACTAAGTTACATAAAAGAAAAGCTCGAAGAAGCTGGATTGTACGTCAAAATCGGAGGATGATGGGCTAAAAAACCGATACTCTAAGGGACTGCCCCTATTTGGTGCATTATATGCGATTAAGAGAACGTTCGTTGTAAAAATTTCCGAAAGTCTTATTTACCTAATCGTTATCTAACCTTAACCTTTGTGATGTAAAAATGTTGGCAGGGCTTAAGATGATGATATTCCCGAGAAGGTTCGTTATGGGACCCGGTGCGATGAAAATTGCAGGAAAGCTCACGAAGATATACGTGAAGAAGCCGCTGCTCATGGGCGGAAAGAGAGCACTTGAGGCATGCAGGAAGGCAGGGCTGCAGGCAGGCCTTGAGAAGGAGGGTGTGAAATTCGTAGAGGCAGTTTTCGGAGAGGGAGTCCCATACGGTCCTGAGTGCTGCGAGCCAGAGATAGAGAGGTTGACGAAGATAGGAAAGGACAATGGCTGTGACGGAGTGATCGCAGCGGGAGGAGGAAAGGTTATCGATGCTGGTAAAGCTGTTGCCAGCAAGCTCGGGGGCGAGGTCGTAATCATACCGACGATCGCTGCAACGGATGCACCGACAAGCGCCCTTTCAGTAATTTATACAACTGAGCATGTATGGAAGGAGTACTGGTTCTACGACCTCAACCCGGCGATGGTTCTCATAGATTCGAAGATAGTCGCCGAGGCTCCTGCTAGATGGTTGGCCGCAGGTATGGGAGATGCTGCATCAAAGAAGTTCGAGGGAAGGGCATGCTACAGGACTGGGGCCAAGAACTTGGCCATAAAACCAGAGTGGCTCGGAGCAGGACCAGACCTTGCTTTCTTAATCTGTGAAAACCAGTGGGAGAGGCTTAAGACATACGGAGAGGCAGGTATGGGAGCAGGAAGGGGGGGG
>Ga0071330_1066627_pt1 | contig 45866 bp, 53 predicted proteins | sample GBScel77sediment_FD_63802 | JGI IMG/M metagenome (GOLD analysis project Ga0071330, IMG submission 63802) | Hot spring sediment microbial communities from Great Boiling Spring, Nevada - Cellulolytic enrichment Sediment 77C v2 (version 2) | ecosystem: Environmental > Aquatic > Thermal springs >...
GCCTATTGTAGATAAACCTTATGGCAGAACTTTGCATACGCATAAGGTATTTTAGTTTTTTGAGGTCTTCTGCTTGGCTAAAGGATAGTTTAAACTGTAGTGATACAAACACAGCGTGTTATATTATATTCCGCAGGGAAAGGTTAAGTGAATGGGAATTTTTGGACAAAACCGAAAAAGTAAAAAGAATAAAAATTTGAGTGCTTGTAATGGTTTTGTGATGAAGAAGAGAAAGAGTAATAGGCTTATGGAGAACTTATGAAACTTAAAAACTCTGTTAAGGATTTCCTCCATTGTTTTTAGTGTTTTGATCGGTCCAGCTAATAACCGCTAAAATTTGACATACTGCCTTTAGCTCTTAAGAATTCTTCTACCTTTTCTTCGGAGGATGCTATTTCTACGAGCTCTACTAAGTTCATAGTTCCCACCTCCCGAATAAATTATAACAAAGGTGGAATATTTTGAGCAATCACCTAAAACCTTCATTTCACAAGCCTTTCTAAAAGGGCAAGTGTGGAATTTTGTTGATAGAGTAAAAAGTAATAGGTTGCAAGCAGATTGTTATAGTTTGCTCTGGACTCAAGCATTTCCAACTGACTTGCTATTCCTAACCTGTATCTTTCGGTGGATAACCTCAAAGCCTCCTGAGCGGTTTCCAAGGAAGCTTTTACTGCGTTTATCTGCGATGTTATGGAATTTAGGGAAATGAGAACTTTATTCAAAGTAGCTTTTAGGTTGTATTCTAACTGCAGGTGATTTTCTCTTTGCTTTAGCAGTTCAAGCTCAGCTAAGGATACATCTGCCTTTCTTGAAAATCCGTCAAAGAGCCTGTAGTTTAGGCTTATGCCAAAAGAATATCCGCTCAACCACTCTGTGTTTCCTCTTAGATCCTTTCTGCCCGTGAATGCTTGATAGGAGGCGAAAGCGCTGAGGGTTGGGTAATACTGAGCCTTTTTCAACTCTACATTTTTCTCAGCCAACTCCACAGCCTTTCTGGAAGCCCTTAGGGTAGAGTTCCTTTCCAAAAGGGCTTGAAATAGTTTCTCTTGGTCTAATTCTACTTGCCTCATCTCCAAAATGCCCTCCAGGTCGGAGAGCTTTTCCAACCTTAGAAGGGACTTTAGTTCTTCCAGTGCCTGTAGGTATTCTCCTTTTGCCTGTTCCAACTGAGCCTTTGCTTGCTGAAGTTGGGACAATGCCCTTAGCAACTCAACTTTTGGCACAATCCCGGCGTTAAACTTTGCCTCCACGGTTTTGTAGTTTGCCTGCCAGTATTGAAGGTTTTCCTCATACAAGCTGATAAGTGTTTTTCTATACAGCAGGGCGTAAAAAAGGTCCTTTACCTCATACTCTAAGGTTCTTTCCACATCTTCCTTTAGAAGGATCTGAAGCTCCCTTTGAATGTTGGCTGACTTTATAAGCTCAAAGATTGTCTTGTCAAAAACGGTTTGATTTATCTGAAACACCGCTGTGTGCCTGTTGTTGGGTGTGGCACCAAGAGCTAAATCCTGACCTAAGTAGTTGTAGCTATACGAAAGGCTAACCTGAGGTAAAATATTAGCCTTGGCCTTTCTTAACTGCTCTTCAGCTTTTTTTATCTCAATTTCCGAAAGCTTTATCTGATTTGCCTGTTTTTTTGCTATCTCAACAGCTTCCTCTATGGTGATCGCAAAGGAAAGGCTAAGGTAAAAAAGAAAAAGCATTAAAAAACTCATTGTTTTATCTCCACTTTTGCACCTTCTCTAAGTATGGAAGCATTTTCGAGGGCTATTCTGTCCCCATCCTGAAGGTCCCCCTTTACGTAAGCTATTGCCCTTTCTTGTCTGAGCACCTGCACTTCCACGGGAACCACGCTACCACCTTCTTTCACCTTCCATACTATTTTCTTTGTTCCTCTAAGGACTAATGCCCTTTCTGGCACCGCAAAGGCAGAGACTTTTTCCGTTGGCAAACTAACCACCGCAAACATACCGGGCTTTAGAAGATTTTTTGAGTTTTCCAGCCTTGCCTTTAGTGTGATTAACCTGCTTTGGTCCGCCACAGGAGAAACAAAGATTATAGAACCTTTGAAAACGCCAACACCATCCACTTCCACATCAACCAAAGTTCCAAGCTTTGCAAAGGAAACAAACTCCTGAGGTATTTGGAAAACTACTTTTATAGGGTCCAAGGTAACAAGCCTAAAAGTTTGGGTTTGGGTAGTCACATAATCGCCTAAGCTCACCAACCTTTGGGCTATGTATCCAGAAAAGGGCGCTCTCAGGGTCGCTTTTGAAAGCTGGAGTTTTATGTTTGCTATCTGAGCGTTTATGGAGTTTATTAGCTCTTCCTGAACTCTCAGCTGGACCAAGGCGTTTTCGTACTCCTCTTTGGCTATTAGGTCTCTCTCAAAGAGCATTTTTCTTCTTTCCACCAAAGCCTTTTGATTTTCATAGTTTGCTTTTGCCTGAGCCAGTTGAGCTTCCAGCTGTCTTAAGGTATTCTCGTATTCGGAGGAGTCTATCCTCAAAAGAGGCTGTCCCTGTTTGACAAAGCTTCCCTCCTCAACGTAAAGTTCTACTACTCTACCGGAAACCTCTGGTTTTAAGAAAACGTCCTTAAAAGCTTCAAAGTATCCTTTGGTCTGATAATACAGCTGTACCTCTTGGGAAGATAGGGTGTAGGTGGTTATAACCGTTTTTTCTGTTGGCTTTTGGGAATTATTTTTTGTCTCATTTTTGGCACAGGAAAAGACCAATAGAATGAAGAAAAGGAGAGCCAACATTTATGAAAGATTATAACATGTTAGATTAGCTCCAAAAGCTGATAAGGATGGGTTAGTGTATAGTCGGGGGTAATTTCTGGCGGTTTGTATCCCCAGCTGACATGGGCTGTTTTCATACCAGCCCTTATACCTGCCTCAATATCAGTTTTTGAATCTCCCACCATAAGTGCTTTTGCAGGCTCTACTTTCAACCTTTTTGCTATCTCCAAAAGGGGCATAGGGGAAGGCTTCTTCTCTGGCAGAACATCTGCTCCTATCACTTCGTGGAAGAAATCAAGCATATTTAACTTTTCAAGCACCTTTAGGGTTATGTCATGAGGCTTGTTTGTAGCGACCGCAAGAAAAACGCCCCTCTCTAAAAGTCCTTTAAGCGTTTCCATTATACCTTCGTAAGGCTTGGAATATACCACAGGTTCTGCCCTGTAATTGGACAGAAACATTTCCAAAGCCTGCTCTAACTCCTCGGGCTTGAAGAAATTCATCAGAAGGTTTCTTGCACCGTCTCCTATATTGCTTTTGATTTCTTCCAGAGGAACCGCTTTACCTTTTAGCTCCAATAAAAGTTTATTAACGTGTAAGGCTATATCCTGTGCAGAATCTACCAAAGTGCCATCAAGGTCAAAAATAACAAGCTCTATCAATCTCATGTTGCACAACTTTCACACTCTTCTATATCAGTTAAGCTTTTGCTTCTGCAATAATAAACCGTCTTCAGACCAAGTTCCCAAGCAAGTTCATAAAGTCTTGAAAGAGTTGGGCCATCTATGTTTTCTGGATCTATAAACAAGTTTAAACTTTGAGCTTGGTCTATCCATTTTTGTCTTTCAGCGGCCGCTTTTATAGACCACTCTTGGTTTATGTTGTAGGCAGATTTATAGTGCCAAAAGTATTTGTCTATTTCTGGTGGAACTTGTGGAAGTATGCCTGACATGTTTTCTTCTTTGTAAAACTTTGCAAAAATTGGATCAATTGAAGGAGTTGCACCAATAATAAGCGATGTAGAACCTGTAGGCATTAACGCAAGTAAGTAAGCATTTCTCATTCCATACTTTTTAACTTCTTCTGCCAAATTTATCCAATCAAGATAGTTTTTATTTTCTTCAGATAGTTTTTGATTTTCTTGGGCAGTTCTTCCAAAGAATATACCTTTGCTCCAATCTGAACCTTCAAACAATGGATATTTACCTCTTTCTTTTGCAAGTTGATTAGAGCCTTTTATAGCATAATAGGCTATTCTTTCAAAAAGTGCGTTAGCAAATTTTAAGTGTTCTTCACTTTCCCACTGAATACCATTTTTTACAAGACAATAATGATAGTTGCTTACTCCTATACCTATAGCTCTGTAGCGTTTGTTTGTATATTCTGCTTCTTTTATCGCATAAAAGTTCATTTCAATAACATTGTCAAGCATACGCACAAGCAATGGTACAACCTTTTCTAAGTCTTCTTTTTTCCAAACTTTACCAAGATTTATAGAACCAAGATTACACACTACTACATCGCCAGATTTTTTCGTATGAGTTATAGTTCCATCTTCAGAAAGTGTTTCTGATATATGTTTAGTTATACTTTGATTTTGCACTATTTCATGGCAAAGATTAGACGAATAAATCATTCCACAGTGTTTATTTGGATTTAGTTTGTTTGCAGTATCTCTAAAGAATATATATGGTTCTCCTGTTTCAAAAATAACTGTTAATAATCTTTTCCAAAGTTCAAAGGCAGGAATAGTTTTCTTTGCATAATCTGGCAGTTCTTTTTCAAGTTTTAAGTAAAGCTCTTCAAATTCCTCTCCATAAAAATCTTCAAGATTTTTACCATCTTTAACATTTTTACAGTAGTATGGATCAAAAAGTGTCCAATTTTCACGATTTTTAAGCCTTTTCATAAAAAGATCAGGTATAGCTATCGCAGGATGTATATCGTGAGCTTTCTTTCTTTCATCTCCTACATTAGTTTTTACTTCTAAAAAGTCAAGAACATCTTTGTGCCATATATCAAGAGTTATTGACGCAGAACCTTTTCTCATACCAAGTTGATCTACATAAACCATCACATCATTAAGAATTCTCACTATTGGAATAACTCCTGAACTTGCTCCTTTAAATTTCCTAATTGGTGCTCCTGTAGCTCTTATTTTACCAAGATATACACCAAGACCTCCTGCAAACTTTGATATTTGACTTGCTTTTTGAACATTATCAAAAATATCATACAAATCATCATCCACAGTTAAAACAAAACAAGAACTAAGTTGAGTGTGCGGTCTTCTTGCATTCATTAAAGTAGGCGTTGCGAGAGATACTTCGTGCTTAGAAAGTAAATCGTAAAATTGTTTTGCATACACTAATCTTTCTTCTTTCTTTTCAGGAATAGCAAGCGTCATCGCAATAAGCATATACATTTCTTGTGGCAACTCTATAACTCTCCCTTCTTCATCTCTAACCAAATATCTATCAAAAAGCACTTTTATACCTGTGTAATTAAAAAGCAGATCTCTGTCAGGTTTTATGTATTTTGCAAGCTCATCTATTTCTTCTTTTGAATAGTTGTTGAGCAAATATTCTCCGTATATACCTTTTTCTGTGTAGGTTTTTATAAGTTGATAAAAACTTTCAGGATTGTATGGTTTGTATTTTCCGTTTATTTTGTCTTTTACTTTGTAGTTTCTTAGATGCCCTACATCTTTGTATAAGTCATACAAAAGCAATCTTGCTGCAACAAAAGTCCAATCAGGATTTTCAGGAGAAACTTTTTCAGCGGCAGTTCTTATTAAAAGCTGTTGAATTTCTTTTGTTGTTATGCCATCTCTAAACTGAATTTGTGCATCCAGCTCAAGCTCCATCGGATCCACTCTCAAACCTTTACATGCAAAATCTATTACTACACGAATTTTTGATATATCAAGTTTTTCAGCCGAACCAGATCTTTTGATAACCTTCATGTGCCACCTCCTTGTTTAGTGTTTTAACAAATATAAGTTATACTAATTGCAACCAACTTACTTGATTTGTTAAAATTAGCACACGCAAAAAAGCACATTAATTTTACATAGCTTAAAAACTACAATAAATCAGCTAATTTTATATTACTACCGCGCAAAATCAATCTAGCTGGTTTAATTTTTGTGTTTACTGCAATGTAATATGGCACTCGTAAGTTTAAAATTTCTTTTGGCTGTACGTAAATGTTATTTCTGTAAAACGTGTAATTGATTATAAACGCTTTCCAAATTTGCGAATAAGTTTCGATTTTTTGAACAACTACAAAACCTTTAAACAAATCATCAGGTAAATCAGAAATTTGATCGTCAGGCAAAAATTCTGCATAATCAAATTCATCATCTAGAAGCAAGTCGAAATCGTAAAACTGATTTAATCGTTTACAAGCATAGTAAACTCTGAATTTATTATCTTGAGTTTTTACTACGACAATTCCATATCTACTATAGTCACCGTAAACAGCCAAATCATTTGTCAAAACAGGCTTATAAATCTGTAATACATCAACAAAAGTGTATACTGTATTTCCTATCCTCATAAAAGTTATAATTTATGTAGTTTAAAAGTTTGCGATCATTATGCTAATCTATACATCAGCGAGTTTACATAGTCTATTTGTAAAACAGTTCCTGATCTGTTGATTCTGTATAGTGGAAAGTACAGAACAGTGGATGAAGAAGTAGGAATACTACTGTCTATTGAAAAGTGTATTGGATTGTAATCAACAAAACTGTTGCAATTTAAGACTGTGAAAGAACCATAGAAAAATAGAGGTGAAGTATTGGGTAAACCAGAAACAGAAACAGTTAAAGAAAAAGGTTTGAAATATATACCTCTGTGTCCTATTTTATAGAAACCTTCGGTGACATCAATTGCGTAACCACCTGTAACAGGTCTTAAAGTAGCGTATAAACCAGAAAGTATGCCAATGCTATCTAAACCAACCTTAGAATATTCGTAATACAAGACAGGTGTAATCCAATTTGGTGTTTGCCTGATTACGTCATCAAAAACAACTACAGCTTGTTGATAAAACGGTTCACTATAAATTGTTCTAGTTATCGAACCGATAACAGGCATGCATATTAGCTGACCATTATGTTGCAAGTACCGATAATCAACTTACGAAATTTAAAACCGTATGCAATAACAGATCCAGATAAGCAAGCAATTTATTTAATACTGTTAACACTGTTTACACCAAAATATAGTATACCAAACCTAGAGGCAATCGGAACAAGGTTGTATAATCTTTTAGCAACGACAACAGAAATGCTTAATTATCAACAAATTTTCTTTGCTGATTTAGATGAAACTGCAAATGCATTAGGTGTTTCAGATATAGTTAAAGCAAAAGCTAAGGCCAAAATTAACAGAATAGAAGTAAATGACGCTTATATCTATACAGACTCTTTAGGTAATTATTACGAATCTGAAGTATTGATTGACGACAATCGCTATAACTATATTGGCTTTGGAAAAATCATAAAAATTTACCTTGACGATAGAGTTTTTTCACAAATAGTGTTTACTTAAAACAGCAAAAAAAAATTACTCAGCTTTAGTTTGATTTTTGAAATAATCGTAATCTCCCAATAAATATCTGTCAAGTGTTGACAAATCTGTTTTTTCCAATGTAGGCAAAATCTTAATGCTTTTACCTAGGTTTTCGAAAAACAGTTGTCTTACAGGATGCAATCTTGCTATTGCTTCTTTAAATGATACTAAATATGCTGATTTTTCCTTGCTTAATCTATATAACTGTTTGTTTTTGTCAAACATAATTTGAGCCAATATTATTTCGTAATACAAACTGTATGTTTTATAACCCGCTTGCTTTTCAATGAAGTTTTTAAATGCTGTATATATATCTTGTGGATTAGTTAACGTACTATTTGAACTAGCAAACGTGAAAAATTTAGTTAGTAGTTTCGATGCAGTTAATACTGATATATGTGGTTTGATTATTGCAATATCAGAAGTATCACAATAAGCAATAAATTTAACTTCTTTGTTTACTTCTTCTTCTTCACTTTCTTGCTCGCTTTCTTGGCTGCTTTTTTCTTGGCCCTCATCAATTATAGCTTCGCTAATATCACGTAGTAAATTTCGCGGATGAATTTTTTTAATTTCAACTGCTTGCAAATTAAAAACAATTATTTCAGGATATGACAACTGGTAATAACTATTCTCAACTTCATCAAATTCTTCATCGTATATTTTTTGTGCATCTAACTCGTGTTTAGTAAAGTAAAAATTGCATTGCATTATAAAAGAATCAGATGATAAGCTATGTAAATAACCAGAACCGATTATATACATTGGAACTTCTTTAAGGTATATATTGTCTTCTTTCAGTTCTAGAATCATATGAGTTTGTTTTAACTGTTTATATAAGCTGTTATTGTAAATTAAATTACCATGGAACGTAGATATGTAACAACTCCTACTATATATGACGGCATTACAACAAATATAAAACAAGAAAGTTTTGGTCTCTGGCGATTTCATCCTGAAGGTTTATTTTCTGCAGTAATATTTGGACCATTATTTGATTATACTTGTGATTGCGGTAAAAAACAACCACGTAATTATACTTGTCCTGTTTGTGGTGTTACATCTGAATCATCTTTGATTAGAAATGCCAACATTGCATACATAAAACTAAACGAACCTATTATACATCCATTGGTAAACTATGTGTTATATCATACTGGTTTTGTCCTGCATCCAAACAACATATTATACTACGACGAAGATAAGAAATCTTTAATAGTTCAAAAACAAGTAATACCACACAAACATGCCTTACATCCTACACTATTGTTTATTCATTTGTATAGTATTGCGACAAACAAATCTGTTGACGAATACACAAAACAATTTGAAATATATTACACACTGTTTAGCAAAGAAATATACGAGACAATTGCAGAAGATATATACAAAACAATGCAGAAAAAAATACTATTTCAGAAACTGATGCAAAAACCACTTAATGATTTACTTATGTACGAAGTTAAAGTTTTACCGGCAGGTTTAAGAGAAATATTTGTCAAACAGTATAATACACAAAAATCGCTGAATACTAATATAGCTAACTTGTATTTGTATAAAATACTGAAGGCTATTAAGTCTCAACAAGAATTACCAAAGATTTTACCAGCATATGTAGAAAGACATTATACAATTGCGAAACTTGTACAACAGTATTTTGAAACCTTGATTGTACAAATGACAAAAAAGAAAGGCATAATACGCAGATACAAACTTGGTAGAAGAATTATGTTCTCTCACAGAGCTGTATTAGTTGGCAATCCGGCTCTAAAATACAATGAAATCACAATTTCTTATTACGGAGGTTTACAAGTTTTGTATTTACCGTTAATTAGATACTTACTAGAAACAACAAATAAAGTTTTACACGAGATACAAAGCGATATAAACAAAGCATTACAAACGTATATTGTTCCAGAGTATTTAAAAGCTGCACTAGAAGAAGTTATAAAACAAGAAACACAGTATGTATTATTAATGAGACAACCTGTATTGCATTTGCCATCTACACAAAGATTTAAAATTGTAGGTTTCCATGATGATTTAGTAATTGCGATGAATCAACTTATGTTTGAAGGTTATAACGCAGATGTTGATGGAGACACAGTAGTTATATTCTGGCTAGATAATTTAGTTAACTCAGATAATTTCGATCCGCAAGAACACATATACACACCAAGAGGAACACTAAACATACCAATACTATATGATTCACTACTAGGATTACTTAGTTTACAAAGTTAACGCAAAAAAAAAAGCCCCTTGTAGGGGCAAGGGCGAGATATTCATTAGATCCAATATGCTTCTTCTTCTGGTTCTTCTTCTTCATCCGTAAACACGTCCATATCTATAGTGTACCAGACTGTATCTTCTTCGAATTCGTCCAAACTCAATAAATAGCTGTTGCACATGTTTCTCGGCACACGTGACCAATCCACAAATACTTCAACTCTCATAACACCACCTCCTTAAAAGTTTTTTGTTTTGAAAATATAATTTACACAACATATTGCTCGCCTTTTAAAGTATTATTAGAATGCTTTTTTAAGTGAGTTTTTTATGCTAATTAACGGCTTAATTAACTATCAATTTAACTTGCATTATGCCAGATTTTGTAAATGTTGATATAGTAGAACAAGGTGAAAGAATAGTAATCAAAGGTTTTCCGTTTTGTTTATCGTATATGCCGATTATAGAACAAAACAAAAACGCAAAATACTATTCTAAAACACTAGATGTTTATAATAATCTGTTAAAACAAAACGCTTTACTAAAAGATAAATTCTTACAGTTTAAAGCAGATGATTTGTTTATTGCAACAGCAGTAACTGATATACTTGAAATAACTGAACTGCCAAACTACAATTTCTACATTTCGATTAAGCCAATGTTAAATTTGAATCTAAATAGTTTGCCAGAAGGATATGAATTTTTCTTCGGTTTGATGCTAAAAAACGCAGACAACACAATTATAAATCACTTGTTCGGTATTAATAGCTCAAGTTTACTTGGCTCTACACTGTTTGATGCAATTTGCTATATCAAATTTTTCTTAACAGTTAATGAAGAAAAAACAAACATCAATTCTTAAACGCAGTAAATTAATATATCATGAGAGAAACCGAATTTCTTAGCAATTTAATTGGAAAGAAAATATACATCGAATTTGAAAACGGTGACTATTTAATTGGGAAGATGGTCTCATATGATCTGAATACAATTTTTATTGAAACCGAGTCAGGAAAACTAGTTTTGGTGTATAAGAATTGGATCAGAATTGTATCTCCGTCAACAGAGTAATCTTCTAATTTCATTTTTTGTTACGCCTAAAATCAGTAAATTATTATATCATGAACGAAACGCAGTTTCTAATGAATCTAATAGGTAACACAATTTTAATTACACTACAAAACGATGAACGAATCGAAGGTATTTTAGTTGGCTTTGATAATCATGGCATATTTTTAAAAGCAGATGAAACAGATTCAAGTTTAACATTATTATACAAACAATTTATTAAATACATTATGCCTGTTCACTAATTAACAAAGGTTTTTGATTTTTTTGCGTACATTTAAATTTAACACATAAGTGCAGTAAATAATTTATACAAAGGAGGTGATAGTCATGGTAGATATTAAAGAACTCAAAACTCTTTTAAAATTTTACAAAAGCTCTCTTGGAGATGAAAAGCTCAAAGTAAAGGAGGACAAAAAAGTGCCCGTAGAAGTAGGCCAGGTACGTGTGCTCTTTTGGATGCCCGAAGAATATATATTGATTTTCCATGTGGAAGAAGAGGGACTGGTACACGCTGTTCCGCTCACAATCTGGACAGACCTTACAACATGCTTACTGAAGATTCATCTGATAAGCAACAAAACTTGTAAAGCATTAGCTCCTCTACCTTTCTTTATTTATCTAAGGAAGGAGGTTTTAGAGGAAGAAAGCTTTCCAATCTACATAGTAAGGAAAGACACAATAGAAAAAGTCCTAAAGGCTGTAGAGCGAGCCCCTGTTTGGTCTGCTGTGAAACCGAAGTGGGAGTTTATAAAATTAGTTTGGAAGCGCTATAGTGGACTGACTTTTGGAAGTATTTTAGCTACGCATATACAAAGAGAAAGCGATTAAAACACTTTTTCCTCTTTTTTTTTTTCAATCTACGCGTAGAAGTCATTTAAAAAGCGACATAAAACTTGTTAAATTAATTCACAATAAATAACAAAGGAGGTGTAAAAATGGATAACAGGGATCTAGCAATATCCTTAAAACTTTACAAACAAAGTCTGGGAAAACAAAGATTAACAGTAAAGGATAGCAAAAAGGCTCCTGTAGAAAAAGGTCAGTTCAGAGTGTTATTATGGGAGCCTTGGGAATACATTATGGTGGTAGATGTAGAAGAGGATGGATTAGTGCACGCAATACCTTTCACAATTTGGACGGAGTTAACGACCTCTGATTTGCGCCTAAAATTGCACTGGCTAAAAAGGGATCGTCTTTTCGCTCCGCTACCGTTTAAAGTTTGTTTAAGAAAAGAAGTAGTAGAAAGAGAAAGCCTGCTTATTACTAAATTAAAAGAAGAGACTATTTCTACGGTTCTCAAAAATATTAGAAGAACTCCAAATTACAGTGTGAATAAGTATCAAAGAGCTTTTCTTAAGCTGGTTTGGAAGCGGTTTGAAGACCTAAGTCTTAGCTCTGTTATTTACACACATATATTAAGGGAAAGAAAGGAAGCATAATTTTGTCTTTATTTTTTTTGCGAAAAAATTTACAAATCAATTGAAGGCCAATTTTGTATATATCGTCTGCCTAGTAATATATGTAATCTTGGTGTAAATATAAATCCGTGTTGCAATGCGAAATCACATGCTTTTTCCATTGTTTCTTGCAATCTTTCAATAGTTGCACCTTCTGGCATTATATAAACTTTATGTGCTGGTATTTTATATTTATCAACGAAACTTAAGATAAAACGTTTGTTATCATCAGTTGCATCATAAACAAATTTCACAATAAATTTCTCAGAATTTTCAGTGGTTAATTGTTCAACTAGCCTGTATTCAATTTTTATGTCTTTATTCGTTTGATATCTTTTTTCTTTAGGCGAAATATTGATTTGCGTAATTACTTGATACAAATCATCAATAATTTCTTTTGTACCGTTTGTTTCTATTTCTGCAATAGCATCAGGTTTTTGTTTCCTGAATTCGTTTATAATAACTGTAATAAATTGTTGACGGTATTTTGTTAGCATTGGTTCTCCACCTGTAAATAACATGTTATGTTTAATTCGTTTTAAAATGTCAGATGCCGAAAACATTTGTTTATTTGTCCACAGCGGATATGCATCACAAAAATTACAATGCAGGTTACAAATGCTAAATCTTATTAATGTTGTTGGTAATCCTACATATCTGCCTTCACCTTGAATTACATGATATGGTTCAACTGCCAAATATTCTGTCAATTCCTCTAAACTGTTAACTGCCAGATCAAACATGATATTATAATTTATCAGTTAGTTATTTTTTTAACAACAGAATTAAATGGCTGTTGAATATTTACTTGGTGTTAGAAGACTAGGTAACGAAACTGATTGGGCAAAAATTAGAAATTACGGATTTTTTTATTGGATAAGTTTGCCAAATACGTTTACACATGATGATATTCAAGTTTTAAACGATTTAATATTTGTATCGCTACAAAGAGTTGAGATACCTGATTGGCCATTTATGCTTGCAGAACAAAGGACGTATAGCAATATTCCGTTGAAACAGCCCGTTCCATCTGGTATTGGCAACGATTCTCCAATAACACTTAGGTATTTGGCTTTGCTTACGCTTGGTGAAGGTGATCAAGTTTTCGATAAAGCACATAAGGTATTTACTAAATGGATATACGAAATAACTGTAAATCAAAGACGCGCTTGGACTGTTGGCGAAATAAATCCGTCAAAAAGAACTGCTGCTGCTATTTATGTTTTGCTATCACCTGATTTAACTGAAATCTGGGGCGGAGAAGTTTTCAACGGTGTTATGATTGAATCTTATACGCCTGGATTTTCATATTCTGCAGGCAATCCCACAATCAGAGAAATAACAGTCACATTTAGATTTCATGAAAGATTTCCAATATATACAGTTTTAAATGCTGAATCCGAAGGTTCATTAAGTAAAGCATTTGAACCGTTTTTACCGAGTACTGCTTATATTAGAACACAATTGTTCAACACGATACAAAAAGCCAAATCACTATTTACTATGGAAACTTAATCGATTATGGCGCTTGATATTTTTGTTAAAGAGGAAACCAAACCGCTATTTAAATTTCTATTGGAGGTTGTTAATAGTTTTGAGCAGTTATGTGTCAGACCAAAAACCTATTTAACCGGTTTAAAATTTGGACATTTTTTCGTTAGATACGATATAACAGTAAGCAGTAATGAAGACGATCATATAAAAAACGGTGTTTACGTTTTTAAATCTGATACTCGCGGCAAAACATATGTTAAATACAATTTTTTACAGTTTAATCTGAAAATAGTATCGGATTTATTAAACGTTCCAGAAAAGACTGCGATACAGCAATTAGGATTTTTGTTAAACTATTATCTTGCCAAGCAACTAGTTTACGAATACAAAAATTGTTTATACAAATTACAAAACGTTAAATCTGATTTTATAGAACTTACTAATACACTAGAATTGATTACAGCAAACGGCTATTACGAAATACCTATTCAATTATCTTTTGTGCAGTACTATCCATATATCGATCATAAATATCTGGATATCACACACAATACAGATGTTCTTTCTTTATTCAACATTAAAAACGGTGAATTATTAGACAAACAAAAACTTGCTGTTAACGAAAACATTACTTTAAGTGAAGCCATCAGGTATGATTTTTTTATTGCAAAATACATTGCAAAATATTTGCCACCAATATATTCAACAGCAACAGTAAGTTATAACGGTCTATATTTAGTTATTGCAGATCAAGGTGAATATCAAACATATTTTGTTCCTTCAGCTAAGCATTTACCAAATTTGCAAAACATACAAGTGGTAAACGTACAAAATCCTGACATGGAAGATCAAGAACCAATTGGCAGCACTTGTTTGAAAATCAAAGAAGATATTGTTTGTAATGACATCGCAATCATTGCTTTAGATTTAAAGAAAGAATTGTATACAAATATGCCTATCAGAAAACCGCATGAATACTATGAGATAACATCAACAGGAGATGTTCATTTAAAAAACACTGAATCTGAACCTAGTAGGTCAACAATCAATACAGAAAACATAAAACACTTTAAATCGTATACATTGTTCACAGAAAAACTGTATTTAAGACATTACGGTTTTGATCTGGCACACTATCAAATTTTAAACAAAATCGAATTTCCGTTTTTAGGCAAATTATATGATAGCAAAAAACAGCAAAATACACATAACCTATTCATACACTATATAGAACATAATCTTGAATTTTCGCCAGAAAGAATTCTAAAAGATGTAGTTGATGAAGCAGGTTTTAAAGTTTCCTTTAAACCGCACATAGCAATACAGAATTTAAAAGGTGGCAAATTGATAAACACACAAATAACCAATGATTTATATTTCAAATCAACAGGATATTTAGTGTTTGAAAGCTTCCCTATTCCCGGCAAAAGAAAAATAGAAAATCCGGATGACTTAGCAAACGCAATTGAACAAATTCTTATAAGCAGAGATCCTGAAGAAAGTAAAGAATTGCTAGATGCAATTCAAAATTACATCCAAAAATTAAATTTGCCAATACCTAACGAATTAGAAAACGTTACAACACAAAATCCGAATTTACAAACTCTGTTAGATTTAGTTACGGATATTCTAAAAGATTTGCCTCACATGGAAAACCTAAAAGTTACTGACATTCTGGAATTGATAAGAAATAAACTAGCAGAGTTTCAAACGGTTTTTATAGGCGAGCAACAAGATAAGACTATGTATTTTCTAACAAAGCAAAACAAATTAGGTAGAAATATTATGACAATACGTATGCAGCTTAAAGATCTTAAATATCGCCTAGACGACTTTAGAGAGTTTATTTTCAAAGTGTTTAAATAATTACTTTACAGTAAGATAGTTAAGTATAATCGGTGTTAGATCTTCAATGGTTAAATTTACTTCGACAACTATTGGCTGTCCTGAATAAAATGCACCAAAAGTGTTATTATAACTAACTGTCATTTCTTGAATTATACCAAATGGTATAAAAACCTTACCTGGTATTATAACCGAAACATAAAAACTTGGACCATATGTAGGCATCACATTTAAAAAAGAAGCAAGTATTTTGATAGTTTTTTCGCTTAAATCTTGGTTGTTAAGAATTGTAGGATTTTGATTCTTATCGTTGTATAGTAATTTGCGCGGCAAAGTTAGTGCTTGCAAATACATAAGAGGAACCATAATATTTTCATATACGGTTATTGCAGAATTAGCTTTAAATGTTAGTGTTAAGTTTAAAGACAGATTTCTTTCGGCATAGCTGTATATTTTAGGTAAAGCCAAATGAATGTTATATGCCAAGTAATATACAAGTGGTGCTAAAAAGTTTAATGCTTTTTGTAAACCATCGGCTGTATTACCTACAATATGCCCAACAAATTGCTTAAAGTATTGTCTTACAGTTCTAGTTAAAACGCTTTCTTGTTCATCATTAACTTCGGTAACCTCTGTTTGAAACCTGTTCTGCAAGTATAATAGTATGTTTTGAACAATTGCTAAGTTTACAAATAAACCTGGTAAGAATTTTGTTGCGAAAGCATGTAAACCAGTTATAACCTGCTGTATAGGATCTTCTGCTGTGATATTTCTAAATGTCTCTTGAAAGTTTATTTGATTATTCGAACAAACAAAAACAGGTATTGTATTTTTTCTGTCTAACAGTTTAATTAACTGTGTAAACCTATTGCGAACACCTATTAAACCATCTTCTCTAAACATAAAAAACTGCGATTTTTCAAAACCGTACAGATTGTTTAAAGCTTTTAAATTTGCGGCTAAATGTGCAGGTGTATTCATTAAATCAAACAAAATTGTTTTGAGTATTTCTGCTCCTTTATAGCCAGTGGCAATTCTTAGAAGTTTTAGGAAATCATAATAACTTAAAAATTCAGTTGTTTTGCCTCTAACTATATCCTCTAAAATATTGGTTTGAATTTTTGTGGTTTCTGGTAATACTTGTTCTGAAGCAGGATTGCCACCGAGCATATACAACATAAAGATAGCACCAAGTAAACTTACAGCAGTAAATACCTTAATACTAGAGTCACCGCCGGTTAAGGCTCGTGCTAAAAAACCAGCCTGATCTGTTGCTGCTTTGAATAAATCTGCTGTCATAAAAGGCATTAACGGAAATAAATAAACAAAATCAGACTTAAGTAATGTTTCGAGATATACGCGTCTTAGCATTGGATTTTTATGTAAATTCAAATCAGTTAAATCAAATCCCATGAAAACATAATTGTTGTCAGCTACAAAGTTCGGAATATTTAAACTGCCTAATTTGCTAGTTTGCAGCACAAACATTTAAACAGTTGAATTTTTGTTTTCCAAGTAAATTATTTTTTATGACGATACTGGTTGAAAAATATAGACCTGACAGTTTAGAAAACATGATCCTAGATGAAGATATTGCTGCCAAAATAAAAGAATTAATGAACACAGAATATCTGCCAAATTTATTATTGTATGGTCCGCCAGGAACAGGCAAAACATCTATAGCCAAAATTCTAATCAATCATTTCATAAAAGACCAAAGAGATGTAGTTATATTAAATGCATCATCAGATAGAGGCATAGATGTAATCAGAAAATTGGTTATTCCATTTACAAAAAGAAAACCATTTGGATCAAAGTTTAAAATAGTGTTCATGGAAGAAATCGGAGCACCATCTGGTGGTTTAACATTACAAGCACAATCAGCTTTATTAAACGTCATCGAAGAATCAGTAAACACCGACACAAGATTTATTGCGACTACAAACTTTCCTGAAAAGTTATTACCTGCTTTAAGATCGAGATTTATACAACTATACATAGCGCCAATGGAAAAACCTAAAATACTAGAACATGTTAAAAATATCTGTCAAAAAGAGAATATTGAATTTGACGAAAAAACACTTGAATATATAGTAAGCAGTTTATATCCGAACATGAGAACTATTTTACAAGTAATTGATTTAGCAACAGTTCAAAAAGGCAACAAAAAAGTTTTAAGTCATAAATTAGTAGCAGATAGTTTACGTAATCTGTTTCTGTTAAACGAAGAAGAATTAGCAAAAACTTTTGTTATCGCATTATGGAGAAATAGAAAAGCTATTTCAAAAAACACGCTTTCATTGTTACCGTATTATGCATCGCAATTCACAAAAATCCCAATACAAGAGCTTATAAAGTTCATTGACGTAAGATATACAGAAATGGATTTACTAGAAATGATAGTTGACTTAAAAAGAAGGTATAACGTAAATCCAACAGTTATGGATATTATTGCGGAAATACTAAAACAGGCAAACATTGAAGATATACAACTGTAAAAGCAATAAATCACAAATTACGCCTATTTTTTTGTATATGCCGTTTTTCAGCGATTTTTTTATGAGTTTAGTGTTTATACCGAATCATATTGCACCGGGAGTATATATACAAGTAGTTCCAAAAGTTTATGGTAGAGCAGAACATCCACATAAATATAATGCATTGTTTTTTATTGCAGCAGATAAAGGTCCAGCAAATCAATTAGTATTTATAACTAGTCAAGAACAGTTTGTAAATACATTTGGAATACCACCTGTTAATTATCCATTAACTGGTTTATACGCATATTATTGGTCTAGATTTGCGAATGCTTTGTGTATTAGATTGCTACCAAAGGATGCAACAAAAGGACATATAGCTTTTGCGTTTGTACCATATGTTTTGACAATAGGATCTGATACTTACAACACATACACGATTGCAGCTGGTTATTTAAATCCTGACGAAACACAGTTTACTGTTGCAGCTAGCTTTATTTCTGATTTAATAGGACAAACATTTGATGTAGGCGAACTAACTGTAACTTATAACTTTGGTGATTTGAAATGTTTCCCGTTTGCAATATTTTATGGTTATGGCGAATACTATAATTCGTTGTCTTTATTTATGGAACCTGGAGGTGAAATGCATTTAATCAATTTACAAATTAGACAAGGAAATACTGTATTATTTGCAGGACAAAACGTATCTTTTGAGCCTAATACAACCAGTGATGGTTACAGAACCGAATTATCCACACAAAGATTAAACAATGTTGTAGAATACGAATTTAGAAATCTCGTTTTTGAAACTGTTATAAAAGGTAATCTGAATATAGTGGGCGGTTATTACTTATACTTTAGACGAAAACCATCATTAACTGATCCGGTTGAAAGCCAATTAATCACTCCAAATGATGATACTGTAATTAATTCTGCCGATATAATGTACACTGTTAATGATTCAACCATAGAATTTCAAGGCGGTTCAAATGGTTCTCTAGGTTCTGGCAGAGATTTTAATCATGAGAAGTTCTATGAAATGGTTAGAGACGCAATTTATGGTAGATCAGTTGCAACAGGCTATCCAACATCATTACTCGCAGAACCTATATACGCATTATTAGATGAAACTTATCCTTTTGTAAAATACATTTTCGATCCAACTGACAGAAGAGTAGTTGCCGACGAAACTGCCATAACCTCTACACAAGGTGCTTTAATGGATTACGCGTTAAAGAAGTGGTTTGCAAATCAAGGTGCTATTGTATTGGCAAACGTATATCCTATACACAATGTATTTGATGTTGACGAAGTTTATAATAAACAGTTCTTTAATTCTCATCTCGTTGCAGCTTATGTTTCACTCATCAAAGGTAATTTATTACACGGTGTTAGAGAATATCCACAATTGGCATTCGTTGCAAAAGATTTAGTCGAATTAAGAGCGGCAAAGTTTTCTGTTCAACCATTTGCCGGTGTAATTAATGCATCTCATAGTGGTGCAATAGATGTCGTCAGGAAATTTACCTTAGCCGAAAGAAATCAATTAGTGTTAAACGGAATCAACTTTGCTGTTAGAGATATAGATTACGGTGTATATACAGATTTAGATAGAACAACTGTTAGAACCGGAACTATGCTCAGATGGCTCTATGTAGTCGAAGACCTTGTTGACATGAAATATGAAGTACAAAAACTACTTAAGCAATATTTACACTTGTTACAAACTTATGACTGGGACTTTGTAAAAAGACAAATTGAAGAACTTATTTTACAGCCTAGATTAGAGCAAGGCCTAATAACTGAATATAGTGTTGAACTAGTTATGGACGAAAGATATTTAAATCAAAACGTGTTACCTGTGATTATTTCTGTCAAGTACGCAAGAGAAATCGAAAGAATCGCTGTAACAATTTACGTTCAATAACATGTAAGCGTGAGTATAAATGTTACAAGCATCTTTTCAGCAGATTTTAATTTCAACTATAAAAACGCTTGTTAAAGCGATAGAGAAAATTCCAGTAGATGATATACAAACATCCGAACAGAAAGAACTAATAGTTGATTTGAAATCTGCTAATCTTCCTCTGGGCTTCCTTCCTTTTCTTTCTTATTTATGTGAACAAGTTATAACTTACTTGCACGAGGAGAATATAGTTGAACTTACTATCACAAATAAAGCCAAGAAAATTATAACGCAAACAGTATATCCAACAGAAAATACGATAGCATTCTTTAAAAATTTGAAAAGCATACTAAATAGAGAAAAACGTTATTTTGGCGAGGATGTTACAACAAGTTTTTTCTACATAATAACACGTATAGTTAATTATCGTGCGCAGTTAAATCATGTAGTTTTCTCTGAAGTTTTAGAATTAGATAAGCAACTTGCAAAGCAACTTAAAACAAAACAGCTGCCTATAACTTTAACTGAACACGAAATAGACCAAGTACTCAGACAAAAAGGTTTTAAATTTGTTTTTGAAATGTTTAACACTCTTACAGCATACTATAAGAATATCGATGTTGTATGGCATGATATGTATAAACAAAAACTCGATTATATCCAAACAAAATATAAGCCTAGGTTATATAAACTCGAAAACCTTAATTTACAGCTAGTTAAATTTAGTTTACCTTTATATGTGATTCATTTTGCATTAGAATCAGAACGCGAACAAGAATCTAAAACTAACAGTTATCAGCTTGCATTGCTGTTAAGCAGCATTTTGTATAATTATCACTCTGATGTACAAAGACTAGCATTGTACTACATAAACAAAAATCACAAAGAATGGTTAAAACAATTCTTTGAACTAGATCGCAATAATCGTATTACCGAAATTAGTCGGATAATCAAAAATAATTTGCCTGCACACATGCGTGTTGCTTTATACGAAATAACAAAAATTATAGAAAAACTCGAAGATGCGGAATCTGTAACAGTTATGCCTGTTTTATCACAAAAAACAACAGATACAATAGGAAAACAATATGCAACTGTTCTTTTGTTAGAGTCGATGGTTGAGTAAATTATTTATTATGGTAAACTGGGAAAAACAACTAGAAATAGCCTTGTATTCTTCTAATCCTCAAAAACTATACGATGGTTCATTAACTGAAAGCGATAAAGACTTGCTACAGCCTAATTTTGATTTTCAGATTGACGCAATGCAACTTTTCAAATTCAGTACTAGACTGCATCAAGTTTATAATAACACAGAAGATAGATATATTATTGCGAACAGTTTGGATTTTGGTATTGTTTATGGAGGAGACAAACTTGCTGTAAATTTTATATTTGCTATCTTAAGGATGTTTAAGCTTCGTTTCACAAATGAATTGCTTTTATTGGCGAGATTAAGATTGGCTAGCGTAAAGCTACTAATTCTTAGAGTATTACATCACTTACAATATTTACACGAATTTAAACCAAAAAAATATCGTCATTATTGGCGCAAACACTGGCTAGATATTTTATACGAAGAAACAAACGATGAAACATTTAAACAACTAAGAACACAAAGAGGTTTTAGAAATGTTTGATGCTCTAATACCAAATCCAAATTTAATCAATTTGCCAGATCATAAGTTGTTTGAAATAGCACTCAATTATTTTGACGGTTATTTCAGAGAGCCTGAAAAATTTGTTTACGAAGATAAAAGTTTTATAGTTCAAGATTTTAATGGTAACATCTATACAGTATTACCAAAAAACTCAAATTGTATTGCTTGCAAATATATACTATCAATGTTAAACAATTTAGCAAACGAATTAAAAACAACTGATTTTGTTGTGGTGCCTATGCACAGTCTCGTAAATTTCTTTGAATTATACAAATACTTGCCAATAGGTTTTGATAACTTCATGTATTACTTTGAAACAGATAATCTGAAAATTTTTAAAACACACTTTAACAACAAAAACAAGATTGCATTATTGGCTAATTTACCAATAATTCAGTATTACGTGGAAGCATTAAAACAAAACTGTAAGCCGATTATAGCTTTGTTGTATAGTGTTTTTGATTTTGCCCTAGAATTGTTTAGCCAGCAATTAGAAATTTTATATGCGCGCGAAATAATGTTACATAGACAACAAAAGTTAGAATCCGATTATTTACCTGAAGAGTATAAACAAAGTCGAAACAAATTGCTTATTGAACTAATGAAATACAGTTTGTAGTTAAAATCTGATTTTTTTGAATTTGACCGGTGTAATTTGCGTGTAGAAATTGTTTAGTATATCTAATAGTTTACTTACAACTGTTTTTTTAAAGCCGGCTGTTTCATTAGGATATGATTTATCAACAATTGTAGTTAACAGAGCATTTAAATCAGCAATTTCAGATACTATTCTATCAAACTCAACATTTTGCGTTATAATTGGCAGCAAACCTTTTTCAAAGTAACTGAATAACAAATTCATCGCTTCTACATATAGCTGCAAAAAAGCTTTTGGTTCTGCAAATATATGTTTCGCTTTAAATGAAGTTAACTTACTGTAATAATATTGTATTTGTGATATAGCAGTTTCCATTATTTCTTCAACTTCAAATTCTTCGTTATCGTAATAATACTGCGGCATCAGAAAACGCTACAAAAATAACTAGTTTGTTAAGTGTAATTTTACATTCTTTTAAGCAGGTGAATTAAAATATTATTTTCATGATGGATCAATTCGTCGTTAGAAATAATGTAGTTTCTATTGCATTTGAAGTTGAAATGGCACATAGATTATGGAAACAAGATTTGACTTGCGAAAGAGGCTCAGAATTTTTAACAGACGAAGAAAAAACATGTGTTACTAATAAATGTAGAGCTATACACGGTCACAGCTATAAATTTGTATTTTATTTCGAAGCAGAAAATTTAACAAATCAAGGCATGGTAATTGATTTCTATCATATAAAACACATATTACAAGAACTTATGGATCAACTTGATCATAGTCTCGTAATAGATTATAATGATCCGTTATTTCCAGAAATTAAACGTTTAGTTGAACTATTTCCTGAGTTAAGAGTGTATGTTGTGCCGTTTCATCCTACAAGCGAAAACTTAGCCAAATATTTACTAGAATACGTCAACAATAAACTCAGAGAAAAACTAACTGATATTTATTGTGTTATGGTTGAAGTATTTGAAACTAAAAATGCATCAGCTATTGCACAACTAGTCAAGAAAACTTAACTAAAATACAGGATTTGTCAAATTATAGTAGGCTGCAAACAATTGATACCAAAAATTGATAGTTTCTGTTATGTTATTCGTTATTGACACGCTTAAATCAAAGTTATGTGATCTGTAATCAGTTAATGTTATGCTAACAATTTCTTGAGGATAATAGTCAATTATTGTATTATTTTTTACAACTGCATAATAAGCAGTAAACGAAATTACTGTATTAGTTTGTAGAATACTGGCGTTGAACACATCTGCGTTAGGATACGGCGAAACAAAATTAAGTAGTTTTAGATTTTGTAAAACGTGTGAGTTAAAAAATGCATTGTATAACAGTAAAACATCAAAAATAACAACGTAATCTTGTAAAGTTGAATCATAATGAATGCCGATAGTCCATTTGTTAGAATTTAAATTGGTTTTTAGCTTGTTTAACAGTGTATTATAAGCTGTTAAATATTCGCGTGTTTTTAAGTCCTGTTCTTCAGTAACTAATCTATCGTACAATTCAGAATACGTATATGTTGAGGATATCTTGGGATCAAATTCTGCGTTTAAAACAGATAATTCTAGTTTGTAAATCGTTATTTCGTGATTATAACTAAAGGCAGAAAATTTAGTCTCATTATTTACACGAAATAATCTTGGTTCTTCGCCAAAACGTGATTGCAGTTGCACAACTGAACCTATGAAAGTGTTTACTTCAGGATAGTTTTTTGCTACAGCAGTAAAATTCTGTAAGTAGCCGAAAATATTGTCAGAAAAACGAAACGTAGTTTCTTCGGCATTCAAAATAAAATACAGCGGAAAATCTTTGATTAGCTTATATTGTAGACCTGTTTGTTGCCTATCATAAGGTCTTTCAGTTGTAGCCAGTCTCGAAAAATAAGAAGGTGTTTCTGATACAGTCAAGCTTTTGGCAATACTATTTTGTTCATCTATTGTGTATAAGTTTACAAAGATCTTGTTGTAAAATGGAAAATAGTTATACAATAATTTTTCAAATTCAAAACTGTATTGCTGTGCCAAATACTTATCGTTAAACGAATAAAAGCTTTTAAACATTTATTCACAGTTCAAAATTTATACAGCGTAAGTTCAAATGCATGTAATGTTAGGTTATTTATTGCAACAAGTTTCAAACTATGAAAAGTTTCTCGAAACGCATGAGTTTTACTATGAACCAAAAATTGATGGTATCAGAGCTATAACATTTCCTGATGGTACTGTTTATAGCAGATATGGTAATCGGCTTAATGTAAGTTTTTCTGATTTAAAAATACCTAAAGGCTTTGTCTTAGATGGTGAAATCATTTCAAAAGAAGGTTTTTATAAGTCAGGTGTTATAAAAGCAAAACACAAACAAGTTAATTTAAAAGATATACGTTATTACATTTTTGATATTGTGCCGGAAGAAACAGTAAAAAAAGGTAAAACATATGAAAAGCCTATAGAAGAACGCAAACTGATGTTAATCGATGTTAAAAAATTAAACAAATCAGTGCCTTATGTTACTTTTTTTACCGAACTAAAAAAATACAAAGACGGAAAAAACTTCAAAAAACTACTTAAGCAATTTGAAAATTACGAAGGTTACATTTTAAAACAAGTTAAATCCATTTATATTCCTCGTAGAACTAAACTGTGGATTAAAGTTAAACATTTAATAGACATTGATGCGGTAGTTGTTGGTTTTGAAGTTAGCAAAAAAATACCAAATGCAATCGCAGCAATAGTTGTTAAGTATAAAAACCGTGAATTTAAAGTGGGAACAGGTTTTACTGAAAAACAAAGACAAATACTATACCAATTACAAGATGAATTAATAGGTTCGGTGGTTAATATTTCAGCATTAGAAATTACACCTTATGGCGCTGCAAGACATAACAGTTTTAATTACTTTAATTGCAGCATACCTAAAAAACTTAAAAAAATTCTTTGCCAGTATCAGCTTGTTAAACCGGATTGTTGTTTTGAGAAAAAAGAATCTTAGTTTTTTTACGTTAATTCAATTCCATACTGTTCTTTTAGTTTTCTTAAAACTGCATTGCGCAAATTACACGCAACACAAGTGTTACAAGGTGTTTCTGTTCCTGCATAACATGAATACGTTAATCTTAGCACATCTTTAAATACCGGATTTAAGCTAAATCTATAGACTAAATGCACATAATTGTCAGATGTTTTTTCATAAGCTAGCAATGGTGTTATTAGTTCAACACCAAAGCTTTCTAAAAGCACTCGCAAATCTCTTAATACATCTACTCTGCAGTCTTGAAATCTATTTGCATCAGTACCATTTACACCAATATATAACTTAATTCTATCGTTGTTAGCATCTATTACTTGTGCTGCAACATATGTTGCAATAACAATGTTTCTTAAAGGATACACAACATAATCATCGTATTGTATTTTTGGCAATGTTAATTTTATGATTTTATGCTCTATTTTAATAGGCAAATTTGCATTTAATATATCAATAATTTGCTTTGCTCTTTCAATTTCAATTTTATTGGTTTGATCGTAATCTACAGTGTATGCAATTAATTTACTTTTAGGTGGCAAATTATACAATGTGTTCATCAAAACTAGCGTGGAATCTAATCCGCCAGAAAACATAACAACGTGTTTCATAGATTATTAATTTACAGTGTTAGTAAAATTACAATGAGTGGCTTAGCTTAAGTATCAATAGTGTTTTTGAACAGGAGTTGTTTTCCTAATGTTTTTCCTAAATCATAGGCTTGTGAATCAGTAAGCACTTTATCAGTTTCTTTATGTTCTGCCAATTTTTTTAGATAGTAATATGCTGCACTACCTATAATACCTATCAGAATAGGAATACTCGCTAAAGTAATAAATTGCAGAAATGGTCTTATAACAATTTGCAAATAAATATAGAGTGTTGTATCTGCTGTAAAATATACAAAACCAAATTTTGGCCCGTATTTATTTAAAAGCTGATTAAATATTTTACCGCCTGTAGTTCTTAAAGCTGTATCTATAACATACTTAATTATCGTAATAAACAAAATGGCTTGTAATACAACAAATAACGGTAAGAACTCAAAATAGAAAAGCCATATCGTTGTTGCTGCAGTATATGCTGTAATTTTATGCTTAAAATCTGTTTGTTTGGCCAGTATATTAGCGAATGCGTGAATTAAATCTTCTGAAAAATCATACTCTACAGAATAATCTTCTGCTACGCGTTTACTAATGCTTTTGATATCCGAATCGTTACTACTATTATTCAATAAAACATGCAAATAATTATGAATAATTGAGCTAAGTTGTTTATTAAATACTGCCCAATTAAATTGTATGTTGTTTTTCGCAAATTCATCCCGTATCTCCAACAGGTAATTCATAACGTTTTCTAAAACTACAAAAGAGCCGCCAACTAATTTGCGTTGAATATCATTTTCTGCATGTTGATACTGTATCTGCAATTCATAAATCAACCTTACCCAATCATAGCTTATTCTACCTGCCAAGTTTAATAAATTTGCAAATTGAATATTTTCATTGCTAAATACAGAACTACTGTTATTTTCTAGTTTAGTTTTTAGAAAGTTTATAAAATTGATATCACTCAATTTTGCAGATACAGTCTGTTCCAAACCAGAGCCACTAAAAAACTGATGCTGCACTAAGAAAATCGCTTTCGCAATATAGAGTGCTTCTAAAAGTTCGTTTTCGTTATAGATCAACTTGCTTTTTAGAAACAAATTATTAAGTATAGAAGCAGTATAATTGGCGTTAGAATAGTAATCATGTTCGGCCAACTTAACAGCTTTCTGTAAAAGTGTTATAATTTTTCTAAACATGTTTTTGTTTACTCTGTATGACTTCTCTTTTTTACTGTCGAATATTAAATTTAGCGAATCTAAACTAAATTCATCTAAAAAACTTAAATTCGTTGAGAACTCTTTCGAATTTTTATCGTATAAGAATTTTACTGTATTGTTTGTGAAGTTTATCTCGATTGTTATGAATGGCAAGATTGTTGTTTTTTTGTGAACTGCCGACTGTTTTAGTATTTTAAAAGGATTTACGAATGAGTAAATAGGTTTTCCAACACTCGCAAATATACCATGTAAAAATTCGTAATAAATCATTACAAAACAGCTACTATTATAAATACTGCGAAAGTTTTCAGAAATGCTGTAAATTAATTATACATGATGGTATAGACTATTTTGCAGGAACAGTCGTGCCATGGTCGAGTCTATTGTTTCTTTTATGGCAAATATTGTAAAAAGTGTTATTGCAGGACTACTTAACATCGGGATTACTATAACACTAAAAGATTTGTTACTAATCGGTTTTGGAATGTATTTAGCAGTAAAATTAACTAAAGCTTTGAGATTGCAAGAATTATAATTGCATAAACCTACTGAACTTTTTTTGCGAAAAAAAAGCGTTTATAAATACAGTAATTCTTTTAGCGGTGAATCTACAGATATTCCGTATAGTATTTGTGTTTGTATTGCTTTTCGAGGCGTTTCAAACAATAAACCTAGACCTAGCAAATGCGGTATTGTTTTAATTGGTTGTTTTATTAATGGCAGTTTTAAATCTTTTGTAACACTGATTGGTTTACCGTATACATCAGTTAATAGAGCAAAACTAAGTAACTCAATCATCCACTGTGGAAATACGTCTTCGTAATTAAACAAGTTGGCCACTATTTGTATATATTGTTGCAGTTCTGAAAGTGAATTGATTTCTATTTTCTTGCTTAAGAATTTTTCCAGGAGTTCTATTGCGTTAGTTATTGTCGTTGGCATTATTTGAAATAGTGGAGTATTTTCAGGTATGTTATTAAACGTCTGTGTTAGAATTCTGGTATTCATTGGCAAAGTAATATCAATTGTTGTATCTTCAAATTGCAATTGAACTAATGTGTCTTTTAAAAGGCTTCTGTCTTTTTTGGTTAAAATAGTTCCTGTTTCAAGAACTATAGAACACTGTTTCTTGTTTATTATAGTGTTTCTGTCTACAATTAGATAATCTGAATATTTTTGTAGTTCTTGTAATTCTTGCTGCAAGGATATCGCTGAACCAGTATGGAATACTCTCAGTGTTAATTGTGTTGCTCTTTCACCTAGTGTCTGTGCCGCAATAATACCTACTTCTTTAAACGGATAATAAAATTCACCAATACACTTTCTGCATACACCAACTTTCGCTTTACAGAATAACGGTGTTCTTACATGTATAATTTTACCTATGAATTTTTCAGGTTCTGTTATTACTTGTAACTGCTTGTTTTCATCTAAATAATACTTGCCATAAAAAGCTTTAAAGTTCTTTTCATCTACATAATATGGCAGATACATTTGAGAGCCACAATCATCTTCTGTAATCGAAATATGTTGCATGCAATATACCATTTGTCTGGTTAAATAGCCAGGCTTATAAGTTGACACTGTTTTGTTATATAGTGATTTTCTAGCTGATGCTCCTGATAATTCAAAATTTTTAACGCTAAGACCTGTTACAAATGATTCAGGAATAAATACTGTACTATAACCTGTTTCAATAATGCCTCTTGCCAAAACCATTTGTCTTAACTGTAATTTAGAGCCTCTAACACCAGATTCAACTAAATGCACTAACCTAGAACCTTTTTGTTTTAAGTTTTCGGTTGCTTTTTCAAGATATGTTTGCAATATTTTATCTTTTTCGATTAGTGTTTTTGCTTGTGCTAGTTCTTGATTGAATTGATTAATTATTTCTTCGTCAACTAGAAAATCATCAAGACAGAGTGTTAGATTATTTTTTAAGGTGCTAATACAATGACCTGCTTTATATAAGTAATCTGCAAACGTTATTGTAAACTTTTTATCATTGGTTAATTTTAGTATTTGCTCTATAAGTTTGTTTATATTGGCTTTTGATAATTCGTTTGGTATAATTTCAGTTGGTATTGTGTAGTTAGTTTTAAGTTCATCATTGGTTTTTTGCCACAGAAATTTAACCAAGCTTGCAAAACTTTTAAATGTTGTAATTTGTTTACAAAACTGTTTATAGTTCGTCAGTTCCATGTTTTATAATTTAGATTTGAAGCAAGAGAATTAATTACAACAGTAAAAACATGCATATATCAGAAGTAGTTAACTACATCAAAGATACTTTGACTGCGAATAACTTGGTAGATATAGAATTAACTGATGAACAAATTATTAACATTATTAAAGAACCGTTACTTGCTATGCTCGACCAATACATACCTGCATTAAAAGTTTACGAACCGCCACCAGAATTACTATCTAATTGGCAATCTAGCGTAACAATTGAAATACCTGATGAAAACATTGTTTCGGTTGTTAAAGTACTGCCAGACTATGTTTTCGGTTTAACAAAATATTCAACTGTTCCTATGTTTTTAACTATAGAACAAGCACTATCAATCTACAACAACTTAATAAACAAAGCACCTGGCTATGCATTAACAACAACTCTATTTTGGAAATTTTATCCGCCAAACAAACTATCAATTTTTAACATTGTAAAACAAGCAATTACGATTATTTATGTAGTTAGACATAGTGCAGATTTGTCAACAGTTCCAGAGGCATTCAGATGGACTGTTTATAAAATAGCACTGGCATTAGTTAAAAAATCACTAGGCATGGCAAGAAGAAAATATGCAACTTTTAACACACCGTTTGGCCAAATCGATATCTTTTCTACAGATTTATACAGTGAAGGTGTTCAGGAATTAAAAGAAATAGAAGAAGAGCTTAAAACTATTCCACCTGTTGTTCCTCTATTACTGTTGTAAAAAATTAGACGCTTTTTGTAAACAATTTTCGAATTGCAGTTTCAAGTTTCTCTAAATCATCTTCACTGTTTATATTCGGTAATTCATTTATGTGTTGCATTAAAAGTCTATTATCGTCAATATTCTGCTGAGCATGTTGAGTATTTGTATTTAGTTCTTTATTCGCATTATCGTTTCTGTTTTGTAAGTCGTAAAGATAATTTTTATCTAGTCTTTCTTGTTTATCCTTGAATTCTTTTCGTAGTTTGTTGACTATGTTTTTCGCAAAATAAAGTTTAACCAAATTTTCGTAGTTTAATCCGTAACAATGTGCTAAATTTGCAAACCATATGTAAGTTTGAAGCAGATATGCTCTGCAAGTGTTTATACTTTGATTTAGTATATCATTCTTATTAGCGTTTTGTAAGTTTTTTGCATCGACATATGAATCAACGTGATTTTTGAGTGCTATCAAACTGTTAACAAGATTTATAATACACTGATAGCAATTATTAGGTTTGTTATCTTTGAATATGTCTTTTATTATGTTGTCGATTACGTCAACAAATGCAAGATCTATAACATTAAGCTCTTCTAAAGTAATCGCAATTGACTGTAGAAAATGTAAAATATCAACAACTTCAATTTGTATGTTTTGTATGTCAGGTTCTGTCTTTTTCCACCATTTGTAATCTGTGCTGTTAATCAATTCGCCAACTTCTGCAAGTATTGCAATCAAGTATTTTTCAATTTTCTGTTTAACTGATTCTGTTTTATAGTTTGAATCTAATAAGCTGTTTAGTTTTTTCTGTTTGCGGTGTATCAGTTTCCACATAGTATAATAATTTACAGTTTCGTAGACAATTTTTTTTTTCAGATAACTAGTTGTCTGTACAGAAACAATAATAGCAACTTATCTGAATAGGTAAATTATTCTTAAATGAAAGCAACTGTTTTATTATTACTGTTGTTTATAAGTTCTGTCGGTAACGCAAGGCTATTTAATTACGAACTTGAATGCATTTACAATAACGCAAAACAATTTGAACTAGACCCTTATCTTATTCTATCAATTGCATATGTCGAAAGCCGATTAGATAAACAAGCTATACGAACAAACAAAAACAACACAACTGATATAGGCTTATTTCAGATAAACAGTAAAAATTTGCAACACAAAGCACTATTTAAATTATCACAGAATAACACTTGTTTCGCAAGTTTCGTAGCCAGCAAAATATATAAAAACTGTAAGACCAAATTTAAAAACAAATACAAGGCAATTGATTGTTATAACAAAGGTTCTAAAGCAAAAAGTAATTCTATTTACGTAAAACGTGTGTTATCAGTTTATAGATATTATTTGAAAACTAAACTCTTTGAAAAATGCACAACACAAGTTTTGTATAAAAGCTATTGTCCTGTTATTTTGTAATTGCCGACAAAGTTAGATTTAAAAGTGACACAACTGAGTATACAAAAGATAAATAAGCAGATTATAGCATCATAAACAACGGCAAATAAACTTTTAAGTGTTTTACGATTAAATACTTCAACGAAATCAAAGTTTACGTTTAACTTATTTCCAGAATTGTAAAGTTGTTTACTAATCATTGCCTTGCGGAAATGAATCTAACAGACAGTTTTTTTGTGTTCTCGTTTTTCATCGATGAAAAACAAGACATGCACGAGATTAACAAACAAAGTGAAATTCAGGTCTCGCAAAAAATCAATTGGTTAAATAATCTAGATATTCTTTAATTAACTCGTCTTTTGTTTGATTATAAAGCGTTTCAAGAAGATTCACAAAATCTTGTAATTTATTTGTTTCTTCTAAAGTTGCTGCAAATGTATAGTTATCAATTTCAGAAAGATAATCTGCAACTTTGTAAAAATAGTGATTTGCAAAATAATCATCAATATAAAATTCTTTTTCTGATTCGTCCATTTTTTGCCATATTTCTAAGACTATATCTGATAGCTCATGCAAATCTAATTTATCGAGTATATATGCAACAATACCTTCAACATGCTTTCCACTACTAATGAAGTAATCAAGCTCATCCTCTGTTAAGTAATCGCAGAATCTATGGCTGATATACTCTTTTAGTTTTGCTCGCGTTATACCTAATTTTTCAATAGTGTTAAGATAAGCATACTTTGGCAATCTATTCCAGTACAAAGATTCTCTATTGCTAATAATATCAAAAATAACTTCAGTTTTAAAAATGTCATATTTAAAATCCCAAATAAGTAAACTCACAAACGTGCGGATTTCATCGTATTTTTTCATTAATGCTTGAATTTTATTCATTTTACTTCCTCCTTGTTGTTTTGTTGTTTTACGGCAATTAAATTTTTTAACTGTGTTTCGTCTTTAACTAAATAAGCTAGTTCAGATTCTTCGTCGTAAATAACTACCGGCTCTTGATAATCACACATATAACTTATAATTTTAGCATACATATCTTCAATTTTTTCAAATGAATAGTATGTATAACTTTTTAATAAGTCAAAACAGCCTCGCATAAAATGCTCTAGATTTGTTTCGTCTAAAATAATTGCGATATTATCACCTACTAGTTCCTTCGAAATTAGTGCTTTATTTAACAATTCTCCTTTCGATTGTAGTTTTCGCAATTTACATGCATCTGAAAAGCTGATAACTGGATAAGTTGGTATATTAGTTATAGACAAGTACCTCATAGTTTTTTAATTTACTGAATTTATAAGAACGTATAAAATCGGCAATACAAAATTTTTGTTAAGTGTAGTAAATTATTAATACATGGATAGAGCTGTAGTAGAGCAATATGTGAATAATTTTCTGACGAAATACGGTGATTATTTAAGAATGCAAGCAAAAAATTATCGGACTAGTAGATGGGATGATGATGAAAATCCGTATGTTTATGACTACAAAATTGATTTAGATTATCCATCGTCAGTTGATCCAGATGATTATTGTATTGCAAATACTTACAAGAGACTTTATATATTTCCAAGATTCTATTCGCGATTTGTTTATGTTGTTTCTTCAAAACATAATTACGAATTATTTGAATATTTTATTCTAAGTAGAGAAGCTTCAGCTATGGAAGCAGATGATGCGGTAGATTTTGTAGGCGATTGGAGTGATATCTATTTAGATTATAATAGTGATAGTATAATTAATGGCGATGAATCAAAATGCCCTCTTGTTATATTTGAACCAATGTATACGAAAATTAAATTTAAACATGACATCAGAGATATTGATATTATTATTGCAAACTATGAAATAGATGGCACACAATATGAAGATGTTACTTTGTATAATTTGATCTTGGTAAATACAGGCAGAGGCAAGTTTGCGACAGGTAAGTTAACAGTATATCTTGAACCTATTGGTCGTGAAAACGATTCAAGTGATGTTGATGGTGACGAAGAAAAAGATGATGATTTTTAACGCTTAAAGTAATTAAATTATTTTTTTATGCTTATAGAAGCTGTTATAGCTGAAAACTTATTAAAAACCAAACATTGGAAAAGCCAAAATAATTTTTATTACTTTCTGACAGAACCAAAACTAACAATCGAAATTCAATGTTTTCTTGATCCGATAGTTAAAATAACTAACACAATTTTCGAACAAACAAAAACACAACTAACGTTAACATCACCATACATATTCAGTAAACAGTATTATTTTGCGATAACAAAAAATCGTATTTTAGACTCGAACTCTAAAAAACTTCAATTAACAGAAACATCGGAATCTGAATTACTTGATGAAATTACAGCAACTGTTACAGTTTTAACTGATTTCAAAAATCTTAAATTGATTGGTTTAAAAATTGCGAATACGTTTAGTATGTTCGATCAAAGTCATTGGCTGTTGATTAAAAAAGCAAAATCACTAGAAGCATATAGATGCATAATAACAGTAAAAGAAATATAGTAAAAGTTTTTTTTCGCGAAAGTCGATAAATTATTTATACATGAAACTTGGTGCAGTTGTATTAAATGCAATTAAAAATAACAATTTTCCTGATGAACACAAAATTTTAGGTTGTACACTAGATGGAACTTTACTTTTATTATCTATGAAATTTGCAGATACAGTTACAGCACAAGTAATAAAAAACCAAGATTCAACGTATTCGATAATTATTTACACAACTGACGATTTATGTACTATTTGCTTTCAAAAATATTCAGATAGTGAAACTTCGGTTATTACAAGGCTACAAAAATTAACAACAAACGCAAAACAAGATATAAAAACTTACATCGTGAATCTAACTGATTCAATCGACAAATTAGAGAGTATTTCGGTTTTGAAAGATCCAAATCCGTTATCTCAAGTGTGGTTGTATATCATAAACGCTGATCCAAGTTTAAAACTATATTACGTAACAATTGAACCAGCTATCTTATTAGATTAAACATTTTTTTCCGTAATTACTGGTTCACAATAATATGTACGGATAATAACAAAAACACGGTAAATTATTTCTTTATGAATGTAAGAGATGTAATCAGCTTAATAGTATTACCTGTAATTTCAAAAGAAACCAAGAAAAAATTTACAATTGACTCAATTTCTGATGCACAAGACGGAGCTGTTATTCAAGAGCCTTATTTTGTTGCTTTCGATCAAACTACTGTCGCAGTAAAAATTATTACAAATCTTCCAAACGTTAAATTACCTATTGTAAAATTGAAAGATGGCTATTGTGTTAGTAGTTTAGATGACGAATTCGTTGAATTGTTCGACAAAATTATCGAAATTTCAGATGAAACATTTGCTAATTCAACGCAAATAAGAATCAAAGAGAAGCCTGGCAAAATTATGTTTCTATTCAAAAATTCAAAACATAAAGATTTGTGGTTTGACATTATTAGTGTGTACAGTAAAGTTGATGATAATTTATATTCAGGTGCTGTTTATGTAGAAAGCGAAAACAAAAGTTATACATTTGGGCTAAAACCAGTAAAGACGCAATAAATTATTTTTTTATGTTGTGTTATCCAGAAACCAAGGAAAGATTCGGAAAAGTATTACGCTCTGTTATTGAACAGTATCGTGGAGCATTTTGTCGGGCATTTAACCATACTCTACGCCGTAAAAAACCTCAGATAAAAATCTACCACTGTCTACCAACTAGAACAATAACTTGTATTATTGCAGAAAACGAAATTAAAATTTACTTCAAAGCACTAGACTTTTTCTATATTGAAACAGATACATGTCAAATATTCGGAATATATAGTCAAGTTGTGCCTGCATTAGGTTTAATAGGTGAAAATGAAAAATTAGAATACAGTGTTAACGACTTTAATATTTACGTGAAAGATAAACAAACTGGTCAAGAATTTTACAATAACAAAGATTATATTGCAGAAATTAATAGAAATGGCTCAATAATAACAATACGGTTTGGCTCTAAAGTAAACATAGTAAACTACAAAGTTATACTATTAAATCTGCTGACGTTTTCAGATCACAAACTTGGTTATTTGAACTGCAAAGGCAAACTGTTTCTTGAAGAAGAAAAACAAAGATTTCCGCAAGGTAATGAGTATAATATCTCTATCAAATTATAACTTTGTAAAATCGCGTAAATTAAATTTTTTATGAGTTACGGTTTGTCCGAACTTGTAGAAGATACCATTGAACATTTGTGTCAAAATTATAATCAAGAGTTGTCAAAAGTTTTAGGCTGCGAACCAGAAAAAATTTTAAGATTTTATCCAGTTTATGTTGATTGCTGGGGAACAAAACATGGGCATACATCTGAGCATTTAGCTAAATATTGTTTTGATTGCTTTGGTCTGTTCTATTTTGATTTTAATCGAAATAGAGTCTATATATTCGGTTACTTTGAATACACGAGTTTCAAGTTTGTTTACTTCAAATTCTCAGATTCGCAAGAATTATTTATACCACTTAATCGCGCAAAAGATTATCGTGATGAATTCGTAATTTATAGTAGGTCTGGAATTGACTATTCGACTTATATAACGGATTTAGATTTGCGTTGTAAAGACGAAAGAATTAAAAACAGAGACTTTGGCCGTGCGCAGGTTATTGCATTAGATCACAAATTTTCATTAAAAGATTTAACATGTGCGATATTTGACGTTAGTTTCAGAAGATCTAAAATTAAGTTTTATACGGAACTAGTAGTTATTGTACCTGATATTATTTCTAAATTCGAAGTAGCACTGGCATAACAATAATCTTTTTTTTGCAATTTGTATCAGCTTAAAAACTAAATCTCGTGTATGTGTTTTGAGTTGATTTGTAAAACGCTGTAAATTATTCTTCTATGAGTAGCTGTTGGTATACTAATAGCAGCGCATCAATTGATGATTTTATTGAGGCAACTAATATTTATATACTCGATAGGCTTGCTACTTTTTACGATGATTCACTAAGCGAGTACTTTGGGCCAGATTTTCGATCTGATCTGATAGACGATATAGATCCAGTGCATCATTATCTCAAAAAAGGACAAATAGTCAAACCAGGTTTAGTCAAGTATGTATGCAATAACGATATTGTTTATTTTGATTATGCCAATAATGTGATTTATTTATTCAAATACAGAGGTAAACTAAGATTTTACTATATCGAATTCGAAAAAGCAAAACTTTTCTATATTAACAAGACAGATAGTGATTTTAATAACAGTGATGAAATAATTAGTATAGTGTCTAGCTATCAGCTGCGTGATCGTAATGTATTTCATGTAATAGATTCAGATTCTACTTCTTCAAGAACACGCTGTAGTAATTTATATGTTATTAAATTGAACGAAAACGAAGATTTGAAACTGGAAGATCTAGGTTTAGCAGTGTTCTGTTGGGATATGCAAGCAGGTATAGATACAGACGAATACTACAGAATAGGACGTTATACTGTATACGCAACAACAATAGTTCACAATTATGAAGCTATGTATAGAAATTTAGTAAGGCACATAAATCCTCCCGGGTTCGTCTATGAACTCGAAGGTGATCTAAGAAGTGTTGCATATCGTGATGATGAAGAAGATGAAGAGGAAGATGAATAAATAACGAAGTGTAAATTATGCAGTTTTATTTGGTATAATTTCTAAATACAGAGCGAAATCAGTATAACGTTTTTTTATAGAAACAGACAAACTAAGAATTTGTTTTTTCTGAAACACGCTAAATTATTTTTTATGAGCGAAATGTTGTTAGAAAAACACGCTGATAAAATTGTTGATCATATTATAACACATTTAATTTCAACATATAAACAAAAATTAGCCGCATATTTTGGTTTATCTAAAAATCCGGAATTATTGCGATATGCATTTGACCATTATTACGCTACTATTTGTTACAATATTAATTGTGGACAATTTACAGTCCAAAATTTAATAAAATATGCTAATGACAGTGCTATATTTTATTTTGATTTCACTCGTAACGCAATAATTGTATTATCTGATCAAATTAGTCCGGAATTTATTTACATTAAATCTTTAAATTCACATACAATCTTTTCTGAAACTGATACTGAAATAGATTATACTGACGATTATATTACTATAAGTGCTTTCGATTTGACAGATAAACTTAATCCGTGCAGCCGTTGTAATTTTCGTATAACAGACGCAGATATTGACTTAACAGAAACTCATTATAATATAGGAACAATCGCATTAAACAAAAAATTGAATCTTAAAGATGTTAGATTGATTGTGTTTGGTTGGACTACTAGTGTTGCCGAGAATGATAACGATGAAGAAGTATATGAAATAGCTGCAACAGCAGTAACTTATAAATACGGTAGATTACCTCAACCTGGAATTATATTTGATTTTCAAGCACAATTAGCATTACCGTTGGAATAATTTGATAAATCATTTTTTTCACAGGCAAAGCACAATAGAAAACAACTAAGTGTGCGTTTAAAAAGCAATAAATTATCCTTTTATGGATAAAAAGATACGTGAAATAGTAGACCGATTCATGAAATTACTTATTAGAGATTGGTGTCAGAAACACAGTCAAACACTGTCCACTTTATTTAATGATAAACCAGAGAAGATACAAAAGGCTATTGCCTACTACAATAATGTCGATCATTTTAGAAACGGCCGCTTCATTAAACACAATTTATTAAAGTATATGATTACCGCTAATATACACTATCTCGATTTCGCCAATAATACGATATACATGCTTGAGTATGTTATACCAGATTTTATTTACATTAGGTTTACAGATTCTAGAGAAATATTCTCTGTGTTTGATTTTTCTGTCGCTAATAATGTATTTGATTATCGTGATAATTATGTGAGTGCAAGCTTGGCGTATAGTTGCAAGGCATTTAACAATCACTCATGGTTTCCTATTAAAGATCCTGATTGGCATAAAGATCTGATTCATCCTTATATAGGATTTATTACAATAAATGATAACTTTAAGCTGGAAGATTTCAGAATAATTGTAATTGGATGGAATACAGTTAAAGAACGGGAAGGTGTTTATCATTTTTATTCAGCAGTAATACTACGAAATTATAAATCTATTGAGTATCCTGGAATAGCATTCGTGCATACAACAGATTTAGTGTAAAACGCAATAATTTTTTTTTCGCGATAAAAAAGCGAGTTATAGATAATTTCACAAGAGATATTATTGAGCGATGGCGCAAGAATTATATTCACATATTATCTCAAATTTGCGAGGTTAAACCAGAATACATACAAAAGTTGAAAGATATTAGCTTTGATCACTGTGAATTCGAAGATGGACAAATAGTAAAAAACCGTTTATTAAAGTATACATATTTTTATAACATTCGTTACTTTGACTTAAAAAATAACACAATTGTTTATCTTGATAGCATGTCTAAGCCGATTTTTATTTATATAAGTCCATAATTTTCGACTTTTTTTTTGCGACAAATAACAGTAAATTATACCTTTATGACAGATTGTGGTCTACATAAAGCAAAAAACACTATTGTGTATTTGCTTACAAAATATAATCAGATTTTTGCTGATTTCCTTAATCTTGATTCGAATAAAGTACGCGCACTTAAAAGTAAAAATCACTATATGTACAGTCGCAAAGTTATAACATTAGATAATCAAGATTTAGTAAAATTGATAGCAGAACTTGTTGAGTATTATTACTTAAATTTTAGACACAATTTGATTGTAGGATTTACATTTACATGTCCTTTAAAATTTGTTTACATAAGGTTTAAAGACGATCGAGAAATTTTTGTTACGCCAAATAACAAGGATGAATTTATAAACGATCAGATATTTATTGCCAAAATTAAAACCTATGAAAAATTGAAAGTTCTAGAGCCACTTGATTCCTGGACATCTAAGTTACCAGTCGAAAACATTAGACTTATTCAACTATGCGAAGATTACAAACTAGAAGATTTTGATGTGATTATGTTAGGTGAAAACATCGGAAGACGCAATTATTATTACTGTGTTTCTGGCAATATAATAGTTCGTGACGACAATGATAAAAATAAGCTGCATTACTTTATTGAATTTGGGCTTAAATTTGAAACTTAAGATCGTAGTATAGCAGAACACAAATTTATCTTTTTTTTGCAAAAAAAAATTAAAACTTTTGTGCTATTTTAACAATATCGGCTTTATCTAAACACATGAAATATTTACCTTTAAAATCTCGTAATGTATAGCCTTCGCCCCAGTCATGTTCACTAATGTCTTTATACCGTGTTTCGCAACTCAACCAAACTACATCTGTATAATGCGATAGTTTAATTATCGAAACTGCACCATCAAAATCTCCAAAGAATAATACTTTCTTTTTCTTTAGTTCTTCCCAGTGTAAATCATCACCGTCATCGAGAGCAGTATTATAGCCATCTATTGTAAAGCCGTTTGATGCATCAATAACTCTGACAAGCGTAAATTTATTTGCGATTTCTGCCAATTCTCTGTAAAATTTAGCTATAAATTCGCAAGAACCAGAAAAATCCAGTGCTACAACGACTTCATCTCTGCCGAACGCTGATTTGCATCTGTGTACCGGTGTTAATGTAAATCTTCTTAGCATTATTTTCTTAATATCCCAATATTTTTCTTCGTTGTATCTTCTAGAAAACGGATTTTCTGATATTCTTTCAAGTAGTTGTATAAATGCTCTTTCTAGTTTTCTCGTTGTATATTCGACACTGTATACATAATAAAAACTGTCTCTGTTAAATTCGCCTTTACTTTCAGGAATTTCATCAAGTTTAAGGTCGTCAACTAAGTAAATATGGTTCAAGCGCAAATTTAAGATTTTTTGTAGCGTTTGTTTGTTAAATGATTCTCCAGGTTTTAATAGTTTCAAATCATAATCTTCAATTTCTTGTGTTTTCGAAATTGTAGCTGTTTTAAATCTTAATAGCTCTTCATGCTTTTTTTGTAATTGTTCTAGATATGTTTGCAATTTTGATTGTAAAAAGTCTGTTGCTTCTTTTTTCTCGCCTGCAGAATGCTTAATATTTTCAGTTGAAACTTTATCTTTGATATTGTCTTCGTAGTTCAATAATGTTTGTGTTTCATACTGTATAGCCAGTTGTCTTAATATTTTATCTAATTCGTTTAGTATATCTTCTAGTTTTTTGGCTAGTTCTTCATCGTCTTCTATATTTGTATGGTTTAGTATATCTTGAAGCTGATTTTGTAATTGCTGAATTTGCTGTGCTGTCGATGCTATAGTTTGTGTCAAATGCTGTAATGTTTGTAATAAATCTGAGGCTAATTTTTCTAAACTTGCTAAATTTTGGCTTTGTAATTTTTGCTGATCAGAATCATATATGTTACTTTGACAGTTATTTAGATTGTTTTGTGTTTGCGAATTCGTGCATACTGTTTGATTATAATCATTGCTATTACATTGAGTTAAACTTGTAATATTATTACGTTGACTATTATAATGATTTTCAGATCTTGAATTAACTGAACCACATGTTTGTTGATTCTGATTTTTATCCTGATTAGTTAGGATTTGTGTTTGTAAGGTTGCTTCTTGACAATAACTGTTGTTTGATTTTATTCCAGAGTTTTGTTTACAATCGGTAGAAATTAATTTCTGTGAATGTTTATTATTGCTTTGCTGTTTTTTAGTCGATGTATTAGAAACTTTAGTTGAATTTTGACAAGTCTTATAATTATCAGACTCAAATACTTGATTATTACAATCTGTACTCGTATCTTGTTCTTGTTGTTGGTTGTTACTTAAATTGTTGCAATTTGATAATAAATTGTTTTCGAGTTGTTTTTGTGCCTGCTGATTATAGCCGTTAAAACCTGATGAATTATCAGAGTTATTTGATTGACGTTTGATTTCACAGTCCGTGTCACGCGATTTATTATCACTTTGGAAATTGTTTTGGTTGCTAAATCCGTTTGCAGAATTTTGTGTATTTTGTAGATTGCGATCATTTGTTTGTGTATTCTTGTATGCACGTTGTTGAAACACAAAATCATTACCGTATTTTCTTGAATTAATATTCCAAAAATCACCTATTAGATTCCATTTCGCTAGACTCATAAACTTATAATTTACCGTGTTATTTGACAAAAAAATGCTTATGTTAAAAGATCTTTTAATACGCTTGTTTCAATAGAATTTAAAGCGTTGTTAATCTTTATTAACATTTCTAGTTTATTTTGTGTCTTGTCGTATCTAGCTAATATCGGATTAAATTTGCTTTCAAACTGTAGAACTAACTCCTGGTTATTTATGAACTTGTACAACACAATATATTCTGAACCAGATATTTTTGCGCTGAACTCTTTATACGGTATTTCCATGTGACATTCTATTTCACCTGTTAAACTAGAGTTGTATATTTGCGACTTAACTTGATATGCCTTTGATTTCAAGAAATTATAAAACGTTTTAAAATCTACAGGTTGCTTTAACAATACAATAGTATTTCCGTGTTCATTCGTTGCTACATCAAAGTTTTCGTTTTTGAGTAAAGTGTAGGCGTAATCAAATGCATAATCGCCTTCAATTATTCCATAATAGTTATTTAAATCACAATCATCTATCATAACAGAAACAGTTTTTGTAAATTTATTTTTGTTTATGCGAATATCTGTTTCAGTGTGAACATGTATATCAATACTTGTTATTACAGAACGTGTTTCTTCTTTGAAATCTAGTTTGCCGCTAATAGCTTTTGCCAATTTTTCATGCTGCTCATCTGTTTTTGTAATATAAGCATATACCAGTGAATTTAGTTCGGCATTGCCTTTTAAAACTTGTAGGGCTTGTATAAACTGAATTAATTCCTGAATTGTTGCTGGTTTTTCTAAACCTGCTTTAATTGAATACTTATACAAGGTTAGTGCCAGATTAATTATTTCTGTGTTGTTAGTATATTTAGATAAAATTGCACGCACTACGCTAGTACTAGGAAATGATAACTCAATAACAGGTAATCTTCTTAATAACGGTTCACTGAGTTCTCTTTCGTAGTTTAAAGTGAAAAATGTATATAAGTTACCGTTTGCTTTTAAGATCTGATTTTTCCACCGTACTCTTTTGTTTTGTAAGAAATCGAGAAAGAATGAGTCTGTACTTGGATGTGCTTTATCGAGTTCATCGATTAAGAGAAACACTGGCTTATTCGGATTTTCAATAGAGCGTTTGACTGCTTCAACTAATATTCCTTCTCGCAATGTAAAGCCAGACTTTGTTTTTTCATCTGGCTCGTATTTATACAAAAATTCGTCTTCACGAGCATTCGGATAACATTGAAAATACAGAAAATCAGCATCGAATATTTTCGCAGTAGTTTCAACTAAACTAGTTTTACCTGTTCCTGCTGGGCCTCTAATAAATGCGCCTTTGGCTATCAATAATGTTGAATAGAATAACCTTAATTCGTTTTCATTATAATACAGACCATGTTTAGTTAATGATTTAGAAAGTTCTTCAAACGTAAGCATATTACTCATAAGTAAATTAATTTACCGAATTTAACAGCAAGCTATAGCTTAATCGCAATTTAAAAAATTGTAAATTAAATACTTATGAGCACAAAAGCTGAAGTCTACAATGAATTAGAAAAATTTTCTAAATTAGCCATTGAAAAATATTCTGAAATATTTGATGACCTTCTGAGGAGTTATTGGGCTGATGCAAAAGTTTTAGCATTAGAAAATTATTCACTAGTACCGAAAATTAAAACAGTTAAAATAAACGAAACATTCGATGATTTAATCATCTCGCATGATTTTAAAAAAATTGTTGTTCTAACAGAATTTTTATCTTATTTCTGCTTTATAGTAACAAAAAATTCACGTAAATCATTCAGATATGTATACCTGCCAAAACCAATGTTTATGGATGATTCTGAGGTAATCAGTTTTGCTCGCACTGATTTAAATTACGAGCAAGAAATGACTGAGTTAGGTTTATATTTAGGATCAGACCAAAAAGTAACTGTTGAAAATTTTGTGCACTACTGTAAATTAGTGCTAGAGCCAAATCTATTTGCCTACAAGTTTATCTTAGTAAACACAAATATTACGGCAAACGGAATAAATAACTACGCAATACTAATATCACAAGAAGAATCTAAAATTATTACAGCACAGATAGATTTTCATGTTGAACCTGAAGCAAGCAATTGATGTTTTTTTATCTGTGTTTTTGTTCAACCATTGACAGTTATTTATTTGCGTTGTTTATAAATTACAATACTATGAACGAACTCATAAACCTGTTTACTAACTATTATAGTGGTGTTTATAAACTTAAACAAAAGCACATTGTAATTAGATGCCCATATTGCGGTGATTCAATCAAAAATCCTAATCACGTGCATTTGTATATATCTTTAGAATTGCCTGTGTTTTATTGTGTTAGATGCAGCACCGGAGGAACTCTATACAGTTTGCTGCTAAAAATTAAAGAACGGTTCAAATACATTGATGTGATTGCAATTGCTAAAACGTTTTTAAAGCGAGAATTAAGTTATCAAAAACAGCTTGTAACTACACACTCTGAAATCTATAGTAAACTGCTTAATAAAACAGAACCACAAATTATTGAAGCATGGCTATACAAAGAAAACTTATACATACCGAATTATCATATTTTGCCGATAAACACATATAACGCCATTAAAACTTTCGTAGAACAACAGAATTTACCAAATGGCATTGTTTATATCACACTCGGTTGCAAATTAATATACAGACCTTTCTTTAAAAACGAGAAATTTAGGTTTAGAACATTGCAGTTAAAAAATTGCGATAACACAAAATTCAATCTTAGATTATCTGTATTTACTACGTTTGTACATAAAGTCAAGAAAATTAATGTTGCCAAACGAAAGTTATATCCGTTGATAGTTGCTGAATCTCTAACTGATTTAATCAGTTTCTACAAGATAAATCAGATCGATGGCATCTATATTTCAACAAATGGTAAATACACTAGCCAAGTTTTACCTTTTCTTGAACTGTCGGATGAAATCTACTATTTAGTAGACTCTGATGCGGCAAAACAAGAAATTTTGTTTGCTTTAAAACACGCAGAAATTAATAAAAAGATTACACTTGTTTTACCAGATAACGTTGACTTTAGGTCTTCGTTAAATCCGAGATATGTAACTGTGGGAGCGTAAAACATGAGTCCACTGTTCAGAAACAAAATCTTCAACGAACAAGGATTCAGAGAGAAAAAATACAGAAGAATTATAAACGGAAACACAACAAATATTCTTGAATTAAATGAAATCAAGTATGATTGGGCTTACAAATTATACAGAACAATGCAATTTACTAACTTTTGGGTACCACAAGAAATTTCAATGCAAGATGATAAAAAACAATACCTACAATTAACCGAAGGCGAAAAACGAGCTTATGAATTAACATTGAGTTTCTTAATTGTTTTAGATTCATATCAAGTTAATTTCCTAAAAGAAATCGCAAGATATATAACTGCACCAGAAATAGTTTTGGCGTTAACAGCGCAAGAGGCACAAGAAGCTATACATGCATTCGCATATCAAACTATTTTAGAAGCCGTAGTAGATCCTATCAAAGCAGATGAAATTTATAACATGTGGCGAGAAGATGCCTTACTAAAAGAACGTATAAAAGTAATTGCTCAAGTATATGATGAATTTGTTACAAATCCCAATCAAGAAACATTTTATAAAGCCTTGGTAGCAGATTATGTATTAGAAGGTTTGTATTTCTATTCAGGTTTTGCGATGTTTTACGCATTTGCACATAACCATAAGATGTTAAATACGACACAGCAAATTAAGTATATAAATCGAGATGAATTAACACATGTTTCTTTATTCGCAAAACTAATTTTAACTCTACTTAAAGAAGAACCAAATATTTTAACGCCTGAACTCAAAAAGTGGACAGTAGAATTTATAAAGCAAGCAACAGATTCAGAAGTCAAATGGGGCCAATACGTTACTAACAACAACATTACAGGATTAAACAATCAACTGATTAAAGCATATATTGAGTATATTGCAAATAAACGATTGTTGACACTTGGTTTTCAGCCTGTGTTTGAAGTTTCTGAAAATCCGCTACCTTGGATTGAAAAAATTTCAAGATTAAACGACACCAAAACAGATTTCTTTCAAAGAAAAGTGCTAAATTACGCCAACAGAATAGAACTACGCTGGGAATAATTTAATTTTTTTGCACAAAGCTGTAAATTATATCTTTATGAGAAGACGTAAAGTAAGTACGAAAAAGGTGATTCCGAAAAAAATTATTGTTGTTGTAGACGGACAGGAACAAGATAGGAAAGATTTTACTATTGTGAAGACCATAGAAGATAAAAAAATCCTCGTCAGGTGAATTTAATTTATTTTCGTTTTTTTTGCGAAAAAAAAATAAGGAGCTGTTTTTTGGTTGAATAGAAAAAATCGTAAAAAAAGAAGGGAGAGGAGAAAGGGGAGGAGGAGGGGAAGGGGAGCGATTTAACTCAGCAAAGCGAATCGCC
>Ga0071330_1072029_pt1 | contig 45848 bp, 20 predicted proteins | sample GBScel77sediment_FD_63802 | JGI IMG/M metagenome (GOLD analysis project Ga0071330, IMG submission 63802) | Hot spring sediment microbial communities from Great Boiling Spring, Nevada - Cellulolytic enrichment Sediment 77C v2 (version 2) | ecosystem: Environmental > Aquatic > Thermal springs >...
ACATGAACCAATTGCTTGTTCCTATATTGCTACAATCAAAGCCTTGATAGATTACTGAACAAGTTCCTATGGTTGGAATTCCTGGAGTTCCTTGAATAATGCTGCTTCCAACGTACTCCCAAGTTGCTTGGTTATCCTTGCTTATTAACAATCTACATTCTATAGTATCTCCTTCCTGGTCGTAAATATCGACAGTAAAGTTAAACTTGCTTGACCATCCAGCATAAGAATCGAAGTCAAGCTTCTGCCATGAATTTGTAGTATAATTCCAAACATAAACTGTCAAATTCTCTGCTGTTGTGTTTATGTTTTCTAACCAGAACCAATTAACGTATAAAGTTGAATTTGGATTGAAGTATTCTTTTGTTGAGTTCAATCTTATTGACCAATAACCTTCTTTTTTGCCAGTTGAATTCCAAGTACAATTATACCAGCCAGCGTATGAATTATCAACTGGCAAACAAGATTCAAATATACCAAGTGGTGACTTTAATTCAATGGTGTAGCTGCTTGCATTAATTACAGGATTTTCATCCTCTCTTTCATTAGAACAGTCGCTCAAAGTTGTGAAGTTTATTGCAATTTGTTGAGTAACGTTGAATATTGAAGCATAAGCCGGTTTTGTTAGTTCATTCTTCAATTGACCAATTATATCAAAATTAGGTTCTATTGACATGTTAACATCTTTGTAGCAAGCGTCATTGAAAGTTCCCGCCCTCCATTTCTGAGTTCCAACAGCAAAGCTACAATCTGGGTCTAAATCGAAATTGGCATAACCGGAAGAGTTTAGGAATGCTGAAAATGCTTTTGTGTAAGTAGAGCCATTCGTTGTAAAGTAAATTCTTGTTGAGGTACTTGTATTAGCAACATACTCTCCTCTATCCAAATCGAAAATTTGATAGATGAATCTTCCAGTAACGCTTCCCTCTCTTTCGATAGAGCTGGGAGCATCAACATACTCAATCCTTACATCATCCTTCTCCAACTCAAAGTATTCAACGCTTGTTTCATTAGTATAGCCAAAGTAATCACTTACATTAAACTTAAAAGCCTTTATTCCTTGATTGCCACAATTGAAGGTATGCACAAAGCTTATTGTCGTTGGGTCGCTACAAGTTATTGCAGAACATATGGTTGAATTCGCTAAGAAGAATCCATCACCCAAATCTATCCATAAGCTAACATTCATTCTCTCAAACTCATAACTTACTCTATCTACATCTTGAACTGTAACGCTGAATACCCAAGTTTCTCCCCAGCCGCCGATGTTTGCAGGCTTATTTGTTGTTGGATTGTAAATTTGCGGATTTGTTACTAAAACGAAAGCGTCTTGCTTTTCCTCTATCGAGCTAGATTCATAATACTGCTTGCTCGCATTCATTGTAAGATTGTACCAACTTAAAGTTGCTGTTGATGGCGAGTAGAATGTACAATTGTAAGTACCATTCAAATTGTCTTGAACTTGAGATGGCAAACATACTGCCCATGACGCTGCAGGCTTAGCTCTAAACTCAACGCTTGCCCCTTTAACTCCGCCACAATCATCAGTAACATTTCCTATTATTGGGATTGGGTCAACATTCCTTCTGAAAGTGTTGTTGCTCGGAAATAGAATATTCACTTGCAATGGATAGGTTGTTAAATTAACGCTAAACGTTGAGCTGTTTGCAGGTTTGTAGTATTCCGATTCGAAGCCCGCCTTCCACTTTAACGGTCCAATATCATAAGTACATCTTGGTAATGTTGGGAATGTTCTGTTTATCCAGCCTGCTCCTGCAAGGGAGCCGCTGCTATCAATAACAAAGCCTTCTTCATCATATGGACTTGTGGTAACGTAAATGTAAGCAGTTCCTGGGGTTCCTGGTTCTAATGCAACATTTCTATCTACATCAAAAACTCTTAAGCTAAATGTTGCGTTGCTTAAGCTTGGGGCAATACTTCTATTAACAACTGAATTATCTCCAATTATCAAAGTAATGTTTATATCGTCTTTATCCAAAGTAAACGTTTGAATTTCAGTCTCATCCACATCCCAGCTATCATCTCCAGTAACATTAAACTTGAACTCCCAATCTCCTATATCGATCGCGCCAAAATCGTTTTTAGTGAAAGTAACAGTTTGATTTATTCCGCTTACAACAGCTAAGCCTGCTAGAGTCCAACTTGCACTTCCAACTTTTCTAATCCACAATCTTACTGTTCCTGAATCTCCATCCTCATCAGTAAAGTTAACTTTGAACGTCCAAGTTTCGCCCCAGCCTCCATCTCCGCTTGGGTAAACAATAGCTCCAGTTAGCTTTGGCTTAGTTTCTAGGAAAAATCCTTTCTCGTCCAACACGAAAGTTTCTGTAGTTTCGTTGTAGTTGTAGTAAGTCAAAGTTGAATTGAATTTAACGTTATAGCCTTTTGTCGGCCAATTTGCATGGCTTGTAGCTAATATTGTGCAATTGTAATAACCATTGCCTTCATTGTATATTGGTAAGCAGGCAAACTGTTGCTGAGTTTCTGAATGAATTGCAGTGAAATTAACGTTTGCATTAGTTAAGAAATTGCCACATTCATCCGTTAACATTCCTCTTATCGAAATGTCTTCTTCTCCCCTTAAGAACTCTTGGCCTTTTGGCTGTAAGATAGTTAAAATTTGGTCTCCAAAGATGGTTAAGCTAAACTCGCTGGAATTTGCATCGAAATAGCAAGCGTCGTTGAAAACTCCACCTTTCCATTTTTGCATTCCCGCAGAATAACTACAAGTTGGGTTGAAAATGTAATTGAAATATCCTGTTGAGTTAGAAGTGTTGTAATATCCGAGGTCCCAATTGCTACCATCTAAAGTTATCCAAAAGCTTCCGTTAACGTTTGCTGGGTAGCTCGAATTCTCTATATCTCTAACTCTTAGAACTAGATGAGCATATTGATTAATTCCTGAGCTTCTATTTATGAGCGCATCATTTCCTGCTACATACAGAATTTCAACCTGAGATTTAGTTATGTTTGGACCTTGTGTGATTCCTAAAATTTCGCTTGTATTTACTCTATTGAAAGTATCGTTGACTATGAAGTAGAATGAAGCATTGCTTTGCTCCGAACAAGTGAAGTCATGAACAGTTATTTTACAAGTTCCTGGCGGATTTATGGTTGTGTATCCTCTTAAAACAAAATCTCCAGTTGTTTTGACGTACAATAAGCAAGAAACTGTATCGCCTTCCGCATCTACTACATCTATCGTATAATTATACTCCCTGCTCCATCCTCCCTGCTGCGGATTGACCGCAGGATTCGAAACTACAGGAGCAAGATTATCTAGGAAGAATCTGTTGACATAGCTTGTTGTGTTGCTGTTATAATACAATTTACTCGCTGTTATATTAACAGTCCAATATCCTTCTGGCTGAGAAGTTGAGTTCCAAGTGCAATTGTAATTTCCAGTAAATATTTCGTTTATTTCGCTACAATAAGAAACGTTTCCATAATTGTTTAAAGTTAACGTATTAGTTACTTCAGTAATATTCCCTTCTTCAGCATAACAATCAGAATAAACATTCCATAAATGAGTTATTAAGTTGGTAACGTTGAAAACTGAATTTTCTTCTGGTTGATATAGATTAACGTAAAGTTGGCCTTTTATCTCAAAAGTTCTTGGCGTCATGTTCTTAACTTCATAACAATAATCCAAAACTCCTCCTTTCCAATAGTGCAAGCCGACTGAATAGCTACAATTTGGGTCGAAATCGAAAATAACATGGCCAGAAGAATTCGTCTTCAAGCTCCTACCTTCATCCCAGCTATTTGGATCGGAGCTTGTAGTGAACCAAATGCTTGCATTGACGTTAGCAGGAACGAAGCTATTGTTGTCAGTATCTTTTATTCTAAAAACAAAGGTTCCTGTAGAGAAGCCTTCTCTATTTATGCTTGCTGGCTCAAATATTTGGTCTGTTGGGAATTCTATATTGTCTGGAGTTACAGTTACGCTATCGCTAGCCTCAGCCTTATAATTCCAAACGTCAGTAACAGTCCACTTATAAGGCCTTACACCAATGTGCTGGCAAGAAAAGTCATGCTGAGTAAAGCTTATTGTTTGCCAATCAGAGCATGCAGGAGCGTAGCAGATTGTTGAGTTAACGAGCTGATAGCCTGAACCAAAATCTATCCATAAGCTTATGTTCAAAGCTTCAAACGAGAGTTCGGAAGACCCTTGGTCTATATCTCTTACCTGAGCGCTGAAAGTCCAATATTCTCCCCAACCTCCTGGATTTATTGGATCTGAAGTGCTGACTGATAATCCTTGAATTTCTGGATTTGTTACAAGAACGAGGGCATCAATCTTTGTCAAGGTTTCAGAGCTTTCATAAAATTCTTTGGAAGCTTCCATTGTAGCATTGTAATAGCCTAAGCTCCAAGTTGAAGTTGAAGTAAAGCTACAATTGTACCAGCCATTCCCTTCTGAATTTACTGGAACGTTGTCCGGGCAACCATAGCTGAAAACTCCCTTCACAACTTTCATGCTAACAGAAGCTCCTGGAACCAAGCCACAATCGTCTGTGACGTTTCCTCTTAGAACAATAGTATCAGTAGCTCTCCTGAAAGTTTCGTTGTCTGGCCTCTCTATGCTAACTTGAAGAGGATGCGTTGTTATGTTCAAGAAGAAAACTGAAGAGTTAGTTGGTTTATAGCAAGCTGATCCAAATTCCACCATCCATCTCTGAGGACCAACTCCATAATTGCATCTTGCTGAAGTTGGAAAGATATCAGTAAGGTAGCCTCCTGTTTCAGTTACACTCAAAGTTTTATCAACAATATAGCTAGTTGGAATATACGGATTGGTTGTTACGTAAAATCTGCCAATTCCAGGCTCATTGCTAACTTCAACATTCCTATCTATATCTCTAACTAAAACTCTTAAGGTTGCGTTGCTCAAGCTTGGAGCAATGCTTCTGTTAACTATGCTATTATTTCCTTCAACATACAGAATTTGAATATCGTCTTTTTCCAAAGTTACATATATTGTTGAGCTTTGAGCATGGTCATCAGCACTAGTTGTTGGATCATCTGTTGCATTAAACATGAATTCCCAAACTTGATTTGCTCCATCTGGACCTAAATCGTCGCACAAGAAAGTCCTTGTAAAGTTGATTATTTGACTTGTTATTCCTGAGGACTTTGTCGTGAAGGAACCAAATAGGCTCCAAGCTTCTGTTCCTGCCCTCCTTCTCCATAACCAAACCCTTACCTCATCCATATCTTCATCGGTAACGTTTGTTGAGAAGAGATAAGTTTCACCCCATCCTCCAAAAGTATTGTTGACTGTTGGATTTGTCAGAACAGGAGCTGTCTCTATCCAGAAATTGTAGCTTCCTGTTATGCTTGCTGGATTATAGAATTGCTTTGAAGAATAAACTTTTATGTTGTAGTACCTGGCTGGCATTACTGTAGGATAGGAAGTATTAAAAGTACAACTGTAATAACCATTGCCTTCATTCTCTATTTCTAAGCAAGCAAATTGTTGCTGAGTTTCTGAATGAATTGAGGTGAAATTAATGCTTACTCCATCATCCAAAATTTCCCAGGAGCAGTCTGAGCTTACGTAAGCACGAATTGTTACATTTTCTCCTCTTTTATATTCTGTTCCTCCTGTTGGTTCCAAAATAGAATTACTTAAGTCTCCTATTACATAAGTTGTAAATTCTGTTGTGTTTACATCAACGTAACAAGAATCTGTTACTCCGGCCAACCAATATTGCAAGCCAGTTGAATAGGAACAATCAGGATTAAAGTAGTAATAAGCGTTCCCTTGGGAATCTGTTTGATTTATCAGATCAAGCCTGTAATTGATTGAATTGTTTGTAACCCAGAAACTAACATTTACATTAGAGGCATAGCTTGAATTCTCTAAGTCAAAAACGTTTACTGCAAATCTAACAACTTGATTAATTCCTGAGCTTCTATTAACATAACTGTCGTTTCCTGCTACATAACTGATTGACACTTGAGATTCTGTTAAAACAGGACCGTGAAACGCTGAAGTATTGTAAGTATTTTCTGGCTCACCATCCTGAATCTGCCACTTAAACCAATTATCCTCTCCAATATCAGCGCAAGTAAAATCGTGAACAACAACAAAGCATGTGCCTATAGTTGGAACTCCTGGCGTTCCTTGCACGACGTAGCTTCCTTTGTACTCCCATGTTGCTTGATTGTCCTTGCTTATGAATAGGCTGCAATTGATAGTATCTCCTTCTTGATCATAAACATCAATCGTATAGTTATATAATCTGGACCATCCTCCTGAGTTTGGCGTAACGGTAGCGTTTTCAGTTGTAGTATTCCAATTCTCAAGCCTGAACCAGTTTACAAACATCGTTTCATTCAGATTGTAATCTGGAAGCTTGCTCGCAGTTATGTTTATGGACCAATAACCTTCTTTCTTACCAACGCTACTCCAGCTACAATTATACCAACCGTCATACTCGTTGTTCAATGGGGTACACTCTTCCCATTCACCTGTAGGAGATTTTAGCTTCACTGAAGCTATGGGGAAAGTGGCATTTGCTATTAGTCCTTCATTATAACAATCGCTTGTTGTATTAAACCTAATCAAAACGCTTTGAGTTACGTTGAAAGTTTGATTGTAATACGGCTCTAATAAATTGATTTTTATTTGTCCGCTTATGTTGAAGGTAGGCGGATCATAAGGCCCTCCTATTCTTTGAGTATAGTTCTCGGCAATGTAACAAGAATCTATTATCCCTGCATCCCACTTTTGAATTCCTACAGAATAACTACAATCTGGATCCAAAGTGTAGCTTATATGGCCAGAGGAATTTGTAGTTATGGTAAATGCTGTGTCAAAATTGATTCCATCCTTGGTAAAGTAGAAAGCTGCCAATTTACCTTCTGGCAAGTATTCATCTCTATCCAAATCTTTAACTCTCGTCACAAACGTTCCTTGAGTATTTCCTATTTCTCTGTCGATTTTTATTGGGGCGCTTACATACTCAACCTCAATGCTATTAGGCCTTATTTCTATTGTGCTTAAGCTTTCATTAGTGTAGCCCCAAACGTCAGAGACATTTATTTTATACTCTCTTACCCCAATCTTTGAACAATCAAAAGTTTGAATGAAGGAGAATAACTTTTCGTCAAGACAAGTTGTAGCTTGACAAAGAGTTGAGTTAATCAACTCGAAGCCACTACCAAAATCTATCCATAGAGATATGTTTAGTATTTCATTTGGATATGCAACCTGATCAATATCTCTAACTATTGCTGAGAAGTTCCAAATTTCTCCCCAACCAAAGTTATTATCTGTTATTAAACATTCGCTCGCTCTACATGTAGTAGTTGGTGGTAACAAAGTTATCTCTGGATTTGTTACGATAGCAAAAGAATCGATGATTTTGCTTTCTGGCGAATCTTCATAGTTTTCCTTGGTAGCAAACATGCTTAAATTGTACCATTGCATATCCCAGTAGCTTGAAGGATAAACGGTACAAGAATAAGTTCCGTTTCCATAATCTATTACTTCATTTGGTGGGCAATCGGATGAAGGTGATGTTTGGCTTGGAGTGGCCATGAATGAAACGCTCGCATTGCTAACATAACCACAATCATCCTTAACTATTCCAACATAAGTTATGCTATCCATCCCCCTTCTGAAAGTTTTGTTCATTGGTTGTAAGAGTGTAGCATTCAATGGATAGCTAACTAGAGTTATGTAGAAATCATCTCCATAAACAAGAGTTGAGTTGATTGATTTGTAAGCCCTGTTTGAGGTTCCAAATTCAACTCTCCATCTAAGCGTTCCTAAGTTGTAAGTACATCTTGAGAGCGATGGAAATGTGTGATTTGTATATCCATAAGCTCCTATTGTTGAGTAGCTCCCATCAACGACAAAACTATTAGCATCGTTTGGATCTGTAGTTACATAGAATTTAACTGGACCTACAGTTCCACCGGGCAGTAAAACGTTTCTATCAGTATCGTAGATCAAAACGCTAAACGTAACATTATCTTCGCTTGGAGCTAAACTCCTATTCAGTACAGTACCATTTCCTGAAACAATAGTTATGTTGACATCATCTGGCTGAACAGTGAATGTAAATATTGAAGTATTTGCAGTTCTTAATCCATCTGTAGTATTGAAAAATGCCTCAAAAGTTGTGCCTGCACAAGCTGAACTGAATGCATTCGGTGATGGAAAGTCAAAAGTTATTAATCCTGGTTGAGTTAATCTACTTGCTTTCAAATAATAATTTGGCCATTTACTAGCTTCTGGGCAGTTTGGATCTGCTATTGTTATATTTCTAACCCATAAACTAACGTTATTAAAATCTGTATCTTCATCTGTCAAAGTAACTCTAAACTGCCATGTCTCTCCCCAACCTCCATCTTGAGAATAGGTATAAGCTGGACTGGTTAAGTTTGGTTTAGTTGCTATGTAGAATGCACATCCACTAGCTGCGCATAGATTTCCTATGGTTGTTGTGTTAGAATTGTACCATGCAACGTCTTTTGAAATCATCGTTAAAGTATAGCTTCTTGGTGGTTTGCTCGCATTGTTAACGAACAAGCAGCTATAGTATCCTGTTCCCTCATTGTTTACTGAATTATAGGGCTCGTCGCAATAGTAATTATTACCTGTACCAGTATGAGTTGCGTAAAAGCTAACGTTTGCGCTTGAAATCAATCCATCCTTATCTGAACAATCAGTAGTTACATAACCTCTCCAAGTAATATTCTCTTCGTCTCTAACAAACTTATTTTTAGTAGAGTTTGGAGATGTGATGAAGTTGAGTAGTTGACCTACTATTCCTATAGTATAGTTCTCGCTAGTCGCAAAATGATAACAATCTGCTTGTGGAGTTATTATTGTTGATTTGTAGTATGCAATCCAGTTTTGTAGGCCAACGTTGAAGCTACAGTTTGGGTCGAAGTTGAAAGTTACATTTCCGGGCAAGACAGAATACGTTCTGTTACTACCAACTATCAAGAAGTTGCCTCCATCATAAGTTACATTAAATCCGATTTCAACATGAGCAGTTCTATCGCTACCAACTGGCCTGCTTCTATTCAAGTCAAGCACATAAACTCTTAATGGCAAGTATCCATAAGCTCTAGTTATGTTTGTATCGTTTCCTGAGACCAAAACTATAGAAATTAAGTCCTTATCTATTATTGGACCTGGATTTGTAGAAGTATTTGTTTGTCCAACTACATCAGTCAAATTAAACCTAAACCAATTATCATTACCAACATCGTTAAATGTATCATTACAAGTGTATGGTTGAATGTTTTCAAAGCTACAAATACCGCTACCCCCAGTTATTATTTGTGAACCAACATATCTCCAAACATTACCGTTATCTGTTGAAACAAACAAGCTACAATTAACATCGTCTCCATCAGTATCCAAAACTTCTATACTGAAATTATATTTATCTCCCCATCCTCCAATATTTGGAGTAACTTGTGGATTTGAATATTTTGGTGGCAAGTTTACTATTTCGAACCAATTTGAATAAGTTGTTTGATTTGAATAGAAGTAATCTTTAGCAGATTGTAGTATTATTGAGTATAAACCTGGAGACTTTCTTGTAGTGTTGTATTCGCAAGAGTAAGTTCCATTATTATAATCGTTTAGTGGCTGACAAGCTTCTAGCGAATTAGAAGGCGTTATAATCAATATTGGATTTGTTATTCCTTGGATTGAATCGTTAACACTTGGAGTTTCTTCATCTATATAGCCAGAACAATCGCTTTTAACATCCATAACTATTGGGATAATAGCTCCAGTACCGTTTACCCATCCTTGCGGAGGATACTCTAAATTACTAAACAACTGGCCATAGACATATACTGTGGAGTTGTCAGTTCTTGAGTATTCGTAACAAGCATCATCAAGCTCAACATACCACCATTGCTTTCCGGTGGTGTAATTACAGTCTGGATCAAATTCATATGTAAACAAGCCGCTACTGTCTGTATATATTTCTATCGGTTCTCCGAAGTTTGTTCTGTCTTTTGTTATTCTTATCTTTCCAGAAATTCCTGGAGTGTTTATGGTAATTCCACCTTTTGACCAGTCTATTATGTAAGCTTGCAGCAATGTAGTCTCATATCCAGGCCTGTAAACAGTAGATTCGTGTCCATAATACGAATAAACGCTTGCAGATTCTTTATCTACAGTAAACTGTTGAACAGAAGACTCCCCTCTAAACCTATTGTCATAGACAAACAAATTATCTGTTGCATTGAATTTAAAGTAATGCGTTCCTATGTCCGAACATTCAAAAGTCATTTGAAATTCTAGAGCATCTATTCCCATTCCTTCACAAGGCGGAGAACATAGTTTTGAACCTACATATTCCCAAACGCCTGTTCTATTTATCCAGAAGCTTACGTTAACTAAGCTACCTAATTCTCCATCTTTATCTTCATCGTAAACATCAACATAAAACTTCCAAAGATCTCCCCATCCAGTTGTATAGTTGCCTGTGGAAACATAATAAGTTTCTAGAATTGGTCTCGACGCAATGTAAAATGCATTACTTTCGAAAATCGTTGAAGAGCTATTGTAATATTGCTTACTTGCATTGAAACTTACATTCCAATATCCATATGTTAACTCTAAGTCTGATTTTAGAGTTGAATTTGAAATTATACATGCGTAAGTTCCGTTACTATAATCTACAATTGTTCCAATCGAACTACATTCTTTTAATATACTTCCTCTCTGCAAGTAGAACTCTGGAGTAGCTCCTGCAACTCCACCACAATCATCAGAAACATTAGCAATAAGTATTAGATAGTCTGCTGGCTCTGGAGATTTTATATGAAGCTTACCATTTGTTGGAGAAATGTAGTTGACTGATAACGGATCTGTTACTATTGTTATAAAGAATTCGGAGCTGTTTATAGGTTTATATATAGGATTGCTTTCTAAAATTCCGGCCTTCCATTTTTGAGGTCCTATTGAGTAGCTACAAGTTGGATCGAATTGAGTAGAGGTTGTGTTTATGTATCCTCCGCTAGAAACTGAAGATGTCCCAGGTATAGCTACATAATTAACAAAATCCATAGTAACGAATATTGCAGCCCCTGGAGAACCATAAGTTGGATATTCTCCCCTATCTAAATCGTAAACCCTAGCTGTCAAAGTTTGAATATTATTTCCTGGTCTGTAAACTACAGTGTTATTTCCTTCTACATGCTCTATTATTACATCATCCTTGTTATAGATGAATGTACCATTTTCTGTCTGATAAACATTTTGCGGGAAGTCTTTTGTTGTATTTCCAAATATATCGCTCTTTTCGCTAACGTTAAACATAAATGCATGTGGACCGACAGGAGAAGTACCACCAAGAGCGGCTGGACTTGGCAATCTAAGCGTAAAGATAACGGTCTTGTTAATTCCTCTATCATTAACTGTCATATTAGTTACAACTGGCTGGTGCCACTGTCCAGTATCTGTTCTATTAATCCAAAGCTTTACCTCTAACAAATCATCGTCTTCATCAGTAATGTTAACTCTGAATATCCAAAGTTCACCCCAACCTCCATCTCCCCTTCTTCCAAGTGAGTCGTAAGATTCTGTATAGAAGTCTGTCGTAAGTATTGGTTTCGTTTCAACCCAAAAACCTCTCTTCCAAATTTCAAAAATTTCTGTAGTTGAGTTGCTATTGTAGTAGCTTTTGCTCGCGTTGAAAGTGACATTCCATCCTTTCGCTTTAAATCCAGAAGTATTCAGCAAGCAAGTGTAATAACCGTTGCCCAAATATTCTACAGGATTACAGTAGTTTGTTATTGAAGCTTGCGATACAGAGAAGTTTGCATCTGCATAAATTCCTCCTTCAATTTCACAATCAGAAACTATTCTTGCTGTCAAATTAACGTTTTGTCCATCTGGGTAATCCCCTCTCAAGTACTTCTCTCCTTTTGGAGAGACTACCTCCAATATCAAATCGCCATATATTTCTACAGAGTAGTTTTGAGATGGAGTTGAATTTGTATATGTCTCAAAATAGCAAGCATCATTTTCTACCTTAGCAAACCAAGCTTGCATTCCTGGTACAAACTGACAATCTGGATTGAATTCTAAGCTTGCATATCCGCTAGAATTGAAATTAACTCTATAGCTTCTATAATTAACCTGATCGTAGGTAACATAAAATGTTAAGTTTGTGTTTTCCAATGGTAACGAATTTCTCGTTAAATCTGTGCCTCTAATTACAAAAGCTACTTCATTGCCAATATTACTATCGGACCTATTGACTTTTGCTCCATCTCCACTAATAAGAGTTAGATGGATATCATTTTTGGTTATTGCAGGCCCTATTGAAATTTCGCTCTCCGAAGTATTAACCTTGTTGAAAGTATCGTTAACTACAAAGTAAAACTGAGCTATTCCTTGATCTTCACAAGTAAAGTCGTTAACTTCGATATAACAAGTTCCTGGAGTACTTATCGTTTTAGAACCTTTGTAAATCCATGCTCCTGCAGTATTTACATACAAGCTACAAGTTACATCATCATTTTCTGGATCTTCAACATAAGCGGAATAATTGAATAGACTACCCCAACCACCAATGCTTGGAGTGACATTTAAATTGCTAACTATTGGAGGTCTATTCTCTAGCCAGAACCAATTTGCAAATGTTGTGGTGTTCGCTGAATAATATGTTTTAGAAGATTGAATTGTTATGTTCCAGTATCCTTCTGGCTTTGAAGTGGAATCCCAGACACAGTAATAGTTACCTTCGTTTTCATTTATTGGAGTACAACTTGAAGAATAACTCCCACTACTCAAAGTTAAAACGTTTGAAACGCCGCTCACATTACCAGAGTCTCTAACTCTATTATCCAAATAACAATCTGAATATACATTCCAACTTACGTTAATTTCATCTCCCACGTTAAATGTTGAACCAAAAACTGGAGAATTCAAATCCATGAACAATTGTCCTTTTATTACAAAGCTTGATTCCGTAGAGTTTGTATCGAAATAGCATTGATTATCAGCTAAACCAACTTTCCAAGATTGGTATCCTACGTTGTAAGAACAATCTGGATTGAAGTTGTATTCTAAATAGCCAGATGAGTTAGCATATACCAAATGACCTTCATCAAAAATTCCTGTATCTCTAGTGAACCAGAAGTATCCTTTCACATTTTCTTGACTCAAATCTATCCAACTATTCTTATCTAAATCATAAACTCTTACAACAAATACTCCATAATTATTACCATCTCTCAAAACCTCAGATGGAGCGCTTATAGTTGAGAATGAGACAGAATCTTTAGTTAGAGTTATTATTATAGGAGATGTTTCGTTTTTAAGTCCATAGGAATCGCTAACATTTAGCTTTAGTGATATCGTGGAATTTATCAAGTATTCTGTACAATTGAAAGTTGGGGTGAATTCAAAGTAACAAGTTCCTGTACAATCATTTTCACTCTTTGAATCTACATAAATCCAATTAATTCCATCGTAAGATTTCCATAGGCTTATGTTTATTGGATCGTTTGGATCAGCATCTAAAACAGAAGCGTTAGCCAAGTAATAGCTTCCCCACCCTCCAGAATCTCTGTTTATTGAATATGAAGTTATTGCTGGCTTTCTTCTAACTTGAAATGCGTTTGATTTGTAAGAATAAGTATCATTGTAATAAAGCTTGCTCACATTCATGCTCAAATCGTACCATCCAATCAAACCAGAGCTTGGGAATGAGCAAGCATAAGTTCCATTTCCATAATCATGCACTGGAGAACAAGTTGAATGTATTGGCTCTACGGTAAATATCACATTAGATCCGCTTATTGCAAAATTACAATCATCAGAAACATTTCCAACAATTATTATTGGATCTCCTTCCGCAATAACATCTCCGTTTGGCTGCAATAGTTGAGAGCTTAAGCTTCCATAAATAATCACCGTATAATTCTCTGAAACATTTCCAAAGTAGTAAGCGTCTCCATCAAATCCTGCTCTCCAATTTTTCATTCCTACAGAATATCTACAATCTGGATCGAACGATAAGCTCGCATATCCTGAAGAAGTTGTTATGCCATATCTAATCCACCCTGTATCACTACTAACATTTATGTATGTGACATCAGAACCTTTATCTAATGGCAAATTAGTGAAAGCATCATATAACCTTGCTTCTAAAGTTGTTGCATTAGTTCCTACTCTACTAACCCAAGAATTGTTTCCTTGAGAATAAACCCAATAAGTTCTTCTTTTAGTTACATTGAATGTCAAAACATCCGTTTGAGCTACTCCACCATAATTATCGCTCGCATTTATAAACCATTCGTAACTTCCAATATCACTTCCAGATGTGTAAGATTTTTGAAGGGTTACTGTAACGTTAGTACAATTATTGCAAATTGTAGAAGCTGCTAGATAGAAGTTTTCATCAGGCAATTTTCTAATCCATAGACTAACATTTACTATATCGTCTTCATCAGTGACATTTACTTTGAATGTAAAGGTTGTGCCCCAAGGCGCTTCTGTTGGATTTACTGATGGAGAAATTAGAGTTGGTGGGACTTGATGGAAGAATGCATCTTGCTTTAATGCTGATGCATCATTGTACAATTCTCTTGCTGAATACATGTATACAGAGTACCAACCTGGAGGATTGTTAGAAATGTTCCAATCGCAAGTGTAATATTCGCCTGAAAAGATAGCGTAGCAATAATCCTCGAACTCTCCATGCTTTACTTTAAACGTAACGCTAGCATCTTCTATTTGATTGTTACATTCGTCGCTAACCATTCCTTTTATACTAACGTTTTGGTTTGATAGATAAGCTTCTCCATTTGGTTGAGATATTGTGTTGTTAAGCCATCCTTTGATGTTAACAACTAATGTTAACGTTGAATTAGAATCTTTATAACAAGCGTCATTTACTATTCCTGCTTTCCAGTATTGTATTCCAACGTTGTACAAGCAATCTGGAACAAAATTCGTTGAGAGATATCCATTGCTTCCTGAAGCTTCCCAAGCACTTCCATAATTAGTACCATCATAAGTTACCCATATTTTTCCACTCACACTATCATAAACAAATTGCTCTCTATCTCTATCGTAAACTTTTAATTTCAGAAGCACACTTTCGCTCCTGTTAACCCACGAGTTGTTTCCTTGAGAATTCTCATCATAAACGAAGTCAACATCATCTTTATCCAAAGTAAAGTTCAATGGCATCATATCTGTTTGATTTCTTGGATCGGTTGCATTGAACTTGAAGTAGTAAATTCCTATATCGCTGCAGGTAAATCCAGAATAGTAGAATGTTAACTCTCTCTTACTTCCACAATCGTAGCACATTTGTGAAGAAACATAATTCCAATTTATTCCATCTTTTGATAACCATAAACTAACGTTAACATCATCAGCGTTAGCATCGCTAACATTTACTTTGAATGTGTAGTTCTCTCCCCATCCCCAATTTTCCTCTGGAAAAACTGAAGCGTTTTCTAAAACTGGTGGTTGCCATACTTGTATTATTCTGAAAACTGAAGTATTTGTAAAACTTGCATTGTTATAATAAACAACATTAGAAGAATTTACTCTAACGTTGTACCATCCTTCTTTTGCTTCTGTAGCGTTGAAAACACACGAATAAGTTCCATTATCGTAGTCTTGAACGTTTTCACAATAATAAACGTCTCCAAAACCAACGCTAATTGGCTCTATTGTTACAGTAGCTCCGCTTATATTTCTTATAGAACACTCGTCCTGAACAAAAGCAATTATATCTATGTAAAGCTGGTTTTCTCTGTAGAATGTTATTCCATCAGGATAGACAACATAAGGAACTAGATCGCCAACTATTGTAACATTGTAGTTTTCGGTAGAAGCATCTTTATAACAAGCATCTGCCTGTACATAAGCGATCCAAGATTGTTTTCCAACATCATACCTACAATCTGGATTGAAATTATATTCTACATATCCACTAGAATTAGTTGAATTACTACCATCTACAATAAATTCTGTGCCATTAAAAACTTTGAACCAAACTTCTGGATAGGACCTTGCTCCAATTTGCGAAAATGCTGCAACATTTTTATCTGTATCGTAAACGTAAATCATGAATTTAGTGAAATTATTTCCGTTTCTGTCAACGTAACTTTCATTGCCGAGAACATAAATCATAGAAATATCGTTTTTCTTTAATGTATGAGACAAAACGCTAGTATTAGAATATGTTTCTGGAATTCCTGGCTCGCTTGCATTGAAAACAAAGTATCTTATTGAAGCTTCTTGATAATCTTGACAAGTGTAATCTCTGGTAAAATTAACTAAAGAGTAGCTTGGATTTTCTACAAACTTACAGTCAGTTATGGACCATGGACCTTCTGGAGAAGTTGACTCTAGCAAGCAAACGTATACGCTTGAATAATGATTAACTATAACGCTAAAGTTATGGATCTCTCCCCAAGATCCATCTCCAGGATACTCAACTTTTGGATTCAAAAGCTCTACTGGAGTTATAAGGAAGAACGCATTTTGCTTTAATGATGTAGCGTTCAAGTAGAATTGTCTAGAAGATTCCATTGTTACATTGTACCATCCTCCAGACTTCCCTGTTGTATCAAACTCGCAAACATAGATGTTTGAAGAATTTGTTATATAGCCTGTAGATGGACAATAGTACTCTTTTGAACCAGATGTGAGCTTGAATCTAACATTGGCATCAGTTACCTCATTTCCACAATCATCGTAAATTTCCCCAATCAAGTAAACTACTTCTCCTGCAGTGTAGTTTCTGTCTCCAAGAGGAGAAATTATATTGTTTGATAAACTTCCTATTATTGTAACATAAAATTCTTGAGAGGAGTTGCTTTCATAGCAAGTACTGCTAACATTAAACTTCCACCTTCTTATTCCTACAGAATAGGAACAAGATGGATTGAACTCAACATAGTAATGAGTTTCGTTTGAGGAGACAATTTCTTCATTCCAATTTGAATCATCTCTAGTAACATAGGCAAAAACTTCACTAACAGGAATTTCAGTAGTGTATTCATTAAGAACCAAATTCTTTATTCTTGTAGAAAGATTTACTGTATTTCCAACTTCTGAATCACTTCTATTAACAATGCTATTGTTTCCAGAAGCATAATCTATTGAGATTGGAGTTTTTGTGACATTGAAAGATATGACTTGAGTTTCGTTTTTGAATGATGTTGGAGAAGTCGCATTGAACTTAACATACCAAGTTCCAATATCGCCACAACTAAAGCTTTTTTGAGTGAAGAATAGATAATTGTTACAATTAACACAAACACTGTAGTTCTCAAGCATCCAGTCGGAATTCTGATATTTTAGCCATAAGTAAGAGTAAACTGGTTCACCATCTTCGCTAGTAACATAAACGCTAAAGTTGAATGGATCTATTTGCCAACTTCCTTCTGGATATGGAGAAACTTGAGGATTATCAAGCTTTATATTTGATGCAACGAAAAATGCATTTTCCTTGAAATAAGTTCCATTCCAATATTTTCCTTCCTCGCTTCCTTCAGCAAATGCTATCATTGTAACATTGTACCAGCCTAAAGGAGCGTCTTCAGGAATAGTCCATGTTGCAGACGTTAGAGGAGCAACTATCGTATAAACTGTTGAGCCGTGTGAAATCCTATACTCTACTCCAAATGATGCACTATCTGTTTTAATAAGATTACAATCATCTTTTATTACAGCATCAAACTCAACAACTTGCCCTCTAGTGTAATTTCTAGAGCCATTCGGATATAAAAGATAGGAATTGCTTAAATCACCCATTAACCAGAATGGTATTATTTGGGTTACATTATCTTTATAAGTTGATGCACCAAAAACTCCTCCTTTCCAATAATTCTGACCAAGATAGTAATCAGAAACTTTACACCAGCTTTCAGAAGTGTTTTGCATTGTTCTTATAACATAGCCAGTTGAATTTGCTGAGAGCGGTGGAGAAGCATCAAATGTTTCGCTGCTACCATATTTCGATATAAATATCCTAACTTTTCCTTCATCTACTTGCCCAAGCTGTAAGTAATATGGGTAGGTTTGGTTGTCTATATCGAAAACTAATAAAGTAAAGTCAAATGGTGTGCTTCTATTGACTGTAGCGTTTAATATTGGTTGAATTTCAAAAACGCTTATATCGTCTTTTTCAATTGTGTATGCATAGCCAAGAATTTCTGAAGAACCGTCTTCATTCGATGCATTGAATTTAAAGCTCCAAGCTCCAATATCATTACCATCATACTTGAATGTGAAGTTAAGCTGTGTCCATTGCAAACAGTTGCTACAAACTTGGGAACCAATCAAAGAGTATTCCCCAGCTCCCATCTTATGCCAAGCATAAACTACAACATCTCTCCCAAACCTATCTCTTACAAAAACTCCAAACTTATAATTCTCTCCCCATCCTCCAACATTTTTTACTTCATCGTTTATGTAAAGCGTAGCATTTTCTAAAAGCGGAGAGTATTTGTATATTTTTGATTTAACAAACAAGCTTTGAGTTTCGTTAAATAGTCTACCAATAGACCAAATGTAGACAATTTTCTCTATTGTAACGTTAGAATATGCTTCGCTGCTAGAATCTGCATACGTTTCTAAAAAGATTTTTCTTATTGAATCAACAAAGTTTGAAGAATCTTCTGTATCAATTGAGTAGTTGCTCCAGACTTTTGAGGAAGTCTGCGAATGGGAATAATTTTGCCAAAATATTCTATTTCTTTTCAAATCGTCCTCAATAAATATCTTAGCTTGAGAAATTGTGATGTTTTCATCCCCAAAGCTATAATTAATCAAAAATGCTATTTCTTTCATCCTTTCGTATCTCGCATTCACAGGCTTGGTAAAGTAGAATGGATAAGATAAAATACAAGATTTTCCTGAACAAGAGATTGAAGTTTCATTTACAAAATACTCTTCGCTCCTTGTATCCAAAATTCCTTCTGCTGTCAAAACTTTTTTGCCTTCTAAAGAGCAATTCAAAGTGAAATTTAGATAGGTTGATGAATACTCACTTAGGTTTGGTAAGCTCCAAGAAATCTTTCTCGTTGTTGGATTATATGTACCGTCGTTATAAACGCTTAACACTTCACATTCTTCAGGAATGCTAAGATAAACTGTCCATCCGGAAGCTATCGCATCTCCTATGTTAGTTACTTTAAGGCTGTAATTGTAAGCTCTATTTAGTTGAGAAGACCTAACCTCTGGCCATGGATATTCCTCTTGCTGTATAGCTTCTAAATCGAATGAGAGATGAGATTCTTGATTGTATGTTGCTGTAGAAATATTGAAGTTTTCATCTTCCTCAAAGCTTTTATCATCCCAACTTATGTTAAACCTGAAACTTCCAACCTTAGAATACAAATTTGGCGCTTTTACTTGGTATGTTAATACTGCATATTCGTTAACATCTATTTCTCCCAAATTCCAAATAACAAGATTGTTTATTAGATCGACTGAAGATGATATCAACTCTACACTGCTTCCATACTCATTCATTTTAATGCTTGGGTTAGCTGGCGTCCATCCGCTTTCCAAAATCTCAATTACTGTAGCGCTGCTTGCCTTAGCACATCCTTTATTATGAACAACTAATCTGCTCTCAAAAACTTTGTCCGGAGAAACTAGAGATGGGGTTTCTCTAATAACTTCTAGTATGGCAATAGAATTACTTTCTTGAATTTGAAAGCTCGCCGTTTTGGTTTTTTGATTTATGTGATTATATTCAACAATTGCTTGAATGTCTGCTAACTCGCTTTCAGAATCGATAGAAGTTATTATAAATTCTACAACATACTTTCTTGGAGAGCTTGCTCTGATAATTTGATATGATGGAGTAAAGCTCCACCCACCTGGAACAGAAAGAGTAACGTTGTATTCTATTTCTTCTTCAAACGGATGGTATATCTCTACTATAAATGGTTCGCTAGTTAAATTGCACATCCATCTGCTTCCTTTTGCACTAACAGAGACATTTCTTAATGTTAAAATTTCTGTTCTAGTTAAGGAGTTTGATTCATAAACAAAAGTTGCGATTATTTTATAATCGCCTTCTTCCCAAGATAGAGTATCTATATTTGTAAAGTTAGCTACGTAGATAGATTTTTGACCCAATAGCAAAGATGTGCTCGATGAATAAACAGAATTTCCATAAGAATCAATTATATCAAGGTACAAAGTTCCGGAGATTTCTTCACTCAAAGAGTTTGAAAGCTTTACTGAAACGTTTAAGTATCTATCATCCTTCTCTAATCCTTTTATTGATATTCCATTAACATTTAGATCTATATCTTGAATTAAAACAGTTTCATTGTAGTAGGCTGATAAAGTCAAGTTTGAAATGTTTATTGAATTTGAACCCAAATTTGTTATTCTAACCTTACAATATCCATTTTCACTTTTCTGAATCTCTCTTTCTAATATTGGTATGAAGATTGAGGATGGAGAGGTTAAATGAAGTGAATGGAAAATGTCTAACCAATTAGTTCCGTTATAAACTTCTACTCTAATTTTTCCATGTTGTAAGCTTGGAGAATAAGTTGAAATGGAAAGATTAGCTACTCTATAATCGCCTGCCTCACAATCAAAATTAAATTCTTTTGCCTCATTAGCGCTTAAAGAGTATGGAAGATTCTCTATTGGAATTGTTTCGCTCATTATCTTGTAAGTAAAAACATCTATTGTTAAAGTATCATTACCAGCATTCGTTGAATTCACAAAAACTTCTATCTGATTTTTAGAATAACTTGTTGGGTAAATAGTAAACCATACAAGCTTTAATTCGCCCACAGAAATATCGCCAACGTATTTGGTTGTTGAATCTGCTTCCCATCCTGGAGGTAGAGTTAAATTAACATAAACATCATTAGCACTACTTCCGCTTGGTCCCAAAACTCCAATGGTTACTCCAATAGAGAAGTTTATTCCTTGGAATGTTTCACTTGGCTTCTTAATTTCTCCTATTTTAACTTGTGGTACACAACCAGCTGTATCTATAGAAATGTTGAAATATTCTGTTTTGAAGTATTTGTAGTAAGGTTCATCAGGAGATATTTCTGCATACCAATACTGGTCTCCTGTAGAAAAGCTACAATCTGGAACAAAGTAGAATTCCGCATAGCCTGAAGAGTTTGTTGTGTTCGTTCCTACTATTTTATCGTAAAGGCCGTTGTATTTTACTCTGAAAGTTACTGTAGCTGAAGGATTTAAATCGTATGTGTTTGCATCCAAATCGTAAACTCTGACAACAAGCTTGGCTGCCTGCGCTGGTGAATATTTAGCAACGCTGTTATTTCCTTCAACGTAGCTTATGTTAACATCATCTTTTTCAACAGTTACATACAAAACTTGAGAAGTTTCTGCTCCATCCATCTTAAACTGATAATACCAATTTCCTATGTCGCTCGCTGTAAAGTTTCTGTACCAATATTTTGTAGAGTTTATACAGTTGAAGCATTCTGTAGGGGTTTGATTCATGCAAGTTGGATACTCACATTTAAACACAGGTGGCCAAACTTTGTCCATATAAAGGCTAACGTTCAAAACATTTTCTGAATCTCCGCTAGAAGCTCTAACCGAAAAATTCCAATTTGGATATCCCCATCCTTCCGATATTGGATAAGCGCTTGGATCTTCAAGCTTTTTGATTGGCAACAAGTAGAACAATCCTGGATATCTCGAATTTTCTGTTGAGTTTGAGTAATGGTACTCTTTGCTTGCAAACATGCTTACATTATACCAACCCATTGGGGTTAAGATATCAGTTTTCCAATCGCATGTATAAGCGTTTGCACCTACTTGCTCAACAGGATAGCATTCAAAGCTTGTTGTCGATTTATTTGCAAAGAATCTTACATTCGCAGTTAATGCATCTCCACAATCATCTGTAGTTGCTCCTAAGAAAGGAATTTCTTGTTCTTGCGTATAGTTAGTTGTTCCATCTGGTTTTTGGAGGTTCAATATTATATCGCCAGTTACCAAAACTGACAAGTTAACAAAGTTTTCTGTTGAATTATCAAAGTAGCATTCGTGATTTGTTACAACAGCCTTCCATTTTTGATAACCTACTTGATATTTTGGTGAGCACTGAGCTTGGAAGTAATAGTTTGCATAGCCAGATGAATTTGTAAGTATTGTTGATCCAGCATCATAAATGTTTCCATCTAACGTTACGTAAAATGTTACTGGTAAGTCTGGAATTAAAGTTCCATTTTTGTCATAAGCACTTACAACAAGTAAAGTGGAAACTTTACCTCTTCTACTTTCGGTATTGTTTCCTGCTACATAATTCAATAGAACTGTATCTTTCTGAACTTCAAAAGCTTGGGCGCTTGTAATATTTGTTGTTCCATATCCATCATCAGCTAGAATCTTAAAAGACTTTTGTCCAATATCTGAACAAGAAGGATCCCATTCAAAGCTTATTGTCTTCCATTCATTCGTTATATTTTCAGTAACATTAGCCACTTCGTACCAAGGTCCCGCCGCAGGACCGATCAAAAGTTTTATTGTTACATTATAAGGGGAGTTTGTTTTTGCTGTAACGTTAAAAGTAAAGTTTTCACCCCATTCTCCTACTAAGGGTGAAACACTAACATTTTCTAAGTAAATATATCTAGGTGGTTGGACTGTCACAACGTAAACTTCGCTTTCATTGAAATTGTAGCATGCTTCACTTGAATCAACATAACCTTTCCAGTTTTGTATTCCCTCAGTAAAACTTTCGTCAGGTGTGAATAGAAAGGTAACATAACCAGTTGAATTTGAGTCAGCAGTCCCAACTTTCTTGTAAGTTCCCCCTATTCCGTCTGTTGTAACATTAAAAGCTAAGGTTACAGGATCTAACAAGTTATAAGTTCCTAAGGTTAAATCGTATGCCCTTAAAACAAACAAAGCAGGGTTTGTTGGCGTTGCTATACTTTCGTTACCAGAAACATACTCGATGGATAAAGCATTAACATCTATAGAAAATGTATCGTCGTTATCTACATAATCTCCTGCAGCAACTGTTGTTTCATAGGTATTACCATCTGAGTCTGTTGCGTTGAATTTAAACTTCCAAGCTCCTTTTTCAGAGCATGTATAACTCACATTCCATACCATCACAACATTAGAGCAATCGGTACAGCTTTTAGATTCTCCTACCTTTTGCCAAACTTGCTGACCTATTTTTTGTTGCCACAAACTAACTGTAACACTATCGCCTATATCATCTTTAACAACTACAGAGAAAGTTCTGTTCTTACCCCAAGAATCGGCTCTTGGTGTAACATTAGCATAGCTAAGTTTTGGTGGTGCCAACAAAAAGAATGCGTTCTCTTTTAAATCATAACCATCGAAAAAGTTTGAAAGTGAAGATTTCATACTGACATTATACCAACCTGGTGGAAAATCATCATTTGTTTGTATAGAACATGTCCAAACATTGTTTGAATATACTGCTGTACAATTTGCTACTTCTACATCATTTTTTACAAGGGCAAATGTAACAGTTGCACCTGATGAAACAACATTTCCACAATCATCAACTACAGTACCATTCAAAACTATGGTGTTTCCTCTCGAATAGTTGTACGAGCCGTCTGGGTATAAAATAGTGTTATAAAGGTCCCCAAGTAAAGTGAATTTGCTTTCAGAAGTTACATTATCCTTATAACATGAGTCACTTGAGGTACCACCTCTCCAGTACCAAGTTCCTAATTTAGAATTTTCACAACCCCAATCAGATTTTGTCATAAGCTTGACCAAATAACCTGAAGAATTGGTCTGCACATAATACTCAGACCATGTAGTTGAGCCTGGTGGTAAGAAGGATATTTTCCCCATTGCTCCTGAACCTAGCCACTCACTAGCATCTGTATCATAAACTCTAATAGCAAACTCTGTTGTTTGACTTCTTCTAACTTGTGCTTCCGAAGTTGGTGTTATAGTAAATACAGCTACATCATCTTTTTCAAGTAAATAAGCGTTTTCTTGTGTGAGAGTAGTGTTCCAACCATCAGGATCTGTAGCGTTAAACTTGTAGCTTACTTGGAATGGTAGCGATGAACCAGACCACCAGTCAGCTGGACATGTTGAATAGTAAGAATATTGCGCCCATGTTCCGTTGGGTTGAGTTGAACCGTTTATAAGCTTCCAGTTTCCCAATGGACTTTTAATTAAAAGGCTGACATTTGTATCAGTAGCTTGAGGGTCCCAAACAAATACAGTGAAGTTTATACCTTCGCCCCAACCACCTTGCGTTAAGCCTGTTTTAAGTGATGTTGCATTTGGGTTTTCTAGTTTTGGTTCAACATCAGTCCAACACCACTCATACATTACTTGAGTAACAGCTGAACCTGTGTCTGTCTGAGATGCAGATCGATAAGTTACAGTATAGTTTTGGCCAGCTCCTTTTGTGAAGCCGTCTGATTTAGTAAGTGAACAAAGTGTTGGAGATTGGGTAGAGTTTCCACAAGCCCAGTAATACTCTACCCACTTGTTAGCAGGGACAGACCAATAGACCCAATAGTAATCTGTAGTACCGTTACTTACTATCCATTGAAATTGGTTAGCTACACTTCTATAGTTTATCAGTTCTAGATAAATCCATATTTGCCTAATGAAACATGTAGTTTTATCGATACCTGGACAATCGTATTGTACAGTCCAATTAAAAGTTTTAAATGTCACTATACTTGCAGACCAACTTACTGACTGTGTAAAGTTCTGACAAGGGTCTGCATCGATTTCAAAGCTTTGATTGGATAAATGAGGAATTATCCAACTTACTGTATCATTCTTACCGTTTCCATCAGAATCGTATACTCTAGCACTGTAATTACTTAAGCCGAAAATTTGGTTTAGCACCAAATCTTCAGAGTCATTTCTCTTCCATTTAACTTTCAGCCATCCATCTAAAATTTCTGGATAATTTACAGAAATGCTGACATTTTCATAATGCAAATCTGAAAAAACATTTACAACCTTTTTATAACCTTTTCCAGGAGTTGGTGGTAGAACCTCTATTTCCTCTTTAAGTGGAGGGGGTGTTTCATATTCGATTTCAAAAGTTTCAAGAGAGCTTGCCTTAATCTTGTCTAGCTTTAGAATAAGTCGTCCTCCATCTTTCTCAAATTTAACATTTTTCTTTTTGATTTGCTGATTTTCAGCCTTAGCTGGAATTTCAACTTCTATTTTTTTGTCAAGAATCTCAAATTTGTTTGAATTTTTCAACCTTACAATTTTTTTCCATTTTACTGGAAGTCCGACCTTTGCTTCTCCTTGAATTGTCTCCACTTCTATTTCTATATCTTCACTAACGTTTTTCTTAGTTGAATAAAACAAGAAGCTTGTTCTGTTGCTTAAATTGAAAGCTTCTATTGTTAGATAATAAATCCCATCGTTACTGAAATTTGTGGAAAGTGAAGAGTTGTAACTCCCATCAACAATTTCTATTTCTTTAGAAAACAAAACAGAAGAATTGAATTCAAGACTTAAAATTGCTTTTGTGGTTACTCTCCTTCCTTTAAACAAAAGCTCCCCAAAAACATTAACGGTTTCGTTGATCTCATACTCTTGTTTATCAGTAAAAATTGTCAAATGGTTTGTACTACTAGTGTCTCCCGAAGCCCTAACTTCTTCAGCCTCCCGGGTAGCGCTTCCTCTCAAAATTTCTTTTTCGCTCGGATTGAAATAAAACTTCTCGCTTCCTTTAAATATAGCTTTTATTTTCGAAACATTCTCAAAATCAAAAGAAAAAGTTGCAACTCCAAATTCATCAGTATAATTGCTTCCAACAAAATTATCATCAACGTAAAATTCAATTTCTTGATTAGGAACAAAAGAACCGTTATCAAGCAAAAGCTTAGCTCTGATTAAACCATTATCAATTTCCAGCTCTATTGAAGTATTTGCAAAAACTTCAATACTAACACTCTCTTCAACCAAATTAGGAACTCCAATAAACATTCCAGTTATTCTACTCCAATTAGTTGTTAAAAGAACAATAGAAACTAATGAGAGAATAATAATAGCATTAGCTATTTGCATTTGCCCTTTTCTCCTAAAAATTTCATCTAGTTTTATTCTACTCATAAGAAACTCTCACCTTTATCTCATTCTTTCCAAGCTGCGTCGACAAATTGCTATTGACAGAAAACTCTACTTCACAAGAAGAATTAACTTCAATAACATCACAAACTTTTTCAGAAGCATCTGTCGAAAATCCCCTTGGCAAATCGACACTTATTTTGACATTTTTAGCATCAGCTTCTCCTTCATTCAAAACAAGAACTTTCAATAAAAAGCTTTCTCCTCTCGTTATTCTGCCTTTATCAACGCTTAACTTCAAAGAAATTTTAGGTTTAGCAGGAGCTTCGATTGTTGTAGTAGTTTCGTTAATCTGAATTTCTTGATTCTCTTCTTCTTGCACTACACTGCTTTCATTTCCTTCAGTCTCTACACTCTCTTGAGAAGTTCTTTCAGACTCTGAAACAATTGTCGTTTGAGATTCGACAGATTGCTGTAATTGAGAGTCCTCTGAAGTTAAATTCATGTCAACTGACTGTTCACTCGAATTTTCATCTGTTGCCAAATTTTGCGAGCTGTTCACAATTTCTTGAGCAATCGACAAATAGAGGAAGAAAGAAAAGGCTAAGAAAATTGCTAATAATGTTAGCAATTGAACTTTCCCTTTCATTTTTAACTCCTAATGATTAACATTACTGATAAGCAGAGTTGTATGTCGACCTATATATGGATTTTTTACTAATGTGTCGAAAATGAAAATCGACAATTCGTCAACTCAACAAGAAATAAAGAGGGTTTTTATTCTCTAAAAGTAAGAAAAAATATATGCTTAAAGAGATTTTTGGTAAAAAGAAAGACGAAAAAACAAATGAAATAAGCGAGATGATGAAATTAATCGACTCTCAGCTTTCAATGATTTCCATGGAAATTGAGAAAATGAAAAATTTGGCTTCTAAAATCGAAAATATTGAGAAAAAAATGGCAATTTTGGAGGAGCTCATAAAAGAGCAAGGCATTGAAATAAAGCCAAGACCGGTTAGTGAGAAAACTAAAGAAGCGATAAAGACTTTGCTTAGAAAGTATGGAAGTTTAAACGCTTGGCAACTTGGAAAATTAATGAACATGTCAAGAACGAGATGTGCAGAATATTTGAAACAGATGGAAGAAGAGGGTATTTTGGTTTCTGAATGGAGGAGTCGAAAAAAATACTATTCGCTTCGACAGTAAATTTTTGCTTTAAGAACCAATTCGACACCTCGACCATAAAAACTGTTTCTACCATAAAAGTCGTAAAACTCAATTTAACCGCGATTTTCAACGATTTTAAAGCATTTTACTTTGTTCATTAGAGTTTTTTTAAGAATGCTTAATAAACTGTCGAAATGTCGACAGATAAAATTATGTCTTAAAACTAAAAAAGTCTGACGAATAAATTGTCGAATCAAAATCTCAGTTTTTCAAGGAATTCTCCAAATCCTTCAAATCAAAAAGGAAGACATTTCGATCTTCTACTCTTTCCTTAAAACTCTTAGCAAATATGGCATAATATTCCATTCTCTCCTCATTCCTCCACCTAACGAACTTTGCTTTATTTCGAAGTTCATTCAAAACTTTTCTCGCATCAACATTTTCCTGCCACTTACATTCGCAAAAAACTATTTGATTTGTATTGCTATTTAAAGCCAAGAGGTCTATTTCTTTGTCTTTATGCCACCATTTCCCGACCCAATCAAAAGAGATTGGAAAATTAATAGCTCTACTCTTCACAAGCTCCAACACCAATCTCTCAAACATAATTCCGTAATAAGCGTTTAGTTCTTTGAAAATTCTGGAAGCTACTTCATCAATCAAACCAATTTCCAAGTCAGAAATGTTTGGATAAACAAACTTGAACCAAAAATTGAAAAATGGGTCTTTCAAAATGTAAATTCCCCTTTTCCTTTGACCAAACGGCAAAACATGCTCAATAATTTGTGTTTCCTCCAAAACTGATAGATACTTAGAAACATTACCTTTATCCATTCCTGTTGCTGAAGAAATCTCTCCAAGCGAATTGTAGCCAAGAGAAATGTATTTCAAGATCAACGTGTAAACTCTTGGCTCCCTAAATTCTTCTCTCAACAAAATCATTGGTTCTTGGAATAAAACTTCCCCCTTCTTCAAAATTTTCCTCTTTATGTTTTCCTCTACAGAAAAATTCTCATCAAAAAAAGAAAGATAGTAAGGTATATTGCCAAAAACAGACCAAACTTTTACCAATTCCTCAAAAGAGAGCTTTCTAAAAAGTTTCCCTATGCTCTTGAATTCAAATGGCTCCACTTTCCATTGTCCAGTCCTCCTACCATAAAGAGGACTTTTATAAGACAAAATTTCGGTTTCCATCATGCCAATGCTAGAGCCACAAATAATCAAAAAAACTTTTGTGTTAATCAGAACTTCATCCCAAATTTTTTGAAATACAGAAACTATTCCTTTATCCAGTTCTATCAAATAGGGAAATTCATCAATAGCAACAACTACTTTTTCGTTTTTTATTTCATCGGCAAAAATCTTGAAAATTTCAAAAAATGAGGTTGTGTTTAACTTTAGAAAATATTCCTTTCCCGTAAGCTCATAGAATTTTCTTTTCAATTCAGCCAAGTTCTCTGAAAGGCTTTCGCGCGAACAAAGGACATAAATTCCCCTCTTGCCTTTTAAAAACTGTTTTATGATTTGAGTTTTCCCAACCCTTCTCCTTCCATACAGCACTATCAGTTGTGGGAAATCCTCGGAAAACTTTTCTTCCAAGAACTTTAACTCTTTCTCCCTATTTACAAATTGTTGTATCATAAGTATAATACTTTGTTTACAACTATTTAAACTTAACTAAAGATAAAATTAAAACTGAAGCAACCATTTCCATAAAGGTTTGCAAACAATCCTTTTATTCTCAACCTCAATCTCTCCCTCATAATCCCAAGTAGTTATAAGCAAATTTTTGCATTTTAGCAAATTTGAAGCTTTAACCAAAGCTTTACTCTCTATTTCCAGTATTTTTCTTTCTTCCAAAAGATATATCGATTAAAATTTTATAAAATTTATCGATGTATCGAAAATTTTCCTAAGTTTTAGATGCATAACTAGAGATAAATTGCGTACAGTCTCAGGTACTCTCCCCCGAAAAGAAAGGGTATATAAGAATCTAAATAGTTATCGGTGAGAAAGATGATAAAGAGGATAATAAGATGTCCGCCAACAAGGGTAATAAGGTTCATTGACGGCTTTGGAAATAGAAGAGTGTTCATAAGAGGAGTGGGAAGCTTTTTAGAGGATGAGGTGATAATAGATACTTCAAGCTTTCAAAAGAAGATTCCTGATTTTGTGAATTTCAGCTACTATAAGGAGGCGTAAAGAATGAAAGTGTTGAGAGAGATAAAAGTTGCATTGGTAGAGGATAGGAATGTGCTAAAGTGGAACATACAAGTAGTCAAGGATGGAAAGGTGTTCGGGGTTATAAAACCCTTATAGTTTCTGCAGAACAACAAACAAATGGTACTTTTCGTAAGGGTCTAGCTCAACTTTATCCAAAATCTTGAAACGTTTCTCAAGCTCTTCCAAGCATCTTTGATAAATAACTCTTGGATCTTCAACAGAACTTATGCTTTGAGATTTTATTGCTATTGCAGCATAACCATTTGGCTTCAAAAACTTTTCGCTATTTTTGATCAATATTGGAATTTGATCTTCAGAAGCAACATCCTCATAAACAAAATCAACCTTAGTTAAAACAAACTTTTCATAAGTTTCTGGCTTTCTTGCATCAGCTAGCAAAGGAACAATGTTCTTATACTTTTCTGAAACTAATAGGGCATCTTTCAAAACCCTTTCAGCTATATCAACACCTATTATCAATCCTTTAGGTCCAATTATATTGCTGAAATAAGTAGCTGTTTTTCCAGCGGCAATTCCCAAATACAAAACTTTCATTCCCTGCTTAAGAGGAAAGACTTTTAGCCCTTTTACAATGGCTGCTGCTGGCTTTGAAGTGTAAGGATTCCAAATTCTGTACTCAACGTTTCCAACTTTAATTATTTCTTCCCCAAATGGTCTATAGCCAGGAACGGTATTAATAGTAGCTAATTTACCATCTATCAAATAAACTCCTTCAAATCGAGTTTTCTCAACCTTCATACTTTATAATTTCTTCTTTACAACAGAAAAAATTTCTTTTGGAATTCTTTCCTCCTCAACCTCTTTTAACTTTAAACTCTCAAGCAATTTAAAATAGTTCTTTATTTCCTTTTTGGATGCAACTTTCAAAAATTCAAAAGCGATCTTCTTCCTTTCGTTTAATTTTTTCAATGATACTTTTTTATGCTTAAGCCAAATAATTGACTCATCTTTTTTATTAATCTTGAAGAAGATGGGATACAATTTGCATAAAAGAGGAGCGTTTGATTTTAGCGTACATTTCCCTTTGAAAAAAGTGCAAACTCCTTTTTCTTTTTTAGCTGTCAGGTAATTCTTCCTTCTCAAGTTCTTAGAACCAACTTTCCTCCTTTCCCTTCTTAATATCAAAACATCGATTTTTTTGCAATAAATTGTCTCTTCCAAACAACCACCAATTTACTTCTCTATATCCTAAGTTTTTTATCTTAATTTAAATTTAGGTAGATTCAGCTTGACTTTTTCAAAATGCTATTCAAATAAACTTAGAAATTTAATATGGCTATAATTATTACGGGTGTAATAAAATTTTACAATCGAGGAAGAAGAGTTAAAACTCTTAGAGAGAGCAAATAAAGGAAGAAATTCGAAATAGACATGGTTTGTTCTAACAAAAAAAGAATAAAGCAATATTTTTTGAAGCGAAATGGAAAGAGCTTAAGAGAAGAGAGACAGAAGAAATCTTAAAAGAGATGGAGGAAAAACTCAAAAAGTCGAAAAAAGAAAATTTTACGGAATAATTGCAGGAAGGATTGAGAATAAGGAGAGGCTTAGGAAGAAAGGTTACATAATTTTCGAAGAAGACCTATACTTCTAATCCAATTTCTTTCAGCTTTTCCTCCAAATCTTTCTTTAACTCTTCTCTTCTGTCTTCTTTAGTGTAATAATCAATCCTTATAGCCAAGGAAATTTTGTTCGCAAGTATTCTTGCAACCTTACCTCTATCTTCTTTTCTAGCATTTTGAACGTATGGATGCAAATAAATTAAGCCATGTTTCGGGGCTTTTCCCTTTCCATGTAAGTATCTAAATAAAGATTTTTCCGCACCTATCAATTGAATTAAAGAAGAGGGAGCTTTAGCAAGCTTTTCTAAGCTTCCTGCTTTTGATAAAATTCTCGCCGCCAAAAGCGGTCCAGCAATTTCGGAAAAGTTCGGTGCTATTTCCTTCATGCTCTCAACAACATAATTTTCCAATTTCTTTCTAAGATCGAAAAGTTTTTCAAGTATAGAAGCGTACTCTTTCAAAGTTCTTTCATCTTCTTCATTAATTTCTATACCTATGCTCTCTTCTGCAACCTTCTCATAACCTTCTACATTTTCCCTTTTTCCGAATTTTGCTACAAGCTTGGCAAATTTTTCATGCGAAGCTACAGCTCTGTTTAATTCAGGAAAATGCAAACCATACCATTCTCTAAGCCTTTCTGAAAAAACATTCAAAACTTTATCAATTTCATCAAGCGCTCTAACAGCTTGCACAATCAAAGAATCTCTTTTAGCTGAAATCTTTATTTGAACTTTCGTTAGTTCAATGCTAACTTCTCTAAACAAATCGTTAAACTCTTCTTCGCTCTTGACAATCTTTCTTTCCAAAGCAATTTGCAAAAGATTTTCTTTAATATAATTTTCGGCTTTACTATTTTCTTCAACATGTTTAACATCTTGTTTATTTATAGGATAAACAAATTCCTTAAAACCTTTTTTCCAAAGCTGGGTTTGTAGCTTTTTCTCTTCGTCTATTACCTTCAACTCTGCTTCTTTCAACTTCTTAGCTATTTCTTTTGCATCTTTTTTAAACGGAATAAAACCTAAAATTTTATTGTTTTCATCAACTCCAAAAACTCCAAGGAAAGTAGTTATAATGTATGCTTTCATAAAATTTTATGAAGCGTAAGTTTAAAAGGAATATGGAGCTTATTGGAATTATACTAATTTTGGTAGGAATGTTTGCAATAGTCATTGGTTTTTTAATACTTGCATTTTCTAAGAATGCAAAAGTTGAAGGCGGAGGAATAATGTTTGTTGGACCAATTCCAATAATTTTTGGGACAAGCATGAAAATGGTTTACATTGTTATGTTTCTTGCTTTGGTTATAATGCTTTTATACCTCTTTCTAATATTATTTCTATGGCGTTGAAACTTATACTAACAATGTTTCTAACGATTTTCCTGCTTTTTGGTCTATTGTTCGGAATTTTAGCAGCAGTTGGATATTATTTTGGTTTAAGCGGATATGTAATCTTGTTGTTTGCAGTATTTTTTGTGTTTCTACAATGGTATGTAAGTCCCTATATAATAATGTGGACGACCAACATGCAAGAAGCTGATAGGCAAAAGTATAAGTGGATTTATGAAACTGTTGAAAAACTTTGCAAAAAAACTAAAACTCCCATGCCTAAAAAGATTTTTATTGTGAATAGCGGTGCTCCAAACGCTTTTGTTTTTGGAAGAACTCCAAAATCAGCTTATCTTGCAATTACAAGAGGATTACTCAACTCTTTAGAGAAAGATGAAATAGAAGCTGTGATAGGACATGAGATTGGCCATATTAATCATAAAGATATGGTAGTTATGACTGTAGTTGCTGCAATTCCCGTTCTTGCTTATTTTGCTGCTCAGTTCTTAATTTTTACCCCGAAAAATGGAGAAAGAAGAGAAGTAGGTGCGGCAATTTTAGTTGGAATAATTGCTTATGTAATTTACTTTATTTCAAATTTGCTTGTTCTTTATCTTTCTAGGCTAAGAGAATTTTATGCAGACAGATTTTCTGGTAAACACACAAACCCAAGGAGCTTAGCAAGAGCTTTAGCAAAAATAACATACGGTTTATCCATAAACGAAGATAGAGTGGAAAATTCTGCTGTTCGATCATTTTTCATAGCAGATCCTATCGCTGCAACAAAGGAAGTTTCAACTTTCAGAAATGAATATGAAGATTTAAACATTGATGAAAAAGAACTGAAGAAAGCAATGGAATGGGAAAAGAAAAATCTTTTTGCAAGAATTTCTGAAGTTTTCTCAACTCATCCACTAACATTCAAAAGAATTAAAGCGTTGAAGGAACTAGAAGAAGAATTAAAATCAAAATAAAAATAAACTTATGAGGTACTTACTGCTTTCAAAAGACTTTAAGTTGATTGTTGAAAGAGGTAAGAAAATTTCTACTCATCTTGGAATAATAGATTTAAAAAACGTAAAGGAAGGAGCTAAAGTAAAATCTCATCTCGGTAAAGAATTTTTTATTGTTAGACCAAACATTTTGGATTTAATCGAAAAGATGAAAAGAGGAGCTCAAGTTATATTGCCAAAAGATATTGCGTTAATAATTGCCTATACTGGCTTAATGCCCAATTGGAAAGTTTTGGATGTTGGTACAGGAAGTGCTTTCTCATCAATTTTTTTAGCAAACTATTTGAGTAAGGGAAAGCTCATAACTTATGAAAAAGATGAGAGATTTTTCAAAATTGCAAAAGAGAACATAGAATTTTCTGGCCTAAAGAATATTAAGCTTGTAAAAGGAGATTTCTTTAAAGGTTTGAAAGAAAAAAATTTCGATTTGATAATTTTAGACCTTGAAGAAGCGAACAAAGCAATAAAAATTGCATATGAATCTCTAAAAGTTGGAGGATATTTGGTTATTTACTCACCAACTGTAAATCATTTGTTAAAGGTTTGTAAAGAGGTTAAGAAATTTGAGTTTACTGAAATGAAAATTTTGGAAAATATTGTAAGGGAATGGCAATTTGAAAAAACTCTTAGACCAAAAACAAAAGGAATAATGCACACTGGCTTTATAGCGATTTTAAGGAAAATTTAGTATTATTTAAGGCTAGCGAGAAAGAGAGGAATGTCATCTTTTGTTAAAAGAATTGATTTATACAAATGTAAAGGCTTTCTCCACGCTTGAACGCCTTTTTCAACAACAACATCAATTCTCTCATCAATTTGCATTATTATTGCAAATGTGTTTATAAACAATTTGCATTGTCATTGCAAATATAAATCAAACATTTAGATAACCCTCATCCTTAATTTTTGATAAAAATCTATTTATGAGACTTCGGCTTCGGTCAACACACCTTAAGTATTTGGATAGTATAGTTAAGGATTAGTTGCTCTGTAGAGAGAAGGTCTTTTAACTCAAAAAGTGTTGTTTGGAGAAACTAAAGGTTACGTTAATCATCCTCAACTCATAAGATTTAGAAACAGTTTTAACTCAAAGCTATACATAGGAACTTATTTGTATTACGTTTATTTAGAGGGTTTAAAAAGAAAATACAGTTTCGATTTAAGGAAGATAAGAGCTTACAGCTTGAAAATAGAGAAAATTCCGATAACAATTGGTCAATTGAGATACGAGTATGCTCATTTGATGAAAAAATTGATGAAAAGATCTCCAAGTTATTATCAAAAGCTAAAATCTATTTTAGAACCTGAGCCACATCCTATATTTACTGTTACTCCTGGAGAAATAGAAGGCTAAAAAATAAAAATTGAATGAACTGTTTCTCTTAGTTTAATTTTGTAATTTTCAAATTAATTGCTTAATTGCTCATTAAATAAGTTCGAGAAAAATATGAATAAGTGGGGCCGTGGTGTAGCTTGGTTAGCACGCGAGCCTCGGGCGCTCGAAGTCCTGGGTTCAAATCCCAGCGGCCCCATTTTAAAAGTGTAGTCAAACAATTACTTATGAAGATTACTCTTCATGAAGTAAAAGGATATAAGGTAAAATACTTTTTCGGAACTAACTTACGCTTTTTTATTGGAGAGAAAAGCTATCGAGAAAATAATAAAGAACAAATTAGTCTGATTTTATGAGAAGAAGAAAAAAACCTGAATGGCAAAGAAAAATTGCGAAAGAAAGGATAGAGATACTCTTAAATTTGGCAAGAACTGAAGTGAGAAAAAACTTGGAAAGAGCGAAAAGATATGTAGAATTAGCAAGAAAGATCGGAAAAAGATATAATGTGAGATTAACGAGAGGACAAAAAGATTCTTTTTGCAAAAAGTGTAATGTTCCATTGATTCCTGGCTTCACAATGAAAACTTGGCTTGATCCAAAAACTAAAACAAAAGTTATTAAATGCTTAAGGTGTAATTACACATATAGGAAGCCATATAAGTGATGATATGAGACTAACAACTATATTGGCCTTTTTCATAATGTTTTTCTCAGTCTTTGGTCTGTTTTTCATATTCGATAATATAAATCAAATTGCTAAAAAATGTAAAACTAATCAAATAGATGCTGCAGTATGTGAAAGCTTTACTGGCTTTGGTGTGAATATGATAATAGTTTTGCTGATAATTGCAGGATTCACGCTTGTTATATCTTCAACCTTTTTCATCCTAATCAGATAAAAATCAAGAACAATAGAAGGATGGAAAGCTCGTAAAAACCAAAAGATAAAAGCTTTATAAGTTTTTCTACAATTGATATTATGCCGATTGTGTCTCAAAAGGTAATGGATGCTCTAAAATCAATAGGGTTAAACTTATACGAGAGAAATCTATGGGTAGCACTTTTGTCTAGAGGTTCAGCCACTGTAGGTGAAATTGCTGATGTTGCAAATGTTCCTAGAAGCAGAGCTTATGATGTGTTGGAAAGTTTGGCTAACAAAGGTTTTGTTGTTTTACAGCCATCAAAACCATTGAAAGCAATAGCACTGGCACCTGAAGAGGCATTGGAAAGGGTGAAGAAAAAACTAGAAGAAAAATACAAGCAAATGGTTGATAGAATAGAAGAGTTGAAATCAAGTCCTCTGATGAAAGAATTGAAAGAAATATACCAAAAAGGAATGAAATCGATTTCTCCAGAGGAAATAACTGGAGCGCTAAAAGGAAAAGAATTGGTCTTCCAAAGGTTAGAATCAATGTTCAAAATCGCCTCCAAAAACATAAATATTGTAACGACACCAGAAGGCTTGAAGGACCTTGTGACTCATCACTTAGAGTCCCTTAAGAAAGCAAAGGAGAGAGGAGTGGAAATAAAAATTATTGTACCTTCTTCTGAGGATATTAAAGAAGAAATGAAGTTTTTAACGGGAATAGCAGAAGTAAGAAGCGTTAACGAAAGGGAAATTCCAATAAAAGGGAATTTTACAATAGTAGATAACAAAGAAGTTGTCATGGGACTAGTAAACCCGAAAGAAGAAAAAGTAGAAGAAATTGCTCTTTGGACAAAAAGCCAACATGCTGCAAGCAATGTACTTGCACCACTATTTAATCTCATCTGGGAAAAATCAAAGTCACTTTAGAAGATTGGCCTTTTAGAAACTTCAAGTGGTAGATTAATCATCCTCCTTGGAAATCCTCTAGTTTCTTTTTCTATGATTTCAATCAATTCTTCCTCTCTCATTTCCCTTATTTCTCTTGTCTTTCTATTTCTAACAGTCAATCTTCCACTCTTCAGTTCTTTTTCTCCAAAAACAACAATGTAATTTATCCAAGAAGTCTCTGCATCTCTTATTTTCTTCTGCACAGTATCTTCTCTATCATCGATGTCCGCTCTAATCATTTTTTCTCTAAGCCTAATTGCAACTTTTTTCGCATCTTCAACATATTTACTAGAAACAGGAATAACTCTAACTTGAATTGGAGAAAGCCATAGAGGAAAAACTGGATTTTCTTCTTTTACAAGATTATCAAAAAGTGTGTACATGAATCTTTCGATTGTTCCAAGGATTGCCGAATGTAAAATTATTGGATTTTTCTTTTTCCCATTTTCATCTACATAAGTTATACCAAATCTTTCCGCATTTCCGAAATCCATCTGAACAGTCCCTATTTCTCTTGCTCTTCCCAACTCGTCAACTATATGGTATTCTATGTTTAAAAGCCAGTAATAGTTCGCCCCAGGTGGATAGACGCAAATTAAAACTGGATATTTTTCATTTTCTAACAACTTTGCAAAAAAACTTTTGTTTTTCTCGAAAAATTCAAGGGAAGTTAGATTGTAAAGAGAAACGTACTTTCTACCAAGTTTTTCCATCTCAGAATGTATTACTTTGTGTAAAACGAGAAATTGTTCCTTTGCCTCTTCTAAATCCTTACAAAACACGTGTAAATCTGGCATCATCAACTTTCTAACTCTAAAACCTAACAAAAGTTCCCCAGATTGTTCTAGCCTGTAGCTGTCTGCAACTTCAAAAGCACCAAATGGTAAATTTCTGTAGCTAATTTGCCAATCTTTTATCATTGAAAATTGTTGGAAACAAGCAGCATACCTTAAAACCAATTGTCTATCTTCCGATTTAACGACATACATTCTTTGCCCAAATAAAGAGGCGTGCTCAGCAATAGCTTTCTCTTTTAAATTGAACATATTAGTCCCTTTTATAAAATAAACTGGGAATGGTAAAGAAGATACAACTTGAGAAACATATTCACCAAGCATATCAAAAATGAAAGAACCTATGGGACCATATCTCATGTGACCCAAGTCTGACATTTCTTCCCATTCTATCCCGAACTTTTTCATAAACTTTAAATATTTCGGTTCTGGATTTTCTCTTCCTTTCACACCTATAGCTTCTTGTTCAACCAAAATTTTGAAATCTTCCTCTCCCTCTTTAAATCTATACATATCAACATCTATCAACTCACATTCTTTTGTAAGCACAAAATATTTTTTCTCTATTTTCTTTTCAACGACCTTTCCCTTTCCCACATCCTTCAATTGTTCAGCCAGCGGGTGCCCTTTAACGGAAAAACTTAATTTTTTAGTCCATCCGAAAGGAGCTCTATGGACTTCTATTCCCTTTTCTGCTGCAATTTTCTCCATTTCTCTTAAAATTGTCATGGATGTCACAGGATCTGCAAGGACGTTTGAGAGATGAGCATAGGGATAGATAACAATTTTGTTAAGTCTCAGGCTTTTCAATGAATTTTCAACTTCTTCTATTGCTTTGCTAGCTGTCGACTCGTCATCCTTATCTTCAACACTTGTTAGCAAAAGTAAACAATTTTCCACTCTAACCTTATTTTTCTCCGCTTCTTCTGCAGCACCTATTTCCTTTTGAATTGGTTCATACTCAACAAAATCTACGTGGAGCTGCAATATTTTCATACAATCAACCTCCCTTTTTTAGAATTCGAAGAATAAGAGGATAGAAGAAAATAGCAAAAAGTTAGGTTAAAGGATTGTTTGTAGGCCACCTATCATTAACTTTATTTGATTTTTTTGTATTTAAGCTTTTTGTTGAGTAGTGAGTTTAAGTAGGTTATTTTTTCCTGCCAAAACTTTGCTTCTTTTACTGTTTTTGACCTGAACAAAGCTTCTTTTGCCATTTCTAATTCTTCCAGTAGATAATTTTTTTCTATATCGGTTTTTGCTCTCATATCACTAATTAGTAGTTAAATATTTAAGCTTTACTATCTATAAGTGATTATTGATTTTAGCTTAAATTTAATGAATTTAAAATAAAAAATGAGGAATGTGAACACTTTTTTAAAGAAGATAATCAAACAGATTCTACCAGATAAAAGGACTGAAAAGGAGCTAAAATCTTTAGCAAGGAAGGTTTTGAGAGTTACGAAAAAGAAAGCGAAGAAATATGGTGCTGACGCAATGATTGTTGGAAGCATAATGAGAGATACTTGGCTACCTGATAAAAAAGAGTTTGATATTTTTGTTCTATTTCCCAAGGAATTAAATCCTGCAGAACTTGAAAAATATGGGTTGGAAGTTGGTAAAAGCGTAGTGAAGGAAATGAAGGGAACTTTTATTTTAAAGTATGCTCAACATCCTTACGTTTCGGCAAAAATAAATGATGTTGAAATAGATATTGTTCCTTGCTATAAAGTTAAGGATGCATCAGAATTGAGGAGTCCAGTTGATAGAACACCATTCCACCTGAAGTATCTTCAGAAAAAACTGAAGAAGAAACAAGCTAATGAAGTTAGATTGTTAAAGAAGTTTTTGAAATCGCACAACTTGTACGGAGCAGATGCAAAAATTCAAGGATTTTCAGGTTATCTTTGCGAACTTTTGATAATAAAGTACAAAAACTTTGTTAAAGTTCTAAAAGCGGCAACCAAATGGAACATACAGGAAATTATCGACATCGAGAATTTTTATAAGAAGGGTGAACACCATATACTGAGAAAGATTTTTAGAAATCAGCCTCTAATAGTTATTGATCCAACAGATAAAAATAGGAATGTAGCTGCTGCTCTTACAAGTGAGAATTTTTACAGATTTAAAAAGATATGTGAAGAATTTTTGAGAAATCCTTGTGAAGAAACTTTTTTTGGTAAGGAAAATTATATGACTGATTTTGAGTTTTCAAGAATGAAATTGAAAAGAGGTACTGAGATTTTGTTGATAAAATTTAAACCACCAAACATTTCTCCAGATATCCTTTGGCCACAGTTAAGAAAATTTGCAGAAAGAATTAAAAACATTTTGGAAGAGAGGAAGTATGAGTTTAAAGTTTATGGGAAGGATGTCTATACAGATGAAAATGAATTAGCATTAGTACTGCTTGAGTTGGAGGTTTACACTTTACCTAACGTTCAAAAGATAGTCGGTCCAATAGTTTTTGATGAAAAAAATTCAAGAGCTTTTTTGGAAGCACATAAAAATCCTCTTATTGGTCCTTATGTCGAGGATGATAGATGGATTGTAGAAGTTGAAAGAAGGTTTAAAACTGCAAAAGAAAAAATTCTTGATAGTTTGAGTAAACCTGTTGATATTTTGAAAGCCAAGGGAATACCTAATTATATCGCTGAAGCATTGGTTAAAGGATTTCAAATCATGGATGGTCTAGAAATAGAAAGGTTGCTCAGAGAGAGAAGAGATGTTGGAGTTTTCTTTTATCGTTATTTCAATAGGGAGAAAATGGTCTAAATTAAGTAGCTTAGTGAGATTTATGATAGTAATAACATTCCTTGGGACTGTTTCGGGAATTCCAAGTAGAGAAAGGAATCATCCAGCGATAGCTTTGGAGTATTTCTATTATAGAAAGGATACAATGCTTTTTGATTGTGGAGAAGGTGCTCAAAAACAACTAATGAAAGCTGGTATAAGTTTTATGGATATAAGTAAGATTTTTATAACACACTGGCATGCTGATCATTTTGCTGGATTGATACCATTACTTCAAACGATGAATTTAGAGAAGAGAAAAAATGAACTAACAATTTTTGGACCAGAGGCGAACAGATTTGTGCAGGGTATTTTAAACCTTGGATACTTTGGGTTGAGGTTCCCTATAAAGGCTGTAGATGTTCCTTTTGAAGGAAGAGAGATAGTAAAGGTGTATGAGACAAAATTATATGAAATACTCTCTGTTCCAGTTTTACATACGATACCATCTGTTGCTTTTGCTTTTAAGGAGAAAGATGTATGGAGAATTGATGAAAAGAGATTGAAAGAACTTGGATTGAAAAGGGGAAAGTGGTTGAAAGAACTGAAAGAAAAAGGAGAGGTTGTTTATGGTGGGAGGAGACTTAGAGTTGAAGAGGTTGCCACGCTACAAAAGGGTTTAAAGGTTGTTTATAGTGGGGATACAAAACCTTGTGAAAATTTGATTGAATTATCAAGAGATGCTGATGTTTTAATTCACGATGCGACTTTTTTAGAAGAGGATGAAGATGTTCAAAAATATCATTCTAGTGTTAAGGATGCTGCAAGAGTTGCGAAAAAAGCTAATGTGAAGAAGTTGATATTAACACATATAAGTAGAAGGTATCAGAAAGATGATGTTGAGAGATTGTTAAAAGAAGCTAAGGAAGTTTTTGAGAATGTTGAAGTTGCATATGATTTAATGAAAGTGATTTTGAAGAGAGAATAATATTAGAATTTTGAATAACATTCTTAATGTTCCTCAGATATACCACTTCTGTAAATTATTGTCACTACCATTGTTGTGATTCCTGCTAATGTTCCCACGATATTACATATGATAAGAGGAGGGTCTCCTATTGTGATGCCGTAAATTAACCAAATAATGTAGCCAGGGGTTAATATGGAATAAGTTAAGAGTGAAACGTCCCTGGAGCTCTTTCTTTTTATTATTTTATATGCTTGGAACCAGAGGCTTGAATTCATTATAATACCAAATGCTATTACTGCCATCGGCAAGAGTTCTAATACCATAGAAATTAGAAGTGTTTTTGCAATTTATAAATATTTTTGAATTGGATTTTAATTTGATATTAAGTTGTTTTGATAATTTTCTGATATGGGAAGAGTTATCGTAGCAGCTTTAATAGTTTCAGTAATTGTATTTTCATTAACTTACTATTTCTCAGTTAATCAGAAAACTTATTGGTGGGATGAAGCAGTTTATTTGAGTCTTGCAAGAAATTTAGCGACAAAAGCCTATTTTGGAATGAATTACCCATTTCCAGAAAGACTTTTCGAATTTTATGGATATAGGTTGGTTATTGATGAAAGCTTTAGACAACCTTTATTCCCTTTCTTACTTTCTTTCTTTTATTGGTTTGGAGAGAAAACTCAAAGAATTATTTCTCCACTTTTTGCTTCATTAACAGTTTTTCTAACTTATGTAGTTGGTAAGAAGCTTAAAGATGAATACGTTGGCTTAGCTGCTTCAATCTTTGTCGCTTTCTCTCACTATTTTCTCTTTTTTTCTTCAAAAATACTAACAGAAAGTTTATCTTCTTTTCTCTTCTTACTCTCCTTTTTGTTTCTTTTGAAACTTCAAAAAGATCGAAGATATATAGTGCCTTTTGGAATAACAGTTGCCCTATCATTGCTAACAAGATATACAAACCTCCTAATTCTAATTCCTTTCATTTTTGTTTGGCTTAAGAAAAAAGATTTTAAAATGATTTTAGAAGTTTCGGTTATTGTTTTAATCATATTGCTACCTTGGTTTGTGTTTAGTTATCTTAGATATGGAAATTTTCTCGGTTCTTTGATAGTTTCTTTGAAAGAAGTTTATGGTAAGGAATACTTCCACTTTCCCTTTTATTACTACTTAATTAATCTGCTTGAAATATTTGGTCTTCCAATTTTCTTTTCTCTGTTTTTCTTGATGAATTGGAAAAAAGAAAACAAAATTTTGCTTTTAACTTTCTTGCTAATATTTTTAGCATTCTCAATTCTCTCTAGAAAAGAATTTAGATATCTTGTTTCATACTTTCCTGTATTCTTATTAGGTTCTGCAATTGGTTTAAGAAATATTGTAGAAAACAAAAAGTTTTTCATAGTTTTTGTTTTGCTTATCTTTTTAATTGAGTTCAATGTTTCTTGGAGATACTTGAATTTACAGGAAGATGATAGTATCGTTAAAGCTGCTATTTTCTTGAAAAGTTTCGTTAGCAAAGAAGATCTTATAATAGGAGAAAACTATCCAGTTTTACACTATTTTACTGAAGCTTATGTTTTGCCATTTCCAGGAGATTTAGAGCATTTCAAAAAAGTTGTTAATGAGTTCAATGCTAAATTTGTTGTTGTTGATAATGAGATTACTTTGCCCTCTTATGCTTTAGAGCTAGAAATGTATTCTTTCGAAGAAGTTTTTAATTATAAGAATGTCAGAGTGTTTAGAGTTAAGCATCAGAACTAAAATGTAGTAACCATTTCCACAAAGGCTTGCATGAGATTTTCTCATTGTCGACATTAATTTCATCCTCATAATCCCATGTTATTATGAGCAAATCTTTGCATTTTAGCAAATTAGAAGCTTTCAACAAGCTTTTAATTTCCCTCTTATCTATTTCATCTTTTTTACTAGCATAAGTCACTTGAATTAGTTGCTTAACATTTAAGCCTTCTTTAATAACAAAATCAACTTCGCTTTGTTGATAATCTTTGAAGTAAAACACTTCAAAAATTGGTTTTTTATACCTCCGTTGTAATTCAATAGCAACTAAATTCTCCATATTTCTTCCAAAATTTTCCATAAACCTAAAACCAATAGAATTTGAAATACCTGTATCTATCGAATAAACTTTTAGCGGAGATACCATTCTTTCTCTAGCTCCAAAAGAAAATTTCTCTAAAAAGAAAATCATTCTTGAAGTGGAAATGAATTTTGAGAACCTTTCCACAGTTTTCGCCGGAATGTTCAAAGTCTTCGAAAGTTTGTTATAGCTTATTTGTGAAGACATGTTAGTTAAGTAGAAAATACTGAGCTTTTCTAAGTAATTAGTCTCTCTTACCTTGAATCTGCTTGCTACATCCTTTATCAAAATTGTTTCAAAATATCTCTTAAGTATTTCCTTCTTCGTGCTTTCATTTTTCTCTATAACCACTTCAGGAAATCCTCCAAACTCTATGTACTCTCTTAAACTTTTAATTAGAGATTGTTTGTTTATCAATGTTTCAGTTAAACTTCCAATAGAAAAGTTACTAAACTCTAAAAATTCGTTAAAGCTTAAAGGAAAAACCTCAATGGCAATATCTCTTCCTGAAAGCAATGAAGCTAATTCCTCGCTCATTATTTTTGAGGAAGAACCAGAAACTATTATTCTTGCTTCATCCCTCTCATGCAAACTCCTCACAAATCTTTCCCATTTATCCACTTCTTGAATTTCGTCGAGAATTATTAATGGTTTAGAACTTGGCCTTATTATTTCTTGGTAAGCTTCATAACATTTTATCAGAGTTTCTAAACTTTTCTCCAACCTTATTTCCTCGAAATTTATGTACAAACAGTTTTTAGCACCAAATTTGTCGCTAATCAATTTGGCTATTTGTCTCAATATAAAACTTTTGCCACTTCTTCTCACTCCATATATCGAAACTATTTTGTTAATTGGAGAAGTAAGAATGTCCATTATTTTGCTCGTATACATTTTTCTCTCTATTCCAACGTTTAGTCCTTTTCCCCAGAAGTTCCATTCTGCAAGGATTGAAATAATCTCTTCTTTGTTCATAATTTGTAATTTATGACATAAATTTAAATAGTTTTATGTCACATGTGACATAAAATTGAAATCTAGAAAAGAAGCCACCTCCATAAAGGTTTAAAAACAACTTTTTTGTTTTCAATGGTAGCCTCGTCTTCATAATCCCATGTTATTATAAGTAAATTTCTGCATTTTAGTAGATCGGAAGCCTTCAGTAAGCTTTTAATTTCTCTTTTATCTATTTCGTCTTTTTCGCTAGCATAAGTCACTTGAATTAGTTGCTCGACTTTCGTTCCATTTTTAATCACGAAATCCACCTCATTTTGCTGATAATCTTTAAAGTAGTAAATTTCCTGCATTGGATTCTCGTTCGTTTTTCTCAATAATTCGAGAAATACAACGTTCTCCATTCTTTTACCCCAATTCCTCTCAATGGAAATCAAGTTTGTCAGACCTAAATCACAAATATAAACTTTTCTTGGAAAACTTTTTCTTTTGTATACACTCCTTTCTAGCTTCTCAACAAAAAAGGAAGCAAAAGTATCCGGAATTTTCTCCACATAATCATAAACCAAATTCTTGACGTTCTTTCCGACTCTCGAATTAACAAAATTAACTATTTTATTAACACTCAACTCTGATGAAAAATTCTCTGTGATGAACTCGAAGACTAATCTAGCTACAAAAGGGTTCACTATTTCAAACCTTTCTATGAAATCTTTTTGAAAAACTGTCTCAAAATATTCCTTCAATATCTTTTCTTTTTTATCCCACTCTATAACTACCTCTGGATACCCGCCCCATGCTAAGAATTCCTCCAAATTTTTTATCAGCCTTACCTTACCAGAAAGCGAAAATGTTGAACTCATTTCTATTCCTTTAAATTTCAAGTACTCTCTGAAACTTAAGGGTAGCAATAGGTAAGTCAAGCTTCTTCCTCTTAAGCTAGTAGCAATTTCTTTTGGCAAGAGCTTAGAAGAAGAACCGGATACAACAACTTTATACCGATCCAGCAAACTTCTTACCAGTCTTTCCCACTCTTCCATTCTTTGAACTTCATCTATTAGTACAGTGTCAACCTTTTCCTTAAAGTATTCTTCGAAAATAAGTATAACTTCGAAAAATTCTTTGTGACTGAGATGTTTGAAAGCTGAGTGCTCTAAGTCTATGTAAAGAGTATTTGGATTTTCCTTAAGTTTTGAGAGGAGGAAAAACGTTTTTCCAGACCTTCTTGGCCCAGCCACAACTGTTGCTTTGTTAGAAATTAAGGATATTTTAAGCTCCCTAGGAATTATTTTTTCTTTTTCTACTTTTTCTGACAAATCTTGGAAATATTGGAGCACAAACTCCTTTTCAAACATATAATATATTTGTGAAATTTTATTTAAAAAATTTCACGAAATAATGAAACTTTTAAAACATGGACTTGAGCCCTAAACCTTATGTGTTAGATCTCCAAGCTTCCTTGCTGCTGAAATCCTTAAAATTGATTGTGGAATTTCACACGTGAGAAATAAAAGCTTTGTCATAAGTTAGCTATAAGATTGTTATCAATTACTTTTAGTCTTATTTTTGAAACAAGCTTTAGTCTTCAATATCAACAAAGAAAGTTGTAAGCATTTCAAAATTTTCTTATAGCAATTTCTACCTTTCTTACAAATCAAAAAAGTTAATGGAAAGGTTTTACCTAGATACAAACATACTCTTCAGCTATTTTCTCAAAAAGTTTTTCGAAAAGAAGGGAAAGCAAATAGAGGCGAAAGTCGCCAATTTTCTCATACTTTCCTCTAAAA
>Ga0071330_1064085_pt2 | contig 45612 bp, 43 predicted proteins | sample GBScel77sediment_FD_63802 | JGI IMG/M metagenome (GOLD analysis project Ga0071330, IMG submission 63802) | Hot spring sediment microbial communities from Great Boiling Spring, Nevada - Cellulolytic enrichment Sediment 77C v2 (version 2) | ecosystem: Environmental > Aquatic > Thermal springs >...
GGGATTACCCGAGGTCTTCAGATTCTCTCTGGATGAAGGGAGATTTTCGAAGACGATCCAAGAGGTGATATATGAGGATGGTGAGTGTCACTTTGAATGGGTACCGGTGAGACCTATCCCTAAGGGCGACGACTGGTTTGAGAATGTCTGGAATGACTACAGAAAGGGAGCGATATTTAAAAAGGAGTAAGCTATGGATAAAATCTCTGTTGTACTGGTAGCAATAGGTGGTTACGGGAATAACTATGTGAGGGCTATATTAAATGAGGGGGATATGTACGGTGTAGAGATCACCGGAGCAGTAGATCCGTATCCAGAGAAATGTATGCACCTTGAGGAGCTGAAAAAAAGGGGAGTCCCAATATACTCAGATCTGGAAGAATTCTATAAGACACAGAAGGCTGATCTGGCTGTCATATCATCACCGATTCATTTCCACTGTAAACAGACAAAAATTGCACTGGAAAATGGAAGTAACGTCCTCTGTGAGAAACCAGCCTCGGCAACTGTGCAGGAGGTACAGGAGATGATATCTACCAGAGACAGAACTGGACTCAAAGTAGCTATTGGATTCCAATGGGCGTACGATCCAGCTTATATAGAATTAAAAGAGGACGTCTTAAAAGGGATGTTCGGAAGACCTAAAAGGCTCAAGACACTCGTCCTCTGGCCAAGAAATATGGCTTACTATAGACGCTCAAGCTGGGCTGGAAGAAAGAAGGACGAAAAGGGGAACTGGATACTTGATAGTGTAGCCAATAATGCTACCGCACACTTCTTACACAATATGCTACACCTTTTGGGGAAGGGCATAGAGAAAAGTACAATGCCTGTAGAGGTAACGGCTGAATTATACAGGGCTAACCCGATTGAGAACTTTGATACTTCCGGTATCAGAATCCTGACAGAAAACGGGGCAGAGATACTCTTTTATGCCTCCCATGCTGTAAAGAATCTGTTCGGTCCCATATTTACATATGAGTTTGAATCCGCTATAGTGGCTTATAATGACCCGGCAATTCCAGAAAGTACCAACAAAATGGTTGCCAGATTTAAGAATGGGAACATCAAAGAATATGGTTCTCCAGATCATGGGAGTATAAGGAAACTCTGGAAGACCATAGATGCAATCAGGGGTAAGGATATTATATACTGCCCGCTTGAATCTGCAGTGGCTCATACACTTGCCATCAATGGAGCTCAGGAATCTATGCCAGAGATAGTAGAATTTCCTGAGAAGATGATAAAAAGAGAAGGAGAACCAGTATTAAACTGGGTAGAAGGACTTGAAGAGGTGCTCAAATATTGCTATAGAGAGGAAGTGCTGCCATCAGAGGCTGGTATGAACTGGGCAAAACCTGGAAAGAAAATATCGATGATAGGGTATACACACTTTCCAAGTAAGAGCTGACCTTTTCAGGGCAGGCGGATTCGCCTGCCCTTATATCTTTCCTGCCTATTGTGTTTATTTACTTAGATTTTCTTCTCTCATCCTGTCTCTTTTCTGCCCTGGTTATATAGTCCCTGTATGTTATCAGATTAAACTCCTTTATTATATCCTCTAATCTTATATCCTCAGTTAGAGGCTCAACTGTAAAGAGGGCTTCATCCTCAAAGGATTCTATTTTAACCTTATCCCCATACTTCTTCCAGATCTCTAAAGGTTTATCCTGCTGGAAATCCCAGTGGAATACCCCTGTATCAAGCTCTATCCTATCCCAAACCCAATAGGAAAATCTGTCTGTCTTTATCCTCCATCTTCCAACATTATCTATAATCCCGGACTTCAGTCGCCATACCGAGGCAACAATAAAGACATTGAACAGCATTGAAATGGAGTTTAAGATCCTTCCTCCAGGATAGGCTGATGAGAATATGATCAACCTGGCACCATCATCAACCTGATATCTCCAGTAAGAATACCAGTTAGCATCAAAACATATCTGACAACCAATCTTACCAAATTCCGTCTCCACAGATCTCTGGTCTATCTCCCCAGGAGAAACCCCATCTTCCATCTCCGGTTCAGTAGGGTGTATCTTGTCATATTTGCCGATTAGCTCTCCCTTGCGATTGAAGATAAGTAAAGAATTGTATATCTTTTCTCCTCTTCTATCATATGTAGAACCGGCAAGATATATACTGTATCTTCTTGCAAGGCTAGACATAAATTGTTTCATCTTCTCTGTGTCTTTAACATCCATCGCCTTTATCTGAAGACCCGCATACGGAAAGATCTCAGGTAGGGCTACAATATCCGGTCTTACAGTGCTTATATCCTCTAGGACGTTCTCTATAAAATTCAGGTTATCTTCAACACTTTCCACCCTCCGACATTCAAAAGCCAGAGAAACGGTAGCTATCTTTACCTTCATCTTACACCTCCATCAGCAATATATGAGATTATACCACTCATTTGATTTCGGTACCATTTTCGGCAAAAAATATTATAATTAAATAATAGTGCATTTTAAATGTGAATCCAATACTTGATAAGTGAGGCGATATAAATGTTCTTGAATAAAAGTTTTATATTAGGGACTCAATACTACAGACCGCCTACGCCTCCAGAAGAGGAGTGGGAAGATGATTTTAAACGGATGAAAGATTTAGGGATAGACTTTGTAAAAGTATGGGCTATGTGGACCTATCTGGAAAGAGAAAAGGGTAAATTCGATTGGACAAAATTGGATAGACTTCTGGAAATGGCAGAAAAGTATGACCTGAAGGTTATAATCAACATCATTCTTGATCATATCCCATACTGGGCTCAGGTTGAAGCATCTGCATGGATTATTAAACCTGATGGTAGTAAGAGGGCTCCTACAAGGATATATGGTGGAGATACTGGATGTTGGGATAATCTAAAATTAAGAGAATTGGTAACTCCATTTTTAACAGAGTTAGTAAAGAGATACAGAGGAAGTAATAGCCTATCCAGCTGGGATATATGGAATGAACCTGATAATTTTGAATGCTATTGTAAATATACCGTAGAAAAGTATATAAACTGGTTAAAGACAAAGTTTTCTAGCTTAGAAGAACTAAATAAACAATTTGGAGAAGCCTATAGTAGCTGGGAAGAAATTCAGCCCCCAACTCATCCAGAAATGATAACCCCCTATATCTTTTATACAAAATTCAGAATGGATTCACTTGCAGAACAGATAAGATGGATTTATTCCTTAGTAAAAGCTGAAGACCCCATACATCCGGTAATTACTCATTCTCATAGTTGGGGGACTCCCAATATAGATTTGGGGGTTGGCAGATTAGGTGCAGGATGGGACGACTGGCTATTAGCAAAAGAAGTAGACTACTATGGAACCTCATTACATAGTATGTATTATGAATCTCAACATAGAAATCCAAAAGATTTTGTGAGAACTATAGTAAATTTGGAGACAAAAAGGTCTATTACTAAAGGAGAATATATAGTCTCTGAACTTACGTCTGGCATAACAAGACACAAAAATATGAATGTGCCTATAAAAGAGAAAGAGATGCTCTTTAATCTGTGGCTATGTGTTGCTCATAATGCAAAAGGAATACTTATGTGGCAATTTAAACCAGAAAGATACACAATCGAAGCAGGTGGCTGTGGACTTATAAATATGGATGGAACAGAGAACTATAGAACTGAAGAATTTAAATCTTTTGTAAAGGTGTTCAAGGATAATGAAGAGCTATTCACCAGCTTAAAACCTGTTAAGGGTAAGATTGGCCTCTTCTACAGCATGCATTCTAGTATAGTTGCAAGTGTAAATCAGATGTTAAATTATCAGGATGCTTTTCATGGAGCCAGTTATATATTCTGGATGAATAATATACCATTTGATATAATCAGGGCTGGGGATAACCTAAAAGAGTATTCTATGATCTATCTTCCAATGCCTATATGTATATCTGAAAGTGGCGCCAAAGACCTTTTAGAGTTTGTAGAAGCAGGAGGGACATTAGTTTCAGAAGCAGGTTTATGCAGTTACGAAGAGAATGGATTCTTCTCTGTAAGAGTTCCCGGATATGGATTTTCTGATGCTACAGGAATAATAGAAAGAGAGATAGTCCCAGAGGATATATTAAAGATAAAGACTAACTTTGGAGAGATCTATGGCCTTGGAGAGAGAAGATTTATAGATGTCTTTAAAGACTGTGAAATTATGGGAGAATTTGAGGATAAAAGGCCAGCAATACTGAGCTGTAAATATGGCTCTGGCAGAATAATATATCTACTAACCTATCCATCTCTATTCTATGAGAAAACAGGTAATACCGAATCCCTCTATGTATTCTACAAACTCTTTAACCTAGAACCAGAAATCAGGGTAACACCACAAACAGGTATAACCTGTAGGCTTTTAAGGACTCATAATGATAGGAGGATTCTCTTTGTATTTAATAATCTGGAGAAGGATGTGGAAACCTATCTGCATATGGAAGAAAAGTTTAAAAAGATATATCCAATATTTAAAAACTTCTCAGATATAGAAACAATATCAAACAGTACAGTGAAGATATATATGGGGAATAAAGAAGTAATGATACTAGAGTTAATCTAGCTGTTGGAGGCTAAAGATGACTTCAAGAGAAAGAGTTATAAGGGCATTGAGATTTGAAAATCCTGATAGAGTTCCAAGAGACCTGTGGTATCTGCCGGGGGTAGAGATGTTCAGAAAAGATGAGCTAGAAGAAGTTCTAAAGAAATATCCGACTGACTTTACCACTCCAAAGTATAGATACGGAAGGAGTAAACGGGCTAAAGGTACGGTAGGCCTGGTTGGAGAATATGTTGATGCCTGGGGATGTGTATGGAGAGTAGCAGAACCTGGGGTTGTGGGTGAAGTAAAAGAGCCACCTTTGAAAGAATGGTCAGCCTTGAGAAATTATCAGTTACCGTGGGAATTATTAGAAGAGGCAGACCTCTCTGAAGTAAATAAAAGTTGCGCAGAGACAGATAAGTTTGTCAAGGTTGGAACAGAAGTTCGTCCTTTTGAGAGGATGCAGTTCTTAAGAGGTACTGAAAATCTCTTCCTAGACCTTGCCTATGGCGTAAGAGAAATATTTACATTAAGGGATATGCTACATAATTTCTTCCTCAAAGAGATGGAAATGTGGGCAAAGACTGATGTGGATGGGGTTTCATTTATGGACGACTGGGGCTCTCAAAATTCACTTCTCATCTCCCCTAAACTCTGGAGAGAATTCTTCAAGCCCCTGTATAAAGACTACTGTGACATACTGCACTCCCATAATAAGTTTGTATTCTTCCATTCTGATGGACACATAGAGGCAATATATCCCGACCTTATAGAGATTGGAATAGACGCCATAAATTCTCAGCTATTCTGTATGAACATAGAAGAATTGGGCAGAAGGTATAAAGTTAAGATTACCTTTTGGGGAGAGATAGATAGACAATATATACTCCCCTTTGGGACGGTGGAAGAGGTAAAGTCCGCAGTAAGGAGAGTAAGAAAAGCCCTCGATACAGGACAGGGAGGAGTAATTGCCCAGTGTGAATGGGGAGTAAAAGACCCAAAAGAGAATATAGAGGCGGTATTTGAGGAGTGGAATAAACCTTTGGAACAGATAGTTTGAGATCAATGTCAGAATTATTAGAAAACTTTATTAAACCCAATATTATCACAGAAGAGAATCTGAGCACAGATTTTACAAAAATATTGAGTAAATATGTAAATTTTGAACTCATAACTGACTATAAAGGGGATCTAGCTAGAGGACTTCCTATTTCTCTAGAAAAAGTAGACGGATTTTTATTAAAGAATAAACATCCTGGATGCAAGACCTTTATAAGAGAGATATTTAAAAAGATAAGATATGTACCGATAGAAGATGAGACTCGACTGGATGACCCTGAAATAAGGCATAATTTTCTAGTAAAGGTATTTGCTTTTGCTGAGCTCAGGGATACCCTGGATAATCTTAAATCGATAAGAGAACTTTTAGATTTTCATCAGAGATATAAGTATACTCTTATGTCTTATAGTCAAAAAAGGCTGAAAATCCTTGGGAGACTGTTAGCAAATCAAAATAAACTGGAGCTCAATAGCATTATTCCTGTTTATAAAGAGAATTTCTATGAGGCTTTTATTAAAGAACCCTCTAGAAAATCGCATATAAATGTACTTCAGCATATATACGGGTACTTTTCAGAATATATAAGTTACGAGGAAAAGATACATTTCTTTGAAATATTAGAGAAATATGAGGAAGGATTGCTCCCCCTTATTGTTCCTCTAGAATTTGTAAGAACTTATAGCCAAAAATTTGAATTCGAATATCTCATCATTCAAAGATATCTCTATCCGTATCCAGAAGAATTACTTCTATATAAGACTCATTCTCGGTAGACATTTGAAAAATATCTACTAATTTTCATAATTACGCTGTATCCTCTCCCAGCTTTCTATCTCACCATCTACCAGATAGAAAACTGGATTTACATCTGGAACTTCAATATATTTATCGCATAGAAATCTATACCTCTCCAAATCCCTCTTTTTTAATTTATTGCATAGATGAATAAATTCAAATCTAACCTGTCCTGAGGTAACAGGAATTATACCCGAAAGTGGATCGTCGATCTCTATCTTACTTCTATCGAAGGAGTAACCTCTTGCAATAGCTTCCAGATATACATAATATAGGTAAGAATCTATAGCCATGATTGGGTTCTGAAAATTCTTAAATCTTACAAGTTGAGGATGATGTTTATATCCTCTTGTTTTTCCTTCCAGAACTTTCCTGGCTAGTAAACTTTCTCTCCATAAGGCAAGTATCCCTTTAGTATCCAGATATCTTGGATGTATTGACCAGAGCCTCATAGTCTATTTCTAATAATTTTTAGCAAAGATATCAAACAACTGAGCGACTCCGACCAGTAATCATTTTTTAAAAAGGAAAACTCATCATTCTTTAAAAATCTCCTCTTCACTTTCAGGAGAAATATAAAGATTATCTGCCTCTTTTATCATATCTAAAATCTTTATCGTCTCTTCTTTAGTCTTAACTCCTGTTTTCCATAAAGCTCTTAGAACAGCCTGTAGAGTAATAACTCTCACTCCTTCTTTCTTAGCTAATTCTTGCGCTTTTCTATCATTGGTAAGAAATATACAATTTTCTGACTTACAGTACGAGATAGCCTCAAGTTCTCCTCTACCTAGAGTCCAGTTTTCTGATAGCCTTTCATATTCCTTTAAAACAAAAGGACTTAGGGTTACAGTCTCTATTTTTGAGATTACATTTAAAGGGAAAACATATCCATATTCTAAAGGGATAGATACCTCATCCCTTATTCTAGGAGTCATCACTATCCTATCCTTAAATAGCTTTTTTAGTGTATCAATAGCATCAATCTTTGCAAACATACTTAGAATATCTGTATCTATAACTACCATTATGTTATTCTCGAAATTTCTTCGACTTCTTTATCTAATTCTTCAGAAGAAATATCAGGAACTACAATTTTAATACCATTTTCTCTCAGGAGTTCTTTAAAATCCTCTATATTTAAACCACAGATCTCTGCCGCCTTTGATAGCGAAACTTCTCCTCTCTCATAGAGACCGATTGCTAGCTCTTTTCTCAATTCTGGTTTTGCCCTCAAAAGAGAACGAAAACTATCTTCTATAAGTTCTTCTCTTGAATGATACCTTCCCTTGGAGATTAATATGTCTTCTAGCTTATCTAATATAGAACCTGATAAATTCATATCTTCACCCCAAATAAGCTATTGAGTTTTATACTTATTATATCACAAAGATGTGGCTAGGAAGGTAAGTGAATGGATATAGGAGTGAATGAAACTCTTCAAAACGTTGAAGACTCGACCAGTTGACAAAAACCATACCCAGACATTAAACTATAAAAAATTACTTTGATAAGGAGATTGGATGTACAGGGAGATAATATTTTTTATATTGATTCTTTTAACTATACTTATGACTCTGCCTAAATCTGCATTTGCCTGGGGTGGGCATAAAGAGGTGACTTATTACTGTCTTAAGGATATAGAGTGGCTTAAGGAATTCAAAGATATCAAGATAACGCCATTTAACTATGAGGACCCCGATAAGAGGACCTCGCCCTATGAGATCCCCTATAAAGAAGGAAGTATAGGTGATACAACCTCTGCACTGGATATCCTGACCATATACTGTGAGGAGCCTGACTGGGGACTCGATAAAGATGTGGATTCTTTCCTCTTTAAATTACTCGGATACATAGGGTTAGACAGCAGTAGCTGGAGGCACGGCTACTGGGTGATAGGACCAGTAAAACTGGGAGGCGCACCAGACAGGTTTATATACTTTTATAATATGAGTATTCTGGCATTCAAAAATAGTGATTACTACTGGGGATTCAGATTCCTTGCCAGATGCCTCCATTACTTAGAAGATATAACTCAACCACAGCATACTTATCCAGTCCCCTATAAGGTGATAGTGAAGAATCATTTCAATCCAAAAAGGATAATACCAATAGTCAGTAATCATCACTTTACTTTAGAGAGATACCAGGCTTATCAGTGCAGAACAGGTTATCCGAAGTTTATAAATGCCATCGTCTCGGCAAAGCCCGCAGAGGTGAAAGACCTCAGGGCTTTTATAGTAGAATCTGCTATAAGGAGCTCAAGAAAGGCAGAAGAACTGTGGGATATACAGTCAAAACTCTATGGACCAGACATAGATAGAGAGGAGGAGTTTCACTGGTATCCAGGTTTGGAACTGGATGAGGCGCTAAAGACCCGGTATGACGATATTATTGCAGAACAACTATCTGACCTTGCTTCTAAAGTAAAGGGATTAGTTCTTCATATGCGCGAAGTAGTTGAAGGTCTCTCTTATTCCATCTATAAGGGAGGTTTTAGGAGTCCAGTCAAGCAGTTTGTTAGCCTTTTCACAGTTAAGGGCTATACGTCTTACCTCTCCAGGTCTAGGCGCATCGTAGACAACAGGGAAATCTCTCCCAGAGACAGACTTTAGCACATCTATGAGTTCATTCACACTTGTCTCTTTACCTGTACCTATATTGTATATACCTACAGGTGCAGACAGTGCCTTTATGTTTGCCTCTACCACATCCATAACATATACATAGTCTCTCGTCTGCTCTCCATCCCCATAGACTATACAGGGTTTATTGGAGAGGATTCTCTCAGAGAATATCGCCACCACTCCAGCTTCTCCAAATGGGTCCTGCCTGGGACCATATACATTTGCATATCTTAAGGCTACATACTCCAGACCAAAGACTGAGTGATAATATCCGAGATATATCTCTACTGCCCTCTTACTTGCACCATAGGGAGATATTGGGGCAGTAGGGGTAGATTCATCGGCTAATCCTCCAACATCACCATAAATGGCACCACCCGTTGAAGCAAATATAAATCTCTTTACATTGTAATTCTTAGCTAACTCCAGAAGATTAAGAGAACCTATTATATTTATATTCGCATCGTAGACCGGGTCTTCAACCGATCTTCTTACATTTATCTGCGCCGCATGGTGGTCAACTATCTCGGGTTTAAAAACCTTAAATACCTCTTCAAGTTTGTCCCTTTGTCTTATATCTATCTCGAAAAATAGCGCCTTTGGATTTATATTCTCTCTCCTACCGCTGGAGAGGTCATCTACAATCCCCACAGTATGACCCGAAGATACAAACGCATCTACAATGTGAGATGCAATAAATCCAGCTCCTCCTGTTACAAGTATTCTCATTTTATCCTCCTTTCTCAAGCCCTAGGATGTGTCTTTTTATATATCTCTTTGAGTCTTTCCAGAGTTATATGGGTGTATTTCTGAGTTGTTGAGAGGTCAGAATGACCCAAAAGTTCCTGCACCGCTCTGAGGTCCGCTCCATTTTCTAATAGATGCGTGGCAAAAGAATGCCTAATAGTATGAGGACTTACATCCTTCCCCGTCATAATCCCGTACTTCTCCATCATCCTTTCTATACTCCTGCAGGTAAGCCTTGTCCCAAATCTACTCAAAAATAGTGCCATCTCCTTATCGTCTCTGACAAGACTCGGTCTTACCTCTTCAAGATATCTCTTTAGACTCTTAAGTGCATACTCACCAAGAAAGACTATACGCTCTTTATTACCCTTCCCCTTGATCAGTATCTGTCTGTCATCTCTTACATCAGAGACATTAAGCTGAACCAGTTCTCCAATCCTCATACCAGTAGAGTACAGGCATTCTACTATAGCCCTATCTCTTATCCCCAGAGGATTATCTAATGGAATGTTCTCTATAAGTCTCTCCATTTCAGTCTGGGTCAAGAAATTGGGTAAAATCTTCTCCTGCTTTGGAGAGAATAGACTCACCAGGGGGTTCTCACCTATAAAACCTCTCTTCACCATAAACGTATAGAAGCGTCTCAGGGTAGATAGCTTTCTTATAACAGAGTTCTTGTTATACCTATTCTCAGTAAGAGCCATTATAAAGTCTCTCACATTATCCCTGGTAGCAGAGTATATCTCCAGATTATCCCCTCTCAGAAAGGAAAGGAACTGCCTAAGGTCTTTATCATAAGCCTTTAGTGTATTTACCGTAGCTCCTCTCTCAGACCTCATATATTTTAAAAACAGGTCGATATAATATTCACTCGATTCCATGTGACGTCCTCCCCTCAATAAATTGAGAGGGATTACTGCCCCTCGCGCTCCCCCACTTCTCTAAAAGCCTCCTAAAAGCCTCCTAAGACTCTCAATTGCCCTTTCTGCTGTAAGTCTGCGCCTCTCTTTACGAGATGGATGTTTTATCTCCGGCATTATTCCGTAGTTTATACCCATCGGCTGAAAGTTCTCTGGATCACCTGTGGTTATATACTTTATCAGACTTCCAATGGCTGTTTCCTCAGGAAATACAACAGGTTCTTTCCCATTCAAAAGTCTATAGGCATTTATTCCAGCGACTATACCGGTAGCTGATGACTCCAGATATCCCTCAACACCGGTGATCTGACCGGCAAAGAATATACCAGAATCAGTCTTTAGAGAAAGGGAAGGTTTAAGTAACACAGGTGAATTTATAAATGTATTCCTGTGCATAACACCAAATCTGACGAACTCAGCAGACTTAAGAGCAGGAATAATTCTAAATACCCTCTCCTGTTCCTTCCATCTGAGTTTTGTCTGACAACCAACCAGACTTAACAGTTTACCCTCTTTATCCTCTCTCCTCAACTGGAGGACTGCATAAGGCATCCTGCCTGTTTTCGGATCAATCAATCCCTTGGGTTTAAATGGACCAAACCTAAGTGCATCCTGATCCCTTTTAGCTATCTCTTCTATTGGAAGACATGCCTCATAGAATATCCCCTTTTCGAAATCCTCTAGTGGCACTGTCTCAGCAGATATAAGCGCCTCATAGAATCTCTTATATGTATCTTCGTCTATAGGGCAGTTTAGATAATCTGCTCCGCCATAGTTATATCTGGAAGCCCAGAAACATTCATCCTCATCTATGGATTCCCTTGTAACTATCGGGCTTGTGGCATCGTAGAAGTATAAAAATTCTTCCCCCAGAAGTCTCTTTAACGCACTGGCAAACTCTCCTTCAGTTAGTGGACCGGTAGCTATGATAAGGGGTCTACTATCGGGTATATCTTTACACTCTTCTCTAATTACATAGACGTTCTTATGCTTTAAGAGTCTCTCTGTAATATATGCACTGAAGCCTTCTCTATCCACAACCAGAGACTTACCACCAGGAATAGCATTCTTCCTTGCAGACTCTATCACTATAGAACCGAGTAGTTTCATCTCCTCTTTTAATAACCAGCTGGCATCGTATGGCACATCTGATTTCAATGAGTTACTGCAAACCAGTTCTGCCAGATATCCAGTCTTGTGGACCGAAGTAGGAGTATACGGTCTCATCTCATAGAGAATTACTTCTACGCCTCTATTTGCCAGATAGTAAGCAGATTCAACCCCTGCTAATCCACCGCCAATAACCGTTACTCTCATAATTATCCCTTTTTAACCACAGCTCTTCTCTTTCCAAGGATCACATAGTCACAGTCAGGATTACTGCACTTTCTATACGTATTTCCCTTCTTAGAACGGGCAAGAACAATAGGATATCCACATTTAGGGCACTTAGCGCTTGTAGGTTTATCCCAGATTACAAAGTCACATTTCGGATAGTTAGAACATCTGTAGTACATCCTGCCATTTCTGGACTTCAGTCCAACTATCTCTCCTCCACATTTGGGGCAACTTACCCCGGTACTCTTTGTGGCAGGTCTTGTATAGGTACATTCAGGATACCCTGAGCACCCGATAAATACCCCATATCTGCTCCTTCTTTCTACCAGAGGTTTTCCGCAGACCGGGCAGTTACCCAGTATATTACTTACCTCTGCCTTTTCCTTTGCCTCATTTACCTGTTTCTCAAACTCCTGATAAAACTGTATGACCAGTCTTTCCCAGTCCTCTTTACCCTCCTCTATCTCGTCCAGGTCTTCCTCCATCTTTGCTGTAAAGTTAGGGTCCATTATATTTGGAAAATACCTGGTTAAGAGATCAGATACGATCATACCTACCTCTGTAGGCTTCAGTGTGTGATTCTCAACTATCACATAATTTCTCTCCTGAATAGTACTTATAATGGTTGCATATGTGCTTGGACGCCCTATTCCTTTTTCCTCCAGCAATTTTATGAGAGACGCCTCTGTGTATCGAGGAGGAGGCTGAGTAAAGTGCTGTGTGGGAATAAGCTCCAGAAGGTCAACATCTTTATTCTTGTCCAGCTTCTCCAGCGGCATCTCCTCTTCATCTTCTTCCTTCCCGCTGACTAACTGATACCCGGCAAATACCAGTCTGGAGGCACTGGATCTAAAGATATACTCTTTTCCTTCCACATCTACAGTGATCGAGTCATATATAGCATCTTCCATCTGACAGGCTACAAATCTCTCCCATATGAGTTTATACAGGGCAAATTGATCAGGTGTCAGATATTCTTTTATCTTCTCCGGAACTCTCTCCACAGAAGTGGGTCTAATAGCCTCATGCGCTTCCTGAGCAGACTTTGAAGATTTATACACCTTGGGCTTTTTCGGAAGATACTCATCTCCATACTGCTCTTTTATAAATCTTCTCACCTCTTCCAGAGCAGAGTCAGATATTCTCACTGAATCGGTCCTCATATAGGTGATAAGTCCAACTATAGTATCCCCTATTCTAAGACCCTCGTACAACTGCTGTGCTATATTCATAGTCCTCGATGGGGAGAAACCAAGTCTTTTAGATGCCTCCTGCTGTAAAGTGCTGGTAGTAAATGGAGGAGGTGGAGACTTCTTCCTCTTAGACCTTTTGATATTAAGAATACGAAACCTTGCAGATTCGAGTTCTTCAACTATCTTCTTAGCTTCAGCCTCATTCGGTATCTTTAGTTTCTCTTTTCCCTTAGAGATAAGTTTTGCTTTAAATCTAATATCTTCCTGGAGGAATACCCCCTCTATCTCCCAGTATTCTTCAGGGACAAAAGATGCTATCTCCCTTTCTCTATCGCAGATGAATTTCAAGGCGACAGACTGGACCCTACCGGCACTGAGGTCATTCTTCATAAGTTTCTCCCAGAGGAATGGGCTCAACCTGTAACCCACAATCCTATCGAGTACTCTCCTACCCTGCTGGGCATTTACCCTGTTTATATCTATGGGTTTCGGATCCTTTAAACTATTGACTATAGCATTCTTGGTAATCTCATGGAACTCTACTCTACACTTCTCGTTTGGGTCTATCTTAAGGACATTTGCCAGGTGCCAGGAGATTGCCTCTCCCTCTCTATCAGGGTCTGTGGCAAAAAGGACCCTGCTAACCTTGGACTTGGCATCCCTCAACTCTTTTATTATTGGAAGTTTGTCCTGAAGAGTAACGTACTTTACCTTTACCTTACCCTTCTTTATCTCCACACCAAAATCTGTCTCTGGCAGGTCTCTTATATGTCCCTGTGAAGCCTTAACTATATAGTTCTTCCCCAAATAATGCGATATAGTTCTAGCCTTAGCAGGTGATTCCACTATCAATAGAGTCTTCTCATCCATCTCTTCTCTTCAATATCCTCCCCGGCAATCTTTCTATTAATCCTTTTAACTCCAATCTGGTAACTATAATATTAAATCTACTAATATCCAGTCCACTTATATTTAGTATATCATCTTCCAACCTTGGTTCGTTCAGTACGTTCCAGATAGCAGCCTCCTCCTCGGTAAGCTCAGGAGGTCTTATGGTTGTAACTTTTGGTATTATGTTAAACTCTTCAAGCACGTCATCACCAGATGTTATAAGTTTTGCCCCTTCCTTTATAAGCTGATTGGTCCCCTGACTATTCTCACTATCTATATTACCTGGCACTGCAAAGACTTCTCTTCCCTGCTCCAGTGCATAGCCTGCAGTTATCATTGCCCCACTCTTTAAAGATGCCTCAACCACAAGTGTAATCTGAGTAAGACCACTGATAATCCTGTTGCGCCTAGGAAAGTGCCAGGGCTCTGGACTATCTCCAACAGGAAATTCACTTATAAGACATCCCCTTTTACTTTCTATTATATCTTCTCTTAGATTTCTATTCACCTTTGGATAAACGATATCTATCCCTGTACCAAGAACCCCTATCGTATAACCCCCTCCTTTTATTGCCTCCATATGGGCAACGGTATCTATCCCATAGGCAAATCCACTGACAATACCTATCCCATTCTCTACAAGACGCGATACAATCATCCTTGTGGCATTTATTCCATATCTGGTAGGTTTCCTTGTCCCTACAACACTTATAAAGTTACCTTTCAACCATACCTTTTCACCCAGAACATACAAAAGCGCAGGTGGATCAGGTATCTCTTTTAAAAGCACGGGATAATCATCTGAAGATAGAGGGATAAGTTGCACACCCAGATCTATAGATCTCTTATACTCTTCCTCTGCCCTCTTCCTTAAAGATAGGACCTTTTCTCTTTCAAGCCCCAAAAAAGATATTATATCTTCAGTGGAATAGCCCCTGGAAAATAACTCCTTTATCTGCCTGTATCTTCCAGTAAGGTTTAAAAAAAGCCAGTCTGTTAAGAAAATCTCTTCTCCCAATATTTCCTATCCAACACCCTGTACTGAATAGCTTCCAGTATATCTTCTTCTCTTATCAGTTCACTTTCTCCCAGGTCTGCTATGGTTCTAGCTAACTTTAACAGTTTATCATAAGAACGGGCACTGAGATGAAACCTGTCAACTATTTCTCTTAAAAGAGATTGTACTGAGGGGGTAAGCTTGCAGTATTTCTTTAACTCGTTAGGTCCCATAAGTCCATTGAATCTAAAGCCATCTTTAAACCTGTAAGCCTGAAATTCTCTTGCTTTTCTTATACGCTCTCTTATACTTTCAGATCTTTCTCCCGGATTACTCTTTATAAGTGTGTCAGTCTCTAGTCTCGGAACTTCTATCTGTATATCTATCCTGTCCAGGATAGGTCCTGATATCTTACTAAAGTATCTCTCAATCTGATATGGACTGCACGTACAAGCCTTTCTTGTATCTCCAAGATATCCACAGGGACAGGGGTTCATACTTGCCACAAGCATAAATCTGGCAGGAAATCTTATGCTTCCATGGGCTCTGGATATAACAAGAGTCCCATCTTCCATCGGCTGTCTCAATGCCTCCAGGACATCTCTTCTAAACTCCGGAAATTCATCAAGGAACAGGATACCATTATGGGCTAAACTTATCTCTCCAGGTCTGGGATTACTCGTCCCTCCAACCATACCAGCCAGAGATATAGAGTGATGGGGAGCTCTAAAGGGTCTTTCTTCAATGATTCCTCCCCCTTTTGGTAATAGTCCTGCACTGCTATATATCTTGGTTACCTCTAGGGCCTCTTCCTCAGTAAGCGGAGGGAGAATAGTGGGTAACCTCTGGGCGAGCATAGTCTTGCCAGAGCCTGGAGGTCCAACCATAATCACATTGTGAAATCCGCAGGCTGCTATCTCTAAAGCCCTCTTAGCAGACTCCTGCCCTTTTATATCACTGAAGTCACCGGAGACTTCATTTATCCTTATAGACTTGGCAGGTGCAGAAGGAGAAAGACTGATATTTCCATTGAGAAACTGAACAATCTCCACCAGATTTTTGATTCCATAAACCTTTATCCCGGGTATAAGGGCTGCCTCAGAAGAATTTTCATAAGGGACAAACATTACAGGTATATTCAATTCTTTAGACATTATCGCCATAGATATGATACCATTAACTGGTCTTATGGAACCATCTAGGGAAAGTTCTCCAACCACGAGAAATGGTTCTTCCAATTTTGGATTTATAACTTCAGAAGCCATAAGTATCCCAAGAGCTATAGGGAGATCAAAGGCAGGACCTTCTTTCTTGATATCTGCAGGAGCCAGATTAACAGTGATCCTCTTAACAGGAAAATTGAGCTCGGAATTCTTTATTGCAGACCTTATCCTTTCTCTTGATTCCTGCACTGCCTGGTCTGGAAGTCCTACGATGGTAAAACTGGGTAACCCGTTAGTTATATCCACTTCCACATCTACCGGTGCACCTTCTATTCCCAGGAGAGTCGCACTCAATACCTTAGCCAACATACCTGTAGGTATCCCCTTCTAGCTGAAAGGCATCTTTTGTAAGGTTAAATTTGGTATCACCGGTCTTGGGGTCTATATTTACCGTAAGGACATCAAATCTACAACTCAACCTGGGCCATCCTCTGGCATTCAGATAGTATAGGGCAGTCCTGACTATGCGCTCCCTCTTTCTAAAAGTTACAGACTCTTCAGGAGCACCAAACTTCTTGCTTGTCCTAGTTTTAACCTCTATAAAGCTCAAAACACCCTTATCTTCAGCTATGATATCTATCTCTCCCCGCTGTGAATAAAAGTTCACTGCAAGGATATCATAGCCTAAACTCTTTAGATACTCCAAAGCCTTCTTCTCCCCTAGACTCCCTAATGCCCTTTTATTCCTCATACTCTAACACCTCTCTTACAGGTGAAAAAGAAATCCTGTGTATAATAGAGGGCCTGTATATCCTTAATCTTTCCCTGTGGGAAGGGGTAGGATAGCCCTTATTGTGGGAAAAATCATACTGAGGGAAGAGTTTATCGTAGTATTCCATTATAGAATCTCTGGATACCTTAGCTATTATAGAGGCGGCAGAAACAGAAGCACAGATCTCATCACCATCTATAATGTTCAGCTGAAATATATCCACATCAATCACCAAAGCATCAGTTATTATCCCCTTTACCTCTACATCAAGGTCCAATAAAGCCCTCTTAAAAGCCTCTCTATTAGCCCAGGCTAGCCCATTAGTATCGATCTCCTTAGGTTCAACTATCCCTAAGCCTATATCTATTGCAACCTCTTTTATATCTCTTGCTATAGATTCCCTCTGTTTTGGAGTTAGTTTCTTAGAATCATCTAGATATATCTTGCATTTGGGAGGTAGAATGACTGCAGCTGCTACCAGAGGACCAGCAATAGCACCTCTTCCAGCCTCGTCTATCCCACATACCGGATAGATGCCCTTAGAAGATAGATTTAACTCTATGTCCTGAGTTGGCTTTACCTTATGATACTTATTCTTCCTGGAGGCCAATATATCAATAAGGCTTTCCCTAAGACATTCTGAACAGGAACAAAACCAAAATACCTACTGTCTTCGCTATTACCCCTATTATCACCCAGAACGAAGAGGTGACCCTGAGGGACCTTTACTGGGCCAAAGTTGTCGTAAGAAGGGTACATCTTATGATTCTCCTCTATTGGCTGACCATTTATATATACTTTTCCATTAACAAGCTGTACAGTCTCTCCCTCAAGGGCTATGACCCTCTTTATATAGTCGACCTTGGGGTTCTGGGGGTACTTAAAAACTATAACATCAAAACGCTGTATGGGTCTAAATCTGTATATAAACTTATTCACAAAGAGCTTATCCCCCACAAGGAGGGTGGGCTCCATAGAACCGCTGGGAATAGCAAAAGGCTGTATTATAAATGGTCTTATTATACCAAAGGCAAGAACAACAGCTATTATTACGGATTCTATAAGGTCTCTTACCAGTGCCTTTTCCTCCTTACTCATTCACTCCTGCTTCCTTTGCCCTGGCTTCCTTTATCCTAGCCTCCTTACCTATCTTGGTCCTGAGGTAATAGAGCTTGGCTCTTCTAACTTTACCCTTTCTTACTACCTCTACCCTATCTATTATGGGTGAGTAAAGTGGAAATACCTTCTCCACTCCGACCCCATATGAGATCTTCCTCACAGTAAAAGCCCTGTTAATTCCACTACCCTTTATCGCAATAACAGTGCCTTCAAATACCTGTAGTCTCTCTCTTCCACCTTCTAGAGATTTTGTATAAACTCTTACCAGATCCCCTGGTTTAAAATTTTCTATATCCTGTCTTATCTGCTGTTTCTCCAACAATAGAATAGGATCCATTCTTACATCCCTCCTACGTAAATTAAAACCTTAGGCATTATATCATATTTATATGATAAAGTGCAACTATGAAAAGATGCTTTTCTATAAGTTTAACTCTTACTCCTGAGCCTGAATATCGGCTCTAGTCCTTTTGCCTTTTCTTTCAGGTATTCTATCTCTTCCTCTGTTACAGGTTTAAACTCTTCTGCTATATCCAGTGCCATCTTAAAGAACTTTGGCTCTCCAGGAGGAATGGCAGCGGTAATGGGCTGAGACAGGGTAAATCTCAACGCAAGACTAGCCAGTTCTGGTTCCTCAACAGGGAGATACCAGCATTTCTCATATTTACGGGGTTGTCCTTCTGGTATAAGTGTCTTAGCCATCGCCTTTAAAGCAAGTCTAGCAGTCCCCTTCTCAATAGCCTTTTCCACCACCTGAGGTCCAAAGTTGGCATTAAAATAGTTTACCCAGTTTAGTGGAAACAGAACAGAATCAAAATGGAAGGCATCTAATAACTTCAGTGCTACTTCTACAGAATGGGCAGAAAATCCAATATACCTTATAAGACCCTTCTCCTTTGCAGAGATAAATGTCTCTAATGCACCATTTGGTCCCATAGCTATCTCAAAGTCCTCATCAGTTGTCATAGCGTGGAGCTGGTACAGGTCAAAATGGTCTGTCTGTAAAAGTCTCAGGGAATTCTCAAGAGCTTCCTGAGCCTCTTTCTTTGTCCTCTTCTCTGTCTTACATGCTAAGAATATCGAATCTCTCTTCCCTTTAAGAGCAATACCAAGTCTTTCCTCCGCATCCATATATGTTGGAGCCACATCAAAATAATTTATACCTCTATCAATAGCCATAGAGACTAAATTGTTAGCCTCATCCTGGGGTAACCTTGCTGCAACAATACCTCCAAATCCTATGATAGAGAGCATCTCTCCAGTATTTCCATACGGTCTCTTTTCCATAAATGATCCCTCCTTAAAAAACCTTAAGAAGATTATACAACTATAAATAGCACTTGTCCAGTATTATGATATACTTAAAAGAAAATATCCTACAAAGGGAGGGATGTTTATGGAAGATAGATTTGACTGGGAGAAATTTCCAGAAGACCAGGTCAGACGCTTTGGAAATTTAAAACCATCCTCTATAATCATAGGTATATTTATCTTGATAATAGCTATTATAATCCTTTCTTCTTCTTTCTATACGGTAAATACAGACGAGGCTGGAGTCATAAAGACATTTGGTGCCTTCTCCAGGATTACAGGACCAGGGATACATACCAAGTGGCCCTGGCCTATACAGACAGTAGAAAAGGTATCTGTAGAAAAGGTAAACAGGATAGAGATAGGATTCAGGACTGTAGGTAAGGATAGTGCTGGAAATATCATCTATAGTGATATTCCAGAGGAGAAGACTATGGTGACAAAGGATGAGAACATAGTAGAGGTAGAATTTATAGTCCAGTACATAGTAAGAGACCCATCTGCATATCTTTTCAATGTGGATAACCCTGTAGAGACCATAAGGAAGACCTCCTGGTCTGCAATGAGAACCGTAATTGCCAGTAATACTGTAGATGATGTGTTGACAATAGGGAAAGAGGCGATTCAGAATCAGACAAAAGACCTGATACAATCAGTCCTGGATAGATATAACTGTGGTATAAGGGTGGTGGCTGTTCAGCTACAGGATGTCGATCCACCAGCACAGGTAAAATCTGCATTCGATGAGGTTCAAAAAGCCAAGGAGAAGATGGATCAGCTTGTAAACGAGGGAAAGAGATACTACAATCAGGTTGTTCTGGAGGCACAGGGTGAAGCTTACAAGATAGTAAAAGAGGCAGAGGCGTACAAGATTCAGAAGATAAACTTGGCTAAGGGTGAGGTGAGCAGGTTTGAGGAGGTATACAGGCAGTATGTAAAAGAGAAAAATATAGCCAAGAAACAGATATATCTGGACAGGATGAGAAGCATACTTGCAGGGATAAACAAATACATAGTGGATCCTTCTGTGAACCTCAATATATTTCTACAGCAGGAAAAGACGGAGGTGATAAAATGAAAACAATAAACAGGATCGAACTTATAGTATTTATTGTGCTCCTGGCTCTTATACTCTTCAGGGGTCTATTTCTTTACCAGTTAGATCAGACAGAGCAGGCGGTAATAACGAGATTTGGTAGGATAATAAGGGTAGATAAGACTCCAGGTCTGGGTTTTAAGGTCCCATTTATAGACACTGTAAACAAGTTCAGTAAAAAGATCCTGGAATATGATACCAATCCTCAGGTAGCGGTAACCAAGGATAAGAAGACCATAATAGTGGACTACTATGCAAAGTACAGGATAGAATCACCCGATAAATTCTTACAGAGAGTAAGGACACAGCAGGGTGCCAATACCATCCTTGATGATGTTGTATACTCAGCTATGAGAAAAGAGGTGGGTAAATATACCCTTTCTCAGATCATTATGGGTAGAGAAGAGATACCTAATCTAGTGATAAATGACCTTAAAGCACTTCTACCGGAGTATGGGCTTGAGATAGTTGATGTTAGATTTAAGACCACCAATTTCCCACAGGAGGTTCAGGCATCGGTCTTTGAAAGGATGAAGGCAGAGAGATTACAGATGGCGCAGAAGTATATATCTGAAGGGGAAAAAGAAAAGATTGCTATTATGGCGGATGCTGATAAGATAAAGGCAGAACTTATCTCTAAAGCAAATATGGAGAGCCAAAAGATAAAAGGAGAGGGAGAAAGGATAGCGGTTTCACTCATTCAAAATGCCTACGCCAAGGCTCCAGAGCTGGCATTTATGATAAAATATCTAGAGACATACGGAGAGATAATAAAGAAAGAGGATACAAATGTCATAATATCGACAAAGTCTGATATATTTAAGATCCTTCAGGATATGGAAATAAGATAAAAAGGAGGGAATATCTTTGAATCTGCTTATAAGGTATGGATATAACTTCAAGGACAATCACAGAGAAAGGGTCTTATCAGCAAGAGATGATATAAATCTTGTTGATGACTTAGAATCTGCCGAGGTAATACTTGGAGGTATATCCAGGGAGGAATTCAGAAGGGCAAGAAACTTAAGATGGATACAGGCAACTGGAGCAGGGGTAGATGGACTTTTATTCCCAGAATTGGTGGAAAGTGATGTGATAATCACCAATGCCAGTGGGGTACATCCCATCCCTATAGCCGAACACACATTTGCCCTTATACTGGCTATTACAAGGGGACTTATAAAATCTTTTGAGGGAAAGAATAGAAAGGAATGGCTTCACAACGAGGTATTTATAGATGAACTCTACGGGAAAACGATAGGGATAATAGGATATGGAAGGATAGGACAGGGTATAGCCAGACTGGCAAAAGGATTTGGGATGAGAGTTATAGGTCTAAAAAGAGACCCGGGTAAAAAAGTAGAAGTAGAACCCGATCTCCTTTTGGGTAAAGATTCACTGGATACACTGTTGAAAGAGTCTGATATAGTGGTTATTATTGTTCCACTTACAGAAGAGACCTACCATATGATAGGGGAGAGAGAGTTAAAGTTGATGAAACCTACAGGCATCCTGATAAATGTGGCAAGAGGAAAAGTGGTTGATGAGTCTGCACTTATAAAGGCTCTTAAAGAGAGGTGGATATTCTCTGCCGGTCTGGATGTCTTTGAGACAGAACCTTTGCCACCTGAGAGTGAACTCTGGGAACTGGATAATGTGGTAATAACTCCTCATATAGCAGGCCTAAACCCATATTATACAGATAGACTCTTAGATATATTCATCAGAAATCTTCAGGCTTATCCTGACATATCCAAGATGATCAATGTGGTGGATAAAAGATTGGGATATTAACAAGGGAGACTAAAAAGAAGGCTCCTATGAGGAAGGGACCAAAGGGTATCTTTGTCTTCATACCTGCCCTTCCTCTCTTTATCAGGTACAATCCATATACGGTTCCGGTAAGAGAGGAGATTATGATAACCAGAAGTGTGCCATAGAAACCAAGCATCAGAGAAAAGATAACAATGAGTTCCACATCACCCATACCCAGGCCGCCTTTAAATATAATTCGCAGGAGATAAAATATAAGAGCAAAGATACCAGCGGTTATAAAGTTATAAGGGAATCCATAGATTACTCCATAGACTGCCGACAAGACAATACAGGGGATCAGAGTGATATCTGGCAATAGCATATATTTTAGATCTATAAAGGCGGATATTAATAGAAGAGAGGCGATAGAGGTAAAAATGATAAAATCCAGAGAAAGTCCAAATCTTCTGAAGAATCCGAAAAATATAATACCGGTAGCCAGTTCAACGATAGGGTACTGCAGAGAGATCTTTTCTCCACAGTACCTGCACCTACCCTTTAACAATATGTAACTAACAAAAGGAATATTATCTGACCAGGAAAGCTTGTGCCTGCAGTTTGGACAAAAGGACCCAGGGGAAACAATGGAGATTCCCCTGGGAATTCTGTATATACACACGTTCAGGAAGCTTCCTATTACTAAGCCAAAGAGAAATACCAGTATACTCAACTTAGAGCGTCTATTATAGCCTTTCCAGAGCTGGTTCCGATTCTATTTGCACCAGCAGAGATCATCTTTAATGCATCCTCTAATGTCCTAATCCCTCCACTTGCTTTAACTCCCAACTTATCCCCAACCACCTGTCTCATAAGCCTGACATCTTCTACCGTTGCCCCCCCAGGGCCAAAGCCAGTAGATGTCTTTACGAAGCTTGCCCCACCAGACATAGCTATCTTACAGGCGGAGATCTTTTCTTCTTCTGTGAGATAACAGGTCTCAAGTATCACCTTTACTACCTTCTTACCAGCAAGATTGACTATCTTCTTTATCTCATTCTCCACATACTCATAATCTCTACTCTTAAGCGCCCCAATATTTATGACCATATCCAGCTCGTCCGCTCCTTCTTCCAGTGCCTCTTCCGCCTCGTGCATCTTGGTCCTTGTTGTTGTAGCTCCAAGGGGAAATCCTATAGCAACACCTACCTGGACACCGGAGCCTTTCATCGTCTCAACAGCAAGTTTAGTAAACCATGGGTTTATACACACTGCATAGAATCTGTATATCCTTGCCTCTTCCAGAAATGCACACATCTCTTCAATGGTTGTCTGCGGTCTTAAAAGGGTCTGATCTATATACTTAAGCAGTTCCTCTTTAGTCATCTACGCCTCCTTACAGATATCCCAATTCTTTCAGTATCTTCTTCAAAACCTCTTCCTGCTCTGGGGTAACTTCTCCCAGTGGTAACCTTACACTTCCAACGTCTATGCCTCTAAGTCTTAACATCGCCTTTAAAGCAGAGATAGACGAAAACTGCTTGGTTATAGTTCTTATCCTGTTTAATATAAACTGCTTCTCCCTTGAGTCTTCTATTTTTCCAGAGAGAAAATCGTTATATACCCCAACAGATAATTCCGGTAACGGATTTGCCAGAGCAGATATGGCACCCTTAACCCCCATAAGCAGGGCTGGTAAGATCAAACTGTCTGTTCCTACAATCACATCTTTATCTGGACCCAATTCATATATAAGGTCTTCAAGTGTCTGCAAGTCCTTACTACTGTCCTTTATACCCTTTACATTATCAGCCTCTTCCATAATTGTCCTGGCTAGAGAGGGCTTTATGGTATTTCCAGTATTTCCCGGGAGGTTGTAAAGATATACCGGTATCGGCTTCAGGGCATCGGCAACACTGACAAAATGTCTCTTGAGAGCGGAATCCTCCAGCTTGAAATAGTATGGGCTTACAATTGCCACTCCAGATACACCAGCATCCACAGCGGATTCTCCCACCTCTATGGTCTCCTTTGTAGTGATCTCACCGATCTGGGCTATAACAGGAACCCTATTTTTAGCTATCTCTACCGCACTCTTAAATAATAACCTCTTCTCTTCCTTTGAAAGTAGAGGACCTTCTCCATTTGTTCCGGCTATAAATAGACCACTGACCCCTTTATCGATGAGAAAATTCAATAACTTCTCAAATGCAGTAAGGTCTATCCTATCTTCTTTAAATGGAGTTACAACAGCAGGAATAATACCTTTAAGCATCGCTACACCTCTTTTATAATCCAGTCCTTATATAAACTAGATTATACTTTATCTATCAATCATCGTCAAACTTATACTGCACCGATCGATCTCATATATTCTACATACCTAGGAAAGGCAATCTCCGGCTCTGGTATCTCTGGATGCCACATCTTCTCCCATTCGAAGGAGAGATATCCATCATAGCCTATCTCTTTGAGAAGATTAATAATCTCCACAAGAGGTATATCGCCCTCTCCAGGGAGGACTAACTGCCAGTTATCATCTAATCTTCTCGCATCCTTTATATGCATATGTCTGAGACTATCTTTGAGATATCCTATAGTTTCCTCAGGGCTCTCTCCACTTCTATATGGATGCCATACATCCCACAGGGCTTTTATGTTTTCACTCTCTGAACGCTTTATGATCTCAGATATAAGTCTACCAGTTGAAAAATAATCGTGAGTTTCTATAACAACATCTACTCCAAGCCCTTTTATCTTTTCTCCTACACTATGGAGAGCCTCAGGTATGTAATTTATGTACTCTGACTCGGTAACATTATCGGGCACATTACCTATAAAACTCCGTACAATACCAGATCCCATCTCTCTGGCTAGTTCACAGTATCTCACAAGTGTCTCTATATTCATATCCCTCTCTTCCTTTACAGGAGAGGCAAATCTGGTATAGGCACTTATACAGCATATCTCTACACCGTTATCCTCGAAGAGATTCTTTATCTCTTGTCTCTCTAAAGGGGAGACCTCAAGGGATATGTGCTGTCTTCCTGCACCCCTTAACTCCACCCCATCGTAACCGTAGCGTCTGGCAGATTCAACTATCTTTTTGATATTCCAGTTAGGACAACCTAATGTGCTGAAAGATAACTTCATCTTATCTCATCTCTTTCTCTAAACGGAGTAAATACTATATAGAACCTTGCCTCTTTGCCAGAGGTGATTATTCTTAAAAAGTTAAAATCTTTTACCGAGCCATCATGAAACTCCAGATTTTTCAGTTCTCCTATCTCCACAACTGCTCCTGCAGGCTCTTTTATCTCTATAAAAAGATTACCATATCTACCTCTAACGATAAAGTTTTTATCACCGACTCTCTCCAGACTTCCATTAATCTGTATTCTGGATTCTATCTTTCCCTCCCCCTTTAGTAAGACATCGTCTTCCAATATGAGACCTCCATCTCTTCTATCCTTTAAAAATTCCAGTGTCCTTGTTATCTTCTCTACCTTCTCCTGAGGATAAGCCCTGGTTAAATCAAGAAGTATCCTGTCTCTATCCTCTCCTCTATCAAAGGAGATGATCTTACCTTCAAACTCTTTCCCAATCCCTTCACTCTCACCATCTATAAATATCAGACTATGTCCTTCCGCATTGCAGAATGGATTCTTGTATCTACCCTCTCTAAAGTATTGCCTCGTATATAACCCCGAACCCAGATCGTGTAAGAAGGACTGGCCATAGACATGGAATATAAAATGTCCAACATCCAGTTGATTGTGAGGTTCTCCATTATTACCAGCCTTTACAGCCAGTATCGGTCCAAGCCTATCCTCCCAGTTCCTCCGTGTTATGACCCAATCTATACCTCGAAAGTGTATAGATGTATCTCCAGGCACTTCCAATTCGTCTACATCCTGTCTTAAGCATCTAAAATTTTCCAGTTCTCTCATCTCAACCTGAGAGGCAAGCCACTTCAGTTTTCTTCCACCAGTCGTATATTTAGCCAGGAGCATCACCAGGTCTCTATTCAGCTTCAGACCCCAAGGAGGACAATCACCAAAGTTTGCATATCTGTCTGGAGGTAGATAGCAGTATACTGGAAATTGACCGGTAACCTGAAGTTTTGGATGTTCAAAGATATTTATCCTGCCCTCAGTAATTCTATATAAACTATCAGCAAACCTGGTAAGATGGGTCAGTCCAAAGTTCCAGTATCCTATTCCTTCTACCCATCCTCCCTCATCATCAAAATAGTCAAGATACCTGTTCAATCTCTGAGTTACATCAAAAATTATCTTACTGAGATAGGGTTCCTCCGCTCTACCCGCTATAGCAGAAGCGCCTATCGCTCCAGTACAGACAGCACACCAGTTAGACCAGTACGCATTTGCCCACCAGTATCTGTCCGGATTTTCATAGAATGGTATAAATATCCTTCTCTTTAACTCATACTTTACTCTTTCCCTTACGTTCCTATCAAGCCTGTCTCCTAAAAGGTCCAGGATCTCTCCAAGTTGTTCTGCTGTCATAGAGGCAAAGAGGTCTATGTATGGCTCATCATAATTTAACTCCTCAGGCAAATGGGCAGGATAACACCAGGTTATCTCATTACATATATCCCAGATATAATCCTGAAGTCTGAGGAGAAAATCTTCTCTACCTGTAAGGAAGGTCCCTATAGCAAGCAGATACATATTGGACCTCTTTGATCTATGAGGGGCTTCATAGTGTGTCCTGTTTCCCGTTATATAGAATTCCCTGAAGTAAGAGTATTTAGCCTCTGGTATCGGCATCTTTACAAGTTCTTCGCAGGATTTAATTATTTCGTCTCTGGGAATATCCTCCCTGACTTCTTCTCTTCTTAAGACTATGGGGTTACTCAATACCTCTTTAGATAAAGCCTCTTTTACATCTTTAACATCTGCCACATTATACATCTCCATCACCTCCAGAAAAATAAGGGTGTCCTCGGGAACCTTAAAATCTATTTTAACCTCGCTCTTATTATACTACTTTGCCTTATTAACATAAATAATTGGGTGATGAGTCTTCTCCTTAGACTCACCACCCATAAGCTAACTATAAGAATTGGCTTTTACTTCTTAAAGTACTGGCAAGGATTAGTTGGAGCAGGATTTGGATATAACCATGCGCCAAACATCTCTTCTGGAACATTTCTGAAGTTATTCTTTACTATTCCAAAGTCGGGAGGATTGGTGCATATACCAATTACATACAGATTATTTGCATTTATATCAAGTATCTGCTTCATTAAGAGCTTTTGCCTGGCAAAACTTGTAGTCTTAGTAATCTCATCGTACAGTTGCATCTGTTTCTTGACCTCTGGAGGTGGTTCTTCGCCAGACTTCCCGCCAGTGTTGTACCAGAGCTGCCATAGCGGGGCATGGTTAGACTCACCACTATATGGGAAGTACCATCTTGGCTCTAAGAGTACTTCCATTCCTCCATCTCCGCTCCATATGGTAACTTCAGTCTCTCCAGTAGCCTTTCTCGTATAGAATATAGACCTGTCTTCTGTCTTTATCGCTGTCTTTACTCCTACTGCCTCCCAGTACTTCTTGATAAGTTCGCAGGCATCAATCCAGTCAGGTCTTATCCCAGCGGCTATTTCTATAGTTACACTCAGAGGTTTACCATCTGGTCTTAACCTTATCCCATCTGGTCCTCGTTTCAACCCCATTTCATCGAGGAATTTATTCGCTTTAGCCGGATCGTATTCTATATAAGCCTTAGCAAGCCTCTCATGATAGAATGCAGATTCTCTGAGTGGAGCAGCCTGCCATGGTTCGGCCTTACCCAGATAGACAAGGTCTATTATCTCTTTCCTATTAATAGCATGTGACATAGCAATTCTGAATCTTTTATCATTAAATATTTTTCTCAATACAGGGTCTTTCTGGTTCAGATTGAATGCCACTATTACTGCATTCATACCTGTCGGCTTAATAGTAAAGAATCTATATCCGCCCTTCTCTCTGTTCTCTGCCAGAACTGGATAGTTTTGCATTATGGTGAAGTGTCTACTGTGCATATCTATTTCGCCGTTTAAAGCCTTCATTAAGGCTACCTCTGCATTTTCTACTATATCAAAGACTACTCTATCTAGGTATGGCAACTGATTTCCAGCTGTATCTATCTTCCAATAGTACGGATTTCTCTCCCAGATATATCTTGGTCCAGAACCCAATACATTTGTGGGCCTCCAGGCAAATAAAAGGGGTCTTTCTGGATTTAACCACCAGGTATTCTTGTTACCGAATAGAGTAAACCAATCTGTCAGCTTTTCCGCCTTTACCATAGCATCAAGTTTCTCTTTAGCTGTATATTTAGGATGGAACTGCTTCATATAATGCTTTGGGACGATAAGTCCTACTCCGTCTGGAGTGGCAAGCCTCTGTAAAAATAATCCATTGGGCTGAGTAAATTTAAATCTTACAGTATAGTCATCAACCTTCTCTACCTTGACTGGCTGGCCATCAGTAGTTAACCACTTTGGGACATTTGGTGTAAGCTCCCTATTCATTAACACATCTTCGTACCAGAAGAGTATGTCGTCAGCAGTAAAGGGTTGACCATCTGACCATTTCATACCCTTTCTTAGAGAGAAAGTAAATGTTTTTCCCTCATCAGTGATCTTCCAGCTCTTTGCCAGGTTTGGTAAGACATTATTGAATGTAGGGTCCCATCTAACCAGTCCTTCATAATCAACTGTCCTCTGGAACCAGGCATTATCTGCTACTCCAAGAGTAACTGTCCTCCATTCCCCACCATACTTCCCGATCTCCTCAACTGGAACTACTACAAGTGGCTCAGCAGGAAGTCTTTTGTCCACTGGAGGTAGTTTGCCCTGTTTTACAAGTTCCGCCAGCATCGGAGCTTCATTAAAGGACCTGATATCCTTCCCGGTAGCCTTCTTGTAATCTGCGATGGTGCTGTACTGTGACGGGGCTGGATACTTCTGAGCATAAGAGACAGAAATTATCCCAAGTAATAGACTAAGACATATACCCAACACTAATAAAACCTTCAAAGCTTTCATAGTCTTAACCTCCTTTCAAGATTGATAATTCTCTAAAATTATTACCTCGCTACCCACCCTTAATCAAATATCTTTCTTCAGATCTCTATACTCTAATGATGTTACACATCACCTCCTTTATCCTTTCAGTAAACAGTATTTATTATAGCAATACATTTTGAATCGGTCAACCGATTTAGGAATCAATTTTTATTTCAGCCTCTAATAAGCTCAAGAGGAGTCATTATAATTATCTCATCAAGCATTCCCAGTTTAGAGGCATCCAATAGTTCTATCTCAAGAGGCAATCCCTTTTCATCAAGATGAAGGATTACCCCCTCTTTCAAATCAATAGAATCTGTAAGGGTACCCTTTCTAAGCTTAATTAAAAGTATATCAGCCGACTTTGAATATTCTATCCTCATAAATTTTCCCTCCTCGATAATAGCGCTTTTTATAAGAAAAATATACTGTGATAATCACAGGAAGATCTTCTTGATATTCGTAGACAGCTCTAACTAAGTGATCTCCATATACTTTATGTGCGATAAATCTATTTCTATGTCCAATCAATACCTCATCTGGTAGTATAAGAGATTCAAGGACCATTTCTTCAGTTATTCCCCATTATTTGATTCTTTCTATAACATGAAAGAGAAAAAGTATCTCTATGATTTTATCTTCCACCTTTATTTTATATAATCTTCCTTTAATATGTAGCTGTTTGTCTATTATTTCTATCTGCATTATTTATCCTTGAAAGAGGTCCAATAAAATTATAGCACAGTTTATTTTCAAGGGGCTATTGTCAACGCAAAAATTTCTCTCTATAATTCTTAGATAAAACCCTAGCAAGGAGGTGCCTTTATGCTTTATGTGACTGAGACAGAAACAAGAGAGGTAAAAGAGCTCTCAGGGATATGGAAGTTTAAGGTGGATGAAAATAACGAAGGAATAGAAAAAGAATGGTATAAGAAGCCACTGGAGGACACCATACTAATGCCAGTTCCATCAAGTTATAATGATATAACACAGGATCCAGAGATAAGGGACCATATTGGTATGGTCTGGTATGAGACCGAATTCTTCATACCAGAGAGCTGGTCGGGTAAAAGGGTATTTGCAAGGATAGGGTCTGCATCTCATACCGCTATAGTTTTTATAAATGGAAATAAAGCTGTGGAACATAAGGGGGGCTTTCTGCCACTTGAGGCTGAGATTACAGATCTGGTAAAATTCGGAGAAGAAAACAGGATCACAGTAATGGTGGATAACAGATTGACCTGGGACATACTACCACCTGGAGAGGTAAGAGAGATAAAAGATGAGATGCATCCAGAGGGATATAAGATTCAGGAATACTTCTTTGATTTCTTCAACTATTCAGGGATTCACAGACCGGTAAAGATTTATTCGGTTCCTCAAAATTATATAAAGGATATCACAGTAAGAACAAAGATTAATGAAAAGCAGGGAATCATAGAATATGAGATAGACTACTGTGGAAAAGGAGAGGTAGATGTGTCTGTATTTGATAAAGATGGTAACAAGGTTGGTGAAGCAAAAGGAGAAAAAGGAACAATAGTTATAGATGATGCAAAATTCTGGGAACCGGGAAACCCATATCTGTATTTCCTGAAGGTCAAAACTTTTATCGATGGAAACATTGAGGATTCGTATACCCTGCCTGTAGGTATAAGGGAGATCAGAGTAGATGGAAAAAGATTCCTGATCAATGGAAAACCTTTCTATTTCAAAGGATTTGGAAAACATGAAGATGCCGATATAAGAGGAAAGGGACTGGATCAGGTAATTAATATCAAGGACTTCAATCTTCTGAAATGGATCGGAGCAAACTCCTTCAGAACTTCTCACTATCCATACTCTGAAGAGATCCTCTACCTGGCGGATATATACGGTATTGCAGTAATAGAAGAAGCACCAGCGGTTGGTATGAATGCCTTTATGGGAAGGATGAAGATATTCACTGAGGAAAGAGTTGGAACGAAGACACTGGAACACCACCTCAAGGTGATGGAAGAACTTATATCCAGAGATAAAAATCACCCCTGTATTGTAATGTGGAGTGTAGCTAATGAACCGGCATCTTTCGAGGAAGCCTCAGGAGAATACTTCAAGAAGGTTATAGAGAGAACCAGAGAGCTCGACCCTACAAGACCTGTAACACTTGTAGAAAGCTCTGGATACAGAGAGACAAAGGCTGGAGACTATGTGGATGTCCTCTGCGTCAACAGATACTACTCCTGGTATACGGATTCGGGAAATCTGGATATAATTGAGTATCAGCTGGAAAGAGAACTAAGTGGCTGGTATGAGAGATTTAAGAAACCCATAATTATGTCCGAATTCGGTGCAGACTCGATAGCCGGATTCCACAGCGATCCGCCAATGATGTTTACCGAAGAGTATCAGAAGGAGATGATAGAGAGATTCCAGCAAGTCCTGGATAGGTTTGATTTTGTAATTGGGGAACACGTATGGAACTTTGCCGACTTTGCAACAAAACAGCAGGTATTCAGGGTCCTGGGTAACAGAAAGGGTGTCTTTACAAGACAGAGACAACCAAAACTTGTAGCACACTTCCTGAGAGAAAGATGGCATAAAATTCCCGACTTCTGGGAAAAGAAATAATCTGAGATAAGGGGACAAAAAGCCCCCTTGAAGCTTAGCTTATATTATAAACTGGACCCTTCTTAGCCAGTTCTCGCAGAGTTCGGTCCACTTAGAAACATATGGGTCTCCTTTAGCTAAACCAAGACCATGCCTACCACTCTGAAAGATGTGGAGTTCAAAAGGGACATTAAACTTTCTAAGAGCCTCTACAAACAAGATACTGTTTTCTACAGGAACACTGGCGTCATCCGCTGTGTGCCATATAAATGTAGGGGGAGTATTTTCTGTCACATAATTCTCTCCAGAGAGAAATCCTCTAAGTCCTTCTGGAGGGTCTTCTCCAAGAAGACTTATCATAGAACCCCTGTGATAAAACTTGAGGAAACTTATCACCGGATAGCATAGTATCAGTACATTGGGCTTTGAACTTATCTTCTCTACAGGGTCGCTGGAATCCTGATTCCCATCATCAGAGTGAACTGCAGACATACAGGCAAGATGGCCACCTGCAGAAAAACCCAGGATACCAATCTTTTCTGGAGTTATATGAAATTTATCTGCATTGTATCTGACAAGCCTTATAGCCCTCTTTACATCTAAGATAGGATATGGATACCTGTATGGTGCTACCCTGTAGTTAAGGACAAATGATGAGACACCTATACTATTTAACCACAAAGCTATTGGTTCCCCTTCATGTTCTGCCCTCTTAACATATCCTCCGCCAGGACAGATAATAATAGAGCTATTTATCTTATTATTTTCTAGTAGATAAGGAGTTAGAGAGGGAAACTCACCGTTATTTATATCAGGGTCATACCCTGGTATATCTCTTTCCCAAAGTGGAATCATTCTCTCACCCTTTTTCTATAATTATACTATAAAACTTCCGTTCTGACTTTTCTTGGGAAAGACGAGAGATATTCTCCTACCGGTATTCTTGAAACTCATTTATTGCGTAAAAGTTCAGAAACTACAAAAATATAGGGGGCAGGAGGTCCTGCCCCCCCTAAGAGAAAGGTGATAAACCTTATCTTAGTAGCTGGAGGACAGTCTGAGGCACTGTATTTGCCTGAGCGAGCATTGCAGTACCAGCCTGGAGCATAATCTGGTTCCTCGTAAACTCCATCATCTCCTGGGCAAGATCCGCATCTCTCAGTCTGGATTCTGCAGATGTCAGATTCTCCTTTGCCACTCCAAGGTTCTGGATTGTATGGTTGAGTCTGTTCTCATATGCACCAAGCTTACCACGTTCAGTTACTACCAGCTCTATAGCCTTGTCAATAGTCTGTGCATCGATAATTGCCTGTGCAGATGCTTGGTTTGTTACGTCTATATTTGTTACTCCCAGTGCATTTGCGCTCATATCGTTAATTGTGACCTCCATCCTGTGGTCTGTACCTGCATTCGGTCCGATCTGGAGTGTAATGGAACCCTTACTGAGGTCAAACTCAAAGTATGTACCGGTGGTGGAGGCTGCATCCTTGGTAAGCTTGAATGTAACTCCACTGATACCACTGGAGTCTACAGATACGTTTGGTCCTCCGGTTCCGGCTGCAAACTCTCTGCTTGTAGATGTGACCGTTCTTCCAACATTGGTGATCGGGTCGGTAACCAGAATTGTCACATCTATAGACTTTACAGAGACCTTATCTGTAGAAGCAAAGGTGCCTATTTCTGTCCCAGCGGTACCTATGGCAACTGTTCCAGCGGTTACAGTATAGTCTACGATCTTTGTACTTCCAGCACTGTAACTGAACTCTATAGCGTTATCAGTATCATCAAAGCTAACTGTTACACTGAGCCCCTTGGTATCGGTATACCCGCTGAATAGACTATTCAGACCGGATACAAGCTCTGTCATTGAAACATTATCATAGATCTCCGTACCTGCAGTACCTATCGTCACTGCTCCAGCAGTTACGGAGTAATCTATAATCCTTGTACTTCCGATTGCAGATGTAAATACAAGGGCATCAGCGCCATCATCAAAGCTAACAGATACACCGAGCTCGTATGAAGCAAATAGAGAGTTCAGCGCTGTTACAAGAGCACCTATTGTAGTAGTTTCAGCTGTTGCGTACTGGATAGTCGTACCATCTACAAGATTAAAACTAAATGTCAGAGTTGCTGTAGTAGATAGATTTAAAGCAACGCTTAGAGTGGTGTTTGCATCAATTGTTCCAAACGTTACCTGAGTGAGCCAGTCATGACCAAAGGTGGCATATTCAATGGTTGTCCCATCTGCAAGGGTGAAACCGAAGGTTACTGTCTCCACAGCACCTTGTAGATTTAAAGCTGCGCTTAATCCGGTTGTAGCATAAATATCACCAAAAGTTACCTGACTGAGCTGGTATGCACCGGTAAAGGTTGGAGCTCCAGAGATGCTGTTACTCTCTATCCAGGTGACATCGTATTTGCTGCCTACCTCCTGGGACATAAGCCTTATCTCATTTGTTGCCGAATTGAATTCCGCCCTCACCTGCATAGCTGCATTTGTGAATGCGGTATTGAGTTTATTCAGCATTGTCTCTATTGTGTCTCCGGTAGCTCCAGTAGTTATTGTCAGTGTAACCGTTGCCGATTTACCATCAGCCTGAGAAACTGTTATGCTCTTTGTAAAGGCATCTCCTGTGGTATAACCCAGGACTTGGGCTAGACTTGTGGTGACTGCCAGTGTGGCAGTTGTTCCAAGTCCTATAGCGGTATAATTTGCCTGTCCGGCTGTAGAAACAGAGACCTGATATGTTCCGGTTCCACCCACAACACCTGAGATTCCAATAGCATTATTCTCCACGATATTACTGTATGCATTAGTATCTATAGTTGCCTTTGTTCCAAGCTCGCCGTTTAAGAGTTTCTTTGTATTGTACTCCGTTGTTGTTGAGATCCTGTTTATCTCTGTTATAAGCTGGTTTATCTCGTCCTGATACTTCTGTCTATCTGCATCTGTCTTATCGCCGTTGGCTGCCCATCCCACCAGGTCTCTCATCCTCTTGAGGATGGCATTTACCCTGTCAAGCGCCCCTTCAGCTGTCCTTATGAGGGAGATACCATCGTTGGCATTATCTATGGAGACGCCCAAACCACTTACCTGGGCTCTCAACTTTTCAGAGATGGCAAGCCCGGCTGCGTCATCAGACGCCCTGTTGATCCTCAGTCCAGAGGAGAGTCTCTCCAGGGAGACTGCCAGTTTATTATTTGTAAGCTGCAGGTTCCTCTGGGCATTCAACGCATAAATATTCTGATTGATACGCATCTATAATCCCTCCTTGTTTATAAATTATTTTTCAGGCTTCCCTGCCTTCAATCCTCATCTCTACTCCCCTTCAGTTCAGGTTATTTAATTCATTTATCTATCTCCATCTATCACCTCCAATATATTAAATCGGATATACCTTGCAAAACTTTAGGGTAGCTAGACCTGTGCCTTTAAAAGCTCCAGAGTATCCTTCATCTGGGGGATAAGCTCTTCTATATTTCCACTCCCAGATAGCAGTGTGAGCATATTCATCCTGAAATTCACATTATCCGGAGCTAGCTCCAGGGCTCTTTCAAAACATCTCTTAGCCTCAGAAAATACACCAAGATTTGCATAGGCAATACCAAGATTGTTAAAGATATCGGGATTATCCTCTGATATCCTGAGGGCATTTTCTCCATAGATAACCGCCTCTGAATATCTCTTTAACTCTATCGCACAGGCGGTAAGCATCACATACAGCGGAAGCCCCCTTACAGTAGAGCTGAACACCAGACCGAAGCTTTTCATCGGATCGACTTCTAATACCTTCTGAAACTCAGAGTAAGCCTCATCAAATCGCCTCTTCCTGTAGTATACGTTCCCAGCTATGTAATGAGCCTCAGGAAAGTTGGGATCAAAATTAACAGCATCTAGAGCGTACAATTCTGCAAGATCTAGGTCCCCTCTATTAAGATATAGTGTTGCCAGATCGATAAGCGATACTAGCTTTGCAAATCTGAATATAGGATTAGAGCCTGCAATATCTATAGCCTTCTTATAGGCATATACGCCATTCTCTATGTCTCCAATACTGCAGTAGCTCTTGGCAAGATACATCCACATAGAGGCATCTTCGGGATTATCCTCCACTTCTTCCTTTATAAGTTTGAAATTACGTTCAACCTTCCTCTTTATCGCATCAGGTTTTTCATATCCCCTGTGAATAACTGGAATATCCGTCGCCCTTATTATCCTTCCACCAAGTTTATGTATGGAAAAATCCACAACCTCGTGTATCTTCCTTGAGAACTTAATACCCAGATTATTTCTGAAGAGTCTGATGAGGTAATTTGTCATAACATTACCATCAGGGGTATTACTGTATATGGGTAACTGAACCCCAAGGATATCGTCATCCAGATCTTTCAGTATCATCTTCAATCTCTTGACCTGTTCGAGGTTCATCTCATCATCGGCGTCCATAGAGAGGATCCAGTCACAGGTAGCATATTTCAGTGCTTCATTTCTTGCAGAGGCAAAGTCATTATTCCACTCGTAATAATAGACCTTTGCCCCGAAGGATTTGGCTATCTCAACAGTATTATCCGTAGAGCCTGTATCTACAATAATGATCTCATCAACGGCGTCTCTTACAGAACTCAACGCGTGGGGTAGATGCTCCTCCTCATTCTTTACTATCATACAGAGGCTTATGGTTGGAACTTTATCGGACTTTTTATTTTTTTGGGGTTTGGTGTTCTTCTTACCCTCCTTTACCCTGCCACCTGAGAGCTTTAGATTATTCTCTAAAAACATTAAATTCTCCCTTGCCTTTTCATAACCAGGATTTAACTCCAGAGCCTTCCTGAATAGGTCTCTTGCCTCTGTGTACTTCTGCCTGTTACAGTAAGCCACGCCCAGATTATTATAAGCCTCGGCATTATTGGGGTCATACTTTATAGCCAGTTTAAATTCCTTTATAGCATCATCCAGTCTGTTCTGCTGTAAATACACTGCTCCCAGATTATTGTGTCCTCTGGAATAGTCAGGTTTCTTCTCAACAGCCCTTTTAAATTCAACCTCAGCCTCTTTAAGCATACCTTTTAAGAGATAACTCATCCCCAGGTTATTTATCTGAGCCACACTCTCTTTCTGCTTTTCACCCTTAACTACTTTTATTGGCATTCCTATCACCTTCCTCTAAAGATATAAATCGGAACCACTGGAAAAAACTTGAGGGGGATGATACTTTCTGAAAAGACATCTGTGAGTTATAATGTATCTGAGTTATATATAAGGAGGTAGTAGGATGAAAAACAGATCAGTAGATTTTGTCTATATGTGTGATCTAAGATCTGAAAGATTAGGAGAAGTATTGGATATCTTTCTCGATATATTCGATAACGTCTCTGACGTCTCTCTATTACTAATTACACCTAACTCAGAGATTTCCAAAATTTCTACAGAGGTAGATAATATATTAAAGAAAATACAGTTTACCAATAATGTTTCTAATATATCCATTCAGGGTTACAATGATCTGGAAGAATTAAGTTCTTTAATTAATAAAAAATCCTTTGTAATTGATGATTCGATAGATAAAGAGGAGCTAAAATTAAAGCTAAAAGAGATTTATCTTATAAGGAAGAATATTATATTTATCGACCCAAAAAGATTTACTGGTATTAATCTGTATGACATAGAATGGGAGAGATATCGAAGATTTAAAAGGGTAGCAGATCTTATCAGGAAAGATTTTCCTGACAAGGAGAAACTTATTATATTAGATGCAGGTGGAGATGACGGTTTACTCTCTGCCTTTTTACCAGAACACTACGTCTTCCTAATCGATGAAAGAACAACTGGAGGGAAAATCGAATCTATAGAACTATCCTCTAACTTTTTCGATATAGTCACCTGTCTTGATGTTATTGAACACATACCAATTTCGCACAGGAAAGAATGTATAGAGAAATTAGCCACACTAGCTTCTAGAAAATTATATATAACTTTCCCCCATAATGTAAATGCTCAAGAGTTTGTTTATCATTTTACAAAAAACAGATGGCTAGAAGAGCATCTTATAAATGGAATACCTACAGAGGAAGAAATAGAAAGATATCTCTACGAGCTGGGGCTAAATAACTTTAAGAAAGACTATTATTGTTATATCGGAACCTGGATTAGTATGATGGCTAATATACATAACTTACCATATGAAAAGTTTAAAGAACTAAATTGTAAAATTAATGAGCTTGAAGAATTTGACCACCATCCTCCATATTTGAGAGTGGTTTTTTCTATAGATACAGATAATTATTCAAAAAAACAAGATAGAAGTTATCAATCTGAGACAAAAGAGTTAGACTTTACAGGAGAAAGGATGGTACCTGGTAAGGCAGATCAAGCTACTGAATTGCAGCATATTAACAGATACAGATATGTAAAAGATCTGGTAAAAGATATGATTGTGCTTGACGTAGCATGTGGTGAAGGATACGGGTCTAACATACTCGCTGAAAGTGCAAAAAGGATTATTGGCGTAGATATTAGCGAAGAGGCAATAAATCAGGCCAGTAAAAAGTATATAAAGGAGAACCTCTCATTTAAAGTGATGGATGCAGAAGAGCTAGATTTCGATGACAATTATTTCGATGTGGTTGTATCTTTTGAGACCATAGAACATTTAGAGAAGCCCTATAAGTTTTTGAAGGAGGTAAAAAGAGTATTAAAACCCGGTGGTTTATTTATAGTCTCCACTCCTAATAGAGATCTGGCATCTTTGGGAAGTCCAATTCCATTAAACAAATTTCATAAAGAGGAGTGGACTTTCGAGCAATTTGTTAAATTAATTAGGCATTACTTTCCTGAGAGTGAATTTATAGGACAGTATGCATATTACCCATGGGAAATTCATAAGAATGCTACCCCAAGAGATCTATTTTACATAGCTATCGCTAAAAAAGAGATAGAAACTGATAATAAAACTCCCACTCCCTCATTCACCTCTATTGTCATCCTGACTCTCAATAACCTGGAATATACTAAACAATGCATAGAAAGTATAAGAAGATATACCCCGGAACCGTATGAGATTATTGTTGTAGATAATGGGTCAAAGGATGGGACCATTGAATATCTGGAAAGTCAGCCTGATATAAGACTTATTAAAAATCCCACCAATCTTGGCTTTGCTATGGGTAATAATATTGGTATTAAAGAGGCTAGAGGTGATTATATAGTAGTCCTGAATAACGATACAATTGTTACTCAGGGGTGGCTTACAAGACTTATAGCCTGTGCAGAATCTGACCCTTCCATTGGGATCGTTGGACCACGTTCGAATTATGTGGCAGGAAACCAGATAGTAAAAGATGTACCGTATGGCAATGATATGAACGCTATGGAGGAATTTGCCAGAAGATGGAGTCTTGAAAACTCCGGAAAATACGAAGAGACAGTCAGAGTAATTGGTTTTTGTATGCTTATAAAGAGAGGGGTCATTGAGAAAATCGGTGGCTTTGATCCCCTGTATGAGAGTGGAAACTTCGAAGACGACGATTTCTGTATAAGGGCTATAAGAGCAGGATTCAAGATAAAGATAGCTCACGATGTATTTATACATCACTACGGAAGTAAGACCTTCGCAAGCGAGAAGATAAACTATACGGAATCTATGCTTAAAAATTGGGAGCGATTTAAGAAGAAATGGGGCATCCCTTCTGGCTGGACTATAGATAAGGGAATTCCCATATTAGAACTTGTAAAAGGTGGTTTTGATAGAGAAAAACATTATGTGCCATTAGATATAACTCCTTTAAGAGTAGAGGGTATGAGGTCAAGGAATTTTCTAGGGAAACTCAATCCCGCTACTGTAAAGTGGTTCTTAAATAGTTACAAAACTGAAGACGATGTGGCTTTAATACTTTATGAAGAGGACCCTGATTCCAGTTATGAGAAACTCTTGAAAATAATAGATAAACTTGGATACAAGCCTGAATCTGTTCCTGATATTATTATATACTCAGATAAACTTTCACGACTCGAAGAGCCAAGATTAATAGCCAGTATGGATGGAATAATAAATACTCACCAGATTGATAAAGAATGGCTCGAATGGGCTAGAAGACTTGGTAAGGAGATAATAGAAGTATAGTATTTTTATCCATACCTCTTTAGATACCACTCTACCGTATACCTGAGAGCGGATTTAAACTCCCATTCTGGTTTCCAGGCGAGTTCTTCTTTTATCTTTCTACAGTCCAGCGCATATCTTCTGTCATGACCAGGTCTGTCTTTAACAAATGTAATAAGCTTCTTATAATTTTCCGCAGGGTTACCTGTTAATTCCCCCAGGGTCTCACAGATAAGATTCACCAGGTCTATATTCTTCCACTCATTACCTCCGCCTATATTGTAAACTTCCCCTATCTTCCCTCTATGTAAGACCAGATCGATAGCCCTACAGTTATCTTCAACATAAAGCCAGTCTCTCATATTCTTGCCATCTCCATATACGGGTAATGGCTTACCATAAATGGCATTTCTGATTGTAAGAGGTATGAGTTTTTCCGGATATTGCTTTGGACCGAAATTATTCGATGAACGTGTTATAAGTACAGGCATATTGTAAGTGATAAAATAAGACCTGCACAGGAGGTCTGCACCAGCCTTTGAAGCAGAATAAGGACTGTTTGGCTTAAGAGGCGATTCCTCAGAGAACCTTTCTCTACTATCCAGAGGCAAAGAACCATATACCTCATCTGTACTTATCTGAAGGAATCTTGCAGAGTCGTACATATATTCCTTCTGCCAGTACTCTTTTGCCACATCCAGAAGTATATGTGTCCCATAGACATTTGTTTTTACAAATATCTCCGGATTATTTATACTCCTATCCACATGGGATTCAGCTGCAAAGTTTACCACATAGACAGGCTTGAAACTCTGAAATATGTATTCAATCAATTCTCTATTTGCTATGTCCCCCTTAACAAAGTAGTAGTTCTGTTTATTCTCTGCTTCCTTTAGATTTTCTAAATTTCCTGCATAGGTCAGTTTGTCTATATTGACCACCGTATACTCTGGATGTTCTTTAAGAAGATAACAGATAAAGTTTGAACCAATAAAACCTGCCCCGCCAGTTACTAAAATGACAGATGCCTGATGATGGATATTTGATGATGAATTATTTTTCATAAGCTTTCTCTCTACCAATTAATTCCTTTACCTCTCTAAAAGATGGCAATCTCTTATCTTTGTCTGAGATTATTAAGTCTTCCACCTTCTCTAATGGCCAACTAACATTTATCTCTGGATCGTTCCAGATAACTCCTAAATCATCATCAGGATAGTAAAATTCAGTGCACTTGTAGAAAAAGTACGTGTTATCTTCAAGGGTTAAAAATCCATGAGCAAATCCCTCTGGTATATAAAGGGCAAGTCCATCTTCTCCTGTAAGTTCAATCCCAAACCATCTGCCAAAGGTTGGAGAATTTACCCTGAGATCTACCGCTACATCATAAACCCTTCCTGATATTACCCTTACAAGTTTTCCCTGGGGATGTCTAAGCTGGAAATGTAATCCTCGTAGTACCCCCTTCTTTGACATAGAGAGATTATCCTGTACGAATCTCAAGTCTAATCCTATCTCCTCAAAATCTCTGAGATTATAGCTCTCCAGAAAGAATCCTCTATCATCTTTAAATATCTTTGTCTCTATTATGAGAAGGTCTTTTATTGGTGTCTCTATTATCTTAAACTTACCCATTTCCAAATTCAAAATTTAAGATTATGTCTTTGCAGAGTTCATTGGCTCTGAATAAAGACTCAGGTGTTCCGGCGTCTGTCCACCACCCTCTAAGTATGTCATAGGTCAGTGTCCCCATTTTTAAATATGCATTATTCACATCAGTAATTTCAAGTTCTCCCCTTGCCGATGGCTTTAATGTCTTTATTATATCAAAAACAACCGCATCATACATATAAACTCCAGTTACGGCAAAATTACTCTTTGGTTCTTTAGGCTTTTCCTCTATAGCAATTATTTTACCATTTTTAAATTCCGGGACTCCAAACCTCTGAGGGTCCGGAACCTCCTTTAAAAGGATCTTGGCACCACTCTTTTGCTCTTCATAATTTCTCACATAAGGGGTTATATCATCTTCAAAGATGTTATCCCCAAGAATTACCACACATCTACCTCCGTTTACAAAATCCTCTGCCAAGCCTAAAGCCTGCGCTATACCACCTGCTTCATCCTGAACCCTGTAGGTAAACTCTACACCAAAATCCCTACCGCTTCCTAAAAGCTCTATAACATCTCCCATATGCTCTCTACCTGTAACGATCAAAATCTTGAATATCCCTGCCTGCTTGAGTTTATATACGGGATAGAATATCATAGGATATCTCCCTACTGGAAGCAGGTGCTTGTTAGTGACCCTCGTAAGAGGTCTTAACCTTGAACCTGTCCCTCCTGCTAAGATTATCCCTTTCACTCTATAACCTCCCTCAGTTTTTCTTCATCAAAATATCGGCTGGAATTCATAAGAATAATAGAGTCTTATATTTTTGCTTTTGGCATACTCTTCTGTCTCTAAATCGGTCATATATGTAACCAAAATGGGAAAGATCTCTTCTTTAAGAGTCTCCCTTATATCTTTAAGTCTATCTACAAAATCTACTATGTGTCTGATTGAAAGGTTAGCTTTGGCTTCTCCTATGACGTATATCTCTTTACCATCCTTTTCTGCCCTCCCTATTATGTTTATCTCCATAATCTCTCCCTTATATGTCCTAATCATCTTCCTCACTAACCTTTCTTTTACCCTTATACCAAATTCTTCCTCTAGGAGTTTGGGCAAAGAAAGGTAAGCCCTATCCTCCAGCTGAAAACCAACAGCGTGGGCTAGACCTCCAAGCTGTCTCCTTATATCTGCCATCTCTCTCTGCATTTCTTCCACAACTACTATAAGCTTTTCCAACCTTGCCTCTGTCTTTGCCTGTGCCTGTGCTAACTCCTCTAACCTTGCCTCTGTCTTTGCCTGTGCCTGTGCTAACTCCTCTAACCTTGCTTCTGTCTTTGCCTGTGCCTGTGCTAACTCCTCTAACCTTGCTTCTGTCTTTGCCTGTGCCTGTGCTAACTCCTCTAACCTTGCTTCTGTTCTTGCCTGTGCCTGGGCTAACTCCTCTAACCTCGCCTCTGTTCTTGCCTGTGCCTGGGCTAACTCATGAATTGCCTTCTCAAGGGATGTCAGCCTCTCCGCTGATTTCTCATGAGTCTGCACTAGCTCCTCAAACCTCTTCTCTGTTCTGATCTGTGCCTGTATCAACTCCTGAATAGCTATTTTCAGGTCGCTTATTTCCCTACTTACAGGAAGCAATATATCCAGCTCCTGTTTTACAACCTCCCTGGCTATCCTGTACATCTCTTCCCTTTCTATAGTTTCCATATCGATCTACCTCCTGGTTTACAACTTTTATTATAACATACTATTATCTACAGAAAGTTAAAGAGTCGAGTGACTCTTGCTCTTTTAAATATATTGTGATAATATCTAAATTAATTCAGGTGGTGGGAGGTTATTAAATATGGATAACATTAATAGTGTCGATATGGTCCAGATGTCTATGGTCCTTTATGCGCTCAGAAAGGCTCAGAACATAGAAGAAGATGCAGGTAAAACATTGATACAGAAGACGCTACAGAAGATGGAGGAAAATAATAAGGAACTTGAGAAGGAAGTATTTCCCTGGCTTGGACAGAATATAGATATTGTGGTATAATTTTATTGTGGCCAGAGAAGAATTTAGTTCAACTGACCCTTTGGGTATTAAGAAGTTACTGTGGTAAAAATCTTATATCATTTACAGCCCCTGGTTCTTACAGAAGATTTTGTCAATAAAAAAGTCATTAGAGGATATAGAGTTTGTTTGCAAAGTCTCAGAGAGGTTGATACAAGAGGATGAAAACTGTAGAAGAGATAAAAAAGTTGTTAACGGCATCTTTAAAGAGAGATGTCAACAGTGAAGGTTTTATAGGTAGAAATTTTATAGAAGAACTTGTTTCTTCTTCGGTAAGGATACATAAAGGGGTCTCTGTATATCTGACGAGGAAGAAACAGATCATAGATGTACTCGTGGACTCAGGAATGAGCAATCTTCCCCCTCTAGAAAGGAGGGAATCCCTATCTAAGGTTTTCTGTATCACTACAAAACTGGGTAAAGATGCAATAGTAAACGGTATAGAACTTGCAACACTCAAAAACTTGAAGTTAGACTTCTATGCAGTTCTTTCCATATCTAAGGATGGAAGACCCAAAGATATGCAGGTCGCTTTCCTCGATGGAGAGAAACTCGATACTTTTGAGCTGGTAGGTCCCTATCCGTATGAATATTTCTTCAGCTTTGACTTTCTTGAAAAGATATCAGAGATAGAAAAGAAGGCTGAAGCAAAGGCCTATGAGACTGGTGAAGAAAGAGAAAGGGTCGTGTTAGTTGATGTAAGAAATGGAAAAGATAAAGCCCTGGAAGATTACCTCTTTGAAGAGCTGGAGAGATTAACCGTTACTGCTGGAGGAGAAGTGGTATATAAGCTATCTCAGAGGAAAGATTCTCCCGACCCAAAGTATTATATAGGAGAAGGAAAGGTAAGAGAACTTGCCGACATAGTTCAGAGGGTATCGGGAAATCTTGTCATATTTAACGGAGACCTGTCTCCCTCACAGGTGGCAAATCTGGAATCCGTCCTTGGGGTTAGAGTAATCGATAGAACTGACCTGATCCTCGATATATTCGCCAAACATGCAAGGACAAAGGAGGGTAAACTTCAGGTAGAACTGGCACAGTTGAAACATCTCTTACCAAGGCTTGTAGGAAAGGGTAAAGAACTCTCCCGTCTTGGAGGTGGTATTGGAACAAGGGGTCCAGGGGAGAGAAAGCTAGAAACGGATAGAAGACATATAGAACGGAGAATAGATCTCTTAGAAAGAGAGATAGAAAGGGTCAAAAGACACAGGGCTCTTATAAGATCGAACAGAGAGAGGAACAGTATCCCTGTAGTTACACTTGTGGGTTACACAAATGCTGGGAAATCCACCCTTATGAATGCCCTTACACATTCCGATGTGCTGGTAGAGGATAAGCTCTTTGCCACTCTCGACCCTACAACCAGAATACTATGGCTTAAAGAGGTGAAAGCCCTCCTGACCGATACCGTTGGATTTATACACAAACTTCCTCACCATCTGGTGGAGGCATTCTCTGCGACTCTGGAGGAAATAAGATACGCAGATGTGATCCTTCACGTTATAGATGCAAGTGACCCATTTGCCTATGAACATATAAAGGTCGTAGATGATATGCTAAAATATCTAGAGGCTTACGATAAGCCAATAATAAGGGTCTACAATAAGATAGACCTCATAGAAGATAGGGAGGAACTGATCCCTCTTACCGAAGATAAGAGTGTATTTGTCTCTGCTCTTACCGGAGAAAATCTAGACGAGCTGAAGGATCTTCTTAAGAGGGAGATCGAGTGACTCTTGCAAAAATGGTTGATAACTCCCATACCCTCCTTACCCCCCCTTTAGTTTTTTCCTGTCTATTTAGGCTATTAAATCTTCTAAATCTATCTCACCCAAAGCATTCCTCCTCCA
>Ga0071330_1052898_pt1 | contig 45559 bp, 26 predicted proteins | sample GBScel77sediment_FD_63802 | JGI IMG/M metagenome (GOLD analysis project Ga0071330, IMG submission 63802) | Hot spring sediment microbial communities from Great Boiling Spring, Nevada - Cellulolytic enrichment Sediment 77C v2 (version 2) | ecosystem: Environmental > Aquatic > Thermal springs >...
CGGCGGCGTCGAGCCCCGCCGGGCTGGGCCCGCCGCCGGTGGGCTTGCCGGAAGCACCTACCGACTGGAGGTCCGCGGCTTCCGCTGGCTGACCGCTTTCTCTCGGGGTGCCCGAAGCGTGGCCGAGCTTTATGACTCGGCCGGCAATGACATCTTCATCGGCCGGCCCGACTACAGTGAACTTTACAATAACCACTTCTCCGTCCGGGCGGTGGGCTTCCGGCAGGTTTCGGCGTTTTCCACGGCAGGAGGGATGGACAAGGCGACCCTGCTGGATTCGGCTCTTGCCCAATATCCAGACCGGTTGGAGGCTCGGGACAACTGGGTGCGGCTGTCCAATACCGCCCTCGATTATGCCATCGAGCTGACCGATTTCGAGGAGGTCCGCAGCCTCGCCAGTAACCCCGGAGATACTAAGTCAGTTGTGGGTGCCGTGGATTGGCTCCTCGCCGAAGGCTGGCAAGAGGAATAATCCCCGGCCTTTGGCAGGTTCCAACCCGGTAAACTTACCTTGGGTGCGGTATGTCGGAGGACGGCTCTGTGGGTTGCCGGAGTCCCGCAGAGCCGTCTTTTTCTGAAAGAAGATCCGAAATCTGCTCCGAGACATCACCCGTTTAAAGACTCGAGTCCAACAGGCACTGGTGTGCCGGAGCACAACCGGTGGCCCTCAGGATGCCCAGCTGGGTGTTCGAACACCAACTTGCCGAAGGAGTTTAGCCGCAAGCCGCGAAGAGCGACAAAACTCGAAGCTTCTCGGAACAAAACAGCCGCCCGATTGCTGGGTACAAATGTGGGCAACTGAAGGAGGTAGAGTCCATTTCGCTCGTTAGAAGGACTCCGAACCCCGCCGTTGATCCTTTCCTGCGTTTCCGGCAAAAGTCGAGCCGAACAGTTACCCGAGGAGCCATTCGGACCGACTTCCTTCTTCGGGCAAGAACTCATTTTCCTGGCCCCCAATTACTTCCACTCCGCCTAGGGAGTCAGCATGAGTCCTTGGTACAACTTCCAAAAAGGCGGAAACTCCGAATAGTACAACCCGTCACAGCCCGAGGCCCCATCTGTCCAAAGTTTCCTCCGGAGTTTAGCAAGACATTGTCGTGGTTGGGGCTTGCTTTCAAACTCGAGCCGAACTAGTGAGGGGTTCGAAGAGTATCACTTCGCCGGATAATTGATCAAATTTTCACTTATTTCAGCGTTGCGGCCTAGTTTTAGGGAGGTTCCAGCGGTACCCCAGCGGACTGATCAGCATCGGGTCAGTTTTTCTCTCCTGCTTCAACGTTCAGAGGCACGTCCCGAAACTCGATCGCAAATTCTTCACGAAGAATTGCCGCAGGGATTTTCCATAACAATTTGATCCCCTCAGCACCGGTCAGTATCGGCAAGTCCACAGCCAGGGCCACCTGATTGGGTAGCTGCAAAATGGGTTCTATCCGCAAGGGGGCAAGTTCCTCCCCCTGGGGAAGACGGGCTTTCGGAAGATAGTCGTAAAACCAACCTCTGTGAGATTCAAAGGCAGTAAACGGTTGACCATAGGCAGCTCGTAACCTGGCCTGGATTCGGTCGTTGAGGACCGATATCCCCTCGAAGATAACAGTGGCATCCCCTTCGCGATGAATTTGGGGAACCGGTTCCTGCAAGCCAAAAATGAAAGTCACCTCCGGCCCGGGAAAAAGTCCAACGAGGGATCCTCGGAGAACCCGCAAGGTGTGGCCCGGGACCTCTTCAGCCCTAAGGCGGATGGGTAGGTCCACGAAGCACCCTCCACGCATCGGCTGAACTTCGCGGGTTCGTTCCCCGGGTGCTGCCCGAAGTAGTCCGCCGGGAGCCGATTCAGCTCCGAACTTATCTCCCAGCCAATATAGGACGATGGGGCGGAGTCGAGGCTCCCACGCTACCTGGATCCAGAGGGTTATTTCTCGAGTTTCCGCAGCACCTTGCGGATCGGCCACCACAGACCGCACGATCTCCAAGCGAAACGGGCCCGAATAGCAGACCGGCCTTTGGAAAGGGGTTTCTCCCCGCGACAACGGCCTAAGCTCGAGTATGTTCTCCCCGGGGACAAAAAGGGCCGAAAAACCGCCTACCGCCAGAAGTTCATCCAAACATTTCCAAAAAGGCTGCCGCTCAATTGGCCGAACCAATCGAAGCTCCTGAGATCGAAGCTGGGCAGTTTTGTCCCCAAAACGAAATTGGAGGAAATTTCCACTTTGAAGCGAAATTTCCCGGAGGGCATCTGAAACGGAGGTTCCGGCAGACAGGCTCACCAAGCTCGGTTGTAACATCTGTCTGCCCAGCTCCAGTAAAAGTTTTTCCCGCACACGCTGGAGGCGAACTCGTACCTCGGAAGAAACCACCTCGCTAGGACCCGGGAGAACTTCAAAAATGGCAGGTCCCAAATCTAGCAACCTTTTCTCAGCCTCTTCCCGATCTGCAAGATTGGGGGCATCGAGTCGCTCCACCAGCGAATTAACCTCCGCCGCTAGGGTACCTTCTTTCTCCCTGAGCGAAGGTGGGAAACTTTCTCCTGAACTAGCTGTCGACCGTCCAAGACTTGCGGACAGGAGGTAGCAGCCAGTCATCAGCCCTAGCAAGATTGCCGCGTACCAGTTCCGGCTCATAGTTGCTAGTTATCCTGGGGTTTCAAAAGGTCTTGAGTTTGCGATCTACAAGGGAAGCACCCGACTACCGTGCCCCACCTCTCGCCGCCTCTATCCTCTTGGGGTATCTTATGGCCCGCAACTCGGCCGAAAAGATTCTTTACTATGCTGACCAATAAGCTTTTGAATTCGGCGACTTCCCTTTTCTACGAAGAACCTTTCCCGCAAAGGTGGCATCATGCCGGGGAAGAGCACACTCCTTCTGACCCGGCAGAGAATTTCCGGATTCTTTCCAGGTTATCTATAACACCCATTTTGTCTTTTCGTTTCGTCTCTGGCACCTTTCCAAGGGCCGTTTCTAAGGTATGTTTCCCGGGAGGGAAAAAAGGGAACCAGGATAATTCGGTAAACCTCGAAACCGAGAATTGGGATCCAGCCTCGCCATCCGATTGCATAAAAAGATGAAGGACTCGCATGTTTGAGGGCCTTAAGTACTGAAAGACCCGTCCATGCCTGGCCCAGAGATTCGTAAAGCAGCCATCGTGCTAGCCTGTTTGCCCGAGGACTTGGCAGCCCAGCTCCTTGCCCGGCTGGAGCCGAAGGAGGTGGAGGCCGTCTCCATTGAGATTGCCAAGCTGGGAGCTGTGTCGGCCGAGGAGCAGGAACAAGTAATTCGGGAATTCGTGGGGGCATCCCCAGCAATCGCCGGAGGAAGTGTCGGCGGGCTTGATGTAGCGAAAACCCTCGTGGAAAAAGCCCTGGGAAAGGCCGCCGGACCTACCCTGGAGTCGGTCCGCCAGGCAATTGAAACCCTCCCCTTTGCTTTTCTTCAGAAAGTCGATGCCCACAATGTGGCAACTTTCCTTGTGGACGAACATCCACAAACCATTGCCCTAGTACTGGCCCACCTCAAACCTTCCCAAGCAGCCGCGATCCTCGCCACCATGTCCCCAGAACGGCAGGTGGCGGTCATTCGACGACTTGCCTATATGGACCAAACCAGCCCTGAAATTATCGAGGATGTGGAAAAAGGGCTTTCCCACCGAATCTCGGCCTTGATGAATCAAAAGTTTGAAAAGGCCGGAGGAATTGACGCCGTAGCAGAGATCCTCAATTTGGCCGACCGATCCATGGAACGGGCAATCCTGGACTATTTGGGCCATGAAGATCCGGACCTGGCCGAGCAAATTCGCCGCCGCATGTTTGTCTTCGAGGATATTGTGAAACTGTCCGACCGCGACATTCAAACCATCCTCAAGCATGTGGAAAGTTCTCAATGGGCCACCGCCCTCAAGGGGGCCAGCGAAGAACTCAAACAAAAGATCCTCAACAATATGTCCAAACGAGCAGCCGCCCTCTTGCAAGAAGAAATGGAGTACCTGGGGCCGGTGCGAGCTTCCGTGGTCCAACAAGTCCAGCAACAGATCGTCGACACGATCCGCAAACTGGAGGAAGCGGGGGAAATTTCTATCCGCGGCCAACAGGAGGAAGAACAATTTTTGGTCTAAGGGGAAAGCCGCAGCTTTCCGATCGCCGCCCGGCTGCCCGGCAGTATCATCATTTCCCGGGAGCTACCGGCCCTCGCAACAGCTCACTTCCTTTTGCCCCGTGGAGGAAATACAACGCTACCATGCAATGGGTTTTTACCCCTATGGGCAAGGCAGCCTCGTCGATTCGGAAAAAGGGAGTGTGAACAGGAAAAACGGCTCCAATTTCTTTGTTTCCTGCTCCAAGATAGACATACAGTCCGGGGACTCGCTGGGCATAGTGAGCAAAGTCCTCTCCTCCCATGACCGGGGGGATCTGCACAAGATTCTCTGCCCCTACCGCATGCGTCAATGCTGGTTTCAAAAAGGTCAAAAGTGCCGGATTATTCCATACCACCGGACCATAATCGTAGAGTTCAAGCTCAGCCCGGGCTCCTAGCCCTGCAGCCACCTGTTCGACGATTCGGCGAAAACTCTCCTTCGCGACTTTACGAACCTCTGCATCATGGGTTCGGATAGTTCCCTCCATTTCCACCCGTTCCGGAATGATATTCCAAGCCTCCCCGGCACAGATCCTTCCAAACGAGACAACAATGGGCTGCCGAGCATCGATCGTTCGGCTAGCAATCGTCTGTACAGCGGTAATTACATGGGCGGAAGCCACGATGGGATCAATTCCCGCCCAAGGCATCGCCGCATGAGATTGCTTGCCCACAATAGACAGACGAAACCGGTCAACGGCTGCCATCAACCCTCCCTCGCGATAACCGATCTTCCCTGTGGGAAGATCTACATTCACATGCATGGCAAAGATGGCATCTACCGGGGGATCGTCGAGTACCCCCTCTTCGATCATCAGAGTAGCTCCACCTTTTTCTCCCGGAGGAACCCCTTCCTCGGCTGGCTGGAAAATGAACTTTATTGCACCTGGAAAGCGATCCTGCAGTCTTACTAATACTGCGGCAGCACCGACCAACATCGCCGTGTGAGCATCATGCCCACAAGCATGCATCACACCCGGAACACGGGAGGCATAAGGGAGACCGGTGTTTTCTTGGATTGGAAGGGCATCCATGTCGGCCCGGAGGGCGATCACCGGTCCCGGCTCTCGCCCCCGAAGAAGAGCTACCACCCCATGATGGGCCACTCCCGTGCGAATCTCCTTGACCCCCACCTTCCGCAATGTTTCTGCAACCACGCGGGCGGTTCGTTCCTCACGATTGGCCAACTCCGGATGGGCATGAATATCCCGCCGAAGCTCGACCACCATCGGAGCTACTTCTTCCACCAGCTTTTCAACTTCCATCCACAGCAGGCGGATCTCTTCCGCTTCCTTTGTAACCGCAATCGCCACGGTACTGCTACCCATCCACAACCCCCATGCAACAAGCGACAAAAGTCCCCAACCTATTACGGGAAACTCCTCCCATCGGCTCAAATCCGATCTAAAAGTCGATCCTCTCCTCGCAACTGCTGACGGCATGTACATGAACGTATACCTCCGGAACCCATCGACCACACAAACCCGGATTCGGAACTCACAGGCGGAGCCAATATCCGTTGCCCAAAGGCAGGCATCGAAAAACCACGAAGCAACTTGCGAGCACTTTTCGATAAGTATACCCTCCGGGCATACACCAAGGGAGTTCGCCTAGGCTTTAAAATCATCCTCTCCAGGGCCGGACCGCCCAAAGCCGGAAGATAATTCAAGCGATTACCAATCGTGCAACGAAATACCACAGTATCCTTGCCCGGCTTTACGTCGAAGAGACCAATTCTCGAAGAAGTCACCGGGAGTAAAGCAGCAACTATCCTAAAGGGATCCCTTCTGTGATGGAGGAACCGTGAATCACTCAGGCAAACACCCTCATCCCCGGAACTTCCCAATGCCTGCCCGGGGAACGACGGCCGAAATCCCATTGACCAACGTCGCTGCGGCAACTTGCCATCGGGACACGAACCATGCCAAAACCGAAAGGTTCTGGGTGAGAGTTAACCCGAAGGCTTGCCCCCGTGATTGTCCCAACCGAAGCCAAAAGCATTAGCGGGTGTGGGGCACCAAACAGACAAGGAAACTCTCAATGATTTCACTCATCAAAAGCATGCCCCCAATTTGGCGATAGCCCCTGCCCTTCTCGGTCACCTCCCGTTGTTCCTGGGCAGTGCTTAAATAATCGTCGGTGACAATAGTTCAGTAATTCCAAAACTCGAGGGAATTGCCCCGGCAAAACAGATTCGCGGGGAAAAGGTCAGAATAATCCTACACCCCCGGCTTATATCCCCGGAGCGACTTGAACTGCTGGGGCAAACCCGAGAATCAATCGCGGCCACAACACCGCTTATATTTTTTCCCGCTGCCACAAGGGCAAGGGTCATTTCGGCCGACCCGCTTCTCTTTGGCCCGATAAGGTTCGAGGACCGTCGAAGTGGAAGCTTGGGCTGCTACCTGGGTTGCGGCCGCTGCGGCTTGGGCCACGGACCGAGAAGGAGCAGGAGCAGGTACATAAGTGTCCGGCCGAAGAGCCTGTTGTTTTGCCCAAATTCGGGAGGTGAACGTGTCCGGATAGTATTCCACGCGGAAAATTAATTCGCTTACCTTGGACTCTACGGACTCCCACATGGCCTCGAAAGCCTTCATGCCCTCCCGTTTGTACTCCACCTTCGGATCCACCTGGGCGTAACCTCTAAGTCCAACACTGGCCCGCAGGTGGTCCATCACTAGCAAATGGTCTTTCCAGGCCTGATCCAAAATTCGCAGGAGCAAGGCCCGCTCCATCCGCCGCATTTCCGGCCGATAACGTTCATCCAAAGCATTGAACAGCTTCTGCTCGATCTCCCGGCGGGGCCGGGTGGCGGCCTCCTCGGAAGACAGCCGCACCCCCAGCTGCTCCTCCAACCAGGCATTGAACGACTCCAGCTCGCTGTTAAGCTGGGCGAGCTCCAACCGGTCCTCAGGACCACCATTGGGCCCATACAATTCCTGCAGCCGAAGCTGAAGCTGCAACTGCAGCTGGCGACCTCGTTCCAACTCTTTCCGGCTAGTCTCTATCAGTCGCCTAATCAGTTCGTGCTGTGGCAGCCGAACCAGCTCCTCCGTATCGACCCCATAACGCATCTGGGCCCATCCGAGGAATCGCTCCAGATCGAGCTTTGGCCGGCGGCCCATCCCGGGACTCGAACACTGATGCAACGCAGATAGGACCGGATACTCCTCTTCCCGCCGCCGATAACGTTCCTCAATTCCCGACAAGATCCGAGCGATAATCGCCTCTTGATCCTGGCCAGCTAGTTCCGAGGGGGTAATCTCCAGCCCAAACTTGTTTGCCACCCATTGAGCCAACGCCTTTGCCCCGAAATCCGGCTCTAAAAACACTGCCGCTGGCCGCAAATCTTCTTTTTCCACAAACTCCCGTGCCCGCTCGATTAGCAGGTCTGTCAATTCGTTGCGAGATAGCTGCCGAATATCCCGGTCTTTGATGCCAACCTGCCACCGATTATTTACCGACTGAACAAATGCAGAGACATTCCATTCGCTTGGATCTTCCTCCTCAGGAAGGTGTTCTTCTAATAGGTCCAAAACTTGTCCTTCGATCCGCCGGCATGCCACATCTTTTGCATAGTTTTCCGCGGTCTCGAAATCCATTCCCCGAAATTCGCGGGCTTCAAACTCCACACTCAACCGACGCCCTACCCAATCGGCAAAACACTCCGGACCGTAATCTCGGTGCAAGAATTTCCGAACATGACGTTCCACCTCGTGGGCGATCATTTCGTGGATCAATTCGCGGCAGTCTGCCCCTTCCAAAATTTGCTGGCGATAGGAGTACACCCGGCGACGCTGCTGATCCATCACCTCGTCGTATTCCAACAAGTTTTTCCGAATTTCAAAATTCCGTTCTTCCACTTTCTTTTGAGCCCCCTCAATTCGACGAGTCACCATCGGACTCTCGATGGCCTGGCCCTCTTCCATCCCAAGCCATTCCCATACTTGCTTTACCCATTCGCCGCCGAAAATTCGCAACAGATCATCTTCCAGGGACAGGAAGAATCGGCTGGAACCTGGATCTCCTTGCCGACCTGCACGCCCCCGAAGCTGCAAATCGATGCGTCGAGCCTCATGTCGCTCGGTACCAATGACGTACAATCCGCCCATGGCGGCGACCTCGCGACCCTCGGCCTTCATTTGCTCCTTTTCCTCAATTTCCCGCACCAAGGCATTCCATTCCTCCTGGGGGACATCCAGCCTGCTGGGGTATTTATGCTGCAAGATGGCCCAGGCCATGGCCTCGGGGTTTCCGCCCAAAATGATATCCGTTCCCCGACCAGCCATATTGGTGGAAATGGTCACCGCACCTTTACGTCCTGCTTGAGCAATGATCTCTGCCTCGCGTTGATGGTGCTTGGCGTTCAGCACTTGATGCGGAATTCCCCGGGCTTCCAACATTTGGGACAACAGCTCGCTTTTTTCGATGGAGGTGGTACCCACCAGGATAGGCCGGCCCTTCCGCTCGATTTGCTTGACTTGGTCACGAGGAATGGAAAAGCTTTCTTTCTCATCCCGGAGCCGAAATTCGATGACAGAGTCGTCCTCCTTGAGAATCGTTCCGATGAGCCTTTCGCCTTTATTGGTCCAAATAGTATCGAACCGGTGAACCCGTTCGATCTCATCGACGATCGCTTTATACTTTTCTCTGGCTGTTCGGAATACAACGTCGGGATAATTGATTCGGCGAAGCGGCTTATTGGTGGGGATCGCCACCACCTCCATCTTGTAGATCTTCCAAAACTCGTTGGCTTCCGTCATCGCTGTACCGGTCATTCCTGCGATCTTCCGGTACAACTTAAAGAAGTTTTGAATGGTGATCGTGGCCAGCGTTTGGGTCTCTTCCTTGATGCGGACACCTTCCTTTGCTTCGACCGCCTGGTGAAGCCCGTCACTCCATTGACGGCCGGGCATCAGCCGGCCTGTGAATTCGTCCACGATGATGACTTCCCCATCTTTCACCACATAATGAACGTCCCGCTTATACAGGTAATGAGCCTTCAATGCATTATCGATCAGATGAGGCCAGTGCATGTTCTCGCCGGTGTAAAAGCTTTCCACACCGACGAGTTCCTCGGCCTTACGGATTCCTTCCTCCGTAAGATGGACGGTTCGCTCCTTTTCGTTGACCTCGAAATGCACACCTCGCTTCAATTGGCGAGCCACCCGGTCCGCGATGCGGTATTCTTCCACTTGATCGTGAGCAGGCCCCGAGATGATCAACGGCGTGCGGGCTTCATCGATGAGGATATTGTCCACTTCGTCGATAATGGCATAATGCAGCCCCCGCTGGACCTGTTGCAATTCGGGCGGGTATTCCGGATCACCCTTCCGTGCCGGCCGCATGTTGTCCCGGAGATAATCAAATCCGAACTCGTTGTTCGTGCCGTAGGTAATGTCGCAATCATAGGCTTTCTGCCGCTCCCGATGATCCATATGGGCCTGAATCGCCCCTACCGTCAGCCCCAAGCCCAGATAAATGGGCCCCATCCATTCCATGTCCCGGCGTGCTAAATAGTCGTTCACCGTGACAACGTGAACCCCCTTTCCCTCCAAGGCATTCAAATAAGCGGGCAAAGTGGCCACGAGGGTCTTTCCCTCCCCGGTGACCATCTCGGCAATGCCCCCCCGGTGAAGGACGATCCCGCCCATGAGCTGAACATCGAAATGCCGCATGCCCACGCGGCGTCGGGCTACCTCGCGACAGACGGCAAAAGCATCGATGAGCAAGTCATCCAGGGTCTCCCCCGCTTTGAGCCTCATGCGGAACTTATCGGTCATTTCCCGAAGTTCCGCGTCGGTCATTGCCTGATACCGAGGCTCACGCGAGTTAATGGCGTCGACGATCGGCCGAAGACGCCTCAAATACCGTTCATTGGCGGAGCCAAAAACAGCCGTCAGGCCTTTTACGATTCCATCACCAATCCGGGCCCACGCCTCGCTGGTAAACTGAATTACTCGATCGAAGAAACTAACCTGGGTTTTCATTTCTGGAACCAGCAGCTCAACTGAGGTGGTTTGAAGAAGCCTCGTTTGCAGGTGGCCCTAAACTCCGTCGGGTATCTCCGACGTACCCCTTTACCCATCCCTCAATGGGGTGATTCTCCCCCAAATGGACAGATAGTCCTTCGGCGGGTAGAAGCTCGGTGTGGTTGCCTGGCAGATAGCTCTTTTAGCACCGTAGCCCCACCTACCCGCCTTCCCAGCTCGCTCAATCCCCATCGACGAACTGAAAACAGCTAGGACATCTCTTTTTTTACGATCTCAACCCGCTACGGAGCCTATCCGTACCGATATTTCTACGCGTCGAATCCTCAATTCCCCACCCCGTTTGTCCCCACAAAGCAGCAACAATTATGATACATTTTCGTAAGATTCCCCAAATCGACTACTATGATACCCCAGGAAGGCCGGCTTACCAACGGCACAACTTGGAGACTTTGCCCTTCTGTTTTGAAAGGACAACCTTTTCAAAAAAGCAGATGGCGGCTATGCACGGAAAGTGCGTAGCATAATCCGATCACGCCCTTTGGAGGGTTCTTCCGCGAATACAACTTTGGACTCCATAATTGCCGAGCATAACTTTCAGGGGTACAGGGAAACTATCCTGGAAGGTCTCAGTGGGCAGGGCCCGGAGAGGGGAAGTTCCGAGGCATTCCTTGGATCCCGGTCCGGAGTTGCCCCCGTCGCACGGAAGCCCCTCAAAGAGGATGGCCAGCCCACTCGAAAGCCCCCTTTATGGGTGGAGCAGGACCAGGACGGTTTAGGCATCTTTCCTCGGCTAACCGCGGGGTTCGACCTGTCCCCCAATAAGCAGGTTTTTTGTCGGCTGTGAAATACGTGGGCTATGATCCATCCCATTATTCCCGAAGAGCTAAGAGAACGGTTCACCAAGGCCGGGCAGGATCACGTCTTTCGGTTTTGGGAAGAACTTGATGATTACGGCAGAACCCGGCTTCTTTCTGACTTGGAATCGATCGACCTGGATGCTTTAACTGCCCTCAATTCCGGGGTCGGTTTAGCCAACCCTTTACAGGAATCCCTCCTAACCACTGCCCGACCGCCAGAAGTAGTACCGCTTGGCGAGGGTACACCGCGATGGTCCCCCCAGCAGGCCCGGCTTGCCGGGGAAAAATCGCTTAGCTCTGGGGAGGTTGCTGTCATTGTGGTAGCCGGCGGAAAAGGCACACGGCTGGGATTCCCATACCCTAAGGGCATATTTCCAATTGGCCCCATCTCTGGAATCAGCCTCTTTCAGCTTCATGTGGAAAAGATTCGGGCACGATCCCGCCGGGCCGGCAGACCTATCCCCCTCTGTATCATGACTAGCCCGGCAACCGACCTTCAAACCCGAAGTTTTTTCGAAGCCCACAACAACTTTGGGCTCGATCCAGAAAACCTCCTTTTCTTCATCCAGGGCACAATGCCGGCGGTAGATGCTGAGAGCGGTCGCCTGCTCCTAGCCGCAAAAGACCGCCTCGCCCTTAGCCCCGATGGCCACGGGGGGATGCTGGCCGCACTGGCCAAATCGGGAATTTTGACCGAGCTTCGAGACCGCGGGATTCGACGGATTTTCTACTTTCAAGTCGACAATCCCTTGGTGGACATCTGTTGCCCAGAATTCCTCGGCTACCACATCCTGTCCCAAGCCCAGGTGAGCACTCAGGTAGTGTGCAAGAAAACACCATTTGACAGACTGGGAAACGTAGTCGAGGTAAATGGGCGACTCCACGTGGTGGAATACAGCGACCTGCCGGCGAAGTTTGCCGAGACCAAGGCACCAGATGGCAAGCTCCTTTTCCGGTGGGGGAGTATCGCCGTCCACGTGTTCGAGCTCGATTTCCTGGCGGAAAGCTTACAGATGGCCGGTGCACTTCCGTGGCACAAGGCCAGAAAGAAAGTTCCCTACATAGATGAACACGGGAGCAAAATCCACCCTTCTGCTCCGAACGCTATTCAGTTCGAACGCTTTATCTTTGATCTGCTGCCACACGCCTCGCGGGCCCTTCTGGTGGCCGTTCCAGCCGAAAAGCATTTTGCCCCGCTCAAAAACCCCTCAGGGGACCCCGCGGGTGACACCCCCGAGGATGTGAGAAATGCCCTTTGCAACTTGTGGCGGAAGTGGGCGGAGGAAGCCGGGGCCAAAGTGAGGGGAAATCCGATTATTGAGATTAGCCCCCTCTTCGCACTCGACGCGACTGAATTGTCCGAAAGGTTACCTCGTGGGTGGGAAATAGGGGAGTCCGTGTATCTCCGCAATCCCCACTCCTAAGGTCCGTGCTCGACAAGAAGACCTTTAGGCGGCTTTTGTTTTCGGCAACCCGAGGAGTTTTAAATCTGTGATTCGACCCCACCGAAAAAACCGGGCCAGTCCGGCCCCGCAACGGACAGGGCCGCCCTTTCCGGTGGCCCCTCATTCGCGGAAAGGTGGGCTTTTAAAACCGGAAAAGACTCGGCGAAACCCCTTTCATAATCCCGATTGATGCCGTAAAAGAAAGGACTACCTGGAAAAGGAACGACTAAATTCTTCCAAAGAGGACCCGGTCGATAACCTCCACGTAAATGATGATCATATTCCTGAACTTAACCTTGCTCACATCCCGGGTACTCGTTTCCTAGAGGAAACCGCCCGAAAAGCAAAACAGTGGTGCACAAGAAAGCACAACATGTCCGCCTCACCCCCAGCGGGAACCGCCCACCTGGGCTCAACCACGGCCAATTTGGCGTTCTACACTTAAATTGCTTGAAGAGACACGGCCATCCGAGGGAAAAGCTCCTCGAAGATTGTCGCCGGTAAGGAGCTAAAGCGAAAAAAGCCGCGTTACCCGGTGCCCCTAGCCTGGTTTTGGCCGGGGGAATGAATACCCCCCGGGTAACGTCCCTCCCAGATCGGGAGCGGAAGAGATACGTAAACTCGCCAAAAGTTTCGTCGACCGCAATACAGTTCCGAAACCCAATTCAGCATTCTCAAAAAATGTTGTGTTCCTGAATACATTAAGGAGGCTGTGATGCTTTACGGTGTAATTATGGCCGGAGGACTCGGTACCAGGTTTTGGCCGGAAAGTCGAGGTTCTCGGCCAAAGCAACTCCTCCGTTTGTTAGATTCTCAGACCATGATCGAGTTGGCCGTCGAACGCCTACTCGACTTGGTACCCCCGGAAAGGCTATTGGTAGCCACCACAGAACGACTGGTGGAGCCCATCCGGGCCCTTCTTCCCCAGCTCCCTCCGGAGGCCATCCTCATCGAGCCGGTGAAGCGAGACACCGCTCCGTGTATCGGACTGGCGGCCCTCCGGCTCCTGCATCGGGATCCCAACGCCATCATGGTCGTTGCCCCCTCAGATCACGTCATTAGACCAAAGGAAGAGTTTCAACGAGCCGTCCGGGCTGCTGTCAGACTGGTGGAAGAAGAACCTTCGGCCCTAGTGACTTTCGGCATTCGGCCCACATATCCCGCGGAGACTTTCGGCTACATCGAGCGGGGGGAATTCATCAGTCGGGACTACCTGGGTGGCTTGGCGTGTTTCCGAGTGCAGCGATTCTGCGAAAAACCTTCTCGCGAAGTTGCCGAAGCCTACATAAACGCGGGAACATTCTTCTGGAATAGTGGCATTTTCGTTTGGCGAGCCCAAACCATTTGGAATGCTTTGGCTCAATTTGCACCAGACGTTCACGCAGGGTTAGCCCGAATACAAGAAGCTTTGCACCTTCCAAACTTTGAGGAGATTGTCCGTCAGGAATTCGGCACCATTCGGCCGATCTCTATTGATTACGCGGTCATGGAGCATTACCCGCATACTCTTGTCATCGAAGCTCCCTTCGAATGGGATGACTTGGGAAATTGGCGAGCTTTAGAACGAATACTGCCCCAAGATGTGAAGGGGAACACAATTTTGGCAAGCCGTTCCTTGCTGGCCAATGCAACTGGGAACATCGTCCGCTCGGTTGATCCACATCACCTCGTGGTGCTTGTGGGAGTGGACAACCTGATTGTCGTGTGTACACCCGATGCTACTCTCATCGCAAGAAAGGAAGACGAAGAGGCCTTGCGAGAAGTCGTACCACAGCTCGCAGATCGGGGTTGGACCGAATATCTATAACCTCCGAAGGCCTGCGACTTTAGCCAGTCAAGGAACTTCCTCGGACTAAACGCCAGGTCTATTAGAGGTCCGATGCCAGTGATCCATCAAGCCGACTGTTCCGCCGTCGTCGTCTGGAAGTTCAATCCTTAACGGCCAGATACCCCCTTTCGGTTTTCAATTGCCGGGAGGAGCCGGCGATGTCCCCTCTTCAGACTGCACCTCGGCAGCTTTTTCCTCCGTCTTCTCCCCGGACACGGAAGCCCCCTCGCTACCTTTCTCCGCATCCTGGGCAGGTGCAGTCGAGGCCTCCGACGGGGATTGCTCCTCGGACTTTTGGGACTCCCCGCTAGTTTCCGCCGAAGAACCAGTACTGCCAGATTTCTTCCGAACAATATCGCTCCGGCTCAAACGGATCTTCCGATATACCTCGTCGGAAATCACGTAATACCATTCAGCAAATCGCTCATTAAGCTGCTGAACGCGTTCCTTTCCTTTTTTGATCTTCTCCTCGTACTCCTCGAGTTTCCGCTTGTTCTCCGCCTCAATTCGCTCCCGCTCTTTCTTGATCTCCTCGATGGACTTTGTTTCACTAGTCTGACCTTCTTCAGTCTTCTTCCCCTCCTCAGTTTGGGACTTTTCCTGTTGAGTTTCTTCGGCGGTTACTGATGAGGCAGATGCTCCTTCCTGCGAAGTTGCATCTGCCGGGGTGCGAGTCTCACCCGGCTTTTCCTCTGGCTGATCGGACTGAAGGGCTTGAACCTCTCCACCAGGCTCCTTACCTTGCGTTTCCTCCTGAGCCGAACCATTTCCACCGTCTTGCGTGTTTCCTTCCGTGGAGGTTGATTTTCCTTCGGCCGTGTCAGATGAAGCCTCACCCGGCCCCGCTGCAGCCTCCGGAGGTAACTCCGGCAGTGGTGTCAACTCGGGCTTCGGGATTCCCTCGGGGTTAAACTCCGCCATCACAAAGAGGTAGCGGTTTGTCCCAGAACCCGAGCCACCCGAACTTCCCGTTTCCTCCCCTGAAGCCGATGTGCCGGCTGCGATCCCTCCGAATCTCAAAACATACTGAACTCCGTCCTTCATCAGGACAGTGAAGTCGCCCTCGCTGGACAAAAGTTCATAGCGATTTCCAACCCGAGCTACGTAAAATCCTCGGTCCGCTAAAGACTTTATGGACTCCGCATCCAATTTTACTTCGCCCAGCTCTCGCAAATTCTGCGTTAGCCCCGGAGGTTTCCGACGCACATCAACGATCTTCAGGTCGTCGAGTGCCCACTTCATATCATTAAGCTTGGTTGAGTCCAGCTCTTCATCCTCAGCCAAAGGCTGATCCACCCAACGGTCGTTCTCGAAAACCCTGCATTCCTTCAGCGACCATTTGACCTCCTTGTCGTCATATTCCACGACCATGTAGCTCCGAGGAATTTGAATACCCTGGACGATATCCACCGAGTAATCCTGAATGGTGACCTGGCGAATATCCCAAGTATTAAGCTGCAAAAGATCCCGCTCAATCCAGTCCTCGAATTTTGTGCTCAGCTTGTCCGTTCGCAAAGCCACAACGTATACCTGCGGTTCTTTTCGCCGTCTTACATACCGCAGACCTTCCCGCCCTGGAACCTCCTTTCCGATAATCAGGTTCAGGAGTTCCTCCCCCTCCGCATTCCGCATGATTACCCGCATTCCTACCCCGGTGGCCCCAGCTTCAAGAGTCTCTGGATCTGGATCCACCACTCCATAAAGAGCATGATCCCCGGGGTTATCTGTCACCTCCTCTAGCACCTTTAGGCCAATCAAACTTGCAGCAGCATCGGCTAACTGGTCCTTAGCATCTGCAGGGTAGTTTTCGTGCGAAGGAATGCACCAGCGATTATTAACCAAGGCAACTTTAAACGGCTGCAATTCAGCCTTCGACTCGTCGTACTTAATGATCTCCAAACTAGCGGCAGCCAACGGATCCTTGAAATTCTCGAAGAGTTCCTTCCCGACCATGCTTTCTGCCTCAGGGCCGGGCAAGCGAGGCTGAGTAACCCAAGCCACCAAAACCGCAAGCACAGCCGCCGCAACAAAGCCCGCCGTCCGCTGAAGTTGCTGGCCGTTCATACTGTCTACCTCGTGCCAGTAAAGAAATCACCCCTACAACAAGGACAGATTCAGCCCGATTTGCAATCGCCCTACCTGACTTCCAAGTTACGCAAACTCAGGGTTGGAAATAAACCCAACGTCAAAGTTGGAAGTCTTTTGGAGTGGCCACCTAACCCGCTTCCTGGCAAAATCGGCCCCCTTTTCTTCTACCCCCTATTCCCAAGCCTAGGAAAATACCCGCACTCCGAAATTTCTTTGCCAATTTCGCACGGTAAACGACACCTCCGCGTTAGATCCGAAATCCTACCGCAATCGGTGCCGCTCTACGGTTTCATACTCCCGCCATCTCCGGTAGAAGAATACCGCCAATCCTACGACCAAAGGCGGGATAGGAGGCCAAATCACCGCCCACTGCTTGTACGTATTCTGAATCCGCCGAATGTGTAGGTTTAGCTCGGTTTCGATCCGATTAATTTCCGCATCCCGCTTTTGCCTTGCCTGCTCCAACTTCACATCTAAACGTCGCTGCCCCTCCTTCTGGGCCATGGCGACCCGAATGAGAATATCTTGGAGCGGAATATCACCTCGTTTCTTGAATTCCTCTTCCAGTTTTTTCACACGCTCTTGGAGTTCGCGTTCCTCTTTTTCTTTCAGTTCCTCAAACTCCCGAATCGCCTTTTCACGAGCTGCCAAACTCTCGCGACGGGCTTTTTCGGTTACCTTCTCGATTCGCACAAGAGTCCTATGCTGCGGTCGCCGTTTACGCAGCTCAAGGAACCGTTCCTCCCCAGCAAGCAGGTCGATCACGTTCAGGACAAAAGTCACGTTATCAAAGTCGAAGCGAATCCCAGCCTCCGGTATGTCACCTTCCTCTCGTAACCGGAAGAATTCCCGATGCAGCATGTCAATGTCGGCAACTACGATTACATTGATTTCGGCCTCCTCGGCGGACTTTTCCTCCGAGGTTCCTTCAGACTTTTGCTCTCCGGTGTTCGCTGTTTGGGCGGAGTTTTTCTCGGAGGACTCACTGCTACCGTCGCCATTAGCCCGGTCTGCAGAAGTGGCAGCAACCGACGAAAGTTCTTTTTGTTCGCCCGTACCACTTGCGGCCTGGCCCGATGCCGCTGCTGGCAATTTCCCTCGGATGTGGGCCGCTAGGATGTATGGCGTCTGAGTAGGATATTGCCTACGAAGAGGATTCAAACGTCCCGGAGTCCCAAACAAAGACATCTCCAACAAATCTTGGTAGCGAACAAAACCCGTGCGATCGCCAGTACGCACAAGCGGCCGAAAGTCAAGCTGAGAAACATTGAGGGGCTGAATAGCACCAGGGAAGGGAAAAAGCAGATGCTGCAATCCCGAGGTAACCGGGTGATTAGGATCAAAAGGCTCCGAGGCTCCGCAGGCTGGATCGACAAATACAAACTCCCGATCCAGCTGGGCCAGCTTCGGATAAGGATTGTAATCCTGCCAGATGATTTGATCTGGCGGCATATCGATTCCAAGGAGCCTCCACAGCTCGTTGATATCACCTTTTTCCAATGGTCCCGCCATAAACATCGGACCACCCGGAGGCATTCGCGGAGCACTGGTCCCCGGCACCGAGGCAGCAAAGGCTGGGAAAGGATCTTCAAATATGGCCGTGGGTTGTCCTCGTTTGATCGCCTCCACGAAATTTTTCATCTCCTGCGGCCCTAAGGTGGAAGGCTGCACCGCCACCAGCACATCATATCGCTCATTGATCGGCTGGGAGGGATCAACTTCCACCACCGTGTACTGTTTTTCTAGCTCGGTGACGATGGGCCAATTGCCCGTGCTCGTCATAGTGCGAAAGTCAAACGAGCCGTACAGACGAGCATCCGTCCGCAAAATGCCCACCCGTTTTCGATGTTGCTGAGTAACAGTCGCCAGTGACCGTACAAGCTCGTATTCGATTGGAATGCCGCGATCAATAAACGGCAAAACAACCCGCTCCAACCCGCAACGGAAGGCCACCCCCATGAAAAGATGACTTTCTACATATGCCCCCCGGTCGAGGGTCACTCGCCGTTGCGGGGTGATGTTGTATCGCTTTTCCGCCAAAGCCGCCTCTTCACTGAAACGCTCCGTGTCATAAATACGGACCTGCACTTTGCCCCTTGCTCGGGCGGCAATTTCCCGAAGAGTATTAATCAGATTTAACCGCGTTTGAACATAAAGCTCCGGGACCTCTGGACTGATAAATGCCTCGATGAGCACCGGTCTTTCCGGTTTAATATTCCGCAAGATAGCAATCGTGTGGGGAGAAAGCGAATTCAGTCGTTCACTTGTCAAATCCCGTCGGACCGGATAGTTGTAACAAATCACCACCAGTGCAAAACCGATTAAAAACACGCAAACGACTCGCACAGCGTAATGCAGCTTCATCCACCGCGACTGAAGCCCGATGATCCAATGCCGGCGACTGATCAAAATCATGCTTAGATACACCATGGCAATAACGATGGTCAAAAAGTAGACTATTGCAGAAAGCGACACTACACCCCGAGTAAATTCCCGCAAGTGTTCGTCATAACTCCAAAACTTCAGAAAACGAGCGATCCCCGGCGTGAGCACCGCATCGGCATACTCTGCAAATACAAACGGCATGTTGAACACTGCCCCGAGTATGTATGCCACCGTCAAATTATCCGTCAGAAAAGAGGCAACCATGCCCACCGCAAGCATCGCTAGCCCCACAAACCAGTAGCCCAAATATGTGGCCAGGAAAAGCCCGAGGTCCGGATTCCCCAAAAAAGCCAACACCGAGTAGTTGCACACCGCCGAGAAAAGAAGCGAAACAGAATAGATCGCTACAGCCGCTGCATACTTCCCGAGAACAATGTCCCAGTCACTAGCCGGCAGCGTCAACAATAGCTCGTCTGTCCCTTGGCGGCGTTCATCCGCCCAGATCGACATCGTAATCGCCGGCACGAAAATGAGCAGAATCAGAGTAAACCATTTATTCAATTGATCTAAGTTGGCCAAGTTCGCGATGAAAAACTCGTTGGGCCAAAACGCCGAAACGGTCGTCAAAAGCACAAAGACACAAATAAATACGTAACCCGTAGGGTTGAAAAAATAGCCCGTAAAGTTACGCTTGAAAACGGCCCACCAAACCCTGGTATCCATATCTTTGCCCTACCCTATGTGCGAAACGCCTTGAGTTCAGAAGCGATCGCCAAGACCTTGCCGTGGATGGTTCTCCCGTTCCTACGCCCGCTTAGGAATCAAATTTCTCAAACGCCAAAACCGGATCTACTGGTTCCTGCCCCTCAATATGAAGGACCTAAACGAATACTTATCTTGGGAACGCTCCAAGCGATTCCCTTCGCAACGGACTTGTTCCCTAAGCTCGTGAAAGCGAGCCGTAGAAAAACCTTGCAAACAATCTCTCGGCCCGCTAACGTAAACTCCCCTGCTTAGCTTGTAAGCTCCATTCCACTCCTTTGAACGGTTACACCTCTCAAAGACACATCGGCTCCAAATACAATAAGAAGACTGCCTCACAACCGCGAAGGCCCAATTTCCATTCCCCCGCTAATTCCTACCTCCTGCCCCTGTCAATTCCCGAAATACATCTTCCAACCTCTTATTTCCCGCGATCAAGCTTGCGATCGGACCGTCATACACCAATCGGCCGGCATCGATGAACAAGGCACGACTTGCCATTGCCTCTACTTCCTGAAGGATATGTGTGGACAAAAGAATAGTCTTATCCTGGGCCAATTTGCGAATCGTTTCACGCACTTCATGAATCTGGTTTGGATCCAGGCCTGCTGTAGGTTCATCAAGGATGAGCACTTCCGGTTCATGAAGCAGAGCTTGAGCCATCCCCACCCGCTGCCGATAACCTCGAGAGAGTTTCCCAATCGGCTTGTTCAACACGTAGTGCAAATCACACAGATCGACTACTGCGGAGATTCGCTCTTTCAGTCGGTTTCTTGGCAATCCCCTTGCCTCGCCAAAAAATTTAAGCAGCTCGAGCGGCGTCATGTCCAAATACAGGGGACCATCCTCCGGTAAATACCCTAAAACCGCGGCCCCTGCCAAGCGATCCCTAGCCATGTCGTGGCCGGCGATCCGGGCAACCCCCGCAGAAGGAGCCAGATAACCGGTCAGCAACTTTAGAGTAGTGCTTTTTCCCGCCCCGTTTGGTCCCAATAAAGCCACCACTTCCCCCCGAAACACCTTAAACGATACATCCCGAACCGCTGCAAAATTTCCGTAATAGCGGGTTAAGCCGCACGCCTCGATCATCGGGATCGTCTGACTAACGTCGGTTATCATTACGAAATCCCCTAGCAACGCCGAAATCGCCATCAACCCTAGAGAGCTTATCCTGCAAAGGATGGAGCCGGGTGAGCCAACCATTAAATCCGGCTCTCTTCCGTGCTCCGTTTCCGGGCAGTCAGGTCAATGAGAAATTCATTTTTTCTTTACGAGAGAAACTCCGGTGTGTTTCTGGAAATCGGCAACGACCGTGGGGTGGGCTCCTTGTTCGCCAGAGACCTGTACGGCGGGATCCTGGGAGTAAATATTTTGAGCATTCTGGAAGTGAATGCCAAGTAGACCGCCTTAACGTTCATTTCTTAAGGCCATCGAGGAAAGAACCCTACTTCGAAAGCTCCCAAACTTTCGTGGTAAAGCGATGAACTCTCCAAGCGGCTGCGGATAACCTTTCTCCAATCGGCGGGGCAAAAAACGACAGGTTATCAGTAAACTATTGGCAGGTTACATGTGACCGCAGCCCGGCCGGTCTTTGCCAAAAGAACCTTAGCCAGCCAAAATGTACATCACAAAAAGGATCGGAATAGAGATATTTTCGGGGTTCTGAGCAACTTCGTGTGCACTTACCCTGCATGTCGAAAAAGAGGGAGTGCCAGAGATTAAACAGGGCCCGCGGGCTTCCCACATCGAACCGATTTCCACCGCACACCGAAAAAAATTTTCCCAACCAAAGGTCACAGGATCTATAAACTACCTGACCATACCATTTCTCGTGTGTATTTGGCGAAAGCCTATACTCCGCCTAAACTACCGGTGTGCCGCCACCCGCCTCCGTGGTCACCCGGCGGAACTTTTAGGAAACCGGAATTTCTTGCTCTTTCCATCGTCGATCCCAACCTCCGGCTGTCCTTCGGGGCCTATCCCCGTTCTTTTGTGCTCAATGTGTTCGCAGAAAGTGCAGGCACAGAACTTAACATTTAGCCCACGCCCATCTCGAAGCCGAAACAAAGATAGTAGTCGTCTGCTAGGCTTACTCAATGCTCGGCAGTCCGTTAGATTGCGTAATCTGGTTAAGCTACCAAAAATGGCAAAACGTTCGCAATGAAGGGCTAGCTAACATCCGGTTGTGGGCATGTGTCCCCTTTTGGTGGGCCGAAGATAATCGCCAGTATCCCAACTGACCCTAAGGGGACCAGCTGTTGCTAAACTTGCCGGCCGGTTTTCCGACCCATCTCCAAGGACGGAGGTACCATGCGACACAAGGAAGTTCGGATCTGGTTGGGCTTGGTGCTCCTAGGAGGATTGGTGGGATCCTCAGTTCCGGTAGCCGGGCAAATGCCGCCGGATTCGCTTTTTTACAGCAATCCGTCTGCGTCATTCTCTCCGATGCCGGCCGTCCCCCCAAATCCCCATCTTTGGACTTCCACTCTCTCGACTCCTAATTCCTCTGGCAACGCCAACACTTCCTGGCAAACTGCGGTGCAACCCCCGGTTATGTTGGCTAGTTCCCAGCCGGGAAGCTTTCAATATCCCGACCCGGGCTACGTGTCCCCTCAAGAATATGTGCCGACACCAACTTCGGCTTCCCCTTCGCCAATAGCCGACTCCCCACAGACCTCGCAGAATTGGCCCCATGTTCTTCCCGTAGGAGCACCGGCCACAACGAACGTAGCCGGCAATTCGAGCACCCCTGCTTCGGATTCCGATGGTTCTGCTTCCTCTGAGATCACCTTGGAGCAAGTGCGAGAGGAGGCCCGAAAATGGGCCTGGACAAAGGGCGACTTCAAGATTGTGCCCTACGGGATTTTGTGGTTCAACATGGCATATGAAACGCAGCGGACAGTGGACGGGGACTATGCGTTATACGTCTATTCCCCCGATGTCCGTGATTATGATGCGTTCCACGTCAATGCTAGGGCCACACGATTGGGATTGGATGTCAGTGGTCCCAAAATACCTTTCTTTTGTGACGCTTCAAGTGGCGGCAAGGTAGAAATTGACTTCTTTTCCCCCATCCAAGTGCCGGAAAACCGGGCCGGCGTCATGTTGCGACATGCTTACTGGGAGGTGAAAAACGAATACTTCCGTTTGCTCGCAGGCCAAACTTGGGATCTTAACGCCCCTCTTCTCCCTGGAACCCTCATGTACTCCGTTGCTTGGGGTGTGGGGAACCTCGGTTATCGCCGGGCACAGCTTCGGTATGAGCGATATATTCCCGTCTCAAATGTAGTTCAATTTGCTCTCCAAGGTGCTTTGGCGGTCGATCTTGCGGACGATACTCCGGGGCTCAACGGGGACCACGAAGGCTGGCCCGTCATCCAAATGAGATCAGCCGTCACTCTGGGAGAAAGAGGTCCCGGGAAGCGACCCATCACGCTCGGATTCTCCGGTCACATCGGCGAGCAATTCTATGAACGTAATCCTGCAATCGATACGGATGACGGCAAAGAAAAAACATGGTCCTTTTGCGTGGACCTTCATATGCCCCTTACTGAACGCATGGGTGTTCAAGGTGAATTCTTTACCGGGGCCAACTTGGGCCATTTCATGGGAGGAATTGTTCAAGGCATAAACCCGACTACAGGCCGAGCAATCCGCTCGACCGGTGGCTGGATTGAACTGTGGTATGACTGGACTAAGCGATGGCACAGCCACGTCGGTTATGGCATCGACGATCCTATTAACCGAGATGTCCCCACAGGCGGCCGACTTTATAACGATTTCATCTTTGCCAACATCATGTACGACCTGACCGAACGCTTCGTGATGGGGTTCGAATACACCCATTGGAAAACACATTACCAGGGCCGATCCCCAGGAGATTCAGATCGCTTGGAGTTCGCGGCAAAGTATAGCTTCTAAGCCCTCATAAGCCGAAAGGTGTCATCCTTCCCTAACCAAGATCAGACAAGATCCACGTTCTAAAAGGTGTTACCTCAGGTATTCGAGCTAACCCTCTGTGAACCTTTGAACCGAAAGAGGCCGAAGAAGGGTCAGTTTGACCTATTGGACCGGGGGAGGATTCCACAAGCTGTTAGCAAATCAAAAGAGATGAGTATGCAAAAACGGGCACTAAGCCGAAGATAACACACCACGCACTTAGCGAGTGCTTTTGCTGGGCAGAGGCTCGCCGCCTCAAGTTGAAAAATTTTCGAACCAAAACAAAAGGGGACTTCCAACGCCGGTCTACTCGTGAACCAGGGTGCCCGTTTTCCCCAACGTGCTTTTACCAAAACGTTTCCAAATGTTTCTAAATTTTACCTTCCCTATGGCTCTGGATTTGGCGAGGTTGTCACCAACACATAGTTCTGGCTAAAACACTCGCGTGCCGCCTGAACCACATCCTGTAGTGTGACGGCTTCGATCTTCGCATCGAACGTCCTGTCGTAATCATAGCCCAACCCGAACAATTCGTCCAAGGCAGACTGCTGAGCTTGGGCTGCCAAGGTCGTTTTTTCCTGAGCCCGAAGATTCAGAACCATCTCTTTGGCAACTTGAAATTCCTCCTCGCTGATCTCACCCGCTTTCGCTTTTTCGATGTTTCGCCAAATCCGGTCCACTACTTCTTGAAGTCTACTTGGATCAGTTTGGGCTACCACCACAAAATAACCGGGAGCGGGTCCAGTCATCTGGTAGGCGTGGACCATATATACAAGCCCCGCCCCCCGGAGTTCGTTATGCAGCCATCCGCCGGGATACCCGTAACCAGAGGTGATTGCATCCAGAATCGTCAACGCGGCATACCGGTCCGAGTCCAAAATACTCACCCCAGGAAAGGCAAGCATCAGAAGACCCGTATCTTTTCCGGTTTGCTTGTGTCGACGAATGGTTTCAGCGAGCGTGTTCGGCCGATCGAACGAAATTTCGGGAATTTCCTCAGCGGGTGCCAACTGACCAAAATGCTTTTCTACAAGGGCAACCGCCTCTTCTGGAACAACGTCCCCAAAGACGGTTACTAGCATATTCTCCGGAACAAAGTATTTCGTCAGGTATTCCCGAAGATGACTTACAGTCAACCGCTCAACCGACTCTTTCTTCCCGCCCAAAACAATGTGATAGGCTGAGGTCGGAGGCAAGCAGTCCGCCAGTAACTCTGCAACTTCCTGGTGAGGATCGTCAGCCCGGCGGGCAATGGCTTGCAAAGCTAGCTCTTTTGCCTTCTGAAATTCATCCTCCGGCAAACTAGCCCGAAGGAGGCACTCGCTCAGCATCTCCATCGCTCGAGGTAAGTCTTCCCGGAGGACAGTTAGATTCGCACTTACGGTATTTCTGCCTGCCTGGACAAAAAACTCAGCTCCCAAGGAGTCGAAAAACTGGGCGATTTCTTGGGCCGAATGACGGTCCGTGCCTTTGGTGAGCATCGTCGCCAAAAGCGAAGCACGTCCTGCCGTATCCGGAGTGTCCACTAAAGCACCACCCAGCACATACACCTGTAAGTTGACAATCGGTAGATGGGCTTGCCGCTTGACCAACACCCGAAGCCCATTGGAGAGTCGATGCAACTGGATCGGACCCTCCACTTGATTCTGGGCTTTTTCTCTCCGCGGCATTTGGTAACCTTTTGGTGCGATCACCACACGGCAGAGGCGTTCCGGCACGAAATACCGTCGGGCAACTTCTCGGATCTCCTCAGCAGTCACCTTTTGAATCTCGGCCACATAGTGGTCGTCAAAGAGCGGATCTCCCGTCGCAAGAAAACTGTTCGCGAGGCTGCTAGCCGCAGCTTGAACCCGCTGCTGGGCGAACAAATGCTCGGTAAGTTTTTGCCGTTTCGCGCGCGCAAGCTCTTCCTCGCTCACTAGCTCGTCACGCAAGCGATACACTTCTTTTAAGATCGCTGCCTCCGCTTCCTGCCAAGTATTAGGGGAAGCTACCGCAAAGATCCCAAACCAACCCCGGACAAACTGCGGAGTATAACTACTTGCCCGAACGGAAAGGGCCAGTTGCCGCTCATTACGTACCCGCTGTACCAAGCGGGAACTTTCGCCTTCCGCCAGAATGAAAGCAGCTAAATCTAAGGGGTAGAGATCGGGATGTCCGAGTCGAATCGTCGGCCAAGCCAGGGCAAGATCGAACGTATTTCCGTCCATCTCCCGCCAAGCTTCACGGGGGCTCAATGGCATTGGTTCATCGGGCATGAGGAGACACAACTCTTTGCCTCGAGGAGTTTCGCCCCACAATCGGCCTACCGCAGCCAAGATAGCATCTGTTTGCACATCACCCACGACCACCACAACCTGATTGTTTGGCACGTAACGTTCCCGATAAAAAGCAATAATTTCTTCGTTCGTGGTCCGCATGAGAATATCCGCATAGCCAATGATCGGGTGACGTGCTGGGTGCTCCAAGTACATGATCTGACTTAAAAGATTCCAGATAACTCTTCGCCGGTTCACCTCACCGTCGGCAAGCTCCTGGCGAACAACCTTCAGCTCCCGCTCGAACTCGTCCGGAGCAAAAGCACAGTGCTGCATGAAATCCGCTATAAGTTCAAGTGCGGTAAACACATGCTTCGACGGACAGTCGATGTAGTAGCCGGTGACATCTAGCGAGGTAAAAGCATTGGTGGCTCCACCGATCGAATCGATAATCCGTTCAATCTCCTTCTCTGTCCGCCGGGTGGTAGTGCCGCCGGCAACGATATGCTCCAAAACGTGGCTAATCCCGGAGCCTAAATGTTCTCCTTCGAAGGCACTTCCCGTATTACGCACATAGCACCGCACAGTAACCACCGGAGCTGCATGATTTTCCTGAACGATTACCGTCAGACCGTTGGAAAGCACCGCTAAGGTAGTGGCCTTCGGCAACCGGCGAATACTTTGATAGCGAGACAAATCGACCGGTGAAGCCTCCGCCTGAGTCTGGTGCTCTATAGTTGCCACCGCTTGCTGAATCCTGACGTTTTCCTGCTTCGACTCCATCACATCTCCCCAGGCTATCGACGCAATTCCCAGAACCAGTAGCACACCCAACCCTTTCTTTAGAACGCGGCTATTTCGCGAAAGCTGGGTTCTCTCCCGAATTTGGGATCTACCCCAGCCCCGAGAGAGGAACTGCTGCATCTTCCGCTTTGTTGGAACCATTGATCTGCTCTCATCTGAACCAACCACCACAAGAGCAAGGCCAAACGAAAGAGCCTCGCCGCAAGCTTTGAAAGGCATCGCATTGCCCTTGCCACAAGAAGTTAGGAGCTTTCTAAGACCGACACTCCACTATCCGTTTTGGAAGGCACTAAATTCCGCCCCCCAAAGGGCCCGGGCAAACTCCGAAGCCGCCAGAAGCCCGGGACAACGTTCCTCAAGGGTGAATTACTCCCCGGATTGCCGTTTTGCCGACATTCTACGTTAAAAACAAGGACAAAGCCCCCCGAATAATCAGAATTGTCCATTCAACCTTTTGGCATTAACTTCTCTTATATCCACTGATCGCATCCACTTAGTGATGTTTCGGATTAATCCCCCGGACTCGGACTTGCGATAAAAACTTTTGCCGTTCCCGACCGGGACTCAGTGCTCCCACAGTGCCCGTTCCCAATTGCCAACCGGCCCGGGGCGTGAAGCACCTGGCTAGGTCCCGGCGGATTCGACCTCAACTCAAGCCTAAGTTTACTAAGCCGATCACATTTTGCCTCAAATCTGAGCACAAGTCCCCTCCCCGTTGAAACCGGCATCTAGCACCCACAATCTGTGCCAGCCAGCCCAGGGAACTAGCCACAAATATGGGGCCTTCTTTTGCTCGCACAGTTCAGAGTTTCGAGCAACTGATCACAAGCAACTGACGAATATCGAAGCCGCACCCATCCGCAGGGTTTCTTGCCCACAATCGCAGAGCAAGCCGGATCTTCGTGGGTAGGCAGCGGGCTCGGTAAGGGCTGCCTCAAGTTTACGAGCCGCCATTTAACATTGGGGAGGGCCCCAAAAAACCGCAATTCCGGGATAACAACAAAATGACAACGGTCCGTGGTGAAATTCGGAGTCAAGCCTCGGAGGTTCGATGCTTGCCTTCCCCCGCATGCCCTATAATGTGCCAGACCGAGTTTGAGAGCTTCCCGCTTAAGGTTGGGCCTAGAGAAAAACTTCCCCGGATTAGGACCGGCGAAACGGCGGCCTTTACTCGGCACACCTAGCCGCATCTATGCGGAGTTGAAACACCCAACCTTGAATAATTCCTCTCGAGGGTTCAACAAATTCCGGAAACCCATGCTCGGCTGGAAAGTGCGAGAGGAATTTTTCGACAAAATGAACCCCAGGGGCTTGGTACTGTGGGTCATTAGTATTCTGCAACGCCTCCCACCCAGAAACCGCTGTCGGGGGGCAGTCTTTAGGTATCCGAACTCGAACGGATTCGAATGGTGGGAAGGACCGCCCTCCCGCGGTTGGGAAGTACTCGGTGACCAGAGGAGTTCGTTGCCAATTCCGCAGAAGGCATAGCCATCTCAGGGATGACATCTTAGCCCATCGCCGCAGTGGCTTTCGAAGAATGGCCTCTATAAGGCTTACTAGTACTAGCATCTATGACAGGCGGGAATTAACGGATCCCTAAGGAGATCCGCGAAGAGACCGCTTGAGATTTACGGGTTAGTTGTTAGGCCTTTTTTGTTGTTCCAAAGCTTGCACTTTCGGAGAAGTGTTCGTCGTCACAGGTACTCGTAGGTTGTAGGGTGAAACCTTATGGAGAAAACCCATCTAGACCGGGAGAGAACCCCCTCGGGCAACAGCGGGGATAAGGAAAAAGAAATGGTGCGACCACGGTTGACGGATCTACCGGAATGGAAAGCGTTGGAAGAGCATTTCCAAGAGATCAAAGACGTCCACCTCCGCGAGCTGTTTGCTGAGGATCCGCAACGGGTGGAGCGGTTTTGGATCGAGGATCTTGGTCTCGTACTTGATTTTTCGAAAAACCGCATTACGGCGAAAACTTTCGAGCTTCTTCTCGCCTTGGCGGAAAGCCCCGGTGTAGGCCTTCGCCAAAAGATCGAAGCCATGTTTTCAGGCGAGCCGATCAACCGCACGGAGGGCCGCCCCGTGCTTCACTGTGCCCTGCGTAACCGCTCCGGACGTCCCTGGATCGTACGCGGGGAGGACATCATGCAGCGGGTTGGCAACACCCCGGGTGTGCTCCCCGTGCTTGAACGCCTATGTCAGTTTGCAAGCCAGGTGCGAGAACAACGGTGGCTGGGATGGAGCGGAAAACCAATCCGTAATATTGTCAACATAGGGATCGGTGGGTCAGATTTGGGCCCCGCTATGGCTTACGAGGCCCTCCGGCCGTATGTGGATCGAAAGCTAACCTTCCGATTCGTCTCCAATATAGATGGGGCTCACTTGCAGGAAGCCCTGTACGGCTTAAACCCAGAGGAAACTCTTTTCATCGTAGCAAGCAAGACGTTTACGACACTAGAAACTCTCACCAATGCCCGCTCAGCTCGGGAGTGGCTTCTTAGTAATCTCCCTAAGAAGTCTCCCGAAGCAGAGCAAGAGGTTATGACCCGGCATTTTGTGGCTGTCTCAGCCAATCCCAAAGAAGTACAAAACTTTGGCATAAACCCAGAAACGAATCTATTTCTCTTTTGGGAATGGGTGGGAGGTCGATACAGCGTTTGGTCGGCTATCGGGCTTCCCCTAGCCATTGCCATTGGCCCGGAAAACTTCTTGGCCTTCTTACATGGGGCATGGGAGATGGATGAACACTTCCGGAACCGCCCATTCCGCCAAAATATGCCGGTGATATTGGCCTTGTTAGGAATTTGGTATATCAACTTTTTCGGTTTTCATTCGCATGCTGTTCTTCCCTATGACCAGTCCTTAGCTCGATTCCCCGCTTATTTGCAGCAATTGGACATGGAATCCAACGGTAAGCGCGCTCGCATTCACGGCGATCGTGATGATCCCTGGGTTCATTGGGCCACAGGGCCGATCGTCTGGGGAGAACCGGGCACGAACGGACAACACGCTTTTTTCCAACTCCTCCACCAAGGAACACAAATCGTTCCGGCAGATTTTATCGGCTTTGCGAAGACACACTACCCGATCGGCGACCATCATGCAAAATTGCTGGCAAATCTGCTTGCCCAGACTGAAGCGTTGGCGTTTGGAAAAACCGAGGAAGAGGTTGCGGCAGAGATCCAGAGCGAATCAGCCCGGAAGGGTATACCTTTCCGCGAGGATCTCATTCCTCATCGTTCGTTTCCGGGAAATCGACCGACCAACACGATTTTGGCGGAACGATTAGATCCTCCCACCTTAGGAAAACTCATCGCACTCTATGAGCACAAAGTATTCGTGCAGGGCGTAATTTGGGATATTAACAGTTTCGACCAATGGGGAGTGGAGCTTGGCAAGCAGCTGGCATCAAAGCTGTTGCCATACGTCAAGGATTCCACCTTACCGATAGATTCGCTCAACCCGTCCACTCGGAAGCTTCTTGGATGGGTTCGAAGTCGCCAAGAAGCGGAGAAGCAGACCTGATGGCCGCATACTCATTGCGACCACTGGATGCATCCTCTTCTATTGTGCGGGACCAGTCGAACCGGAGAGTATTCGCTTCACGCATAACCCGTTAAAAGAACAGACGCCATTCCGGCAGAGCAACCACATAACTTAAATTGCAAAACCACCTCAGCAATATTTTGATGGGAATAGATATCATAAGCAGAAGTAGCAACTGGAGACACCAGTACTTGCCCCTGCCCAATCTCTCGTAGATCGGCCGGCACCAAGTACGCGCAAGCCACCATGGCAGACCCACGAGATATGCCGCCAAAAGGAGCATACCGGGAACCTCCCGCACCAAGGCATAGATAGGACGATAACTTGGCGGCATATCGTCCTCCCGAAACCAACTGACTCCGAGATACTTTTCCCAGAAAATAGCTGATAGAGGATAGGCTGCCTGGTGAACTTCGGTTTGCAGAGTAGCTACTGGGGAGTACGTGACAAATGCCCAATTCGCACCGCGGAAAAACATTCCTACCACAATGAGATACCACCACAACCCTAGGAAACCGAAAAGAAAAACTGCAATTGCCACAGGTCTTTCTCTGAGGGTGTAGTACCCATTCCCTCGAGGATTCGGATCGAGGAAAGGAATCAGAAGAAGGCCCACCACCGCCAAGAGCGGGAGAACCGTGCCTGCAAGAGAGGCATCGAAATAAACCAGAAGTTCTTGCAGCCCAACAAAGTACCAAGGTGCTTTTGCGGGATTAGGGGTGATTGCCGGATTAGCAGGGGCTTCCAAAGGGGCCTTCACGCTCAAACCCCAAACTGCCAAGCCGGCCAACACCACAACGGCACAAATGGCCTCGATATAAACCAAATCGGGCCAAGTGGGTACCTTCTCCGCAAAGACACCCTCCCAAGGTTTCTCGCCTGCCTCAATCCTCTGGTCGTTCGCCACAGCCTGCCGGATCCCAAACCAAACAAAGTACACTGTGACACCTAAGGCAAGTAGCACCGCGAGATGATCACCACTTATAGCCACCCCGAGCTGCTCGGAAGATGCCAGGGCAACTAGTAAAATAAGGGTAAATACGTTCAGTAACGCCCACCCTACCATGCCCCGGGTGAAATACCTCGCTTTCCAGAGAAAGAGGACAAGGAACCCCCAAATAAGCCCGGTGATACCTAAGGGTGTTAAGAATATGGCGAGCCATGCTCCTATGGTCTTCAGAATTCCTCGCAGATCGGCCACCAACCCCCACCCGGTAAGTACGAGAAAAATTGCCGCGGCTACCGCGGGGCAGAATGCTCCCCACCAATTTTGCTTCCGTGCTTGCCGTACGAGAATGAAAAGATTGGCAATACCAAGTAGGCAGCAAACGAAAATTTCCACTTGACCAATCATCGCCTATTGATCGTTGCAGTTGTATGTAATTCGACACTTACTGAACGTTCCGCCTTAATTTGTCAAACAAACTTTTCGTGCACAACACACCCAAACCGTGGAAAGCCGCCAGTGCATTCCGGAAACAATTTCCCAATGAGCGGTGCCGGGGAATACGGGAAACGCATATACTCACAGGGCCGACTTGCGAACCGGCGGAATCTAGAAACCGGTCGCACAATACGTACCAATTTTGCACACTTCTCTGCCACCCCCAAACAAGCTCTGTGCTCAATTTCGCCTATAATCGCAGGTATGTCGGCCAAGCATATTTCGCGAAAAAGTCTTTTCGTTTTCATTGAGGCGGGGCTAATTCCTTAGTCCGCAATACTTGCCGGTCACAGCGGCCCGCTGATACCACCATCTTTCCGAACTCGCCAAAAATGGATGGCCATTAATACCGATGCCAAAACGGGCAAAGCGACACAATGGAGAATATAAAATCGGTTTAAAGTTTCCTCTCCTATTTCCCCTCCTCCTAAAAGCAAAGCCCGCACATCGGACTCGCGGGTAATTGCCGGTCCCCACGGAGTTTGCAAAAGTTCGTGTCCCGGACCTTCGTGTCCCACGAAAGGTGCCGCACCCGCCATGTTGGTGGCAACCGTTACTGCCCAAAACGAAAGCTGATCCCACGGCAAAAGATATCCCGTGAAGGCCATGAACATCGTTAGCAGTAGAAGCACCACGCCGATAATCCAGTTAAATTCACGAGGAGGTTTGTAGCTGCCCGTCAAAAACACCCGTAACATATGGAGCCACACAGCTACAACCATTGCATGCCCCGCCCAGCGATGAATTTCCCGGACAATCCCAAGGGAAATCACCTCCCGCAAGGCGACCATATCCTGGTAAGCATGCTGAGCCGTAGGCCGGTAATAAAACATAAGGAGAACGCCGGTCACCACTTCCACCAAGAAGAGGAGAAAAGCAATCCCACCCATGCACCAGGTATAACGGTACTGGAGGGCGTGCTTGCGAATTTGCGTTGGGTGAAGATGCAGGAAGAAATTCGCGCGCACAATCCGCAAACGACCTTTGCGATCGCGTGGAATTGGCTCGCGAAAGATCGCACGCCAAAGCCGTCCACGCATTCTTCCCGCGGGAGTAGTAGTTGTCTCGAGAACCTCCCGGGGCTTCTCAGGGCGTTCCTCTGCCTCCGGAACATTTGAGGACATTTTCTTGAGTACCTCCCGTTCCCGTTTATCAAATCATGGCGGCATCCGGAAAAATCCAAAATCGGAGTGCTAATTTCGAATACCTCGGTAAGGTTCAATTAAAATTCCTGGGCCTAACTGGTGGCCCGATGCTAAAACTATTCCCCTCCACAAATAGGGGAACACAAAACAGCTGCGAACCCGCCGGGGCTATGGTTGCTAAATCCCGTCCACCTCAGAAAAGCCAGTCTTGCCTTTGCACCGATTGACTCAAGCCTCTGGCGGTCTTTCCACACTTACAAAGGATCCGGGCGGATCGCCAGCGTAAGGATCACCCACGAACCGGACTGATGTGTCCACCTCTATCTGCTCGTCCGAACGTAGTCGGATGGCAAAACGTGCTAACGGCCGAGAAGCAGGTCCTGAAAGAACCTTACCTTCTGGAGAAAATTCGCTCCCATGACAAGGGCATCGAAACCGCCCGCGGCTTTCATCCCACACCACCTGGCACCCCAAATGGGTGCAGGTTGCATCGAGGGCATAAATTCGTTCTTCCCCCTTAGCGACAGCTCGGACCAGCCACAGCCGATGGCTCTCCTTGAAACGGCCATCCACCCGATTGTCCACGAACTGCCGCAGAGGACCTACAATCAGTCGCCTTCCACCCCCGGGAATCACATTGGAAAAGGAAAATCGCAAAGTTGCCAAAGCCCAAAGACCGCCGGCAATTGCCGCCGTATATCCTCCGGCCTTTGCTGCTACACGGGTTAACAGCCGATAAAACTCTCGCCGAGCATATTTCCCAAGAGTACCGTCCATCGCCGTCTAAACCCAGATCACGGAAGCAACCGCAAGTCCTTAGGTCGTTCAAATTTAAAGCAACAATCGTGTGCAGGGATTTGTTTTCCTCGTGGCTATGTTTCCCGAATCAACCCCGCCGGCAGGTACCCTCGAAAAAAGCTTTTCTCCAAAGCAGAGGGAAACACATCACGCGAAGCACCAGCAACCGAAAATAACGCATAAACGCGGCCAGCAGATCCCCAAGTGCCGGTCGTTTTTTCGATCTTCACCTTCGGCAATCGGACCTCCTGCCGGTGACATTTGGCCCTGCTATTTCTTATGTTACTTTTGCCCCAGATCAACTTGTTGGTGTTATTTCTATGGCCAGAAGTTCAAGCGAGCAAATCCTCCGAACTTTAGTCCATTCTGATTTGGCCTCTCGATGATTCTCCCTGAGGCATGGAATCGCTTACTCAGAAGGTGCTAATTTGGCATCTCCTCGCCAAGTGCCTTAAAGATCGACCGACCTCCGTTCCCGATACAAAAACCTTCACACAACTTGTGCAATTCGAAATTGCAATTGCATCTTCCTACTGCCCAACTTGCCCGCCGAGGCAATCGAATTTTACGCCCACCGACATTTACAGCACAACCAACCAACGATGGCCCTCTTTTCGGAAGGTTATCCGCGTTTGATTTATTAGAATCGGTTCTGTGAGGTCGGCGGTCGCCATCTCCTTTTCGATTCGTAAGTCCTTAAGCTCTGTACGACGCAACTGGGAGAGGAAAGAACGTTCCCCCAATCCCTTACCTTGCAGCCAGCTATGGGTTTCTCGGAGAAATTCATGCCGATCTTTGATTTGTAGCATTTTTTGCTCGATTTCCTGAACGATCTTTTCGGGTTCAGCTTTCCCGAGCACCAACCCGAGCAAAGGAGCCCCCAAAATGTCCTCGACTGCAGCATCGTACTTTCGGAGTAATTCCTGAGCCTCTTTATCGGCAAGGGAGGCAAGGGCTACAACCGCCCAGTGGATAGCCACAAGTTTCTTTTGAGAAGAATCATCCAACGATGCAAGAACGGCTTGCCAATTTTCCTCGGCCGCGGCCTTTTTCAACCGGGCGAACGCCTGTTCAGGAGAATCACCCCCGATGATCCCGCAACCGGCTACTGAGAGCAAGAGTATCCCCGTGCCAGTGCATCCCACGAACGCTCGTGACAAGCACGGGCCCACGTTACGGATGAGCTTTGAAAAATGCATCTTTACCCTCCCTTCGCTCCTCCCAGCGGCCACTACCCTCCCCACCCCGTTAGTTGTTGACGGGACTCGGGAAATTTTGCTGCCTGCAAAACACACAGAGCAAAAAGGCCAACTATCTCTGCGGAGAACTACTTCTATCTCTTAGCGAATTCTATCTCTTAGCGAAAATTTCGCGACATCGATGCAAACCGGCCGCCTACCGTCGGAGAATCCATCCCCGCAGCCAAGTTCAGAGATAGTTCAGCTAAATTGAAAACCTTTCCTCCCGGCTCGAATTCCGCGAAGGCTGGCCGCCGCCGACTCTCCGTGTTTCACGACACCATTTCATCGATCACGGATTTAACTTCCCTGAGGCCCAAAGGATCGCCCGATGTACCAATCGGCGGTAGTTCGGATTATCATAAGCACCCCGATCGTGACCGAACTGGATGTACACCACCCGGCTAGCCCCGTATTGGGTCGTCCAAGCAACAATTGGGTTATTCTGTGGATGATCGGTCCGCAACAGGACGTGGATGCCAGGGGCCGTGTAAAACCGACCGTATGTCTCATCCTCTATCTCGAAATCGCTGAGCCCCTCGGTGATCGGATGCTGCCTGTCCACTACCTGAACCCTCAACCGTTGGCCATGAGCCCAAGGAGTGGGTTTGTAAGATTCTCCGTCGATCTCACATGCTTCGAAAATGAACTTTCCACCGATGATCTTTCGATACTCATCCCAGCCGCGGTTGGCTCCTAAATTGTGGTGAAGCGAAACCACACCGATCCCCTTCCGCAACAGTTCAACGAAATTCTCCCGGGCACCGCTTGGCAATTCCCGTACCATGTCGTACAGGACCAAACAATCGACTCTCTCTCGTAACTCGGGCCGGAGGACATCAGCCTGTTTCGGCAGCTCGATCGTCTCGAAACGAATCCCCGGCATTGCCCGAAACATCCCGTAAAAACCTTCTGCGTCGAACCCGTGGCCTCCAGTAGTTATGAGGATCTGGACCTCCGGGGAAGGCTTTTCCCCAGCCCCAAGCGAGACAGCCGGTACGGAAACGGACACCAAGACCGCAACCAGGAACATCCAAAGTCCGCGAAAGCTCATTGTTTAACCTCCTCAACCAAATGAAACTTCGTTCGGTAACTCAATCTCCGGAAAGGCGGGGTAGCTCTGGGAAACTAAAAATTGGAATTGCCCTCTCTTTGCGAAGGGCCTTTCGTCCCTTCTTGCAGTCCCTTTATGCACACCTTTTTAGCACTCCTAATGTTATTGTGACACCACATCGGATGGGTTACAACAATGAGAAGTCAAGCACCCGCAAATTCGGCTCGGTGCGGGTGCATGCAGCTGGCGGGCAGGTTATGGGTTGTTCCACCTAATGTTCCCCGGACCATACTGGGAAGTTTCATAAAATCGGTGTTCCACTCTGGGATCAGGTACAAAGACCTCAGATATTAAAGCACCAGGAGGTAACAACCTTGGGGTGTACTGGCGCGCGATGGATGATCGACTTTTTAGCTCGGCAAGGGGTGCGATATCTCTTCGGCAACCCCGGCACTACCGAGCTTCCAATAAACGATGCGATAGTCTCTTCTCCGGTTCGGTATATTCTTGGCCTTCAAGAAATCCCCGTGATGGCCATGGCCGACGGTTACGCCCAAGCAACAGGGACAGTAGCCGTGGTCAACCTGCACATTAGCTGCGGGTTGGGGAATGCCATGGGGATGCTCTACAATGCCTTCCGTGCGGGAACGCCCCTGGTTGTCACCGCCGGGCAGCAGGATCAGAGATTTATTCACACAGAACCGATTCTATGGGGCGATATGGTGTCGGTTGCCCGCCCCTGGACAAAATGGGCTGCGGAGGTCCGCTCGGCCCGGGAACTGCCTCGTCTCCTGGCCAGGGCATTCCAGATTGCCCAAACGCCACCTACTGGACCAGTGTTCCTTTCCCTGCCCTTAGACGTCCAAACAGCAGAAATGCCGGAGGATGTACCCACACTGGATCCGAAAACACTTCACTTGGCAGAACTTCCCCCGCAACACGCGATAAAGGAGGCAGCTCATCTTCTAGCCACCGCCGAACACCCCGCAATCCTTGTGGGCAGCAAACCGCTTGGGACTGAAGGCATCCAGTGCTTAAGTCGACTGGCCGAGAAATTGGGAGCCCCCGTTTTCCATGAACCTTACTACACGCATGGGCGATGTAACTTCCCGGCCAACCATCCCCTTTCCGCTGGGTTGCTGCCGTTTTGGTCGCCTGAAATTCGCGAACGTTTACAATCTTTCGATGTTCTTTTGGCCGTCGGAGTGAAGCTTTTTGAGGAGTACATTTACCACGGGGATATCGCTTGCATTCCCCCTTCGAGTCGACTGATTCACGTGGATGATGACCCGAGGGAAATCAACAAGAACTATCCCACGGCGGTAGGCTTGGTAGGTAATATCCCCCGGATTTTGGGGAGCATACTCCAGGAGCTGGAAGTCCATCCGGGATTTCCGGCAGAGATAGCGGCAAGTCGTCGAACGCGGTGGGCTTTGGAGAGTGAAAACGCTCGAGCTGAGTTGCGACAGAAAGCTCGAAGCGAATTTTCTGCTCGGCCAATGACACCCCTGGCCATGTTAGAAGCATTGGCGGCGGTCCTGCCGGCAAATGTGGCGGTGGTAGAGGAAGCTCCCACCACTTCCGGCAGTTATTTCGAGAGAATTGGGACACTACCTACCCCGGAAGGCTTTTTTGCTCAACGGGGATGGGCCCTAGGTTGGGGGCTTGGATGTGCCATCGGTGTCCGGCTGGCCTGGCCAGATCGCCCAGTGCTGGCCCTGCTCGGAGATGGGGCTGCCCTCTATGGGATCCAAGGTTTGTGGACAGCTGCTCACTATCGGATCCCGGTAACCTTTGTCATAGCGAACAATCGCCAGTATGGTATTCTCAAAAATTGTGCTCGCATTCTTCGTCTGCCTGAGGCATTGCAGGACCGGTTCGAAGGTGTAGACCTGTTGCCACCAGAGATTGACTACGTTGGGCTAGCGAAGAGTTTCGGCGTTCAGGCCGCCCGGGCGGAGTCACCAGAAGCTCTGAGCGAACTGGCCCGCGAAAGCTTTCGATCCGAACTGCCGATGTTGATCGAAGTTCCCTTAGGTCCCCCACCTCAGTAGGGTTAAATGCCGCGGCATTTGGCGGAAGGGAAAGCCCCTTTTCGAAGGAGGCTCGCCCAACTGCTTTTTCCGCGAGCGACCAAACCGGTCAAGCTATGGATCAGGCCCCGAAGTTGGGCCAGATAGCCCACCTGAGGGTTGCAAGGAGTTTTGCCTCGGGCCGACATGTCCGGTCTGCAAGGTCAGGAACTCCCCACGTCAGGTCAGCTTTGTTTCCACCACAGGCAAATCACAAGTTGACCGCTTCACTCGCGGGACTTGGGGAACTTCGAAAGAACTTAACCCCTTCTTGCGGGAGAAATCCGTTTTGACAAGCGGGGTTACGGGACAGTTCCCTGGACACAGCTAAAAATCATCATGTACAGAACTTAGCACACCATTATTAAATCGATCGCCATGCTAATATTCCGAGCGATCCCTGGCGAAATAGTCCGAGGTCAATCTTCTGTACGGAAATAAACGTCCTAGGGAAATTTTCCAAAAAAGCCACCCCGCCTGCTAAAACTAAGGTTTTTGGGGTCCGCCTATACCTCCCGAATTGCCTATATCCCCAGCTGGGCCCATCAGGAAAGCATTGGGAAGGCATCCGGTCAGGCCACCCGGGGAAAAGGGAAGTACACCTGGGGGGCCTAGATTCAGCAGGTGGCGAGCTTCTTCGGAGCTAAACTTTCGATGGACCAACTCTGCCCCGGGTCTATCGGCACGGCAATAGAACCATTATCGCTTTATTTATGTTTCTAGCAGGGATTCCGGCAAATTTCGCTTGCAACCACCGGCCGGAGCATCCAACGTGTTGCTGCAACGACAATTGAATTGAGCAAGTATCCTCGGCCGGATCCTCTTAGGGTTTAGGGTAACGACCAAAGTCGTTGGGGACAGCAATCTCCGAGAGACGGTGGTGGACTCCCCGTTTTTGTGGGTGAAGACCCCTCATGGGGATGCCGGACAGCAGAAAACGCACGGAGCACCAAAATGCATCTGAACACGGTAAAGAAAAAGGTGGGAAAGAAAGCTGCAATTTCACTTTAGTTTGCGAGGTTCAAATCCTCTCTTAAAAGAAGCCCGCCTGTTAGTTCATTCCGAATGAAAAGGTGTTTGGGAGAATGTTGATCTGGACAGAGATCCACGGGAAGCTAAGAAGCTGAAGCCCCGTGCATCGGATCCGGCTATCCGCTCCAGAACGCGGGTGAGACCGAGGGGGCTGCGGTTTCACAGCCTTCATCAGGAAACAGGGACCAAACAAGTAGCGGTGAACGCAGGCACACGTTTTTTTGCCCTGGTGTAACAGTGATTGGAGGTTTCGGATTGAATAGATTGCTCCGGGAATTCACGTGTAAAGCTTCGTCAGAGCTTTCTGCCTCGAATTCTGGCCATTCGGACATCCGACTGAGGTTTCGGTCCGCCATCATTATCGGTCTTTGCATGACCGTTGTTGGCAGCTGGTCTTGGGGGTGGGGAACCTCGGATCTCCGAGCTGACGAGCTGGCTCGTACCTATCGACAGCTAGTCGAAAAGTACCAACGGCAGCTTGAAGAGCTTGCTGTCTGGTGTGAAGAACGGGGCCTCCAGGGACAAGCAGCAGAAACGCGGGCCTGGTTTCATCCTCCCGCTGGCGACAAGATCTATTTCCCGATTATTCCGAAAGAGCGAGGCCCCGCGGTCCCTTCGCCAAGCTTATCCGGCGAAGAAGCTGAATGGCAAACTAGGTTTTTCCGACTCCGCCGGGCACAAGCCGGGGCCCTTTTTGAACTTGCCCGACGGGCAGTACGTGCCGGCCGGGCCACATGGGCCTTTGAGCTCCTCCTTGCTGCTCTCCGTGAAAACCCGGACGACGAAGGGATCCGCCGAATCTTAGGGTTCCAACTTTATCAAGGGGCCTGGCGAAGGCCTTACGAACTTCGCCGATTACGGGCGGGCGAAATCTGGCACGAAAAGTACGGGTGGATCCCCCGCCAACATCTTGCCCGGTACGAAGCGGGTCTCCAACCCTACCAGGGCCGTTGGCTTCCCGCGGCGGAGGTGCAGCAGCTTCGACAAAATATTCAGAACGGTTGGGTCGTGGAGACAGAGCGTTATCGGATTGTTACAAATCACAGCTTAGAGGCTGGAGTCAAACTCGCGGAAGAGCTCGACAAACTATACCAAGTGTGGGCACAACTTTTCGTGCGATTTTATGTTACCGATGCCCAGGTCTTAGCACTGTTTGACGCCCAATCCCGGTACAGCTTGCCTCCCCTTCCGAGAATGCTCGTGGTGTGCTTTCGAGACCAAGAAGATTTCCGGCGTTCACTCCGGAACGCCTTTCCCATGATTGACCGGGTGAACATCACCGGAGTTTACTACGGGCCAAAACGGGCAGCTTACTTCTTTTGGTCGGAGCCTCCGGATTGGACGAATATCTATCACGAAGCCACACACCAACTTTTTGCCGAAACCAGACGGATGGCCTCTAATGCTGGCAAGAACCAAAACTTCTGGGTCATGGAGGGAGCAGCTTTATACATGGAAACACTTCGCGAAGAAAATGGTTTCTACGTCCTCGGCGGTTGGGAGGCTCAGCGACTATGTGATGCCCGATTTAATTTAATTTCCAGAGGGAAGCATATTCCTTTGGACCGGCTGGTCAGCATGGGGATGGATCAATTTCAAAGCTACCCAGAGCTCGGTGAGCTTTACTCCCAATGTGCGGCGGTCATGCATTTTCTGATGCATTACGATTTGGGACGATATCGGGATGCTGCTGTTCGGTATTTGGATCAGGTGTATAGCGGCCGAGATGATCTCTTGACACTCTCGCGTCTAACGGGGAAGACGCTTTCGGAACTGGATCACGAATACCAATCCTACATGCGATCCGGCCCGGAACTGGTGCCCCTCGAACCCCCAGCAGCATCTTTTTAAGGCATTCCACCCCGCCCAAAACTTACACAACTCTTTTGCCGAAAAGGAATAATGCCGGAATAACTTTTTTCTCCGCAGGGAAAAATCTCGGAGACGTTTTGCGATACCTCGCGAAATGACGGAAAATCGGGATCCCCGCAAGCACAATAGCCTTCGAAAGAAGTGAGGGTTTATAACTTCCCAGTATCTTTAGGGTAACACTTTACTGGAATGGAGGAAACTTAGAGGGGTCTCGGCATAACTATCGAAACGGAACGGGGTTCCGACCGCTGGTAGCATAACCAGCATCAAAGGAAGGCTGAATCCTTAGCTCTTTACCTTTTACCGAGTTCCGGCAAATTTGCTCCAATCCGGTAAGGTGTTACTCTTTAGGCTGATGGCAAATCTACCTCCTCGGGTAAGGTATTACCCGTTTAAATACTTGCGGTGAATCAGTCCTGATCCGGTCAGGTGTCATCGACAGAAAAGAACTGGTCTCCATCCAGAAGGAAGTTTTCCAGCCATCTATCAGCCGATGGCGGCTCGGCGGGCCTTCCGAATGTATTCGTCCCGCACAGGAGCGGTTAACTCGTAAATTGTGTCCCACATTTTCTCCATCGCCGGAGTCCAGGAACACTTCCGGCGACTCATGGCCACCGCTGCGGTCTTATACAGGCTTTGTTTTCCGTATCCTTTGCTAAAGTTGCCATCCAAATACCAAACAAAGGAAGGAATAAACTTCGGAAGCGGCTTGCCCGTGGCCATGATTACAGTCATGGCCCCCACATATGCCCCTGTGTTCAGGAGGGTACCGATCGAAGTCTTAGCATGATCCCCAATCAACGAACCCACCTTGGTAGACCCTGTGGGAATCGGTCTTTTCCCGTCAAGAATGACTTCTACCGAGGAATAATCGTTCTTGAGGTCGCTGTTAGTGGTCAAAGCTCCAAGATTGACCCACTCACCCACGTAGGCATGGCCGAGAAAACCGTCGTGATACTTATTGGAATAACCTTGGATTATCGACTCCTCAATTTCTCCGCCAACCCGACATACGGGTCCGATCGTATTTCCCTCCCGACACTTGGCACCTAGCAAAATGGATTTCTTTCCGATGTAACACGGCCCTTCGATTCGCGTGAACGGATGAATTTCCGCATCGGCATCAATGTATACAGGTCCACCGGTGACGTCGATGACAACCATCGGATGCACACGAACCCCTAAAGCGATGTAGAGATCATCACGATTGCCGCGAATAGCAACCGGTTGTTCGACCTCTCCTTCTATTCCGAACCGACCTAAAGCGGCAAAGTCCGCCCGCAATTCATCGGGATTGGCAAGAACCAGTTCCCAAATATAGTTCCAGGTGGGGATCTCATATTTATTGTGTGGCAGATTGTCGGCTAACGACCTAAGGAACAACTCCACGGTATCGAAACACAATCGGGACAAATCCTCCCGCCTTACCCGAGCCAGCAAGACTTGGTTATCCTCGTCCAGGACCACCTCACTTGGTCCGTTCGGATCATATTCCCAACCCTGGGCCTTTACCCGGCCGTGGATCACCAAAAGATCGTCGTTTGAATCCTTTAGCTCCGAAAGGTCGTTCACCGGCCAAAGCGTTTGCGATCGGCATACTTCCGCCATGTATTCCGGAACGATCCAAGCGACCGTTTGTGGCTGGAAACGCATTTCCAGCTTTTCACCCAACGTCTTGATGCCGGATCGCAAGGTGAAAATCGGTCGGCTCAGAGCAAGCGGATCGAAGTGAAATCGTTTCGGATGAGGCTGGTCTAAAAGTATGAGCCGCATGACAAAATGCTCCTAATCTCTACCACAGAAGTACCTATCCCAAATGGGCATTCAATTGGCCTATCCCCAACATGGGTATTCAATTGGTATTCGTTTTCCGCGTAAAGAGCAATTTATAGCGGAAAAAGTAGCATTGTTACTGTGCTCGGCCAGCCCCTGGCTTCTGGAAAAGCCTCCCTCGAATGCCTAATGGATCTCTGACAGTTCTCCTACCTCCCTCAGTTCTGGAGTCTGCCGATAGAGATTCGAAATCTCCCCGCCATCCCTCTCGGCGACCCGCCGAGCGGAACTCTTGAAAGGTCTGGTCCAGCAAATTGCAGTCGACGACAAAACCGGAGGATGCAAAGCTCAAGTTTGTCAAGGACTCGAGTTTCTTGGGTGCTTGGAGCTTTAGTTCCTCACGGGTCCCGAATCAACTTTTCGGGGCTCGTGGCTTATTCGCCTGTACCCAGCGGTAGTAATCGATCATCTTTAATTCACTGGCAGCCTCTTCATCCAGGAAGAAGGTTACATCCGGATGAAGCTGCAGAGCACTGGCAGTAATCATGCTGCATACGGGACCTTCGATGGCCGCGGCTACCGCCTTTGCTTTGTGTCGGCCGTTGGCAAGGAGAATGATCTTGCGGGCTTCTAGAATCGTGCCCACACCCATCGTGATTGCATAAATAGGTACCTCCTCCACCCGACCTCCGAAAAAGCGTGCATTATCCTCGATCGTCTGGCGGGCTAGTGTCTTGATTCGTGTCCGCGAGCCTAACGAGCTACCCGGCTCGTTGAAAGCGATATGGCCGTCGGCACCGATTCCCAAAATCTGCAGATCGATCCCTCCGCACTGTTTAATCCGCTCCTCATACCAGCGACAAAAAGCTGCATAGTTGCTCGTCGTCCCAGCGGGAATATGAATGTTCTGAGGGGCAATATTGATATGTTTGAACAGATTTTCATGCATGAAATAGTGATAACTTTGGGGATGATCCTTCGGCAGCCCCACATATTCATCGAGGTTGAACGTCACCACTTGGGAGAAGTCCAATTGCTCTTCCCGATGCATCCGGACAAGCTCTTGGTACAACCCGAGAGGTGTGCTCCCGGTGGCTAGGCCCAAAACGGCATTGGGCTTTGCATTAATGAGATCCGCTACTACTCGGGCCGCCGCCTTACTCATCTCCTCATAGGTCGGATAAATTAAGACTTCCATAGTTCCCTCCTAATCTTCCACTTCCTGAACCTTTGGTGCAAAAGAAAACCAGTCCGTAAGTCGTTTCCTCTCTTCGCGGGTTTTGCCGCCGAAATCAGAACTCCGTGCGGAATTGCCGTGGCCTGCCGTTTGTCAACACCCCGATAGTGTAACGGCTTCCGAAAAAGCCGAGAAGATGGAGAGTTCCTACCTTCTGAGAAAAAAGTTCCCCCACCAATGTTTCCCCGAGGGGCCGATATTCCCTACTTTTTGGGGAATAGCCTGCCCATCCCGGCCCAAAAATTCTTGGTGGAGGTCCTCCTATGTTTAACGAGGTCCCAAGTTCTCGGCCAAAGGCAGGCTCCCACCCTCGATGCGTCCGGGTCACAGTATTACGAACCATGCCTTGGGAAACACTCAAGGTCGAATGCCCACCTGCTGGGTGATGGCTCGGTATTTCGCAGGACAGGTTTTCTGACTTCGCTAGGATTGGGGCCCCTAGCTAGGCCCTCGATGTGGGATACCATCCTCCCCTGGTCCATGGTCATGTGATCGGGCCTGCCGGTCGTATCTCAGTTGTTACTACCTGACCCACTTAAAAACAGCACCCTTTCCCGACTTCCGGCAGCATAAAACATCAGCAGGTGTTGGGAAGGTCAGGGTGGTGCCCAAAAACCCCAGAGGTAACTCTCATACGAACACCGACCGGGCCTCCCCCAGATATTCCCGTGGCACCAAGTACCATATTCCGCTTGCAGTAAGTAGCCGGCTAGCCTGCCTGGATGCCGAAACTGGACTAGAATCTCTTTTTCTGAAGGGATTGTCAATAAGCCCACCTCCGCTGCCCCGATAACCGCCGGTCGTTTTCCGCCTACACCCAATCCTCCTTCCAAGTAGCCAAGATCCGCCTACCCCGCGTTAACTCCATCAAAATGGGGCAAGATGCTCCTTAGCCAAAAAGCCCTTTCTTTTCCACCGGGGCTATACAACGAGGATCATCAAAACTTGGATTGTTGACCCAGGTCCCCACTGGCAGCACTTCCAATTTTGCCCCTTCAAAGGGTTGGAGCAGTTGCATCAACCGCTCCGGGCGGCTCTCGCTCGGATTTAGCCACCGCTCGTACTGATCCCGGGTGAGAATCACGGGCATTCGATCATGAAAGGGCCGAACTTGCTCGTTAGCGTCTGTGGTAATGATCGTGCAAGACTCCAAGTAAGAATGATCGGGCCCCTCCCACGACTCCCAAAGTCCCGCGAATGCAAATAACTCGTCACCGGGCAATCGAAAGAAATAGGGTTGCTTTCGCCTTCCTTCCTGCCGCCATTCGTAAAAGCCGTCAGCCGGGATAAGGCACCGGCGGTAGCGAAAGGCCCGACGAAACGCAGGCTTCGAGGCCACCGTCTCCGCCCGGGCGTTGATCAACCGATCACCAATTGCCGGATCCTCCGCCCAAGCAGGGATTAGTCCCCACCGAGCAAAGACAAACTCCCGATCGGGAACGCGGGCAATCGGGGTGGCCACCTCTTCGCCGCTCGAACTGACTGCCTCAGGGATTTGTCCCGAACCTCGCGAGCGAACAATTCCCACAGGCTGACGGGGAGCTATGTTGTACCGAGGCGAAATCGGAGGCACCTCTAAGAGGGAAAATTGTTCGGCAATTGCTTCTCTTGATGCTCGAAGTGTGAATCGCCCGCACATTATGGAGCACCTATTCGGCTGATTCCGACTTTTTGACCTCAAGCCAGATCGAACTTTTTGACCTCAAGCCAGATCGATTGGTTTCAACGGCTTCGTTGCTTTTCAACATGTTAAGGGACAAATCTGTGGGGAAGAAACCGGGATAACCAGGTCCTCCCCTGGCTTCAGAAAGGAGGGATAAGGCTAAGACTGCTTGTCGCCCAGCAAAGCCTGGAATTCCCGGGC